>Ga0137407_10001121_pt1 | contig 17524 bp, 16 predicted proteins | sample CZOMad2_2_16fung_FD_108410 | JGI IMG/M metagenome (GOLD analysis project Ga0137407, IMG submission 108410) | Vadose zone soil fungal communities from Angelo Coast Range Reserve, California, USA - CZOMad2_2_16fungal (Illumina Assembly) | ecosystem: Environmental > Terrestrial > Soil > Vadose... | reverse complement strand
CCGCATCAGGGTACACCCAACACCGGCCCAGAAAATTACATCCAATTCTACCGCGCCGCCTCAACAACGACCGGCCAGAATAAGAAAACTCGCTACATCAAGGTTTTTCAGCAGACTGCTAGAACTCGAAGACGTCGGCGCTTCGCCGCGCTAGTTCGTGCAAATCAGCCAGCGTTCCGCGAACCGCGTTGCAGCGGCGGCAATGGATTTTTACAAGGTCTGGCGCGCTGGCCGGATCGATCGCCTTGATCGACAGATTCCCGCAGACCTCGCAGACGACCTTGAGCCCGGGCCGATCCAGACAATGATGCCGGTCGAGGTCCATCGCCTGTACTTCAGCCAATGACCGCGGAAGCAAAATAGCCGACGGTGCCGAGCTTCAAGGCGAAGCGCCCAAAACTCTGCTGCAAGCCGATCGACGCGGCTGCGTCCCCAAGCTGGTCCCGCAATTTCGCTAAAGCGGGCCTCCGGCCGGCAATATACGGTCCGTACAGAACGTCGTTGCGGCGCTCGATCAGCTTCGCAGCCAGCGTTACCGCCAGGAAAACCAGTCCAGGAATTACGATGATCTCGATTGTCATTTTCGGCCCCCGCCGTTCAACCCCATGGGGCCTGTCATACGCTTGAATTTTTAAGGTTCGGATCGGGCGCACGCCTGCAATTGAGCGATCGCGTTAGCGAAGCCTAAACCACGTCGGGGGCGCGGCGCACACGGCGAGTCCTGGGCCAGATGCGTCACCTGGACTTACCGCAGCACCTGCCGCGGCAGCCATAGCGACACTTCCGGAATATAGGTGACGAACATCAGCACCAGGAACAACACGGCGTAGAACGGCCAGATCTTGCGCATCACCTGTTCGATCGTAACCTTACCGACGGCGCAGCCCACGAACAGGATCGATCCGACCGGCGGATGGCACAGGCCGATGCCGAGGTTGAGCAACATGATCATCCCGAAGTGAACGGGATCGACGCCGAAATTCTGCATCACCGGCAGCAGGATTGGGGTTGCGATCAGGATCGACGGCGCCATGTCGACCAGCGTACCGAGCACCAGCAAGAGGATGTTGATCAGGAACAGGATGACGTATTTGTTGCTCGAGATCGACAGGAAGAACGCCGTCATTTTCGCCGGCATCTGCGTCAGCGCCATCACGTAGCCGACGCTGGAGGCGCACGCGATCAGCGTCAGCACCATCGCCACCGTGCGCAGCGTCCGGTGCAGCAGAAGCGGCAGATCGCGCCAGCGATAATCGCGGTAGATGAACATGGTCACGAAGAATGCCCAGATGCAGGCAACCGCGCCGGCTTCGATCGCGGTGAAAATGCCACCGAGAATGCCGCCAAGAATGATGACGAGCGTCACCAGCCCCCAGGCGGCATCGATCGTGATCCGCAGTGCATCCTTGGCCGGCACGGTCTGGCCATGCGGATGCTTGTCGCGGTAGGCGATGACAAGACAGAGGACGATGAGCGAGAAGCCGAGCAGTAGGCCCGGAAACACGCCCGCCATGAACAGTGCGCTGATCGAAATCGTGCCGCCGGTTGCGAGCGAATATAGCACCGCGTTGTGGCTCGGCGGCACCACCAGGGCCTGAACCGAGGAGGTGATGGTGAGATTAGTAGCGAACACGCGCGGATAGCCGGCTTTTTCCATTTGCGGGATCATCACCGAGCCGATCGCCGAGGTGTCCGCCACCGCCGAGCCCGAGATGCCGCTCAGAAAAGTGGTGGCGAGTACGTTGACAATCGAAAGGCCGCCGCGGACGCGGGTGAATCCGACCAGAACGTCCGCGAACGCCACCAGCCGGCGCGCCATTCCGCCTTCGGCCATGATCGCGCCGGCGAGCACGAAAAACGGAATCGTCAGCATCGCGACCTTGCTGACGCCGTCGGAGATCTTCAGCATCACCGCTTCCAAGGGAATGCCGATCGACCATGCGCCCGCAATCGCCGCCAGCGCCAGCGAATAGGCGATCGGCATGCCAATGAGAAAACAGATCAGCATGGTCGCAAGCAGAACAAAGATATCCATATCGATCTCTTCCCCGGTTCACTCGAACGGCGCGGTTTCGGAGTGTTGAGGGATCGAGTCGGGCGGGGCCCCCAGAAAAATCCGCTCGACGATGAAAAGCAGCAGGCAAACGCCGCCGATCGGGATCGGCAGGTAGGTGACGCCTACCGAGAGGAAGGGAAAATCTCCGATCGTATTGTGCCAGGTCACCTCGACGAGCCGCGCGCCCCAAACGATCATGAAAATGGCGATCAGCGCCATCAAGAGCTGCACGATGAGATCGAGCAGGGTGCGATATTTTGCCGGTAACTGATCTGCGAAATAGGAGACGTTCATGTGCAGGTTGAGCCGGTAGGCCGCAGCCGCGCCGATGAAGGTCAGTACGATGGTCAGGAGAACCGCGAGCGGTTCCGGCCAGGAAGCCGCGCTGTTGAGTACATAGCGGGTGAATACCGCCCAGGGAATGATCGCCGAAATCAGAACCAGCGCGATGCAACCGACGATGACGCACAAGAGATAGAGGGTGTCCATCGCGCGGCGAAATGTGGCTGCCATTGCCTGGGCTCTCCCCTTGCCAAGCTAACCGATAGGCGCGTGCGGCACGGACCGCATGCGAAAAGGTCTTTATCCGATGGCCTGGATGCGTTTGATCATGTCCTGATATTTTGGGCCATACTTGTCCCACACCGGTTTGACGGCGTTCTGGAACGGCGTCTTGTCGGCAATCTCGACGATCTGGCAGCCGGCCGCCTTCGCCTTCTCCATCGCCTGCTGCTCGTAGACTTTCCAGAGTTCGCGTTCCTCGAACTGCGCTTCACGGGCAAATTTCTTGAGGAGATTCTGATCGTCGGTGGAAAGGTTGCCCCACGCCCGCTTGGAGAATACCAGCACTTCGGGAATCACGAGGTGCTCGGTCAGCGAATAATATTTGGCCGTCGTATAGTGATTGCTGAAGACATAGCTTGGCGGGTTGTTCTCGGCCCCGTCGATCACGCCGGTCTGCAACGCGCTGAATACCTGGTCGTAGCCCATCGCGACGCCGTTGCCGCCGAGCGAATTCATCATGTCGATGAAGATCGGGTTGCCGATGACGCGGAATTTCAGGCCCTTGACGTCCTCGATCGATTTGATCGGCCGCTTGGTGTTGTAAAGACTGCGCGCGCCGGAATCCATCCAGCACAGCGCGACCAGGTTCGCGTTGGGGCTTGCCGTGATCTTGTCGAGCAGTTCCTGACCGATCGGCCCGTCCATCATCTTCTGGGCGTGCGCCGTGTTCTTGAACAGGAACGGCATGTTGACGACGTTGATGTCATCGACGATCGGTCCCATCGACCCGACGCTGACGCGCAAGAGCTGGACCGCGCCGATCTGCGTCTGTTCGATGGTCTCCTTCTCGCCGCCGAGCTGCATCGACGGATACATCTGTACCGAGAGCCGCCCATCGGTCGCGGCCGCGAGTTTCTTTCCGAGATTCTCCGTCGCCACCACGGTCGGATAGCCCACCGGCTGGACGTCGGAAGCCTTGAAGACCTGTTTCGCTTGCGCGTGTGCGGGGGAAACCGGCGCCAGGCTCGTCGTCAAACCTGCCGCGCCAAAGCCAGCGCTCAACTTGATGAAATCACGACGCTTCATCGCTTTCCTCCCCGTGTTGATGAGAGGTCATTTTCTGACCCGTTTTGGCAGACGATTCTCCGTAACGAAACATAGTCTAGCATTGCAGGCGGCGAGCGGCGGGCACGATCCGCAAGATCACGAAAGTCGATACCTCCATTGCTGGTCCGCCGGGAGCATGATAATGTAACTTGTACGATGACCAGACAAGACTCGTCAAGCACCCCCTCAATCGACGCGGCGCGGCGCCAGCGCAGCAATCTGCTCCGCCCGCTTGGGACGCCCAAAAGCCTCAGCGCGGAGGTTGTCGACCGGTTGGCCGAACAGATCGTTTCCGGGAAATTACCCGCCGGCGCAAAACTTCCCTCGGAGCAGGAAATGATGAGGGGCATGGGCGTGAGCCGGACCGTTGTGCGCGAGGCGGTTGCGGCGCTCCGTGCCCGTGGGCTCGTCATCACACGGCAAGGTGCAGGGGCGTTCGTCGATCGCGATACCAGCCGGCAACCTTATGTGATCGACCCCGACGGTCTCGGTTCGCTGGATAGCGTTCTCGATATTCTGGAGCTGCGCATGGCCGTTGAATCGGAAGCGGCCGCCATTGCCAGCGAGCGCGCAACCAACGTTCAGATCAAGGCCATCAGGGAGGCGCAACGCGTTTTCAGCCGCGCCATTTCCAGTGGTGAGCGTGCGATCAAGGAGGACTTCGCTTTCCATCAGGCAATCGCTTTAGCGACACAAAACAATCGTTTCGTTGAATTTCTCGAGTTCCTCGGACGCTTGATTATTCCGCGGCAAAGCATCCGTTCTTTTGAAGGTAACCCGGATGGCCCTCGCAAATATCTGGGCCAGATCGAAAAAGAGCACGAGGCGATATTTCACGCGATCGGCGCCCACTCGCCGAGAAAGGCCAGAGAGGCCATGCGCGGGCATCTCCTAAAGAGCCGAGAACGTTACCGCGAGCTCGCCTCGAAAAAATCAATCGCTTAGCTGTCGCGGGCTGAGAATTTAAGTACGACGGCGCCTTCCCCTCGTTCGCCATGCGCCGAAATCGCCTCGTTCCGACCCGCTACCTTTTAGTGCCGTCTGGGCTTGAAATTTCAACGCTTGCGGATGGTCGCGTCGTCCCAACTCCCGTGCTATGCTCAGCGCAAAGCAGGAGTGGCGGTGTGACGCAAGAAGAGGATGGTCCGCCGTGGCTTAACAAGGGACCGATCGGGCCGCCAATTGCGCACAAAGCCGCTTGGATTGGGGCGCTCTCCTGTGCCGTGCTCGCTTATTTTCTTTCCTCGCTAGGATATCTTTCTAGGAATATGATCGTTGTTAAGCATAAATGGTCTGACGAAGAGCACTAATGCCCCGAGGCCTTAAAAGCGCCCGATGCCGCTGAAATTTCCAACTGAACGCTAACCTTTTTTGCATCCAGAAAGCCCGCACGTTCGCGCAGTTTGCCTTGATCGGCGCCGCTGCGGACATGGGGACAGTCTATATTTTGCGCCTGCTGTCGATGATCTCGTGCAGCCGCCACGCCCCGAAATATGCCATGGCTACAACGCCGCCGATAACGGTCCAAATCTGTTTGCGGAACGCGGGGTCTATCAAATGCTCCTGTTGAGGCGCAGCGCCCGCCCACAAGCCGCCGAAAAACGGAAACAGAAAAATACCGATAACGGAGGCAATCAAGAAGAAAACAAATTTGGGCCAGAACGTTTCGAACCGGCGGCCAGCCCAAAACGAAATAGAAAGCGAAACGGTCATGCAAACAGCCGTCGCCGCCCAAACGCCTAGCTTAACCATATCTGCTCTCCGAAGCCGCGTCGGGGCGACTTTTCGCGGCGAATACCAGAGGTAGAGTTCTAAGTTTCCGTTAATGGCGCCTCTCGGACCTTACGTGATGTCCGACTTAAGTCCCGGGATGCACTCCAAGCTGACGTCCGCCGACTGCCCTGAATTTATGGATTCACGCGCGCTACCGCAGAGCCGAGAGTTTATGTACGACGGCGCGCGATCTTCTCGCTCGCCAAGCGCCGGCCCGCGTTGCTATTTTTGCGCTTCCAGAAAGCCCGCTTGCGCCCGCAAATCGCGCTGGCCCGCGCCCGTCAATAGTTCAATCAGAATTTGTGCCTGCCGCGCATGCGCGGCACCGGTGGTGACCGCTGCCGTGTAGATCGTGGAAAGGTCGCTGCCCTTCGGCAGCGGGCCCGACAGCCGAACGCCTTCGGTGCTGATGATCTCGGTCGATTGCGTCATACCGACTGGCCTTAAGGCGTCGGATGCCGCGAGGTGGCGCATCGCAGTTGCGCCGTTCGGATAGATTTTGAGACGCGCCGCGACTTCCTCGGCAATGCCGAGCTGCGTCAGGACCTTGGCGACATGGATGCCGGCCGTGGACGCCTTGGTGTCGGGAACGAAGATCGCATCGCTGCCAAGCAATACCGAGCGCAGGCCTGCGGCATCATGAACCGAAGCCAGCGAGTCGCCGTCGCGGACGGCGATTGCCGTTTCGACCCGGCCGATGTCCGACACCGAAGCGCTGGTGACGAGTTTCTCTTTCGCGAGATCGGCGATCAGCGCCGCCGTCAGCACGACAAGGTCGGTTGGTATGCCATCGCGCAATTTGCCGGCCATGGCGCCGACCGCCCCGAACTCGCCTTCGATGGCAAGGCCCGTCTTTTCCTTGAATTTAGGCGCGAGGCTTGCGACCAGGCCCTGGGCCGCGCCGCCGCTGAGGATCTTCAAACGCGTCATGACGCCAGTTCCATCGCGGCGATCAGCCGCTCGCGCGTGATCGGCAGGTGGCGAACCCGCAACCCCAGCGCATCGAACACGGCATTGGCAATCGCCGCCGTGACCGGGCCGTGCGCGGCTTCGCCGGCGCCGACAGGCTCGATGTCGGGCCGCGACATCACTTCGACCTGCACGTCCGGCACTTCGCTGAAGCGCAGGATCGGATATTCGCTCCAGGAGTTGCTAGTGATGCGCGAATGATCAAATCGGACTCGCTCCTTCAGCACCCAACTGGTGGCCTGGATCGCGCCGCCCTCGATCTGGTTGATCACACCGTCGGGATTGATGGCTTCGCCGACATCGACCGCGATCGTCAGGCGCTTCACGCGGATATCATCGGTGCCCTCGACCTCGGCGACCGCGGCACAATAGGCGCCGGTGTTCTTGTAGCGCGCAAAGCCCAAGCCGTAACCGGTGCCGTCGCGCCTGGCCGGCTTCCACTTGGCGCGTTTGGCAACGGCGCGGATCACGTCCTGCGCGCGTTGGTCCGACAAATGACGCAGCCGGAAAACAACCGGATCTTCGCCGCGCTCGGCCGCCAGCTCGTCGAGAAAGGACTCGATCGCGAACACATTGCCCTGCGCGCCGAGTGTCCGCAGCGCGGAGGTTCGTATCGGCATGGTGGTAAGGCGATGGGATTCGATTTGCCACGACGGAAAATCGTAGAGCGGAACCGAATTGCGGTCGGCGCCGCCGCCATTGGCCTGTGCCGGATTGGTGGCGATGGTGCGCGGGAACGGTTTTGCCAGTTCAGTAGCTGCGAGCAGGGCAGGCAGGTCCGCGCGTCCCGGCCGCGCCGTGTGACCGTTGCCCCAGATGCTGTGGCGCCAGTCGACGATCTCGTCTCGCGCATCAAGGTCGGCCTCGATCTCGATGGTCATCGCCGCCCCGAACGGCGCGTGCGACATCTCATCGGCGCGCGACCATTGCACGCGGACCGGCCGGCCGCCGGTCGCTTTGGCCAGTAGAACGGCGTCGAGTGCGACGTCGTCGGCGGCATTGTGTCCGTAGCAGCCGGCGCCCTCCATATGCTCGACCGTGATGTTCTCGGCCGGAATCTTGAGAACCAGCGCGAGATCGGCGCGGAGCAGATAGACCCCCTGGCTGTGGGTCCAGACCCGGACGCGGTCTCCATTCCATTGCGCCATGGCGCAGGAGGGTGCGATCGAGCCATGCGCGAGATAGGGGCGGCTATATTGCCGCCGGATCGTGCGTGTCTTCTCAGGCCTCGCTGACGCTCTCTTGCTGGCGATGACGGTTAGCTCGGCTGGCTGGGCCTTCAGCCACTCCGCCATTCCGTCTTCGTCGGGAAGCGTTTCGCGCGACGACCATGCGGCGCCCTTGCGTAGAGCGGTGACGGCTAATTCAGCGCCAGCCTCGTTTTCGCTGACCACGCCTGCGAAATTGCCGTCGCGCACGATGGCGATGAGCCCTGCGATCTTGCGCGCGCCATCCTCCTTCAATTCGACGAGCGCCGCACCCGAAAGCTCCGGCCGCAGCACGCGGCCATGCAACATCCCCGGCAGCGGTGAATCCTGAATAAAGCGAGGATGGGCGAATACCTTGTCGCGAATATCCAGCCGCTGCACGGAATTTCCAGCGACGCTGCGCCGCGCCGATGCTTTCGGTACGGTGCCGGGCGTTGCGTGACGGTCGAGCGAAACCTCGCCGGCGAGCTCCCAATAGCTGGTAGAGATATTGCCGGGCCCGGAGATAATGCCATCGACGATATCGAGCACATCAGTTCCGACACCGAGGCGATCCGCCGCGGCAGCCAGGAAAATCTGCCGGATTTCGGCGCACGCTTGCCGGATCGCCCGTCCCGATTGCTGCACGGAAAGACTGCCCGAGGTGACGCCCTCATTGGGACTGCCAGCGGTGGAGGCGCGCACCATCTGCACGCGGGCGAGTTCGACGTCGAGTTCATCGGCCGCGATCTGGGCCAGCGCCGTCACGATGCCTTGCCCGATCTCGACCTTCCCGGGCGAGACCGTCACGTGTCCCTCCGGCAAGATGCGAATCCAGGATGACAGGATCGGGTTCGCCGCGAGGCTCTGCAGCAATTTGGGCGCTGAGGGGGAGGGGACCGTGTCGGTCATCGGGCCTGCATCTCCGCCGCCGCACGCAATACCGCCCGCACCATCCGATTATGCGAACCGCACCGGCAAAGATTGCGGTCGAGCGCAGCTCTCACCTCGCTGCCGGTCGGATTGGGATTTTGCTTCAAGAGCGCGGCCGCGCTCATCAGTATGCCGGATACGCAATAGCCGCACTGCAACGCCTGCTCGGCGATAAAGGCGCGCTGCAGCGGATGCGGCTTTTGCGCATCTCCCAATCCTTCGATGGTGGTGACGTCCTTGTCCGCGACCGACCATAACGGCGTGTCGCAGGCGGTCACGGCGTGATCGCCGACGATGACGTTGCAGGCGCCGCATTCGCCCGCGCCGCATCCGAAATGCGAACCGGTCATGCCGAGCTGCCCGCGCAGGAGCGTGAGCAGCGACACGTCAGGATCGGCGTCGATGTTGGTCTCGACGCCATTGAGGCGAAATCGAATATCCGGCATTAAAACGAAAAACCTTGATTTTACGGCTTATCGGCGAATTGCTTGACGACCTCGGCCCATTTCACAATATCGTTGCGCAAATATTTGTCGAACTCGTCCGGCGTCATCGACATCGGTGCCGCACCCTGGTCGGCCCAGAGTTTGACGATCTCCGGCCGCTTGATGGCGGCATTGACGGCGGCATTCAGTTTTTCGACGATAGGCTTCGGCGTCCCGGTGGGCGCCATCAATCCGAGCCAGATGGTGGCTTCATATCCGGACAGGCCGGCTTGTTTGGCCGTCGGCACGTCTGGCAGCACGCTGGAGCGGCTCTCGCCTGTGGTGGCGAGCGCCCGCACCTGGCCCTGATTGACATTCGGCGCCATGGTCGTCACCGCGTCGATCATCATCTGCACCTGTCCGCCGATGACGCCGTTGCGCGCCTCGCCACTGTTGCGGTAGGGCACGTGAACGAGATCGATGCCGGCCATGGTCTTAAACAGCTCGCCGGCCATGTGATACGGCGTGCCCTGGCCGGATGACGCGTAATTCAGCTTGCCCGGCTGCGATTTGGCGAGCGTGATAAATTCCTTCAGCGTCTTTGCCGGCACCGACGGGTGCACGACGATCACGAGATCGGAGTAATTGATCGGCGCAATCGGCACCAGGTCGCGCATCAGTTCATACTTGCGCTGCGGCACCAGCGATTCATTGGCGGTCTGGGTGTTCGACATCATCAACAGCGTGTAGCCGTCGGGCGACGATTTGGCGACCTCCTGCGTGCCGATCACCGCTCCAGCGCCGGGGCGGTTCTCGATCACGAAGGGTTGCTTGAAACTCTCCTGCATGGAATTGCCGAGCACGCGGGCCGCCACGTCCGCAGGACCCCCGGCCCCGAAGGGAACGACGATCCGGATCGGCCGCGTCGGATAGTCCTGTGCCAGGCATGGGCCAGCAAGAAAGGCCTCGATGGTGAGGACAACAGCCGCCAGCGCCAGCGCGAACCCTGAAGCGAACCTTGAGGCGATCGTGGGGCCTGTCATTTCAATCTCCTCGAGGCCAAGGTTTCGTCCCCCAAAGCCGCTTCCCTCAAGTCTCGCTATCTCGATGGCTGGCCAAATCTAGCGTTCGGGTCTAACTGTCAAGTCTAGCGGCAAGGAGAATGAGCTGTCGACATGGACTCATGCTCCGCAGCGGGAATAAAATATCGCACCGGGTGTACGCAACCTCGCCAGAAAACGCCGACAGAGTGGGTCAATGAAACGTCCAAAAATTTCCCGTCGTGACGCGCTCAAGGCGGCGGGTGGTTTACTTGCCGGCACGGCGTTGTCCACCCGCGTCCTGGCGGAGGCGCCGCCGGCGGAACCGGTCACGCCGGCGCTGATCGCTGCGGCGAGGAAAGAAGGGCAGGTCATCCATTACACTTCGACCGACTTGCCGGTTGCCGAGAAATTGGCAAAGTCATTCGAGGCGAAATATCCCGGCATCGCCGTGCGCGTCGAACGCACCGGCGCCGAGCGGGTGTTTCAGCGCATCGGTCAGGAATATTCCAGCAACATCCACGCCGTCGACGTCGTGAATTCGTCCGATGCGGCGCATTTCATCGTCTGGAAGCGCGACGGCGTTCTCGTGCCCTTCGTGCCAGAGGATGTCGCCAAATTCTATCCGTCGGATCACAGGGATATCGACGGCCAGTTCGCGAGCTGGCGCATCTTTCTCAGCATCATCGCCTATAACACCAACCTCGTGAAAGCCGAGGATGCGCCGAAGAGTTTCGCCGATCTGCTCGATCCCAAATGGAAGGGCAAGATCGTCAAGGCGCATCCCGGCTATAGCGGCACCATCATGACCGCGACCTACCAGTTGCAGCGCGATCTCGGCTGGTCCTGGTTCGAGCAGCTCGCCAAGCAGAACGTCATGCAGGTGCAATCCGCCGCCGACCCGCCGAAGAAACTCGATCTCGGGGAACGGGCGGTCATGGCGGACGGCAACGAGTACAGCATCCTGCAACTAAGGGAGACGGGACACCCGGTCGAGCCGGTCTATGCCACCGAGGGATCGCCGATGATCATCGGTCCCAACGGCATCTTCAAGGGCTCGCCCAATCCGAACGCTGCAAAACTGTTCCAGTCGTACTGCTTCAGCCGCGAAGCCCAACAGCTCATCATCGATTTCGGCGGTTTGCGTTCCGCGCATCCGCAAATCCAGGAAAAAGCCAGTCGTACGCCGCTCAAGGACATCAAGACCCTGAAGGACGACGCAGCTGCCGTGGAACAGCAGAGCAGCGCCATCAAGTCCCGCTATTCCAAGATCTTCCGCGTCTGATCCGCCGACTTCAAAAGCCATTCCTACATTCGGGCCGTCATGACCTCCGAGCTTCCCAAAACCTCCGTCGCCGAAACCTTGGCGCAAAAGATCGTGGCGCTGAAACCGGGCGTTTTGCCATCTGCGACCGCGCGCAAATGCGAAGACCTTTTGATCGACGTCGTTGGCCTTTGCGTCACCGCGCGCAATGAGGACTATGTGCGCAGCGCAGTGGCGGGCTCTGAGGATGACGGAGCTTGCACGGTGATCGGCCATCCCCGCACGTTGACCGCCGCGGGTGCCGCCTTCGTCAACGGCACCGCGGCGCATGGCGAGGATTTCGACGATACGTTCGAGGGCGGCCCGGTCCATGCCGGTGCCGTGATTGTCCCGGCGGTTCTGGCGGCCTGCGAGCGGCACAATCCGGACGGCCGCATGGCGCTGACCGGAATTGCCGTCGGCACCGAGGTTCTCTGCCGGTTGAGCCTGGTGGTGCCGAAGGCGGTCCATAAGGCCGGCTTTCACCCGACCGCGATCTTCGGCGCGATGGGCGCCGCCGCAGGTGTCGGCACAGCGCTGGGGCTCAACGCCAGACAGATTGTGGACGCGCTCGGGATCGCCGGCAGCATGGCGGGCGGCATCATCGAATATCTTGCAGAGGGCGCGTGGACCAAGCGGCTGCATGCAGGCTGGGCGGCGCAATCCGGCATGCGCGCGGCGCTATTGGCGCGGCAAGGCTTTGTCGGTCCGCGCACGGTGTTCGAAGGAGTCCACGGGCTGTTTCATGGCTTCGCGCATACCACCAAAGGCGACTATGACGCGCTGACGGGCGATTTCGGCTCGCGCTGGGTGACGGACACGCTGGCATTCAAGCCTTACCCTTGCGGCACCATGGCCCAGCCCTACATCGATTGCGCCCGGCGACTGGCCGCGCGCGGCGTCCAAGCCGAGGACGTCGAGGAAATCGTCTGCGAGGTGGCAGAGGGGACCGTACATCGTCTTTGGGAGCCGTTGGCGGACAAACAGCGCCCGCGCAACGGCTATGCCGCCAAGTTCGCAGTGCCGTATCTGTTGGCGACCGGCTTTGTCAAAGGTGGCGTAGGGCTCGGCGCATTTACCGAGGCAGCGATCGGTGACGCCAAAGTGCTCGCGCTGGCGGCCAAAGTGAAATTCGTGATCGATCCCGACAATCCCTATCCGAACAACTATACCGGTCATATCCGCGCGACCTTGAAGGACGGCAACGTCATCGAGGAGCGCCAGCCTTATTTGCGCGGCGGCGCCCAGGAGCCGCTGACGCGGCAAGACGTCACGGATAAATTCGCGCTCAACGCCCAGCACGGCGGCTGGAGCAAGGCGCAAAGCGAAGCGGCGCTGAAACTGCTGTCCGGACTGTATGACGGCAAGATCGACTTGAGCACGTTACGAAATTAGTTGTCGTCATGGCCGGGCTCGTCCCGGCCATCCACGTCTTGCTGCAGCGAGAGAAAAGACGTGGATGCCCGGCATGAAGCCGGGCATGACGGAAAGGGAGCGGATATGAGTACCAACGAACTCAACGGCAAGGTCGCCATCGTCACAGGCGCCGGGCGCAACATCGGCCGCGCGATTGCGCTCGCCTTGGCGGCGGACGGCGCCTCCATTCTCGTCAATGCGCGCAGCAATCGCGCCGAGGCCGATGCGGTCGCGCGCGAGATCGAGGCCGCCGGCGGGAAAGCGGTCGTGCATATCGGCGACGTCGGTGACGCTGCGCAGGTGCAGGCGATGGTAGAATTGGCGGTCAAACATTTCGGCCGGATCGATATCCTCGTCAACAACGCGGCGTTGCGCCGGGAGAAGCCGTTCGCGGAGATGAGCTACGCCGAATGGCGCGAGATCATGAACGTCACGCTCGACGGCACTTTTCATTGCGTGAAGGCCTGCCTGCCGTACCTCAAGAAGAGCGGCGCGGGGACCATCGTCAACATCGGCGGCTTAAGCGCTCATACCGGCGCCAAGGACCGCGCGCATGTGGTGACCGCAAAGGCCGGGATCATCGGCTTCACCCGCGCGCTGGCCCATGATCTTGCCGCCGACGGCATCACCGTCAATTGCGTGGTTCCCGGCCTGATTGGCACGCCGCGGCCCAAGGACAAGCCGGAGCCCGCCCATCATCTGATCCATCAGACCATCACCGGCGAGCGCGGCCGCCCCGAGGACGTCGCAGCCGCCGTGCGGTTCCTGTGCGGACCGAGTGCCCGCTACATCAACGGGCAGGCGATCCACAGCAATGGCGGGGCCTATCTCGGCGCGTAGCGCATGGCTCGCTGGCTATTTACGCACATGCATGCCGGATAATTGCGCTGATTCTCCGGGGTTTTGGTGTTAACCATTAGCCCATGAACCAGCAGGCCAGAATCGACATCCGGCACTCCACCTGTCCGCACGACTGTCCGTCGGCCTGCGCGCTCGATGTCGAAGTGATCGACAACGCCAGCATCGGCCGGGTCCGCGGGTCCAAGCTGCAGACTTATACGGCAGGGGTAATCTGCGCCAAGGTGGCGCGCTACGCCGAGCGCATTCACCACCCGGATCGGCTGACCTATCCGCAGTTCCGCGTGGGGGCGAAGGGCTCGGGCAAGTTTGCGCGGATCACCTGGGACGATGCGCTGGACGAGATCGCATCCCGCTTCAATGTGGCCGAGCGCGAGTTCGGCGCCCAATCGGTATGGCCCTATTACTATGCCGGCACGATGGGGCTCGTGATGCGCGACGGCCTCAATCGGCTGGCCCATGTGAAGAAATATTCGCGCTTCTACTCCACGATCTGTTCGACGATTGCGCGCGTGGGATTTGCCGCCGGCACCGGCAAGATCGCGGGCCCCGATCCGCGCGAGATGGGCGTCTCCGACCTGGTCGTGATCTGGGGCACTAACCCCGTGAATACCCAGGTCAATGTGATGACGCACGCGATGCGCGCCCGAAAAGAGCGCGGCGCGAAGATCGCGGCGATCGATGTCTACAACAACGACACGGTGAAACAGGCCGACATCAAGATCATCCTGCGGCCGGGCACCGATGGCGCGTTCTCCTGCGGCGTCATGCATGTGCTGTTCCGCGAAGGTTTTGCCGATCGCGACTACCTCGCGCGTTACACCGATTGCCCCACTGAGCTCGAGGCGCATCTTGCGGCCCGCACGCCGGAATGGGCGTCTGCGATCTGTGGCGTCCCGGTTGAAGAGATCGAGGCGTTTGCCCGCACCGTCGGACAGACCAAACGCGCGTTCTTCCGCCTCGGCTATGGTTTTACCCGCAGCCGCAATGGCGCCGCGCAAATGCACGCGGCGCTGTGCATTCCGACCGTGACCGGCGCCTGGCAGTACGAGGGCGGCGGCGCATTCTTCAACAATTACGGGATCTGGAAATTCGACGAATCCCTGATCGAGGGCCATGACGCGATCGATCCGACGACGCGGCAGCTCGATCAATCCAAGATCGGACGCATCCTGACCGGCGACGCCGCCGCGCTTAAAAACGGGCCGCCGGTCAAGGCGATGTTGATTCAGAACACCAATCCAATGACGGTTGCGCCGGAGCAGGCGCTGGTGCGCCAGGGTTTTGCGCGCCAGGACCTGTTCGTGGCGGTGCACGAACAGTTCATGACCGAGACCGCAGAGATGGCCGACCTCGTTCTGCCGGCAACGATGTTCATGGAGCACACCGATCTCTATTACGGTGGCGGCCACCAGCACATTTCGGTCGGTGGCAAGCTGATCGAGCCGCCCGGCGAGTGCCGCTCCAATCACGAGGTGCTGCGGGCGCTTGCGAGGCGGCTCAAGATCAGCCATCCCGGATTCGAAATGTCGGCGCGCGAGTTGATCGACGCCACGCTGCAAAGGAGCGGACATGGTGGCATCGAGGCGCTGGAGGCCGATCTGTGGCGCGATATCCAGCCGGATTTCCGCACCTCGCATTATCTCGACGGGTTTGCGCATACGGACGGTAAATTTCACTTCAAGGCCGACTGGGCGCGGATTCCTCTCGGCAATGCCGGCTTGATGGGGGCGTGGGATCAGATGCCGTCGCTGCCCGATCACTGGAGCGCCATCGAGGAGGCGGATGAGGCCCATCCGTTCCGGCTCGCCACCAGCCCCTCGCGCAGCTACCTCAATTCGAGCTTCAACGAGACGCCTTCATCGCAGGCGCGCGAGGGCGCGCCGAGCGTGATGATCCATCCCGACGATGCCGCTTCGCTAGGTATCACCGACGGTGACGCCGTCACGCTCGGCAATTTGCGCGGCGAGACCACGCTGACCGCCAAACTGTTCGATGGCGTGCGCCGCGGCGTGCTGATCGCGGAATCGGTGCATCCGAACAAGGCCCATATCGGCGGACGCGGCATCAACATGCTCACCGGGGCCGAGGCCGTCGCACCGTTCGGCGGCGCGGCATTCCATGACAACAAGGTCTGGGTGAAGAAAGCCGCGCCGACGGCGATTCCGATACCCTAGATTCGCTCTTGCAGTCTGTCGGAATCCACGCATTTTCCAGTTCGGCGGCTTCATCCTTCGAGACGCTTGCTTCGCAAGCTCCTCAGGATGAGGTCTCTGACCCTCATGGTGAGGAGCGCGGCCATGCCGCGCGTCTCGAACCACGAGGCCCGCGGGATACGACCAACAGGCGAGCATCGCAATGACCGACCACAACAGCGTCATACTTGAGAAGCGCGGGAACGCGCTCTGGATCACCATCAACCGGCCGGAGAAGCGCAACGCCATCAATGGCGACGTCATCGCCGGCATTGCCAAGGGCTATCGCGCGGCCCATGACGACAAGGACGTGCGCGTGATCGTCCTGACCGGCGCGGGCGACAAGGCCTTTTGCGCAGGTGCGGATTTACAAAACACCGGCGGCGCCTTCGCGGCGGATTTCGCCAAGCCGAATGTCGACTATGCCGATCTGTTGCGGCTGTCGCAGAACGCCACCAAGCCCGCGATCGCGCGGGTTGGCGGGGTCTGCATGGCCGGCGGCATGGGCCTGCTGTGCATGACCGACATGGCGATCGCCGCCGACCACGTGATGTTCGGATTGCCCGAGGTCAAGGTCGGGGTTTTTCCGATGCAGGTGCTGAGCCTGTTGCAATCGATCGCGCCGCGCCGCCTCGTCCACGAGTGGGCGATCACCGGCGAGCCGTTCGATGCCACCACCGCGCTATCGGCCGGACTTCTCAATTATGTGGTGCCGCAGGCCGAGCTCGACGCCAAGCTCGACTGGTTGATCGCTCGCATCACCGACAAGTCGCCGACCGCGATCCGGCGCGGTAAATACGCTATGCGCGCGATCGCCTCGATGTCGTTCGATGAAAGCATCGCTTACACCGAGACCCAGATCGCATTGCTGGCGATGACCGAAGACGCCAAGGAGGGGCTGAAGGCGTTCGCCGAAAAGCGCAAGCCATCGTGGCCGGGGAAGTAGATAAAACAGGAGGTCTACCTTGAAGAAGGTAATGCCATTGATTGTCGCGTTGCTGTGGGTTCATCCGGCAGCGGCCGAGCCGCTTCCGCTCTCTTCTGGCGGGGTGAAGACGCTTGCGCCGGACGGTGCGATCAAGCCGACGGGCACATGGAGTCTCGGCACGCGCGCGGGCGATTTCGTCTTCGTCGCCGGAATGCGCGGTATCGATCCGAAAACCAACCTGCAGATCCAGGGTGACGAGGCTCGCATTCGTCAGGCTTTCCTCAATATGAAGCTGATCGCCGAATCCGAAGGAGCGACGCTGCGTGATGCGGTTCGCCTCGTCGTCTATGTCACGGACATGTATCGCCTCCGCCCGCTCGTGAACAAGGTCCAGGAGGAGCTGTGGGGCGCCGGTCCCTATCCGCCGCGCACCATCGTCGAAGTTCATCGGCTGAATGGGGACGATATCTGCGAGGTTGAAGGCACCTTCTACGCGCCAATCAGGAAATAACTCGCTCGATGAGGGGCCCACGCGGGTAGTCCCGATGCGGCCAGCCCCTCCCTGGCCCTCCCCCACAAGGGGGGAGGGAACAAAAGCTGTGGCGTCAGCCCTCTACACTGTGATTCAAATTTCAAACAGCCAATTTCAGATACACGTCCGCATTCTCGCGGCGCATGGCGCCCGAGCTTTGCAAGACAATGACCCTCGAGAACAGAGCAACTGTGCTGGAAGTAGACCGGTGAACGTCCGGCCTCAAGGCTGGCGCTGGCGCGCCCCCGCGTGCGCGGCTGACGGCCTTGACCCCGTCCGCTCGCCGGTCTGTTGGCTT
>Ga0137407_10001120_pt1 | contig 17550 bp, 16 predicted proteins | sample CZOMad2_2_16fung_FD_108410 | JGI IMG/M metagenome (GOLD analysis project Ga0137407, IMG submission 108410) | Vadose zone soil fungal communities from Angelo Coast Range Reserve, California, USA - CZOMad2_2_16fungal (Illumina Assembly) | ecosystem: Environmental > Terrestrial > Soil > Vadose... | reverse complement strand
GTCGACCTGGCAGGGCGGTATCTACCAGGGCAAGCGCTACGCCATTCCCCTCGACGTCCCGCAGCACATCCTTTATCTCAACGTGAAAGTCATGCGCGACGCCGGCCTCACGGCGGCCGACGGCAAGCCGAAGGTGCCCGGGAGCCGCGACGAGCTCCTCGCCATGTCGAAGCAGCTCACCAAGGGCGACACCTACGGCTTCTCCATCGGCACGGTGAACCCTGGCAAGTACACGTGGGGCTTTCAGAACCTCCTCTGGCAGAACGGAGCCAACGTCTACACCCCGGATCTCAAACGCTGCGCGCTCGCGGAGCCCGCGGCCATCGAGGTGGCGGATTTCTGGGGCGCGATTCAGGCCCAGAACAAGATTGCCCTGCCCGCCAACGCCAATTGCCGCGACGCCTTCATCGCAGGCAAGCTCGGGATGTGGATCGCGGGCTCCTGGAACTTCACCGGCCTGCGCGAGGCGAAGGTGGACTTCGTGGTAAGTCCGGTGCCGCGCATCTTCAAGCAGCCGACGGTGTGGACCATGCCGCATCAGTTCACCTTCCCCAAGGCGAAGTCGGTCGATGCGGCGAAGCGCGACGGCGCGTGGGCCTACATGCGGTGGATGAGCGATCACGTGGCGGAGTGGACGCTCAAGGCCGGCCAGGTGTCCGCCCTGCGCAAGCCGCACTCGGATCCGCGCATCACCGGCGACCCCGTCCTGCGTACCCTGCTCGCCCAAGCGCCCAACTGGCAGGGCGGCCAGCCCACGCCGAAATGGGTCGCCGCCGAGAACCTCACACGTCCCGTGATCGAGAATGTCTACATCGGTCAGAAGCCCGCTCCCGCCGCGATGACCGACCTCGCGCGCCAGATCAACGCCCTCCCCGAATAAGAAAGAGCCTTTCCCTCTCCCCCGCCGAGGGGGAGAGGGCAGGGTGAGGGGGAGAGTAGGTGACCATAGAGACCAGGGGGCCCAAACGAAACGGCGCGTAGTCCGAAGCAGCACGCTGACCCCCTTTCTCTTCCTCCTCCCCGGGCTCGCGCTCTTCGCCGCCTTCCGCCTCTACCCGTTGCTGGATGGCCTCCGCCTCTCCTTCACCAACGCGCGCCTCGGCCGCGCGCAGTACGCCTTCGTCGGCCTCGCGAACTATCAAAGGCTTCTCGACGATACACGCTTCCACGTGAGCCTCGTGAACACCGCCTTCTACGCGGTGGCGAGCACGCTACCCATCCTCGCCGCCCCCCTCGCCCTCGCCATCGCGCTGAACCGTGGCATCGCCCTGCGCACCTTTCTCCGCGGCGCGTTTTTCTTTCCGTTCACCCTGTCCGTGGTCACGGTGGGGCTCGCGTGGCTCTGGCTCCTCGATCCCGTGGTTGGCCCCCTCAACTACTACCTGAAAGCGGTGGGCCTCCCTGCCCGCTCCTGGCTCGCGGATCCCACCACCGCCATGTGGGCGATCATCCTCACCTCCGTGTGGTGGGTGACCGGCTACTACCTCGTCATCTACCTGGCGGGGCTTCAGGATATTCCGCGCGATCTCTACGAGGCGGCGGCCCTCGACGGCGCCGGCGGGTGGCGAAGCTTCTGGGCCATCACCCTGCCGCTCCTCCGTCCGGTCTTTCTCTTCGTGTTCGTCACCCACATCATTGGCTCGTTCCAGATCTTCGGGCAGGTGTTCATCCTCACCCAGGGCGGGCCGGGCGACGCCACGCGCACGGTGGTCCAGCACCTGTACGAGACGGCGTTCCAGAACTTCTTCCAGTTCGGCTCCGCCTCGGCCATGGCGTGGGTGCTCTTCGCGGTGATCCTCGTCTTCTCCCTCCTGCAGTTCCGGCTGCTGCGCGGCCACACGCAGTATTGATCTGATGCGCCCGCGGCGGGGAGTGTTGACCGCGCTCATGGTCGCCTGCGCCATCCTGTGGCTCTTGCCCGTGGTCTGGGTGTTCGTGACCTCGCTCAAGCTGACCGCCAATATCGTGAAGCTCCCGCCGGAGTGGATACCCTGGCCGGCCACGCTCGCCCACTACGGCGAGGTCCTCTTCAGCAGCTCGCGCACCGCCCGCATCGGCCGGGCCTTTCTCAACAGCACCATCGTGTCGCTCGGCGCGGTGGTGTTGGTCGTCTTCACCAGCGCGCTCACCGCCTATCCGCTGGCCCGGATGCGCTTTCCGGGCCGCAACGCGATCTTCGCCCTCCTCGTGAGCAGCCTCATGATCCCGAACGCGGTGGTGCTGGTGCCGCAGTACATCCTGACCCAACAGCTCGGCTGGCTCAGCACGTACCAGGGCCTGATCGTCCCGGAGGCGGCCATGACCTTCGCCTTCGGCGTCTTCCTCCTGCGCCAGTTCTTCCTCACCCTGCCCGCCGAGCTGGAGGACGCCGCGCGCATCGACGGCGCCGGCCCCTGGCACATCTTCACGCGCATCGTCCTCCCCCTGTCGCAGCCCGTGCTCGGCGCGCTGTCCATCTTCGCCTTCCGGTCAGCCTGGAACGATTTCCTCTGGCCCCTCATCGCCGTGAACAAACCCGAGATGTTCCCGCTCCCCGTAGCCCTCGCGCTTCTGCGCAGTGCCTATAGCGCGGAGTCGTACGGGCCCATCATGGCGGGCGCGACGCTGAGCGCGCTGCCGCTGCTCGTGGTGTTCCTGCTCGCCAACCGCCGCATCATCGAGGGCGTGCGGGTGGGCGGCCTCAAGAGCTGACGAGCCGCTCCACCAGCCACACGAGGCCGAAGGCGGCCACCCCGAGGAGTTCAGCGGGCGCGTGCGTGGGGCCGCTGGTCGTGATGGCGGGGTTCAGGTGCCGCGGATCCGAGGCGATAGCCACAACCAGAGTGCCCCCCCGTACCGGAAGACCGTGGCTGCCTGCTGGTACCGATGCAAGGCACACCGCCGCAGTAAGCAGACACGCCGAGACGGTTACAGACCAACGAACCATGCGTCTCCTGGAGAGACTAGATCGCTGAGAGGGCGATTTTGTCGGCAAGCCTAGCTCAAAACGAGATCCCCCGTGGACCAGGAATTCGGCGGCGGGCCTAGACAGGAGCGTTCGGGAACTGGAACGCTGCTTTCAGCCCTTGTCGACACCGCATATTCGAAACGCTCTCCTGCTCTGTCCGCAGACGGGACGGCGGGGCACTAGCACCTCAGACGCTCGGACACCCCGGTCGAGGACGCGACCACGAGACAGCGATCGTTGAACACCCGAGTCGTCGCGTCCAAGATCCGCCGCGCGCTCCGCCAGCAGCGTCAGGTCGTTGGCGTCTCCTTGACCTCGCCCGGAGCCCTAAGCTATCGTCCGCGCCGTGAGCCTCGCGGTCGTGACACGACGTGCGTCGTGGGGGAACCCCTGCACAACCGGGCTGCTCTCGATCGGCCTAGCCTTTCTCCTCCCCGCGTTCGCCACGATAGCGTTCGCCGCCGGTGGCGCCGTCACCGGCCAAGTGAAGGACGCGCTTGGGCGGCCGCTAGCCGGTACCAGCGTGAGGCTCGAAACGAGCGACGGCCAGACGATGAGGCGCACGACCGCCGACGATCAGGGCCGGTTCGCCTTCACCGACGTGCCAGCTGGAACCTACGCAGTGGTGGCCGAGCGCGGAGGATTCGAGACGGCAACTGCGCTGGGAACGGTCGCAGAGACGGCGAATTGGAGCGTGGATCTCACCCTCGCCTCTCGCCAGCCCCTAGACGTCGCCGTGGCGACGAAGCGGCTGGATGACCAGCGCATCACCACATCGCTCTCGATTGGCGCCCCCGTGTACGAGATCACCAGCAAGGCCATCCAGACCCAGCCCGGCGGCGAGAACAATTCGCTGACCCAGGTCCTCCTCCAGGCCCCCGGCGTCACCCAGGACGCCTCGAGCGTCGGCGGCATTCACGTCCGCAACCAGATGGGGAATATCCAGTACCGCCTCAACGGCGTGGCCCTCCCCGAGGGGGCGACGCTTTTCGGCCAGAGCGGCGGCCTGAGCCCGCGGCTGGCCGAGTCGGTGACGCTCCTCACGGGCGCCCTGCCTGCGGAGTATGGCCTCCGCACAACGGGCATCTTCGACATCGAAACGAAGAGCGGCGCCCTCGAGCCCGGCGGTCACATCGGGATGTACGGGGGCAGCCAGTCCTGGATCCAGCCAAACGCCGAGTACGGTGGCACCTTGGGCCGGTTCAGCTACTTCATGACCGCCGACTACCTGCAGAACAGCATCGGCATTTCACCGGCCACTCCTGGCGGCGCCATCCACGATGACACCCGTCAGGGCCACGGCTTTGGTCACTTCGAGTTTGTCCTCGATGCGACAAGTAAGCTCAGCGCGGATCTTGGCTCCTTCGTAGGTCACTTCCAGATCCCTAACAGCCCCGGCGCTGTCCCAGACTTCACCGCCGACGGCGTGTCTACCTTCGACTCGACGAAGATCGACGAGACGCAACTCGAGCAGAACTATTTCGCCGTCCTCTCGTACCGAAAGGCGGACGCGGAATGGGGTGTCCAGGTTGCGACCTATGCGCGGTATGGCAGTCTGTCCTTCCGTCCCGACGCACTCCCCGATCTCCTCTTCAACGGCATTGCCCAGCGCGTGGACCGGAGCAGCGTCGCCACCGGCCTCCAGGTCGACGCCCGCTACGCCCTTGCGCCGAGCCACACCCTTCGCACCGGGGGACTCTTCTCAACCGACCGCACCAGCGTCCAGTCCACCTCCTTGGTGCTGCCCGCCGCTGGCGGCGTCCAGACGTCCGACCAGCCCTTCGAAATCTTCAACAGCACAGGGCAGACCGGCTACACCTATAGCGTCTATCTCCAGGACGAGTGGCGAGTCCACCCCACCGTAACCGTCAACGTCGGGTTGCGGTTCGACGGCTACGACGCCTTCCGGAGCGAATGGCAACTCAGCCCCCGCGTCAACGCGGTCTGGCGGCCAACGCCCACGACCTCAGTGCACGCCGGGTATGCCCGCTATTTCACCCCGCCGCGCCAGGAGTTCGTCTCGTCCGCGACCCTCGCCAAATTCGCGAACACCACGGCGGCCCCGGAGGTCGAACAGGACTCAGCACCGCGCGCCGAGCGCGCCAACTACGTCGACGTCGGTGCCACCCAGCAGATTCTCCCCGGCTTCAAGGTCAGCCTGGACGGCTATTACAAGCAGGCCGACTACCAGCTCGACGAGGGACAGTTCGGCGCGCCCGTGTTCCTGACTCCGTTCAACTACCGGAGGGCCTCCACCTACGGCATCGAGCTGAGCGGGACGTATACCGGCGGAGGCTTCACGGGTTACGGCAATCTAGCGGCGGCGCGTCAGTGGGCCAACGGCATTGCCTCGTCGCAGGCGCTGTTCTCAGCCGCGGACTTCGAGTACATCCAGAACCACTATATCGTCACGGACCATAGCCAGCTCATCACCGCTTCCGCCGGCCTCTCCTATCTCTGGCGAAGCACGCAACTGAGCGTAAACCTGATCGCGGGGAGCGGGCTTCGGCGGAGCGTCAAGCATCCAAACGACTCGTCAAATCCGCCTTATCAGCAGCTGAACTTCGGCGTAACCCACCGGTTCACCCTGCCCGCCATCGGCAAGCTCGAGGCGCGGTTCGACGTCATCAACGTGCTCGATGACAACTACGTGTTACGCGACGGCACCGGCGTCGGCGTTTTCGCCAAGCAGTTCGGCCCGCCCCGTGGCTTCTTCGGCGGGCTCAAGAAGATCTTCTGAGGCCGGACCACGTTCAGGAGAGGTTGCACTGATGGCCTATTTCACCGATACCGGGATGCGGATATCGATGCTCGACGCGACGGGCTTGCCGTTTTGCATGGCTGGAAAGAACCGCCAGCGCTTCAACGAGTCGAGGAGGGCGAGATTCAGATCGGGATCGCTGGTCGGCTCGATCAGCTCAACCTGAGCGCTTCCGTCGGCGCCTACCCGGAAGCGCGCGAGAGCGACCGTATCAATGCTCCGCCGCCGAAGGGCGTCCGGGATCTCCGGCAACGGCTTATAGAGGGCCCGCGCTCCCATTTGGCCGCCGCCCGAAGGCGATGGACCAGGAATTCCCGTCCCGTCGCTCTGGGTCGATGGAGCCGGTGTCGCGGATGGCTGCGGCACTGGACGGGCGGGCTGGAGCGCGGACGTCTCGACTTGCGGCGTCAGCATGGGCCCCCGTGAAGAAGGCTCCTCAGGCGAGGTATCCGTCTGTACCGGTGCTCGTGAAAGTTCCTGTATCGGCTTTACCGGATCGACTCGGCGAGGAGAGACCGATCGAGTCGGACCTACCTGAGATGCTGGTGGCCTCGCGACAGTCGAGATAGTAGCCGGTATCTCCATGACCTCGACGCGGACGGGAGCTGGGACAGGGGCCACGGGAAGAGGCTCTTCGAGGAGCCGGAGGAAGCCCAGCAAGGACACAGACACCAGCAGGACCGCTGCCGCCGTCAGCCAGGGTAGGCGGCCCCACGGGTCGTCTTGAAAGCGCGCCGTGGCCAGTGCCCGACTCTGAGTCACGAGCCTACTGATGTTGAATGGCGAACAGGAAATGCTCTGCTCCCGCATCACGGGCCTTGAGCATGGCCTGTATGACCACCCCGCTGGGAGCCGTGCTGTCCACGGCCAAGATCACACTGGTGTCCGTGCCGTCAACCATCGGTCGCAGCACCGTGACCAGCGTGTCGAGCGTGACGCCAGCCTGATTGATCAGGATCTGACCTTCCCGGGTGATCGTCAGGGTGACGGATTTCGCGGCCTGCATGAGGGGGGCCTGACCGCGCGGTAGATTCACAGCGAGCGAATGCAGGTTCTGAAGGGACAGCGAGGCCAGCATAAACGTCGCCAGAAGGAAAAACATGACGTCGATCATCGGGATGATCTCGATACGGCCGCGGCGGCGCTGGCGCAGGGGCCGGAGTTTCACGGTTCGTTCTCGGAGCCGTTCAAACGGATGTGGTCGATGATCCGGGTGCCGAGTTGCTCCATCTCATCCATGACCTGGGCCACACGGTACGAGAAGTAGTTGTAGGCAAAGAGCGCGACGAGCGCAATGAATAGGCCCACAGCGGTCGCGATCAAGGCCTCGGCCACGCCGCCGGTGACTCCGCGCGGATCGACCAGCCCCTCGGCGCCGAACAGCTTGAACGCTCGGACCATGCCGGTGATCGTACCGAGCAGGCCGAGAAGAGGCGCGGCGGTGACCGTGGTCTCGAGAATCCATAGCCACCGTCCGAGCGACTTCTCGATGAGGCTCGCCTCCTCGGCCGCGCGTGATTCCACCCACCAGGCCGGACGCTTCCGATTCTCTATGACGACCCGGAAGAACTGTCCGAAGTAGTTCCGGGAGCCCAGCGCTTCGACTTCGCGCTGAAGATCTTCCCAGTCGAAGCCGTAGGTCTCGGCCACGGCCAGCAGCGACGCGGGTAGGTGAGTCCGAGTCACGCAGACAAAGCCCTTCTCCAGGGTCACGACCGCCGCCACGACTGCGAGTGCCATCAGCGGGTAAATCATCGCTCCGCCCACCCGAAGGCTGGCGGCGAAGGCCTGCAGCTCTTGCATCAGAGAGACTCCTCGATGCGTCGAGATGAAATGATCTCAGAACTCCGTCCTGCTGTCGCAAGGATTCCGTTCCGCGAACTGATTGTAGATGTACCGCAAGTCGTCAGCGCTTAAAAGAGTGTGCACAAGGATGTTGGCGCGCGTGGCCTCTTGGTCGCTTTGTTGATCACCTCGGGCGTTGCCGCCGCTTCGGGGGCCCCACGAGAGAGGTGCTGACAAGCGCACGGGCATACGGGCAAAGCGCCAGCCGGCCTGAGGGGCGATCCCAGGCTGGGTTGGCGCCGCAAGCACGGCAGCATCGCTGTCTACGGCGCACGGGCACCCCCGGCAGCACCCTGTGGCTACGACTTCCTTGACATCGAGCACGTATTGCGTACCATCATGCGGCTGTGGTCAAACCAGGTTCGACGGTCGACCTGCTAGGAGTTCACCGGGTGAGAGAAGGGGATCAGCGATGATGATCAGGACCCTCAAGGCAGCGGGTCTCGCGGTGTTGTTGCTCGGATGGACTTCCATAGCCTTCGCTCAGACCGATTGCAAGACCCTCGTGCCCGCCTCGCCGTGGGGCCCGAACGATCAGACGGGCGCCACCAACCGCGTGACTCCCGCCGTGACAAAAGCGGCGGCGGCGGAGATCCAGGAAGGCAAGGTCGTCCCCATGTCGTATCCTCTGACCGACGGGGTGCCGCTCTTCGGCACGCGGTTCAGCAAGACGATCCTGACCGCCACCACCCTCGCCCCCGGCGCTGCGCTCGGAGAGAACCAGCTGACCTACCTGGAGGATACGTGGCTCAGCCAGAGCCACGTCGGCACGCACCTTGACGGCCTGGGCCATATCGGGCGCAAGGACTGCTACTTCAACCAAACCCCGATGGGGAAGTACATCAACCAGAACAACATGACCCGGCTCGGCCTCGAGAACCTGAAGTCCTTCGCCACGCGCGGAGTTCTCATCGACGCCGTAAAGGTCTATCAGCAGGCCGGCAAGCTCAAGAGCAATCCCAACTGCAAGAAGCCGTGCCTGGACAAGGGCACCGTTCTCAGCAAGGCCGACCTCGAGGCCGGGCTCAAGTTGTACAACGTGACGCTGCGCGAGGGTGACATCGTCATCATTCACACCGGATGGGGCGACCTCTTCGAGCAGTTCCCGGCCAAGAATGCCGAGTACAACTCCGGCGAGCCCGGCCTCGGAAAGGAAGCGGCGACCTGGCTGGTCTCCCAGAAGATCGTGGCTGTCGGGAACGACACGTGGGGGCTCGAGGTCATCCCCGGCGAGAATCCGAAGGAAGCCTTCATCGTTCACAATATCCTGATCACCGACAACGGCATCCACATCCTCGAGAACGTGCGGACGGATCTGATGGCCGCCGAGGCGAATAGCACCGGCCGCGCGACCTTCTTCTTCAGCATGACGGTGCCACGAGCGGTCGGGCTCACCGGCAACTTCGTGGGGATCGACGGGATCCGCTAGAGCATCCGTGACAGCGGGGGCGACGCGGCCGGCGCAGATACGCGGGCGCCGGCCGCTCGCCGCGTTCGCGGTCTGGGCGCTCCTCGCCGCCGCCTTCCTCGTCGCGGCGGCGTTTCCCGCGGTGTCTCAGCCACGGCGTTACACCGTCGCCTTCGCCAACATTACGGAGGAGCCCGGCCTCACCGTCGAGGGTACCGGCTTCACCGGCGCCGACGTGCGTCAGAGCTTCGTCCTCGCCGCCCGCGGCCAACCCATCGACCTCGTGCTCTACGACAACCAGAAGGACGCGGCCAAGGCGCTCGCCAATGTCGCCGACGCGATCCGGCGCAAGGTGGACCTCTACATCCAGTACTTTCCGGATCCCGCCCTCAACAAGGATGCCGCCGAGATGCTCCGGAGGGCAGGAATCCCCGCACTGGCTGTGAACTATCCGGTGACCGGCGCCCCGCTGTACGGAATGGACAACAGCGCCGCCGGCCGGGTCGCCGGAGAGGCGTTAGCTCGGTTCGCCAGCCGAGCGTGGGCCGGGCAGCCGATGGTCGCCATTGTTCTCGGCAATCTCGCCGACCAGGCCAATGGGCTTCCCGAGCGCGTGCAAGGGGTGCGGGAGCCGTTGACGCGACTTCTCCCCGCCGCGAGGATCATCGCGCTCGACACGCGGGGCAACCCCGCACAGGTAAGCCTCCTGCTTGGGAAGGCCGCCGCGTCCAGCCCGAACACCCGGTTGCTCATTGCCGCCCTGGACGATACGACCGCGCTATCGGCCAAATCGGCCCTCGAGGCGATCGGCCGCACCGCGGACGCCGCCATCGTCGGGCTCGGCTGTGACCGATCGGTGCATGGCGGGGCAAGCGAGAAGAAGGAAATCGATCCCAACAATCGAGGCAGCATCCTAATCGGCTCCGTGGCCTTCTATCTCGACCGCTACGGGTACGACGTCCTGCCGCTCGCGCTCCGCATCCTGCGCGGGGAGTCGGTCCCTGGGCGCACGCCGACGCGGCATATTCTGATCACGACGGCGAACGTGTGGCGCGAGTACCCGCCGTACGACATGCAGTAGCCCGTCTCACGGCCGGCGCGCGGTGTCCGCGATATAGATCGCCTCGCCACCTTCTCCGGCGGCCGTCGGCGCCGATGTGAAGGTCACGTGACCCCCCGGACCCATCGTCACGGTCGGATAGAGGCCGAACGACTCGAGCTTGGCTCCGCCCGGTAGCGGATCGCCGATCCCTGCGATCTTCGTTATCCCGGCCGGCCCCGAGACGTACACCGCGGTCGGCGGAGGGCCGGGATCGACGGACGCCGTGAAGGCGGCGGCTCCTCTCGAGCCGAGCGTCGGCCAGAAGCCGAAGCTCGAGAAGACGCCCCCGGCAGGGGCGGGATCGCCGAGCGCGACGACCTTCTTCAGTCGGTCTCCCTCGGCCACGAAAAGAGCCGAGAGAACCGGCGCTCCCCTGAGGAGCGCGATGAACGCTACGGCGCCGGAGTGGTCGATGGTGACACGCTCCGAGAACTTGACGAAGATGCCGCCGAGAGGCGTGCCGTCACCAGCCCCGGCGAGCATGCGCACACGGTCGTCGGCGACGGTGAACACACCTCCGGGAACGCCGCGGCCCTCGACGACTGCGGCGAAGGCCACGACGCCTGCGTTGTTCAATGCTGGCGCGCCGAACGCGGTGAAGGTGCCGCCGGCTGGGGCCGGATCCTCCTGGCTGACGACCTTCCGGACGCCACCGCCCGTTCGCACGTGGATCGCCTCGATGGTCTCGCGGCCCCGGCGCACCGTGGCGAGAAAGGCCACGTCGCCCCGGTCGTTCAGCGCAGGGAAATCCAGGTTGGCGAACGTCCCGGAGGGGATTCCGGGCGCCGGCTCGCCGGCGACGGCCAGGGCGCGCAGCCTCCCACGAGAGGACAAGAAAATACCCTCGACGATCTTGCCCTTCGAGACGGCCGCGGCGAAGACGACGTTCCCGGCGAGGTTGACGGAGGGAATCGGATGACGGCCGAAACCGGACAGCGCGCCCCCGCCCGGCGCCCGATCGCCCTCGGCGGCCACCTTGACGATCCCGCGCGCGGTGGCGAGAAAGAGTCCTTCCGATCCGGCGCCGCGGAGCAGACTCGCGAAGAACGCGACATCGCCCCGGGCATTGGGCGGAGCGACCACCGGTTGTGACTCGACGCTGAAGTGCTCGAACGTCCCGCCTCCCGGCGCCGCCTGTCCCGCGGAGACCACGGTCCGCAGGGCGGTGGGCTGGCCCGCAGCGGAGACGTGAATCAGCAGGAGGATCAGCATCGCGGAGACGCGGAGGGCAACGGGGCGAGGCATTGCGCAGGAGTATAGGGAGATGGTTGAATCCGGTCAAATGAGCATAGAGCGGCTGAGCCGGGTGCTCGTTCTCGCCGGGTTCTGTGCGACCCTCGGCGTCGTGATGCCCAACTCTGTCGCCACCGCCCCGCCCGACAGCCGGCACGCCGAGCTTCGCGGGGCCTGCTATTGCCGAGCGATGGGTCAGCTGAAGTGTGTCGACGTGGTGACCCAGGCAGAGTGCGACAAGCAGTGCGGCGAAGCCCTGTGCGACGACTGGTTCTGGATGGAGCGTCTGACCTGCTGGAACTGGGGTTACGGGGGTTGATCGGCCCAGGAGGGCCGCCCTCTGCTCCGGACCGCCGCTTGCGGAGTTCTAGGTGAGACGGAGAGGCGCGCTGACACCGTGCCTCTTTCTGGTGCCCGGCCTCACGCTCTTCGCCGTCTTCCGCCTCTACGGCCGTGAACAGGCCCGAGATGTTCCCGCTCCCCGTGGCCCTCGCGCTTCTGCGCAGCGCCTATAGCTCGGAGTCGTACGGGCCCATCATGGCGGGGGCGACGCTGAGCGCCCTGCCGCTCCTCATCGTGTTCCTGCTCGCCAACCGCCGCATCATCGAGGGCGTGCGGGTGGGCGGCCTCAAGAGCTGACGAGCCGCTCCACGAGCCACACGAGGCCGAAGGCGGCCACGCCGAGGGAGGCTGCCCGCACGATGCGCGGCTCCCAGGCCGAGCCGCGCATCCAGAGGAGCATCGGCAAGAGGAGAACAACCACGAACGCCTGGCCGGCCTCCACGCCCAGATTGAAGCCGAGGAGGGCGAGGGCCAGGCGCCGCGCCGGCAGCTTCAGGGGCTCGATGGCCGAGGCGAAGCCGAATCCGTGCACGAGCCCGAAGCAGAAGCTGAGGAGCCAGCGGTGCGGTGGTATGTCCGTGCGAAGGAGGTTCTCGAGAGCGACCCAGACGATGGAGGCGGCGATGGCCGGCTCGACGATGCGGCCGGGGATGGTGACGACCCCGAGCACGGCCAGGGCCAGGGTGATGCTGTGGGCGACGGTGAAGGCGGTGATGATCTTGAAGAGAGACAGAAAGCCCCCTCCGCGGAGCAGCAGGCCTCCGAGGAAGAGAAGATGGTCGTAGCCGGTGAGGATGTGCTCGACGCCGAGCTTGAAGAAGCTTGTCTCCGCGCGACCGGCCGCGCGAGCCCCGACCGGGACTCGTGCTTGGCGCGACTCGGGGGCGAAGGCCAGCTCCCGCGTCTCGCCGTCGGACTCGACCTTTGCCAGCGTGTGGTGGTCGGGTCCGAGGACATCGAAGATATTGTCCTCCACGACGAGATCCCGCACCGCGCTCCCGCACGCGAAGTCGAGCTGCATCGTGAAGCTGGTGGCGTCGAAGGCCGAGGGCACGACCTGGCCCGGACCCGGCTCGCAACGGGTGCCGTTGGCGCGAAGTACGATCTGCCGGCGTAGGACGTCGAGGAGCTTGTCCCGGTTCTGCTGGCTGCCCGTCTGCGCGAGGCGGAGCGCCTCGGCCAGATCCGACGGGAGTGCGGCCGTGGGCAGGGTCAGCGTGTAGCGGACGGTGCTCCGGCTGACCGTGATGGAGGCGTAGCCGGTGCTGCCGCCAACGTGGGCCCGCGCCCCCGCCGGGGCCATGGCGAGCAAGAGAAGGCCGAGGCCGATCCGGCCGAGGGCCGCCCTCACCCGCCGCTCGCCTCGCGGATCGCCTGCTCCCATTCCTCCCCGATGAAGCGCGACATCAGGTAGACCTGGTCGCGTCCCCCGAGCTTCATGTACTGCAGCACCTTCTGCGGATTCGGGGCGCCGAACTCCGCCCCAAGCACTGCGGCGCCCCGGCGATAAAGCGTCGCCGTGTAGCGGGGCGGGTCGAGGCCGAACTCTCGGAGCCCGATGGGCGACCACTCCGCGCGCTCCATCGTCCGGAGCGGCGCCGACACGTGCATGAACTTGATCGAGTCGTCGAGGTGTGCGGCGAGCGAGGGCGGCGCGGGCCGGTCGGCCCGCTCCGCGCGCCAGCCGTCGGCCGCACGCACGAACACCCAGCGACCGGCGCTCGTCGTCATCTCGACCCGATCGATCTCGCGCGGTGGCTCCGGCATGACGCCGGCCGGCGTGAACTTGACGAGTTGCTGGTTCTCCCTGAGGTGGCCCGAGACGACCATGACCGTCAGGAGTCCCACCGCGAGGAGGGCGGCGGCGGGCCCGAGCAGGCGGCGCGGCCGCCCTATCGCCGTCTCCACCACACGACGGCGCCCAGCGCCACGACGCCGAAGGGCAGGAGGACCTCGATTTCGAGGAAGATCCGCTGCATCTGTGACTTGGTCAGAAGGACGAGCGGCGGGACCGGCATCCGCACGTTGACGGAAGGGGTCCGCTCCTCGCGCACGAGCCAACGCACCATGGCGAGGGCGAGGTCGCTGTTGGCCATGTACGGGAGGAAGGAGTTGCTGGCGAAGTCGCCGTCGCCGACCACCACGAGCCGGAACGGCTTGGCCGCCGGTCCCATGCCGGGCCAGTTCCCCTCGATGGCGGCGCCAAGGATGCGCCGTCCGGCACCGCCCTGACCCGCGGTCGAGTGCGCCGCCCCGACGTCGCCGCCGGGCTGCCGCTCCGACACCGCCTGCACCTGGCGCGTGTAGCTGTCGGTGCTGCTGCGGAAGAGCGGGGCGCTCGTGACCCCGGGCGGCGGGGGACGCAACGTCAGCGAGCGCACGCCAGGGAAGAACGTGAGCGCGATGCTCCGGGTGATCGGGTGCGGCTCGTACACGGGCACGGCAACGACTTCCGGGTCCGTGGAGTAGTGGTCCAGGGGGTCGATCACGACCTCCTGCTCGACGGCGACGCCCAGCGATGCGAGGCCCGCGGCCAGGCGGGGCTCGAGAACGAAGCCGAGGTCATACATGAGCAAGGCCGATCCGCCCCGGGCCAGGTAGCCGAGGAGCAGCTCGCTCTCCCCCGGGAGGTAGGTCGTGCGCGGGTTCACGTCGACCACGACGGCGCAGTCGGCGGGAATCGCCGTCAGCGTGGCGGGGATGATCTTGCGGACGTCGTAGCCCAGCGACTCGAGGGCCCGCCGGAGGCGCCCCGCCCCGTGGGCTCTCATCTGGACGAGGGCGGAGGAGCTGTCTCCGTGGCTGTGACTCGCCACGCCCTCGAAGTGGGTGTGGAACTCGAAGTTCTCCATCGGGTACTCGTCGTGACCCTCCATGAAGCAGACCGTCGTGACCTGCTCACGGACCACCCGGAGGATCCCGAGGGCGATCTGGTTCTCGTCCGTGCTCATCACCTGGATCCGGCGGCCGTCCGTCTCGAGCACGGCGGCGTTGTAGATTCGCACCCCGTAGGTGTCGGCGACCGTCGGCTGCTTGTCGGGATCGACGGTGCGGACGTGCAGGTGCGGATTGCGCCGACCGAGCACTTCCACCATGTCCTTGGCTCGCCGCCCCGCCTGGTCCTGTGCCTGGTAGAAATAGGTGAGCTTGACGTCCTGGCGAAGCCGGTCGACGACGGTCTCGGCCTGCTTCGACGGCGTGAAGACTCCCTCGCGGGTCAGATCGACGTGCACGTCGTGGAGCACGAGGCCGACATTGGCCAGGGCCGCCACGCCCAGCGTCGCGGCGACGATGGCGCCCGCGTAGGCGAGGGCGGGGAGGCGCCGAAGGCGCGGCATGAGAGGCAGCCGCAGCCCGAGCGTGAAGAGGACGGCGACAGCGATCAGCCAGCCCGCGAACCAGATCGTGTTGACCCCGTCGAGGTGGTCCATGGCCGGCCTAGCGCCGCGCGAGCGCCCGGACGCTCAGGAGGAGACTGGCCAGGACGATCGTGAGGAAGAACCCGACGTCGGAGAGGAACAGGGCGCCGGTGGCGAACGGCGTGAAGTGCGCGACCAGCGAGAGCTGGGTGACGATCGTGTCGAAGGGGTCGGGGAGCAGATGGCCGAGGGTGTCGATCATCCAGAGCAGGATGCCGACGCCCATGGCGACGACGGCCGCCACGATCTGGTTCGCGGTGAGCCCGGACACCAGGAGCCCGATGGCGGTGAGGGCGGCGGCCAGGAGCAGGAGGCCGAGGAAACCGCTGTAGATCGGGCCCCAGTCGGGGTCGCCGTAGACGCCGAGGACGGCGGCGTAGCTGCCGGTGAGCGCGAGCATCAGCACCGGGAGCGACAGGCCAGCGGTGAACTTGGCGAGGATGATCTCGATCTCCCTGACGGGCGACGTCAGGAGCAGCTCGAGCGTGCCCGCCCTGCGCTCCTCGGCGACGAGCCGCATCGTCACTACGGGCACGATCAGGAGGAAGAGCACGGCCGCCTGAAAGAAGACGCGGACGAGCTCGCCCGTCCGGTTGAGAAAGAGAACCGCCGTGAAGGTGTAGCCCATGAGGAGCAGATAGACAGCCACCGTCGCGTAGGCGATGGGTGAGGAGAAGATCGCCTTTTCCTCTTTCAGGAGAAGCGTGCCGAAATGCCTCACGCGCGCTCCTGGGTGTGGCCGCTCGTGAGACCGAGGAAGAGGGTCTCCAGATCGACATGCACCGGGCCCATGTCGAGCAGGCCGAACCCGGCGGCGACGACGGCGGCGGCCAGCGCCTCCGCAATGGGGCCGGCTCCGGAATCCACGAAGCAGGTCGCGAATTCGCCCCCGGGCAGAGGTTCCACGGTCACGCGCTGCACGCCCGGCACCCCGGCGAGGCAGGCGCGAACGGCCTCGTGCGGGCCGCGCACGCGCATACTGATGCGCTGACCCGAGTCTTCCCCTCCGAGGGCGCGCACGCCGAGCAGGCGGCCCTCGAGCAGGATCGCCACGCGGTCGGCGACGCGCTCGATCTCGCCGAGAATGTGGGAGGTGACGAGGACCGTGCGCTCTCCCGCCAGCGCCCGGATGTGACCCCGCATCTCGATGATCTGGCGCGGGTCGAGCCCGTTGGTGGGCTCGTCCAGAATGAGCAGCGCGGGATCGCCGAGGAGGGCCTGGGCGACGGCGACGCGCTGGCGGTACCCGCGGGAGAGCTTTCCGATGAGGATGCGCCGGACGTCGCCCAGGCCGAGACGCTCGACGACGGCCTCCACCGATCCCGTCGCCGCCTGACCGGCGAGCCCCTTCAGCCTGGCCATGAAGGCGAGGAATTCCCGGACGCTCATCCATCCGTAGAGCGGCACGTCCTCGGGGACATAGCCCACCTGGGCCCGGGCCGCCAGCGCATCGTCCACGACGTCGAGGTCGGCAATGCGGGCGGTTCCGGACGACGGGAGCACGTAGCCGGTGAGAATGCGAAGAATCGTGGTCTTCCCGGATCCGTTCGGGCCGAGCAGCCCCATGACCTCGCCGGCCTCGACCTGGAGGGAGACGCGGTCGACGGCCAATCGAGGCCCGTACCATTTGGTGAGCTGATCGGCGACGATGACCGGAGTCATGCGGAGGGGAAGGTCACGGCACCACCGGGTTAGCCGAGCCCCCGGTGGTGCCGTGTTACCTCACGCGTCTGGCCGCGTGACCTACTCGAACATCTGAGGCGTTTTTGTCGTGCGGGCCTTTCCGGCCGGGCCGTCCAGGTCGTGGGCGGTCATGAAGCTCGCGCCCTCACGTGCCTGCATGCTACGGATGTACTCGTAGGCGCCCAGGATCCCCGTGGGATTGTAGGCGAGCGAGATGTCGGGGAGAAGGTTCTTCGTGACATTCTCGGCGAAGTACACGTTGTCGCTGGTCAGGATGACGGTGCCGCTCTTGGGCAGGCGCACGATGGCCATCTGACTGCCCGGAGTGTGGCCCGGCCAGCGCTTGATGACCACGCTGCCGTCGCCGAACAGATCCAGGTCGCCCTCGAGCTGGTCCATCTTGAACTTGTTGGGAAGCGACTGGCCAAGATCGTTGCGAAGGCAGGCGACGTCGCCCGGGATGTACGGGCCGGCGGTGCCCGCTTCGGGCCAAGCCGCGTTCTTCATCTCGTCCTTCTGAACGAGGAAGGTCGCCTTCGGGAACTTGCAGACGTTGCCGCCGTGGTCGAGATGCATGTGGCCGACGGCAACGTACTTGATGTCATCCGGCGTCAGACCGATCTTCTTGAGCTGGGTGTCGATGGCAACGTCCGGACCGCGCTCGGGGGTGAGGCCCTGGATGAAAGGTCCCCAGTAGCTCGGATCAGTGATGATCTTGTCATTGTTGCCGGTGTCGAAGAGGAAATTGCCCTTCGGGTGCACGACAACGAAGAAGCCGACCGGCACCGTGACCTGCGTGCTCGGCGCCCC
>Ga0137407_10001117_pt1 | contig 17565 bp, 14 predicted proteins | sample CZOMad2_2_16fung_FD_108410 | JGI IMG/M metagenome (GOLD analysis project Ga0137407, IMG submission 108410) | Vadose zone soil fungal communities from Angelo Coast Range Reserve, California, USA - CZOMad2_2_16fungal (Illumina Assembly) | ecosystem: Environmental > Terrestrial > Soil > Vadose... | reverse complement strand
TTCAACGAGATACCGATGAGCAACGAGTCTGCCGCATGTCAATGGTTTATCAGGTGTCAGAGGATTGGCAGCCCTCAGCCTTCATGCGGGCTCACTTCCAGGCTGTATATCTTCTGGTCCCATGGCATCCATCCACGCGAGAGCAGCCAAGGTTAGGAGGCTGCTTGCCGCAAGGGGTGCGAAAACCCCGTAACGCAAGAACATTGCTCCCGTTGCCGCTCCGGCAAACATGGTTATGACCGCCGTAAGTCTGGTTCTCCACCGCGGGTTGGCGCCGCCCGCAAGCGAGGAATCAGAAGCAATGCCGGTTACGGTCAGCGTGAGAACTGTCGTGGTGAGGTCCGGCACCGCGAGCTTTCTCACCACAGCATTACGAACACCCATCGCCAGTGCCAGAGGAACAATCAACCCATACGTTAGGCTTGGGGAGATTTCAGTTTTGCTCCCGGCACTCGAAGCGAAGGCGGTGGCCAGGAGTAACAGAAGAGCCTCGATCACGATTGCGCGCTTCAGAAGACGAATTTGTGTCCAGTGCGAATGCAGAACGTTGATGACGCCACCAAAGAGCGCGCCTGCCATGAACGCCAACAGCGATGCACCCGATCGCGCAGCCGAAAGCCCTGTTGCCCCACCTACGGCGAAACCAAGGAGCACTATGTTGCCAGTCATATTCGCTGTAAACACGTGTCCAAAAGAGATAAAACTGACAGCGTCAATTAGCCCCGTACTGAATGTGAGGGCAGTCAGCGCAATCATCGTTGCGCGACCGGTGGCTACTGCGGACTGCACAGACCTTGGTCTTGTGGTCATCAGGCCTTCACCAATTCTGCTATGCTCCGTGCTCGTCGCACCGCTATCGGTTGCCGTCAAAGCGATGTCGGTAGATTCGGTCATCCAGGCTCTCCCGCAAGAAAAGACGTTCGGGCGTATAGTGTCCAGCTCTTCGTTACCTAAAACTTGTACCCAGTCCACAGCGCCCAATAGTTCAGATTTCGTCCAGGGCTCTCTGCTTTCAAGAACTTGCCCGCATAGAAGATTCCGTAATCGGCCTGAGCCCACATGTGGCGATTTATCTGCCAATGAATCTCAGTTCCCGGCCTGTGCCCAACAAACCGCTCCCGGCTGTTTCCTGCTGGAACAATAAGAAAGCCTGGCACGGCGTAAACGCCATCTTGCAGGCTCTCTCTCCATTGGAAAATCCAGTCGAGAGACCAACTCACGTCATGCGGAAACGAGGTTTCGATATGAGGATGCAGGTCAATGAAGTTCACCGGACCAGGGCCGGTTGTGGCCAGAACACCAAAGTAGTTACCTTTAGGAAACAAAGCGTTAAACGTTCCCAACATATGCGAGCCGGGATGATCCCCACTAGAAATGTCAGCTTTGACGCTAAAACGAGGTTTCAGCCGCACGTTAGGAATCCGATATCCGGTCTCCGAGGCAACGGTCCAGGCGCGAATGTTTTCTGCACCGAAGATACCGAACTGCCATACAGCTTCATAGTCAAAATCCCAAGCAGCACTGTCGGTAGCGACAGCGCGTGAAACTCGTGCGCCGATAGAGTGCCGCACTTCTTGAGCAGTGCCTCTTTCGAAGACCGCGCGCTTGCGTTCTAAGCCGAGATAGTAGACATCCAACGCTGATTTTCTGGTGGAGGGCCGCGTCGCGTAAACGCCCCAGAAACCAACTTGCGAGTTGGGTGTATTGTCAAAAAATCCTGGCTTGTCTTTATCGGGCCGCATGGCAAATCCGTCAATTTGCCATGAATTGATTTTGCTTCTTACAAGAAAGCCATCGAAACTCAAGCGCACGTTCGGACCTTCGCGTACGTCAATCAATCTCCCCGAGCCATATTCCAATTCTTGCCGGCCGACCCGAAACTGGACCGAGTTCGGCCTCTCACTGGTGCTTATCTCAAGAAAAGCAGCCTGGAAGTCTAGTTTCTTTTCGTCAATAGGTCTCGGGCCGCCCGCGCGGAGGGAGTTCAATCCACTTTTGAATTCGACAAATGTCCTGACGTGTTGACCGTAATGGACATCGAAGTTAAGCATGTATCGTTGATTGAGATATCCATTCATGATGGGGGATAGGCCCCAATTGTCATTGCCGATCTGCTCCCAAACTTCCCGCGCTTCTCCTCCGATACTCATGTACAAGTCATTTGCGTTGCGGAGGGGGATGTATTTGATGGAATCCCAAACGTCCTGTCGAAGCGCCGGATTCTGGAGAAAGCTCCAATTCTCATCTTCCCGTAGCAGCTTGTAATTTCGATTCGGCTCGGCAATCGTCGCCTCCGTAGACTGAGCCAATGAGCAAGGCTCACCAATAGTGATTAGGAGCAAGAACATCAATATTGGTACGCTTCGCATCGCTCCGATTCCTCAGCGAGACGTATTCGCCTTGCTGGCCGAGTGGATTTCCGCGATATAGCCCCCAGGAAACTGCACAATGGCAGAATCCCGGTGATCCGAAGAATAGGCGGGGACTAATATCTGTACTCCGGCCGCTTTTGCTTTTTCGAGAATAGCGCTCAGATCTGCCACTTCGTAGCCGGTGAGTTCCCGGCCATATGGATAAGGGAGATGCCCATCCGTAACAAAGACCGTTAGCTTGCCGAACTTGGATTCAATTCGGATGCGCCTGTAATTGTCATTCGGCCTACCAATCTCAACGCCTGGCGCGCGGGCTTCGTCGGAGACAACCTTGCCGTGCGAAAAAGCCACGAAGCTCCGCACGAACGCTTCCGCTCGGTCGGCGGAAACATAGACCCGGTTCTCCGGGATGGATTGAAGCGGAGCGTAGGATGGTGGCGTCGTGTGCCAGTAGAGCTGCGTGTTGACGCCTCCCGGAAATTGGATGACGGTGTCTTTCCCAATCGGATCATCGTACGGCATGACCAGAACGTCGGCGCCTGTTGCGCGAGCTTCACGAATTGCAGCATTGATGTCGGTTACGAGATAACCGGTTCGCTCGACGCCGAACGGATATGGGATGGGTGTCTTGAATCCGAAGACCGACAGCATCCCCACCGGTGTCAATACCAATTGCGAGATCGTGCTGCTGGCAGTGGGCGTCACCGTGAATACGCCCTGCTTTCCGGTTGAACCACCGAAGGTCGCGATCAGGCTGGCGACGAAACGGTCGAAATCTTCCGGCGCGACATAAACGTGAGTGGTGTCATACTGAGGCGCAACGGCTACATTTGTATCGTTGCCGAGAGTACTTTGTGCTGACAAATCCACGCACAAAAGTTGCGCCGCAAGAACAGCGCTGGCAATGGCTGTGAAGACTTTCGTCATTCGCATGGTCAACTCCGTTTACCTTCCTCGCAAGCTTGCCATCTGTATCTCAGGATCACTCTCCTGAATCTGCAGCGGGCGATCGAAGCGTTGGCCGACAAGGCAAACCGAAGCGGCCTGGCTTACATTAACGTTTCTGGTGTGAACCCATGTGCCGAACTGCTCTCCCAGAACCATCCCGAGTAGACCCAGCAAGGCCACAATAGGAGGCGCCGGACTCTTCACCCTAATCAGACCGTACAAAACCCCTACGCCCAGACCAACTACAAAGGACAGGAACAAAACTTTCATCGCATCTCTCCTGCACAACCGTCTTCAAAAGGCGAAACAATCGCATCCCAGCTGCCAGAGCCCAAGATCACCCAGCACGGAAACGTGGTGACTCTTCGTGCTCGATCCGGGGCGGACCGCAGAAAGGGCTTGAGAATGTGACGCTCCCACCGTTTCTTTTGAGGTATTCGCGTAGCCGCCGTACTCTTTGACCGGGGACCAATCAGGACTGACCGGCAGAGCGGGAGGCGCGAGTTGAGAAAATTCACCGGCGGCGTACATGACTTTGCCGCCAACCACGGTTAACAGAGATTCAAGCTGCTTGATTTCTTCTTCCGGGATAGAAAAGTAATCTCCCGTGAGCACGCTGAAATCGGCGAGTTGACCGGGATTGAGGCGCCCTTTCTTCCCGTCTTCTGTGGAGAACCAACTGCTGCCCACGGTGTAGAGATGAAGAGCCTCGGAGCGGCTCAGCCGGTTATTTTCCGGATAGAGTCTCAAGCCTCCAATTGTCTTTCCTGTGATCAGCCAGTACAGCGAGAGGAACGGATTGTAACTGGATACCCTAGTGGCATCGGTACCCGCTCCTACGGGAATACCCATCTCCAACATCTGGCGGATGGGGGGACTGCGCCGGGCCTGTTGCTGGCCATAGCGCTCCACAAAGTACTCACCCTGGAACGCCATTCGGTTTTGAACAGCAATTCCGCCCCCCAATTTCTTGATGCGCTCAAGGCTGCGGTCGGAAACCGTTTCACAGTGATCGAAGAACCAATGCAAGCCCTCCAAAGGAACTTCGCGGTTTACCTCTTCGTACACGTCCAGGGCACGGGAGATTGTTTGGTCATATGTGGCATGCAGGCGGAAGGGCCAGCGGTTCTCGGCCAGATGCCGAATGACCGCTTTCAATTCACTTTCCATGACGGGCGCCAGGTCCGGCCGCGGTTCAAGAAAATCTTCAAAGTCTGCTGCTGAAAAGACGAGCATTTCCCCCGCGCCGTTGACGCGATAGAAATCGTCGCCCTGGCCGGGCTTTGTCATCCTGGTCCATCGCTGAAAGTCTGCGAGCTCCTGTTTTGGCTTCTGGGTGAAAAGGTTATAGGCCAAACGAATCGATAACTCGTTTCTCTGATGAAGTTCGTTCACGACTTCATAGTCATCGGGGTAGCTCTGGAAACCTCCACCCGCATCCACTGCACTGGTGACGCCGAAACGGTTCAATTCACGGAAAAATAGACGCGAAGAGTTGAGCTGATCTTCGCGGGAAAGCTTCGGCCCCTTGGCCAGTGTCGAGTAAAGTATGTTTGCGTTGGGCCTGGCCAGGAGTAGACCTGTCGGATTGCCGTGCCGGTCGCGCTGAACTTCGCCAGCAGGAAAATCCGGGGCATCCTTCGCGTAGCCAAGCGCACGCAGAGCTGCGCCGTTCAAAAAGGCACGATCATATAAATGGAGAATGAACACTGGTGTGTCCGGAGCGGCGGCATTGATCTCCTCCAGCGTCGGCATACGCCGCTCTTCAAACTGGAACTCGCTCCAACCGCCTACCACGCGGACCCATTGCGGCGGTGGCGTCCTTCTTGCTTGGTCCTTCAGCATCGCGAGAGCTTCTGCGAGAGAGGGCACGCCATCCCACCGCAACTCCATGTTGTAGTTGAGACCACCGCGAATGGGATGCATGTGGGAATCAATCAGGCCTGGAATCACGGTCCGCTTATGCCCGTCGATCAGATGCGTTTCAGGCCCGCGCAGACGAACAATTTCTTCATTGGTGCCGAGGGCGGTGATTTTTCCCTGCACTGTAGCAATTGCCTCAACGAAAGACGGGTTTCCATTGGGTGCGATCTTGGCGTTGTACAGGATCAGGTCAGCCGGCATAGGAATCTCCTGAAAGAAAAACAAGTTGGAAGGGCAGGCGCGAACCTGCCCTGTGGAGTTACTTGTGGGCTGCGGCAGCCGTTGGTATCTGGTATTCGGGAAAGGACGTTGCAGGAGCGCCATGCACCATGGTGTAGGCGTATTCGACGCCAATTCCGTAAGCCCCATAGTGGCTTTTCACAATGTCCATGACCGCATCGTAAGTCTCACGACGCGCCCAATCGCGCTGCCATTCGAGCATTACGGAAAGTGAAGTCACGGGTTTCGCGCCCGCCTGAAAGACACGCCGCATAGCGTTATCGTGGGCGAGTTGGCTCACATCGCCGCAGCAGTCCTCGACGACGTAGACTTCATAGCCATCGTGAATCGCCTGAACGGTGGGAAGTGCCACGCATGTCTCCGTCCATAAGCCGGCCAGAACAATTTTCTTTCGTCCGGTTTTCTCAATCGCTGCGACAAAGTTCCGATCGTCCCAGGAATTCATGGAAGATCGCTCAATCGGGTCCTGACCGGGAAATACGGCCCGGAGCTGAGGCCACATGTTGCCGCTGAAGCTCTTCGTTTCCACGGTGGTCAGGACCACAGGCACATCAAAAACCTGTGCAGCCTTCCCCAGTGCCACGGTGTTGTTGATAATCCCCTGCCGATCAAAGTTACTCGTCCCGAACAGCATTTGCGGCTGGTGGTCAATCAACGCCACCACGCAATTGTCAGGAGTTAGCAGCCCTTTTTCACTGAGTTTTGGAATACCATTGTTGTGAGACATCCTTCGTTTTCCTCCATTTGAGATCGGCTCATTTGATGGACAGCCCAGAGCCGAATTGCTTCTCCATTTTCGAAATCTTCGCCGAGACCACCTATGCGGGTGCAAGATGCTTGCCACGATTTCGATCCACGGAAACGCCGTAAATTCAACGAACCCGGACGACGTGCTTCTTGGTTGGTGATAAGGGTTTGGCATTTGCGCAATTGTTGGCTCCTAAAGAAAGCGTTTGCGGGAATGCCGCGTATGCAAACGGCATGTTCTGAGATAGAGGACGTGTTGTGAGCAATACACCTGATAAGTTTTGTGAGAAAGTGGAGTATTCAGGGAGAGAGGCGGCCGAGCGCGGCAAGTTGGTGGGCCGCGAACTCTACGCGCAGGACTGCACTTCTTTTGAGGCCGACGATGAGATCGTCCGTCGCGACGATCTCAAATAGAATCGCTCACGCAGAAGTCTCTTGAGCGTCTAGCCGGGGCTGCTTGTCTGTAGAAGCAGGCGCACTCAAGGTCATGCGAATCTGGATTTCGCCCAGCAGCGTTCGATGAACTGGACAATGGTCGGCGATCTCCATAAGTCTTTGCCGCTGGCTTTCAGATAGAGAGCCGATCAGCGAAATCTCGAGGTCAATTTGATCGACTAGCCCTTCTTTGGTATCGCATGTTGCGCAATCTTTGGCATAGATTCTGGAATGGCCCAGACGCACCTGCACACCCTGGAGCGGCCACTGTTTTCGGTCCGCATACATGCGAACCGTCATGCTGGTGCAAGCTCCCAGCGCGGCCAGAAGGAGCTCGTAGGGATTGGGCCCCAGATCATTACCCAAATCGGCAGGCTCGTCCGATTGGAGGTGGTGTTGCCCAATTCGTATCGTTTGAAGAAGACCCTTGCGTTCCGAATTTACTGCAACAGTTCTGGACATATCTCACCATTGCGTGCACCAGGGACGATGCGCGATCTCTAACTTACTGCCCGTTCCTGACGCGCCCAAAATCGTTCACGCAGGATTCTTTTCAGTATTTTGCCGGAGCCGCTCTTGGGTAACTCAGTTTCAAAGAATTCGACTCGCCGGGGCACCTTGTAATTGGCCAACCCGCGCTTGCAATGGGCGATGAGTTCGGCCGGGCTGAGAGCTCTTCCCGGCTTCAACACGACGCAGGCCATTACGATCTCGCCCCACTGCGGATCGGGTACTCCAAACACAGCGGTTTCGAGAACGTCTGGATGCTGGTAGATGACCGCCTCGACTTCGCCGGAATAGACGTTCTCGCCACCCGTAACGATCATGTCTTTCAAGCGGTCCAGGATGTAACAGTAACCGTCGGCATCCTGATAACCAACATCTCCCGTGCGAAACAAACCGTTACGAAATGCAAGCGCGGTTTCTTCGGGATTGTTCCAATAGCCCCGCATAACATTTGCGCCGCGAGCCACCAGCTCGCCGTGATGGCCGTTTTCGACCCGCTTGCCTGACTCATCCACCACTTGCACATCCACACCGGGACAAGGCCGGCCGCAAGATAACATCCTGTCATCGGCATGCTCCTGGTCCTTGAGGCCAGTGAGAAAACCGGTTTCGCTCAATCCATAGACTTGAACCAGCCTGAGATGGGGCAGAAGCTCCCGAATATGGCGGATGAGCTCCGGCGCCATCGGTGAACCACCATAAGCCAGCACTTCGAGGCTGCTCAAGTCAAACTTTCTGAGGTCTGAGAATTGCGTGAGCAAATTGATCATGGTGGGCACCAGGACCGTGTGCGTGACGCGCTCGCGCTCTACCGTTTCGCAGAAAATTTGCGGGCTGAATTTCGGCATCGTTACCTGACTAGCGCCGAAGGCAGGGGCCGCGAACATCGCGGGAAAATCGGCGATGTGAAAAATAGGCGCGGCGTGAAGATACACTCCGCCTTCCCTGTATCCCATCCAGTAGTTGAAGTTGTGCACGTCCGCCAGTACGTTCGCATGGCTCACCATGACGCCCTTTGGCCGACCGGTTGTGCCACTGGTATAGATAAGGGCCAGAATCGCTTCCGGATCATAATGGACCTCGGGAGGTGAATCGTCCGCCGGCTCCCAAGGTTCCTGATCGAGCACGCGCTCGCATGCGACTGGCGTTGTCGGGCGAGGCAGTGCTGAGTGGCGCACAAGACCGTGGGGATTCGCATCCGCGAGTACCCGGTCTATTTCCACTGCTGAAAGCCGTGTATTCAATGGAACTGCAATGACTCCCAGCCTGCTGCATGCATACACCAACTCGATGTACTCAGGTCCGTTCGAGAGCAGGAAGGCAAGCCGATCACCAATGCCAAAGCCCTGCCTGCTCAACGCCGCCGCTATGTCGCCAACACGATGATCAAGCTGTCCGAAAGTTATGCGAGTTCCATCTGGAGCGAGCGCCACACGCTCCGAAAAGTAGCGCGATGCCCGACCTAACGAGTGAATGTAGATCATTTTTTTCTCTCCAGAACGTCCATTAGAATTCTCACCAGGTCGTGGCTAAGCGAGCGAGAAACACATCCGCGCTGCGTTGATTTCTGGCAACGTTAGCGACAAGCGGATTCCATACGTGCTGATAGCTCGGGATTATTCTGACCGCTGGGGTGATGGAAAAGTCGTAAAATACCTCGACCCCACTCTCATCTTTCACGGATGCAGCACGATCCGTGAGCCGCGCAATGCTGTTCTTCAATGGCTTGCTGATTGCGTTGTAATAGAATCCCGCGCCGAAGCTGTCTTCATGTCGAGTCTCGGAAAGTCCATGAGCAAACAGCGCGAAGCTTGCATCGCGGGTGATCGTGTTCGTCTCATCGGGCGCATATCCCGCCCGGCCGAAGACGCCAATTCCACGGAGAGGCTGGCCACTCTGAAGGGTTCGAGCAATCCCTCGCGTGTCCTCTTTCACGAAGATGTATTGTGAAAAATTCCCGATGGTGACCCAGCTGTTGGGCTTGAACCTGACCGGTAAATCCTGAGTTGCGGGACTACCCAGGAGAACCCCCAAAGCATCCGAGTTCTCTCCTGGCGACAGCGCTCCAAACGGCGTTCCCAAATTGATCTTCGGCTTGTTTGTCCAATTGAATTGTGCCCACGATTGCCCCGGGCGACCGTGAACGGTGTATGAAAAGATTGATGCGCCGTAGATGTTTACGCGGTCAAAGGCACGGCTGGCGAGATTGTTGGCCTGGCTATTGGGATCGAACACACCGCCGGCAAGGGTTACCCAATTCGACGGTTTCCACAATCCGATGGCTGCCAGCGAAGTGGGATTATAAAAATTGAGTGCCTGCGGATTCTTATTGAAGTTGAAGTTAGCGAAGTAGTACTTGAAACTGTTGCCAAATAATGTCTGGTCACAGCCCGTAAGAACGTTGGTCTTTCCCAGAATAACGGAGAACCGCTGGCCCAATGACTGAACCAGGAAGTACTCCGTGGGAAGGACGTCGTGGGTAAGGAAAGGACCTGGGAGTGTCAGGCCGTAATACTGTGGTGCGGTCGATCCTATGGTAAAAGTGTCTTGCGGGGAGCTTCCGTAGCGCGATTGCAATGAGATATGAAGTAGGCCGCCAGACCAGAGTCCAGCACGTCCAGTATCGATATTGATCGAAAGCTGCGCATTTTGTATGAATGCACTTCCATTCTTAAGGCCGCCGGGCGCCGTACCCTGGTAAGCGCTGGTGGAGTAGAGATCCAGAAACAATCCATGACGCACGAGGCTGGTTCGGACGCCGCCCCAATCGCCAGTGAGTTGAGTGCGGTGCCAGAAGTCACCGACGTCGGTTCCCGACAGTCCGAACACCGGCCCGTTGTTGAAGTAGGGCAGAAGCACAGGCGCCACATTAACTAAAGACGCCTTTTTTGTTGGAACTGCTCCCCAACTGTCCTCCGCAGTGTCGCTGGATAACAGATCAACCTTAGTCGTCGGTGTTGACGACGTGGTGCTTGGCTTTGGGCGTGACTGCGCATTCGACAGGCCGATGATCCCAGCCAGCATCATGCAGGGAATGATTCTCCGCACAGGATTAATCAGTCGAAACCGATGGACGGATGGGTGCAGGGTCATGGCTCATTCCTTGAATGGGGTATGGTGCGACACTGCACCCAGGACTCTCCTCTCTCCAATTGGTCGAGTTAAGACGCCTTCGCAGCCGCCGGCCTCTCCTTTGTTCTGGTGAAGTCCGGTGGGCGTTTCTCGAGGAATGCTGTCAGCGCCTCCTTCGCGTCCGCAGAGCGCACCAACGTACTGAACTCCTTATTCTCTGCTTTTATCGCCTGCTCGATCTGTTCGCGTTTCGAATCGATCATCAGTCTCTTGCTGGCACGAAGCGCGCCTTCCGGCTTCTGCGCGAGCCTCTGGGCAGTCTCCGTTGCTGTCTCCAGAAGTTTCCCGTCAGGTACAACCCTGGTTACGAATCCCAACTCCGCGGCGCGTTTGGCATCGAACGCCTGTCCCAGGAGGATGAGTTCGGCAGCGCGGATATGTCCTATGCGCGCAGGAATAGAAGCGGAGGTCCCAAACTCCGGCACCACGCCCAGATCAATGAAAGGCAGCAGGAACCTGGCGCTTTCACCTGCGTACACGAAATCGCAGTGCGTCAGCATGGTGGTTCCACCTCCAATAGCCGCCCCATGCACCGCTGCCACGATTGGCTTATCGAAGTTCAGAAATGCAGCCATTAATGTCGCCTGCGGACTCTGTCCCGGACCGGGAGGGTTCTTCAGGAAATCCTCTATGTCATTGCCCGCGCAGAACGAATCTCCCGCGCCATGCCAGAGCACCACTCGGATGCCATCATCCTGCAAGGCCTTGTTCAGCAGATCAGCCAACATCAGATACATGCTCGACGTCATTGCGTTCTTCTTTGCTGGCCGGTTGAACATGACCCGCAAAATGCTTCCTGAACGTTCGGTGATGATGTCGCTCATCTGCCCCCTCCTGCCGGCGTAGCTTCCAGGTGCCAAGCGTGTGGAATAGCGCCGCTTGCGCGAAAATCATCAACCTGGTCATCACTGAAGCCCAGCTGTTTCAGCACTTCATCGTTGTGCTCACCCACTTCCGGAGCACGTCGCGCCGGAACTTTCGTGACGCCATGTACTTTTAGTGGATTGCTGACGGTGAGTTTCAACCGGTCGCCAGCGCCTTCGAGCGGCACGATAATCTCGTTGGCCAGTAGCTGGGCATCGTTAGTGTCTTCCCACGGAGAATGCACTACTCCATAGGTAATGTGAGCGCGGTCCAGTGCTTCGCGCCAGTGTGCCAGAGGCTGCGATCGGAAAGCTTCATCCAGGATTGTCGTCAACTGCGCGGAATTTGCCGCCTGAGTCGCTGCGTCGGCGAATCTCGCATCGAGCAGTAAGTCGGGGTGGCCAATTGCTTTTGCAAATGCAGGCCAATCTTTAGGCACCACGACGATTACAAACCAATGATCGTCAGAGGCTTGATATACATTGAAGGTCGCATTCGGCGGGTTTTTGCGATCATGCAGAGGGAAAAACTTGGCTCCAGAAAGTGCGGCCTGGATATACATTGAAGACGCCCAGATGCCTTCCGCAAGGAGCGATGTCGTGACGTGCGATCCTTTGCCTGTGTGCTCGCGCCGGTAAAGAGCGGTCACAATCGCGGCATAGAGGCCGATGGCAGTAGCATGATCTCCGCTGCCGGACGGCGGAAGCGTTGGTGGTGCTCCGGCATCGCGCGTAAGAGCCAGCAAACCAGTCCGCGCCCAATAAGCAGTGATGTCGAATCCCGGCAACTCAGCTTCAGGCCCTTCGTCACCATACCCGCTGATATCTGCGTAAATTAGGCGGGGATTCCAGGGCGCAACGTCCTCATATGTGAGCTTCAGACGTTTCCGCACGGGTGGCGGGAAGTTGATGACCAGAACGTCCGCCCATTTGACGAGACGTTCTAGAATCGCCCGGGCGTGCGGCGACTTAAGATCAACCGCCACCCCGCGCTTATTGCGATTGTCCAGGTGCCATGCATAGTTGTCGTCGGAGCGGGGTTGAGGCGGGATCTTGTAGGTATTCCGATGCGGGTCGCCAGCCCCAGGGGGCTCCACCTTTATTACATCGGCACCAAAGTCTCCAAGTACAGTTGCAGCGCCCGGACCTGCGATGAAGCTGGCAAAATCCAAGACTTTCAAACCAGAAAATATGTTTTCCGTTTCCATTGCATCTCCAGAATGAGTAAATTTCGATCAGAGTTTCAAATTGTTGATGTTTTCAAGATGCGGCCGAGAACAACCCCTGTACCCGGCCGCATGCTGCCATGGCTTAGCGGCCCTGGAACTGGGGAGCACGCTTGCCTAGAAAGGCCGTCGTGCCTTCTTTCTTGTCTTCTGTTGCGGTGCACAGCGCGAAGAGCGAGGCCTCGATCAGCAAGCCTTCATCCAGGCTCGTGTCGGATCCTCTGTTTACCGCTTCAATCGAGAATTTCACGCCCAGGGGAGCGTTGGCGCTGATCTGTTTGAGGATGGTTTCCGCGCGGGCGATAAGGCTGGCGCTCGGCACGATTTCGTTGACGAGGCCAATGCGATAGGCTTCATCCGCCCCGATGACATCGCCGGTAAGAATGAGTTGTAAAGCCCTGCCTTTACCCACCAGCCGGGGAAGGCGTTGTGTGCCGCCGTAGCCCGGCATGATTCCTATTTTCACTTCAGGCTGGCCGAATTTCGCCGTTTCGCTGGCCAGGCGGATGGTGCAGGCCATCGCTAGTTCGCAGCCGCCGCCCAGAGCGTACCCGTTTACCGCAGCGATAACTGGCTTACCCAGGTTCTCGATCAGAGTCGTGAGAGCCTGTCCCAGGCGGGTTTTTTCTTCCGCTTCAATCGGAGTATCGTGGAGCATCTCGCTGATGTCCGCGCCCGCAGCGAAAGCTTTGTCGCCGGCCCCGGTAAAGATCACACCACGCACCGTGGAATCGTCACGCGCAGCCTCAAATGCTGTCTTCAACTCCGTGATCACGCTCTTATTCAGGGCGTTGAGGACCTTGGGACGGTTAAGAGTTATGTAGGCTATCGCGCCTTTCGTTTCATAAACAATGTTTCCAAAAGTTGATGTCGTAATCGCCAGGCTCATGAAATTCTCCCGATCCGAACTTTGGAACGCTCACAAATACAGGCTTTCTGCGTCTTGCACCTTGAACAATTGCATTTCATGAACCGCGGTGCGGACTGCGGACATCTGCTTGCAAGACAAAGGGTTGCTACCCCTAAGCAGCTCTTCACGGGACGTTTTGGTGCCAGCATGTTCGCACTTGCAAGCATGTTGTCAGGCCCCCCTAGAGGCTCAGAGGAGTATGATTTTTTGACATGGCTGCTCATGGCCAAATCGCCGACGAAAAGGGAGATCCCTTGGATCTCCGGACAGTGATTAACACGACTCCCGGCCTGATTCATACGAGTCAACCGGACGGCTATCTTGATTTCTTTAACCAGACTTGGCTTAGGTATGTGGGGAAGCCATTAGAGCATTTGCTGGGCTGGAAGTGGACAGCGTTCATTCATCCCGATGACGTCGAAGGAATCGTGGAGAAGTGGCGCGCGTCACTGGCCAGTGGCGAACCTTTCCTCTATGAAGCGCGCGTCTTGCGGGCTGACGGCGAATGTCGCTGGATGCTGCACCACAAAGTCGCCCTTCGCAATCAAGAGGGCGAGATTGTCAAGTGGTACGGATCCAGCATCGACATAGAGGACCGCAAGCGAGCGGAAGAACAGCTCCGCCGAAGCACCCAGGAGTTGCAAAGAAGCGAGTTTTATCTCGCCGAAGGGCAGCGCCTTGGCCACATGGGAAGCTGGACCTTAGATGCTGCCGGATTCGACTACTGGTCTCCTGAATTATTTCGGATACACGGGCTCGATCCTGCCCGCAAAGAGCCTACTATTCAGGAATACCTGGATATTCTCCACCCACAGGATCGCGAGTCCATGGCGAACCTGATCACGGGAGTCTTGGCAAAAGCTTCGCCCTTTGATGCCACAAAGCGCATCGTGCGTCCCAATGGTGAGGTCCGGTACATTCGCTGCGTCGGAGCTCCTGTTGTCGAAAGTAACATCCTGAAAAAGTACATTGGCAGCGCCATAGACGTTACTGACCAAGAGCTACTCACTCAGGAGCTCCGACGCCGCGAAGCCTATCTGGCCGAAGCCCAAAGACTCAGTCACACAGGCAGCTTCGGGTGGAAACCTGATTCGGGTGAGATTATCTGGTCAGCCGAAACCTATCGCATCTTCGAGTATGACCGAGCGGTTACGCCAACAATAGACTTAGTGGCCCAACGCGTTCATCCAGAGGACCGCGCCGACTTTCAGTCAGCGACTGAACGTGCTTCCGAAGGAGACCCCGATTTAGAGCATGCCTATCGTTTGCTGCTGCCTGATGGGAGAGTCAAGCATGTCCACGCCTTGGCTCACGCAACACAGGATGCATCCGGCAAGCGCGAATTTGTGGGCGCGGTAACTGACGTCACGGATCACAAGCGGGCTGAAGAATCGCTACGGGCAAGTGAGGCCTACCTGGCGGAGGCACAAAGACTCAGCCACACGGGCAGTTGGGCCTGGAGTCTCGATACCGACGTCAGGCATTGGTCGGAGGAATGCTACCGCGTTCTGGGTTTTGATCCACGGGATGGTTCGCCCCGAATCGAAGAACTCATCCAGCGAATTCATCCCGATGATCAACCGGCGTTCCGGGAATCTGCCAAGAGGGCCAAGCATAAAGAGTTAGACGAAGAAGTGGATTATCGCATTGTGCATCCGGATGGCGCCGTCAGGTACATTCACAGCATTGGTCATCCTGTTTTCAGTCCCTCCGGCGATCTCATCGAATTCACAGGAACTGTAATCGACATCACTGAGCGCAAGCGGGCGGAGGAGGAGTTGCGTCAGAGCGAGGCTTATCTGGCGGAGGCGCAGAGACTCAGCCAGACAGGCAGTTGGGCATGGAGTCCGGACCGGGATATCAGGTACTGGTCGGAGGAATGCTATCGTGTTCTGAGTTTCGATCCACAAGATGGTTTGCCCCGATTCGAAGATTTCTATCAGCGGCTTCATCCCGACGACCAACCCGGCTTCGGCAAACTAATCCAGAGGGCTATCCGCGAGAAGGCAGAGTGGGAGGCGGACTACCGCATTGTGCATCCGGATGGCCCCATCAGGGACATTCACGTCGTAGCTCATCCTATTCTGAGCACGTCCGGCCATCTCCTTGAATTTGTGGGCACTGTGATCGACGTCACTGAGCGTAAACGAGCAGAGGAGGAGCTGCGCAGAAGTGAAATGGAGCTCCGTCAAATGCTGGATCTCGCGCCTCAACATGTTGCCGTATTTGGACCCAACAGCGAACGTATTTACGCCAACCGCGTTGCGCTCGATTACGTCGGCCTTAGTCTTGAAGTGTGGCGGCAAACACCCGGAGGGCTTTTTCGCCCCGGTTGGTATATTCATCCTGATGACCGGGAACGGGCGGCGCGCGGTTATTCCGACGGTACTCGCTCCGGTGGCTCCGCTTTCGAGATGGAGTTGCGGGTGCAGGGAGCGGATGAGAGTTATCGCTGGTTTCTGGTTCGTTATAACCCGTTGCGCGACGACAAGGGACAGATCACGCGTTGGTATGTTGCGTCTACCGACATTGACGACCGCAAGAGAGCGGAGGAGAAACTCCTGTTGGAGAACGCCGCTCTCCGTGAAGAAATCGACCAAACCTCGATGTTTGAAGAGATTGTCGGAACCTCCCCCGCTTTGCAAACTGTGCTCTCGCGCATCTCCAAAGTTGCACCAAGCGATTCCACGGTTCTCATCACGGGTGAAACGGGAACAGGCAAGGAGCTGGTTGCACGCGCTATTCACAAAAGGTCCCAGAGGTCTGGACGTGCATTCGTCAGCGTGAACTGCGCCGCAATCCCCCGCGACCTGATCCCCTCGGAGTTGTTCGGCCATGAGAAAGGTGCCTTTACGGGCGCCATACAGCGCCGGCTCGGCCGTTTCGAAATGGCCGATGGCGGAACGATCTTCTTGGACGAGGTGGGCGAGCTCTCACCAGACACCCAGGTCGCGCTACTCAGAGTGCTGCAGGAACGGGAGTTCGAGCGAGTCGGGGGAGGACATCCTATCCGTGTCGACGTTCGAGTCATCGCTGCCACGAATCGTGATCTGCACGCGGCCGTATCCAATGGAACCTTCCGCCAGGACCTTTTTTATCGGCTCAACGTGTTTCCCATCGAGGTACCACCCCTCCGAGAACGGAAGGACGACATCCTCATGCTGGTCGAGTATTTCGCGCAACGCTACGCCACTCGGGCAGGCAAGAATATCCGATTGATCGAAAAGAAGACGCTGGATCTGCTGCAGTCCTACGGCTGGCCGGGCAACATCCGGGAGTTACAAAACATAATCGAGAGGTCCGTGATTTTGAGCTCGGGCGAAGTTCTTTCGGTTGACGAATTGTGGCTTTCCAAAGAAACCTCGCAGCCGGCATCTCGGGTTGAAGCGTCAAGGCGGTTGAATGGTGACGCTGAGCCGCGTAGTGAGCGGGAGATTATCGAGGCGGCCCTCACAGAGAGCAGAGGCCGTGTTTCCGGACCATTAGGGGCGGCGGCAAAACTTGGAACTCCACCATCAACTCTTGACCACAGGATCAAAGCCCTAAAAATCCACAAAAAGCAGTTCAAATTCCGCTGAAATCCGAGTAAAGACGAATCAGTTCGTGCGCGTCTCTTTTTCCAGCCTGGCGTACTCGTCTTTGGCTTGGCGATAGATGGGAACATCGGGATCCGCGTCTTTCCAAAGCGCAAGGAAATTCTGATAGGCGACGGTGGCTTTGGCGGTGTCGCCCCGCATAGCGTATGCGCGGGCGAGCCCAACGTGGGATAAGGCCCCAATGGGTTCGTACAAGACGAGGCCGCGATGGTCGATGATTTTTTGAAACTCAGCTGCGGCCAAACTGGGCTGATGCGCGGCCAGATAGGCTTGCCCGCGCACGTATGCAGGGTACAGACTGACGAGAGGAATGCCGGCAGCCGGTCTCCCCAGTTCATAGGGCAAAGCGACTCGAAGGACCTCAATCGCCTTCGATGCATCCTTGCGGCTAAGTGCAAGTTGAGCGTGAAGCGTCGGTAGGTAATCGTCCCAGACAACTGTACTTTGAGGGAAGCGCGCGGCCAAATCGTCGGTCAATTTCTGCGCCTGTGCTAAATCTCCAGCAAAGGCAAGCGCTAACGCTGTTCCATACTCTACATCCCTGCCCTTTGAAAGCCGAAGGGCATACTGCGCCCGCTCGCGTGCTATGCTGGCGTTCCCGGAAAGCGCCTCATGGAGGGCCGCCTCGGTCGCGGCGACCGCCCCTGCCTCGTCCTGTTTTCCATG
>Ga0137407_10001116_pt1 | contig 17569 bp, 15 predicted proteins | sample CZOMad2_2_16fung_FD_108410 | JGI IMG/M metagenome (GOLD analysis project Ga0137407, IMG submission 108410) | Vadose zone soil fungal communities from Angelo Coast Range Reserve, California, USA - CZOMad2_2_16fungal (Illumina Assembly) | ecosystem: Environmental > Terrestrial > Soil > Vadose... | reverse complement strand
TCAGGTCGCGTTCGTGGCCGCGCTGCCCAAGACGCCGGCCGGTAAGGTCAATCGCAAGGCGCTTCGCGAGTCCGAGACGGGAGCCGTGGAGACCACGCATGTCCCGTGAGAGTCCGCTGTTCCCGAAGATCACCGAGCAGGGGCTCGACGACCTGCGCCGGCGGATCGGAGTCAAGATCACCGACACGCTCGAGCCGTGGTGCCACGAGGCGACGCGCGACAACATCCGTCACTACGCGCACGGCATCGGCGACGACAACCCGCTCTGGTGCGACCCCGAGTACGCGGCCGGCACGCGCTGGGGCGGCGTCATCGCGCCGCCGAGCTTTCTCTTCGCCACGAGCCGCATCATCTCCGGCTACGTCGGCGGGCTCGCGGGCGTGCACGCCATGTGGGCGGGCGCGGATTGGACGTGGCATCGCCCGGTGCGGCGCAACGACGCGATCTCGACCGAGGCATGGCTGAAGGATCTGATCGAGCACCACACGACGTTCGCCGGCCGGTCGATCCAGCAGGTGTACCACGTCGACTTTCACAACCAGCACGGCGATCTCGTCGCCGCCGCCGACAGCTGGTGCTTCCGAACCGACCGCGATCAGGCGCGCGAAGCGGGGACCAAGTACACGGCGGTGAAGGCCAAGCCGCCGAAGCGCTACACGGACGAGGAGCTCGCCGACGTCTACCGGCTCTACGCCAACGAGCAGATCCGCGGGCCCGTCGCGCGGTACTGGGACGACGTGCGCGAGGGTGAGCGGCTGCAGACCATGGCGAAGGGCCCGATGACCGTGACGGGCTTCATCGCCTACGCGCAGGGCTGGGGGGGTCTCTACATCCGGGCGAACAAGCTCGCCTGGAAGCAGGTCCATCGTCATTCCGGGCTTGGCATCAAGAACCGCTTCGGCATCCCCGACTGCCCCGAGCGCGTGCACTGGGAGCCGGAGTTCGCGACGATGGTCGGCGCGCCCGGCGCCTACGACTACGGCCCGGAGCGGTGCTCGTGGCTCACGCATCACCTGACCAACTGGATGGGCGACGACGGCGTCCTGCGCCGCGCGCATTGCAAGATCCGCCGCCACAACCCCGAGGGCGATACGTTGCGAATCGACGGCACCGTGATCCGAAAGCTCGTCGACAGTGGCCGCCACCTCGTCGAGATCGAGCAGGAAGCGAAGAACCAGGACGGCGAGCTTTCCGTCCTGGGCGGCGGCCTCGTCGAGCTGCCCCGGCGCCCCTGAGAGCATTCGCCGATGAACGCGCCCGCGGTGACCCGCTTCGGCGACCTGACCGACGGCGCCGCCGCGCGGTGGGGCGACCGCGAAGCGCTGGTCTTTCGCGAGCGTCGCTACTCGTTCCGACAGATCGCCGCCGAGGTCGACCGCGTCGCGCGCGGGCTGATCCACGCCGGCGTCCGGCCTCGTGAGAAGGTCGCGCTCTGGCTGGTCAACTGCCCGGAGTGGATCTTCGCGATGTTCGCGCTCGCGAAGATCGGCGCTGGCCACGTGCCGATCAACACGCGCTTCAGGACGGTGGACCTGACGCAGGTCCTCGAGCGCGTGAACGCGTCGACCCTGATCACCCACGACGTCTCCGGGCCCGTCGACTATCTGGCGATGGTCCGCGAGCTCGCGGAGCTCGAGGGCGCCGGCGAAACCAGGCGAGTCAGGAGCGCGCGGCTACCTGATCTGGAGCGCGTGATCGTGGTGAGCAACCGTGAGTATCCGGGCGCCTGGAGCTGGCCCGAGCTGGTGGCGGCGGCCGGCTCAGTCGACGCGGCCGCGCTGGCCGCGCGCGCCGCGGCGGTCAGCCCAACCGACACCGCCTTCATCATGTACACGTCGGGAACGACCGGATTCCCGAAGGGCGTGATGCGCGATCACCTTCTGCTCGCGCATCTGGCCGATCGCTATCGCCGTCTCCAGTCCTCCGAGCGCGACGTCTTCGTGAACTACCTCCCGCTGTTTCACATCTTCGGGTACGTCGAGGGGCCGCTGGGCTCGATGCTGGCCGGCTACCGGCAGATCCTGACCGACACGTTCGATCCCGACGAGGCTCTCGATCTCATCGAGCGCGAAGGCGCGACGCACATCGACGGCTTCGACACGCACCTGAAGCTCCTGGTCGACGCTCAGGAGGCGCGGCCGCGCAACCTGTCGACCTTGCGCACCGGGGTGATCGCCGCCGGCGCCGCGAGCGCGACGCCGATCGTCTATCGCGCGCGCAAGGTGCTGGCGCCGCTGCGTCATCTGACCGCCTACGGCATGACGGAGGTCGGCGCGACGATCTCGCTCTCGTTCCTCGACTCGACGGAGGAGCAGGCGTGCGAGGCCTCCGGCGCGCCGTGCGAGGGATTCGAGGTGCGCGTGATCGATCCCGACACCCGCCGCGACCAGCCGCGGGGCACCCCGGGCGAGGTCGTGGTCCGGACGCGATATCTCATGCAGGGCTACTACCGCGATCCCGACGCAACCGCGCGCGTCGTCGACGCCGAGGGATGGTTCCACACCGGCGACGCCGGCATCTTGCGCCCGGACGGCCATCTCCGCTTCGTCGGCCGCTACAAGGACATGATCAAGGTCGGCGGCGAGAACGTCGACCCGACCGAGGTCGAGAGCTATCTGAGCACCTACCCGGGCGTGAGCCAGGCGGCGGTCGTCAGCTATCCGGACGCGCGTCTCGGCGAGGTCGGGGTCGCCTTCGTCCAGGTCGTCCCCGGCGCCAGCGTGGCTCCGGATGGCGTGATCGCGTTCTGTCGCGGTCGGATCGCCAGCTTCAAGATCCCGCGTCACGTGTTCGTAGTCGACGAGCTGCCGATGACGTCGAGCGGCAAGGTGCAGAAAGCGCGGCTGCGCGACGAGGCGCGCGGGCGACTCGGCTAGGACCCCGCCGGGATCACTTCGCTGGCCCCGATCTAAGGCGCCTGGACATCGCCTTCACGGCTCCTGGTGGCGGCGCCGCGCAGGGTGTTGTCCACCACCTCGATCGCGGCTTCCACAAGGAGAGTCCGCGGGACGTGACCATCGCGAAACAGAACGCCCATGATCGGCAGATCGCGCCCCGCGGACTGGACGACCGACCAGTGGTCGGCGTTGACGAAACCCAGGAGGTGACTACCCGGGAGGATCTGGTCGTACCAGAAGAGCATGCCGTCGTTGAGGGGATCGATCGACGCGAGCCGGTGATACGTGGCCGCCGTGAAGGGCGTCAGGTGGTCCGGCCGGGGCATCGTCACGAGGGAGAACACCGGCACCGAGATCGTCGCCCGGTGCTGGCGCCACCACTCGAGCCGGACCGCCCGCCGCACGTCGTCGATCTCCTCGCCGGTGCCCGGCGCGCAGCTGAGCAGGCGGAACGAAGACAACCAGGTGCGGTACTCGGATTGGAGCTCGTCGGCCAGAAGGCTTCCTTGCGCGGCACCGGCGATGCTGACGATGGCGGCTATGCGATGCACTTTCGCCGGATGATGGGCAACGAACTCGAGCAGGTCGGGCAGGCCCTTGGAGTAGGCGAACACGATGAGCGGGCGCGGGTCGTCGGGGAGCGCCGCCACCTGACTCGCGAGGCGTTCGGCGTTCGCGGCGCTGGTGCCGCGCCCGGCAACGGGCAGGTAGTGCACATCCACTCCGGCTTGCGCGAGATCACGCTCGACGCCCGCGAACGGACGCAACAGCGGGCCGACACAATCCGCGAACAAGCCCGGGACGAAAGCTACTCGGTAGCGCCGGGCCAGATCCGCCATCGGTGGCGTGGCGGACAGCGCCTCTTCGCCGGGCAGGCGCAGCAACACGTCGTCGCAGGACGCTCCATCGTCCCGTAGGCGACGGCACAAGGCTGCCCGGTAGGATCCGCGGAGATCGCGAACGCCAGCGGCCTGGAGCGCGGCCAGGATCGCTGGAGCGGAGGTATCAGAAGGGCCCTGGTTGGGAACCGACGAACACGCGGTCAGCGCCAGGGTCACGGCGCCCACGACAGCGCCCGCCAACGTCCGCAGCCCGGTCCGCGCGCCGGGCTGAGCCCATTTCCCCCTCATCGGATTCCCTCGGCCCCACGCGAGTCTACTTCAGTGGTGCCCGAAGTTGAGACGCCGTGGCGCGGGCGGCGGATGCGGGCGCCCCGACCAATCCAATCGGGTTCTCGATGACGAACCACCCACAGTGGGGGTTGCAGTACCGCGCCTGGTAGTAACTGGCGACGCCGACTTCGAGGGGTTGGCCGACGCGGTTGTCGTCCGCTGATCCTCGGCTAAGCGCTCGCCGGGATTACTTCGCCGGCCCCGACGTGTAACCCCGCTCCGTCATGCAGCGCCGGTAGCGGTCCTGATCGACCTGCTGGACCGGTCCTCCTGGACCCGACGTCACGCGCTTGGCTTCGGTCAGACAGTCGAGCGTGTCCCGCCCGCGCTGCTGCTCGGTGACTCCCGGCTTCGTCCAGGTGTCGGAGGTCGATGAAGCACAGGCCGCGAGTCCCGCGACCAGCGAGACGACGAACACCGCGCGCATGAGCATGATCGAGCCTCCCACGTGGTCCGGATACGCCTACCCACAAGGTTCAGCCATTGGACCTTCGTCCAGGCGGCGCCGGAGGCGAGTAGGAATCGAGGGGAGCGACGGTCGCTCCCCTCGATTTCGAGCTACGCGGCGGGAACGGCCACGTACAGTGCCTGGCCGTCGCGATTCACGAGCAGCACCATCGGTTCGTTCTTGGCCTGCTTGTCGACTCGCGTCTTGAGGTCCTCGACCGTGCGGACGGGCTGGCGGTTGATCTCGACGATCACGTCGCCGGCGCGGATGCCGGCCTCGGCCGCGCGACCGCCTTCGACCACGTCCCGCACGAGCACACCTTCCTTCACCTTGAGCCCGAGCTCGCGGGCCATGGGCGGAGTCAGCGGCTGGACCGAGAGACCCAGCTGCCCCTTGCCTTCGGTCTCGGCCACCTTGGCGGGCGCCTCGTCCTCGAGCCGGGCGATTCGAGCGTTGAGCCGCGTCTCCTTGCCCTCACGAGTCACCACGATCGGCACATCGCGCCCGACCGGCAGGTCGGCGACGAGGCCCGGAAGATCGGTCGCCTTCGCGACCTTCTTGCCGTTGAACTCCACGATCACGTCGCCGGTCTTCACCCCGGCCCTGTCCGCCGGGGAGCTCTCGATCACCGCCGAGACGAGCGCGCCGGTGGTGCTGTCACGCTTGAAGGTCTTGGCGAGCTCCTTGGTGAGCGGTTGGATCGACACGCCGAGCCAGCCGCGCTCGACCTTGCCGTGGTCGGCGAGCTGCGTGATGACGGTCTTGGCCAGGCTCGACGGTACCGCGAAGCCGATGCCGACCGAGCCGCCACCGCGGCTGAAGATCGCGGTATTGATGCCGACGACCTCACCGCGCGCGTTGATCAGCGGACCGCCGCTGTTGCCCGGATTGATCGACGCGTCCGTCTGGATGAAGTTGTCGTACGGCCCGCTGCCGATCACCCGGCCGGTCGCGCTCACGATCCCGGTCGTGACGGTCTGCTCCAGACCGAACGGATTGCCAATGGCCATCACCGGCTCACCCACCTGAAGCGCCGTCGAATCGCCGAGGGGGATCACCGGCAATCCGGTGGCGTCGACCTTCAGCAGAGCCAGATCGGTCTTCGAGTCGCGACCCACCACCTTGGCGGGTAGCTCGCGCCCGTCGTCGAGCTTCACCTGGATGTCGGTCGCGTTCTCGACGACGTGGTTGTTGGTGACGATGAAGCCGTTCGCGTTCAGCACGAAGCCCGACCCGGCCGCCCGCACGGGACGGCGCGAGCCCTCGTCGAAGAAGCGCTTGAAGAATTCATCGAACGAGCGCTCATCCGGGCGGCCTCTGAGCTCCGGTCGCGCCTGCGCCTGCGTTTCCGCGTTGAGCTTGGTGCTGACGTTCACGACCGCGGGCTTCGCCTCCTTGCTGAGGCGCACCCAGTCCGGCGCCTGGATCATGACGTTCTGGACGCCCGCGCGCTGCTCGGTCCAGAGCGGCGTCTGCGACGCGCTCGTGAAGCCGAAATGCGGCCACAGCCCCACCAGGGCCGCGACCGCGATCAGGGCGACGATGGACGCCGCCCAGCGTTGATACTTCCTCGAGAGATTCATGAGTCCGCCTCCGTGTTCGTTCATTCCTTGATCTCCTCGTGCCGCCTTCCCTATGCGATGTCACTCACGATAGCGACCGCGCATAAGGCCGCTGTGAGACGCACATGAGAAGACTCTTACTCGGCCCGAACAGAACTACGCGGCAGGAAGATCGATCGTGAAGCGACTGCCGCCGCCGGGGCGGCTCTGGACCTCGAGCGTGCCGCCGTGGGCCAGGACGATCGAGCGCGCGATGGCCAGACCGAGGCCGCTGCCGCCCGTGTCGCGGCTCCGGCCGGCATCGAGCCGCACGAACGGCTCGAAGATGCGCCTAGTGTCGGCGGGATCGATTCCGATGCCCGTGTCCTCGACGACCAGCCTCACGCGGTCGCCCGCCCGCTCCAGCGAGATCACGACGCTTCCGCCGGCCGGCGTGTACTTGACCGCGTTGTCGACGAGATTCAACGGCGCGCGCCGGAGCGCGCCCGCATCACCCTGCACCACTGCCGGAACCGTCGCGCCCAGGCTGACATTGACGCCCTTGCCCTTGGCCAGACGCACGCCGAGCTCCAGCGCCTCGAGACAGAGCGGTTCGAGTTCCACGGGATGACGGGCCGCGGTGAGGCCGATCGTGGAGCGCGACAGGAGCAGCAGGTCCTCGGCGAGACGGATCAGCTGGTCGACCTCCTCGATGCTCGAGGCGAGGACGCGCCGATACTCGTCCGGCGACCGCTCCGCGCGGAGCGCGATCTCGATGCCGCCGCGAAGGGCCGTGAGCGGCGTCCGCAGCTCGTGCGCGGCGTCGGCGGTGAAGCGTTGCATCTCGGCGAAGGCCGCTTCCAGGCGGCCGAGCATCGCGTTGAGCGTGTCGGCCAGCCGGTCGATCTCGTCCTGCGTCCCCCGCCGCTCGAGGCGCTGGCTGAGATCCTCGGCGCTGATCTTGAGCGCGCTCTGCGACATGCGATCGACCGGCCGGAGCGCGCGCCGGGCCAGGAGCCAGCCGCCGGCGGCCGAGAGCACCGCGCCTAGCGGAACCAGCACCAGCAGGGTCTCCACATAGCGGACGAGGGTCTGACGCGTGCGCCGGAGCGGCATCGCCACCTGGACCAGATCGACGATGCGGCCGCCGTGCTCGACGGGCATCGTGAGCAGGCGGGCTTGCTCGCCCGTCGTGAGATCGACCGTCTCCAGGGTCGGCGCGCCCCGCAGCGCGTTGGCGCGCGCCTCGCGCGAGAGCGGCAGGGCCGGCCGGAGCGCACGGGAGCGTAAGCGTCCTTCGGGGTCGAGGAGCTGCATCAGCGCGTCGGCGAACTCGGATCCCAGGAACTCGCGCACGAGCGGCTCGAGATCGGGCGGCAGCGGCGAAGCCGGGTCGACCGGCGGAGCATCCCGCAGAACTCCGGCCACCGTGAAGAGCGAGGCGTCGAGATCGTTGTAGAGATGCCAGCGCAGGAGCGAGTACGCGGCCACGCTGACCAGGAGCAGGATCGCGACGACGACACCGGTATACCAGAGCGTCAGCCGGGCCCGGATCGAGAGCGGCCCTATCATCACGCCTCGTCCTTCAGGACGTAGCCGGCGCCGCGAATCGTGTGGAACAGCTTCCGCTCCTGCGGGCCGTCGATCTTCCGTCGGAGGTAGCCGACGTACACGTCGACGATATTGCTCTCGGGATCGAAGTCGAGCCCCCACACGTGCTGGACCAGCATCGGGCGCGTGAGGATGCGGCCGGGATTACGCATGAAGTACTCGAGCAGGGCCCACTCCCGCGTGGTCAGCTCGATCCGTCGCCCCGCCCGCTCGACCTTGCGCGTGGCGGGGTCGAGCGTCAGGTCGGCCAACTTGAGTATTGGAGCGCGCCGCTCCGACCGGCGTCGGAACAACGCTCGGACCCGGGCCAGGAGCTCCTCGAAGGCGAAAGGCTTGACCAGGTAGTCGTCGGCCCCGAGGTCGAGCCCGGTCACCTTGTCGGCCACGCTATCACGCGCGGTCAGCATGATGACCGGCGCGTGCACGCCGGCCTGGCGCGCGGCCTTGAGCACGGCGAAGCCGTCGCGCCCGGGCAGCATGACGTCGAGGACGATCAGATCGTAGGGCTCACCCTCGACGAGCAGCTCGAGAGCGCCGTCACCATCGGCGGCGGTCTCTACGGTATGCCCCTCTTCGACGAGCCCCTGACGGATGAAGCTCGCGACCTTCCGATCGTCCTCCACCACGAGAATACGCATGGCGTGTCAGGTTCATCGTACTCGCACAGCGGAAATGGCGCGCGTGATCCCCGGAATCACCTCCGCGTGGTCGAGCTCACCGAACCCGTGGGCCAGCAGCCGTTGTCCAGCGGCTCGGCCATGTGATGCATGATAGCGCGGCATGAACGAGACCCCTGGGGACGGCTTGCTCTCGCCCGTGGCCTTCACGCGTGACGACGAGTCGCCGGACGATCGCTTCTACGTCGTTCCGCGCAAGGTCGTGCACATCGACGACGGCGCGATCGCCGCGCTCGGGGCCTTGTACGCCGAGATTCTGCCCGCGGGCGGCCGTCTGCTCGATCTGATGAGTAGCTGGCGCAGCCATCTCCCGCCGGGCTTTCGCGCGGGCGCCGTCGTGGGCCTGGGTCTGAACGCGGAGGAGATGGCGGACAACCCACAGCTCGGCAGTCACGTCGTTCACAACGTCAACCACGACACTCGACTGCCGTTCGGCGATGCGGAGTTCGACGGTGCGATGTGCGCCGTCTCGATCCAGTACGTGATCCATCCGGTGCTGCTACTTCGCGAAGTGCGCCGCGTGCTGCGGCCGGGGGCGCCCTTCGTCGTGTCCTTCTCGAATCGGTGTTTTCCCACGAAGGCGGTAGCCGTCTGGCTCGACACTACCGATGAGCAGCACGTGCGACTCGTGCGCGCTTATTTCGAGACCGCCGGCGGTTGGGCCGATGTGAAGGATGAGGATCGGTCGCCCGACCACGGGGATCCGCTCTACGCCGTGTGGGCCCGCGTGTCTTCGGGTACCATCGATGCAAGGCCCATGACTCTATGACCGGACTTGCGCCAGCCGCCGTCGAGCAATATCGCCGGGACGGCTTCTATTTCCCGATTCGCGTGATGTCCTCCGGCGAGGCGCTGGCGACGCGCCGGCGGCTCGAGGCCGTCGAGGCCGAGCACGGTGGCCGGCTCGGCGGCGAGCTCCGTCACAAGCCGCATCTGCTCTTCACGTGGCTGGCCGACCTCGTGCGCCACCCGGCGATCCTGGATGCGGTCGAGGACCTGCTCGGGCCGAACCTGCTCGTGTGGAGCACGAGCTTCTTCATCAAAGAAGCGCGGGATCCCGCGTTCGTCTCCTGGCACCAGGACGCAACCTATTGGGGGCTGAGCGCGCCGGACGTCCTCACCGCATGGGTGGCCTTCACCGACGCGACGGTCGAGAACGGCGCGATGCGGATGGTCCCGGGCTCACACGACGAGCAGCTCGCCCATCGCGACACCTTCGCGCCGCACAACCTGCTCTCGCGCGGCCAGGAGATCGCGGTCGAGGTCGACGAGGCGCGCGGCGTCGACATCCTGCTGCGAGCGGGCGAGATGTCGTTGCACCACGTCCGGATGGTCCACGGCTCGCCCGCGAACCGGTCGGACGACCGGCGCGTCGGCTTCGCGATCCGCTACATCCCGACCTACGTGAGACAGGTCGCGGGCGACGGCGACAGCGCGATGCTCGTGCGCGGGGTCGACGAGCACCATCACTTCGCCCCCGAGCACCCGCCGGTGTCCGACCTGGCGCCGGAGGCGCGCGCCCACCACGCCGCGGTGGTGGCGCAGTCCGCGAGGATCCTGTACCGCGGCACCGGGGTCGAGCGCTTCAGGTAACGAAGCGCTCGCCCGGGGGCCGCCCGCTACTTCGCCTTGAGCTTCACGTCCTCGTACGGCGCCGAATACGCGTGGCCGGGTATCAGCCCCAGACCCGACTCCTGCACCCGGGGCCCGTGGCCGTTGATGAACGCGAGCTCCCAGATCGGGATGACCATCGTCTTGTCGTGTATGAGCTGTTGGATCTTGTGGAGCAGCGCCTCGCGCTTCTTGCGATCCAGCTCGGCGGCCTGGTCCTTGAAGAGCGAGTCGATGTCCGGATAGCTGCCATAGACGTACGCGCCGCCGGCGACGACGAACGTCTCCAGCCGGGTCGCCGCGTTGCCGAACGCGCCGCTCGCCGTGTACGCGAGGTTCTTGTACTTCTTGTCCCCGTAGCTGGCCCAGTGCGACGCGCGCTCGACCGGCCGCAGCTTGGACTTGATGCCGACCTGCTGCAGGTAGTTCGCGACCGCCTCCTGCACGTTCGCGTACGCCACGTCCAGATAGTATTCACCGGCGTCGAAGCCGTTCGGATATCCCGCCTCCGCGAGGAGCCTCTTGGCCTGCGCGGGATCGAACGTATAGGCGGGAGGCTGCCAGTAGAAGTCGAAGGTGCTCGGGATGAGGCTGTAGGTGAGCCTTGAGTGCCCGAGGGTGATGGCTTCGTTGATAGCCTTGCGGTCGATCGCCAGGTTGGCGGCCAGGCGCACGCGGCGATCGTGCCAGGGCGATTTCGGGTCCCACTGGTCCAGCATACTCACCCACTGCGGGGCCTGGATCACCGTCGGCTTCAGCGCGAGCCCGGGCGTCCGCTGGAGCTCTTCAGCGAGCTCGCCGCGAATCGAGTACACGATGTCGATCTCGCCGCGCTTCAACGCGGCCAGGCGCGTCGCTTCGTCCCCGATGACCTTGAAGACGAGACGCTTCACGTTCGGCGTCTTGCGCCAGTATCCATCGAACGCCTCCATGACCAGCTCGACCCCGGGCGAGAACGAGACGAACTTGTAGGGTCCGGCGCCGATCGGCGCCTTCTTGAAGCCCTCGTCGCCGACCTTCTCGACGTATTTCTTCGGCACGATCCAGCCCGCGCCGCTGGCGGCGGTGTAGAACGTCATGAAGTCGGGCCAGGGATTCTTCAGCCGGAACCTCACCTGGAGGGGTCCGGGCGTCTCGACGGCGGCGACGCGGTCCTTCAGCTGCTTGGCGTTGGCGCCCCGGTATCGGTCGAACGAGAACTTCACGTCCTCGGAGGTGAGCGAATCGCCGTTGTGGAACTTCACGCCCTTGCGGAGGGTGAAGTCGTAGACGCGCCCGTCCGGCGAGCCCTGCCACGATTCCGCCAGGCTCGGTGCCGCGGTACTTCCGGGCATCGCCTTGGCCATCGCGTCGTGGATCGCGTACATGATCATGAAGGGCGTGATGAGCCCCTGGGTTTCCGCGGGATCGAACCACGTGGGCGCGAGCGAGATGTGCACGCCCCACGTCATCTGGCCTTCGGGGGCCGCCGCCGCCGGCGCGGCGACGGCGAACACGGCAAGCAGGACACACGCGACAACACGGACGCGTCGCATCGATCGGTCTCCTCGACGATGGAGGTTCATTTCAGTGCGTCGCTTCATTCTCGGCGGCTGCCGGTGAATCGCAGCAGCATCAGAAAGAGGTTGATGAAATCCAGGTAGAGGGAAAGCGCGCCGACCACAGCGTAGGCGCCGACCTGTCCCTCCGGCAGCGCCACGGCCATCTGCTTCAGCCGCTGCGCGTCCCAGGCCGTGAGGCCGGTGAAGACGATGACGCCGACCACCGAGATCAGGAACTGCAGCGCGTCGTTGTGCCAGAACATTCCCACGATCGAGGCGAGGATGAGGCCGACCAGGCCCATCATGAAGAACTGTCCGGCGCCCGCCAGGCTGCGCTTCGTCGTCGAGCCGAACAGCGCGAGCGCGCCGAACATGCCGGCCGTGACCACGAAGGTCATCGTCACCGACTCACCCGTGTAGGCGAGCAGGATCACCGACAAGGTGACGCCGTTCAGAGCCGAGTAGAGCGCGAAGAGGCCGGCCGCCGTGCCCGGAGCCAGGCGGTCAGCTCGGGCCGACATGAAGAAGACCAGGCCGAGCTCGGCGATGATCAGCGCGAAGAACACGAGCCGGTTGCCGATCAGCACCCGGAGCAGATCCGGTGAGCCCGCCACCGCGAACGCCACCAGCGCCGTGAGCCCCAGGCCCACGGCCATCCAGCCGTACACTTTCCAGAGGAAGGCGGAGACGCGCTCCGCCGTCTGGACGGTATTCGATGTCCATGCGTCCATTGGCACCCTCCTTATTCGAGGCGCACAGCCGAGAGTAGAATACTGCGCCGCCTATTGTACCGAGGCGGCGCCTCGGGCGGGGGAACGATAGCGTGTCAGCCGTTACCGGCGTAGGTGATGCGGTAGATGCGGCCGGCCTTGTCGTCGGAGACCAGGAGCGCCCCGTCGGGCATCACGAGCACGTCGGCCGGGCGCCCGGACGCGCTGCTACCCTTCAGCCACCCCGAGGCGAAGGCCTCATAGGACGTGGCGCGTCCGTTCTCGATCTTCACGAAGGACACCCGGTAGCCGACCGGCGTCGAGCGGTTCCACGAGCCGTGCTCGGCGATGAAGATGCCGCCGCGGTACTTCTCGGGAAACATCCGGCCGGCGTAGAACCGCATGCCGATCGCGGCGACGTGCGGGCCGAGCTCTCGAGCCGGCGCCGTGAACTCGCCGCACGAGCGCCCGGCGTTCTGCTCCGGATCGCGGATGCCGTTACCGTGGCAGAACGGAAACCCGAAGTGCTCGCCGACCTTCGTCAGGTGGTTCAGCTCGTCCGGGGGCTGATCGTCCCCGAGCCAGTCGCGGCCGTTGTCGGTGAACCACAACTCACCGGTCGCCGGATCGAAGTCGAAGCCGACGCTGTTGCGCACGCCCCGCGCCACGACCTCGGGGCGACCGCCCGCGAGGTCGAGCCGCGTGATCGTGGCGTGGAGCGGTCCCGGTGGCACGCAGACGTTGCACGGCGCGCCGACCGGGACGTAGAGCTTGCCGTCCGGGCCGAACGCGATGAACTTCCAGCCGTGGTGGGCGTCGGACGGATAGGCGTCGCTGACGACTTCGGGCCTGGGCGGGCGGGCGAGATCACGCGCGACGTCGCGGTAGCGCAGGATGCGGTTCACCGCGGCGACGTACAGCGCGCCGTCGCGAAACGCGATGCCGCTCGGCGCGTTGAGCCCGCTGGCCACGACGTGCACCTGATCCGCCCGATTGTCGCCGTCGCGATCCACGACCGCGTACACCTTGCCCTCGGCGCGCGAGCCGACGAACACGACGCCGGCCGGGCCGACCGCCATCTGGCGGGCGCCGGGCACGTCGCCGGCGTAGACCGCGATTCGGAAGCCGGACGGCAGCGTGATCTCGTTCAGCTCGGCGGCGGCGCTCGGGAGCATGCCTGTGAAGTAGCCGCGGTACAGGCAGCCGACGACGACCAGCGCCGCGAGCGAAACCAGGAGCACGGCGAGGAGCGTGCGGGATCGGGTCATCTCTCGGTGGAGCTCGTCAGTGATAGGACCGCGCGCCGGTCTCGCTCCGGCCGCCGAGCACGCGGTGGGCGCGCGCCAGGGTCCGGAAGGCCCGGTACTTGGCCCCGTCGACGAATTCCGATCGGCCCACCGGCGGCAGCCGGATTCCAAGGCGCCGCATCCGCTCGTTGACCCGATAGAGGATCTCGCGGCGGTCGGACGACGCCGTCCGGAACGTAATGCTGAAGGACACCGAGACCTGCGGCCCGTTCTTGACCCAGTGGGGCCAGGTCACCGGAAAGTAGAGCGCGTCGCCGGGAGTGAGATCGAACACGTGGGCCTTCTTCCGATTGAGCTCGTCGAAGATCAGGTTACGGTGGCCGCGAGCATAGAATCGCTCCAGCTCGCGCTCGGAGAGGAGCTCGCGATCCTCTCCGTCGAACATGCTGACCTGCTTTCGCCCTCGAATCTGCAGCAGGAAGTTGTGCTCCGGATCCATGTGGTACGGCGTCACCGAGTCCGGCGACGAGACGAAGACGAAACCCTCGCGCCGGCCCATCCCGGGCCAGAGCGATTCGGAATGCTCCCGGACCTGGTCCAGGCACGTGTCGAGCAGCGCGCGATACTCCGGATCCCGCTCCACGTTCTTGAACACCATCCACGAGCGGCATTCCTCGATCCGTTGGATCGTTTCCTCGATCGACAACCCGGTGCGGGGCGTCTTGGTGGGGTCGAGGCTCACCGGCACGTCGCCCGCGTTGTACTCGACCCGGTCCTCGGGAAGCGCACGCGCCAGCTCGATGAGACGCGGGAGCGAGAACAGCGAATGATCGACGAGGCAGTGCCGAACCAGGAACGGCTCACGGTCGAAGCGCTCCCGGAATCGGGGCGGATCGATCTGCAGCAAGGGGTTCATCACGCCGAATTCCCTTCGATGGCCTCGGGGCGTGCGCGCCGCCGCGGCCGCCAGGTCAGTTTGCGCCGCCCCCACTTGAGCAGCGGCATCAAGGACACCAGGAGATCGCCCGGGCCGCGGCCGGTAGCGAAGAGGACGGTGGCCATCGTGCGCCGGCCCGGCCAGAGCCGATTGATCATCGCGTGCTCCGCGGCGGCGCACGAATCCATCCACCGGATCTCGGACCGCCGATGCAGCCGCCTGACGTTCTCGACCTCCAGCAGGAAGCCGGGCGAGAAGGCTCGGTACGTCTCGTCGAAGGCGATCTTGAACGCGAATCCTCCGTCGCCGGACAGGAAGTTGCATTTGAGGGCCAGCGGCCGGTCGTCCAGGAACAGCCCCAGGAGCATCAGCCGGCCATGGTCGTGCGCGGCCGACGCTGCCGAGAGGAAGAACTCGCGCTCCGCCTCGCTGCACGCGAGCGCGCTCCGTTCGCGTCCTTTCCAGCCGCTGGCCTCCAGCCGAAGAAAGTCGCTGAGCCACGGTCGCGCGTCCTCGCCGGGCTCGAGCTCTCTCCAGACAAGCCGGCCCAGATCGCGAAGTCGCTTCTCCTTTCGACGAACTTCCTTCAGCGCCAGCCCGGAGATCGCGCTGTGCAGGTAGCTCTCGGCATCGTGGCTCCGCTGGAAGAGGGCGCGCGTCGACCAGTCTCTCAGCCAGAACGTCCGGCGGCGCGCGTGCAGCTCCTGAACGAGGAGCTGATGCACCGGTCCGTCCGCCGCGATCGAGCGGAGCTCGACCAGCGGGGCGCCCGATTCCCCGATCAGCCAGTCGAAGACCGCGGCGAAGGCCTGGCTCGCTCCCTCGCGCCGGACGAGCGGCGTGCAGAGGAAGCAATGCAGGTGCTGGAAGGACACCAGCGCGGAGATCGGCAAGCCGCGGTATCGAGCGATCCGCTCGAAGGGGAAGAACCCCACGAGCTGGGGAGGTCGCTGCGGCGCACCCGGGTCTGACCGGTAGGCGAAGACGAACTCGAGCGGCCGGCCGGAGCCGAGATTTCGAGCCGCGGGCTCGGCCAGGATCGACTCGTAGAAGACGTTGGTCTCGAGCGCATCGGCGGCGAGATCGTCGAGTGCCCGCCGATGCCGGCTCAGCGCCTCGAAGCCCCGCGCGACGACGATCCGCGGCGAAGCGTCCATCGCCGCCGGCGGCGTGGGCGATCGAGTAAACACCTGAAGCGGCTCGTCAGGGTTTTCGCGGTCGACCGGTCCGGTCGCGACGCCTCCGGGCACCGGGCTTCCGTCAGATCGCATCGACCTCGTCGTCACGTCGCGTCCCCCTCCTTTCGATTCTAGCGTGACACGCTAGAGCCGTCGCGGGATCGATGGGCGCGAGCGGTCGCTCGCTATTTCGCGCTCAGCGTTTCGCGCTCAGCGGACCGCGACCGGCGCGACCGTCGAGCCGGTCCCTCCCTTCAGCTTCAGCGGCTGCATCATGAAGGCGAACTCGTACACGCGCTTGGACGCGAGCTCGTCCAGCTTCAGATTCTCGAGCAGGTGGATCCCGTTGATGACGAGCATGATCTGATGCACGGGCAATGAGATCTGCGGATCCGGGTTCGGGGAAATCTCCACCGGGACATTGTCCGAGCCCACCAGCATCGGATCCTGGCGGGCCAGCCACTCGGCGGCGGCAACGCCGATGCCGGGGCCTCCCTTCATGTAGCGCGCGTTGTCCTTGGCCCACAGCTTGCCCCACCCGGTGTGGATGATCACCGCGTCGCCGGGCTGCAAGGTCAGGTTCTGTCGCTGCAACGCCTGTTGAAGATCTGGCACCGTGATCTCGTAGTTGTCGGCCAGCATGTCGACGCCCTTGAGCCCGGCGACGTCGATCAACACGCCGCGCGTGATGAGCGCGCCGACGTTCTCGATTCCCAGCTTCGTGAAGCCGGTTCGGGTGGAGATCTCGTCGAGCTTGAGGCAGTTGTAGAGGCTGTTCTCGATCGTCTGGTGGGCGAAGCCGTCGAACTGAGTGCCCACCTGGCCGATCTCGGACAGGACGACCTCTTCGTTGCTGCCACGCCGATTCGACTGCGGGTTCATGAACGTGCGCTTGACGTGCACGTCGAAGCGCCGCGTGCTCGAGATCGGCATGTCGGCGGAGAGCACGTGGCCGATCTCGATGACCTCGCCGGTGCGGATCAGCCGCGTCGCGCGCAGCACGGTCTCGGGCTTCATGTGATTGCCGGCCCCGCGCTGATCGCCGGCACCCCACTTCGAGGGACAACGCTGGCTGTCCGCCGGCGGGCGCCACGACTGAGCGTCGACGGGTCTGCCGATCAGAACGAGTGTCGTGGCCAGGGCGATGCCGATGACGATGTGCCGCATGGAGCCCTCCTTCGATCTGTCGTTCGTGCGCCGCGCCGAGAAGTTCGTGCGCCGCGCCGAGAATCTGTCGCGCGAGCGGCGATGTCAAGCCGGTCCGGTTGACACTCGTGACGGGCGCGTGGTACTTCTGCGCCGTTTCCGTCGTTGTGGACTCGGCCTAGCAGTGCGGTCCTCACTGAAGGAGGCGCCTCATGAGTCCGCAGTACCGACGCATCGTCGCGGTCGCCGTCACCGTGCTGATCCTCCTCCCCGGGCTCGCCTTCGCCGACGTCGAGGCGCTCTTCGACCTGTCCTCTCCGGCGACCGCCCCGTTCCCGAGCGACCGCTTCACGGTCGACGACCACGATCAGAAGACCGGTCTTCGCGTGAGCCTGCCCAAGCCGCCCGACTGCGTCACGCGCCGGTCGGACTGTGAAGACATCGCCGTCATCAATACGCTCGATGGCTTCAACCTGCAGCCGCGTCTGTCCATTCCCTTCTCGAGAGCCATCGACGTGTCCACCGTGAACAGCAACACCGTGTTCCTGATTCGCCTTGGTCATGGCCACGGTCACGGCGGTGACCCCATCGGGATCAATCAGATCGTGTGGGAGTGGCGCCGCCAGGTTCGCAAGTTTCCGAATCCAGCGAATCCGAATGATCCTCTGTTCGTGCTCTCGACCCTTCCGGTCGTAGCCCTCGGCATCTTCCCCGGCGTCGGCTCCGTCGCCTTCGGCAGCTTCGAGTCTCCCGACTGGGAGACGATGCCCGAGGGGTTCATTCCGCCGGTCGGCACGCGAACGGGCGTGTCCGCGGTCCAACGCACGAACACGCTCTACTTCAATCTGGTCAT
>Ga0137407_10001114_pt1 | contig 17610 bp, 20 predicted proteins | sample CZOMad2_2_16fung_FD_108410 | JGI IMG/M metagenome (GOLD analysis project Ga0137407, IMG submission 108410) | Vadose zone soil fungal communities from Angelo Coast Range Reserve, California, USA - CZOMad2_2_16fungal (Illumina Assembly) | ecosystem: Environmental > Terrestrial > Soil > Vadose... | reverse complement strand
TTAAAACTTTCAATTGTTGCCGGCGTGGAGATTTTTTGGGCAACCGAAGAGCCTTAGCAATCGAATCGGGTAATTGTACATCAATTATCGCCATCAGGATTTGCAAGTGTTAATTGCAAATCAAAATTAAGATTTTGAGGTGAAACCCAACGAATGATTTAAACAGGGGAAATATTATGGAAAACGCGACTATAACGGGGTTTCCCGGGGACATACCACTACAAAAAAATAATAAGTTTTTAGTTTATCTTTTCCTACGAAAAGGATTGACCAATTTGATTGTTTGCCATACTAAATAAATTAATATGAAATTAATTTCTGAAATTTTAATCGGGCTTGTCGCCATTGAGCATATTTACATTTTATGGTTGGAAATGTTTGCATGGACAACGAAGGGTCGAAAAACTTTTAAATCATTTCCTTCAGATCTATTTGAAAAAACCAAACCGATGGCAGCAAACCAAGGACTTTATAATGGTTTTTTGGCGGCAGGATTGATCTGGTCAATATCCATCACACATCCGCTTTGGAGCAATTATGTGGCTTACTTTTTTTTATCCTGTGTAATCATTGCAGGAATATATGGTGCGCTGACTGTTCAGAAATCCATTTTCTTTATCCAGGCTTTTCCGGCAATACTGGCCCTTTTGTTCACGCTGTTTTCATAATATGGTTCCGGGTAACCTTAGAAACTAACTTTTTAATAACCCAGGTTGAATAGTTGAGAAGTTGATATGTCTTTAGACGTTTCAACTTCTCAACTATTCAACCATTCAACTTATAAAGTTTTAATAACTTCAAAGAATAATTCAAACAATATCCAGATTTTGCAATATGAAATTAGCTTATATAGTATTCGATGGTATAACCTGGCTTGATCTTATAGGTATTTATGATCCTATCAGCAGATTGAAATCCATGCAATATATTCCGGATTTATCCTGGGATATTTGTTCATACACGGATACGGCCAAAGACAATTTTGGACTTGAATTAAAACCAACTAAAATTCAAAATCCATTGAATGAATATACCGCTGTAATTATTCCGGGTGGTCATGGCACCAGGGCATTACAATTTGATTCAGCCTTTTTGAAATGGATCAAAACTGCAGAAAATACACAGTATAAAATTTCCATCTGTACCGGCAGCCTGATACTCGGGGCAGCAGGTTTTTTGAAAAATAAAAAGGCAACAACAAATTTCCTCGAATACGAAAATCTGAAACCATATTGCAAAGAGGTATTGACAGATAGAATTGTTGAAGATAATAATACGATAACAGCAGGAGCGGTTTCGACTTCAATTGACCTGGGATTATATTTATGCAGGAAGTGGGGAGGGGAACAGGCAGAAAAAGAAATAAAAAAACGTATTGATTTCCTCGGTTAAATTGATTGCAGAAATTCAAATGCCGGCAATCACTAATAACTCATGTTATGGGAAAAATTATTTTAAACCTTGCCACCAGCCTGGATGGTTTTATTGCTGAAGAAAATGGGGGCGTTGACTGGCTCAATGATTTTATGAAACCGGAAGAGGATTATGGAATGAGTGGTTTCTTTGAACAATGCGGCACCGCTATTATGGGTGCCAAAACATATGAACAAACACTTTCCTTTCGCTATTGGTTCGGGAATATGGACGGGATTATCTTTACTTCACGGGAATTACCATTATTCGAAGGCAAATCAATACATTTTGTTGCCGGGGATCCGACAGAAACAGTAAAGTCGTTAAAAGAAAAAACAAAAGACAGTTGGCTGGTTGGTGGCGCATCACTCATTGCTCAATTTATAAATAAAAACCTGCTAGATGAATTAATCATTACAATTGTTCCAAGGCTTATTGGTAGGGGAATACCACTTTGCACTGATCTGAACGAAATACAAAAACTGAAACTAGAAGATTCTAAAACATTTAAAAACGGAGTAGTACAATTGAGATACCAGAGTGCCGGAAAACTTTAAAGCTTTTCAAAATCCATGTATGGCTATTTTTTTGTTGTCGTGGCCGAAGCGTTTAAAATCATTACAGGAGCGCTTTCATTATTTGTTTTGCTGATTGCTGTTATAAAATAATAAGATCCTTTGGCTTGTTGTAATAAAGATCCACCCATTACAAATTTTGCATCCGGCTGGTAAGGTATAAATTCAAGCACAGGAAGAGAATCTGATTTAAAATTTTCTTCTGCGGATTTATAAACCGCGTATCCTCTCAAATCATCTGTAACCGATCCCTGCTGCATATAAACGGTTAGTAAAGAATCTTTGCTGTATTCAGTATTAATGACAGGAGCGCTTGGCTTTGTACTATCAATCCAATTCATGGGTGGTATTAACGCCGGATACCTGTAATAATTTCTTTGAAGACTGTCATTCCAGCCATTTGGATTTCTTTGGAATGAAGTGCTGCTGAAAAAGATCATACCCTGCACATTCGAGGTTTGACGAAGAGATTCTATCTGCCTCGGCAATTGTGTTCGGTCTTTCCATGAGGGATTGGAACCTGCTCTGTAAATACCCAACCCGATATAGCAGTGACGATCATACGAATGTTTACTCCACCAGTCCAGCAATACGGCATAAGGAGCCCTTTTTTGTTCAAATTCCCAATAGATTTGCGGCGCTACATAGTCAATCCATCCGTTTTTCAGCCAAAGCAAAATATTGGCGTACAGATCATCGTAATTAGTTTGCCCCGCCTGCGTATCGCTACCATCAGCATCCCGATCTTTGTTGCGCCAAACACCAAAAGGACTGATGCCGAATTTGCAATGTTTTTTTTCTTCCTTGATCGTTTTACCAAGCATCACTATAATGGAATCCACATTGCTTCTCCGCCAATCTTCCCTGCTCATTCCATTACCATACTTATTATATGATATATTATCAGGGAATTCTCTTCCGGCTATACGATAAGGATAAAAATAATCGTCAAAGTGAAGTGCATCCACATCATAACGGCTAACAATATCCCGGATTACGTTGGTTACATATTGCTGAACATCTTTATTACCCGGATCAAAATATTTTGTATCACCATAAGTAAGAAACCACTCAGGATGTATCCTGGTGATATGTGTTGGAGAGATTGAAGATTGTCCTATTCTGAAAATTGCCCGGTATGGATTACACCACGCATGAAATTCCATTCCACGCTTATGTGTTTCTTCGATCATAAACTGTAAAGGATCATAATAAACAGACGGAGGTTGTCCTTGTTTGCCGGTAAGCCATTCGCTCCAGGGCTCATAAGGAGATGGATAAAATGCATCTGCGGCGGGCCTCACCTGTACAATAACAGCATTGATGCCATTTTGCTTATGCATGTCCAGTTGCCTGATGAATTCTGCTTTCTGGCTTTCTGAATTAAAATTGCCCTTTGAAGGCCAGTCTATATTATCCACAGTAGCAATCCACACAGCCCTGAATTCATATTTTGGCTGAGCGGATGCAGAATAAGAAATAAGGAATAAGAAATGAGAAATGAGAAAAGTTGATAAAAGAAATGTTCTCCTCAGCAAAAAAATCGTTTGTTGTGTTTTCAAATCATGAACCGTTTATCCTGAATTACGTAATTTATCGAGCAATTGATTCAAGGTCTTTGCATCTCCCTGGCTTAGGTTTTTAAAAATCGCATCCATATCCTCGCTGCTATTGTCGATTTTTTCCAATAACCTTTTTCCTTTTTCCGTGATAACTACATCCACCAAACGTCGATCGGCCTTACAGATATTTTTTTTCACCAGTCCTTTTTTAATCAGCCTGTCAACTATACGACTCGTATCACTCATTTTATCCAACATGCGCTGGCGTATCTGTAAGGTAGACAAAGGACCTCCCCCGGCTCCGCGCAATATGCGCAAAATGTTAAACTGCTGCTGGGTAATATCATACTGTTCAAAAATCTTATCCAGTTTCTCATTCATCCAGTTAAAAGTATAAATAAGATTGATGGCTGATTTCTGATGTTCGTTACGGAACTTGTGCTGATTAATATCTTTTTCAATAGTCATAGGAATAATACAAGCTGTAAAAATAATAAATTATTGCGGGGTGACCTGCGATGCACCAATCAATTGTATAATTGTATACAAATGATGAGCCTCGTGAAGCAGGAAAAAATTAGCCCATTTACTGATGGTTATATAACCAAATTTGGGATGATAACCGGGATTATTTAATTCCTCTTCGTTCAAATTTACCAGCCTGGCAGTAATGATAGAACGATTTGCCGAAAGCTCCTTCAATAATTCATTTAGTGATTTTTTAAGGTAATCATGAAACAGGGGATCGTTTTCCGCCACATATCTTTCAAATCTCGGTTTATTTCCGTCAAGCATCAAACTTAACCGATGAATAAACGTGGGTTGATAGACCGCAAGATGAACGATATTTTCGAAAGCGCTCCATTTATCAGGATAAACGCGTTCTTTTAACTGTATTTCTGTGAGACCTGCAATTAATTCGGAAACTGTTTCGTGTTGATGTTCCAGTCGGGTGATGACAGATATGGATAAAGGCATGGGTATTTATTGATTATTTATTCGGATAGAGCACAATATCATTAATACTTTATAACTGAATATTGAGTGTTGAATATTAAATGTCTTTGATGATTGCTCCAAAGAATAATCAATATTCAACACTCAATATTCAGATATGCAATCATCAATCGCTCCAAACCTTTGTTCCTTCGCTGCAATTGGCGCAAATATCAATATTCCTGCGACCTTGCAATATCTGGCTCCTGAAACGAACATACTCGCTATTGTTCCATATTTCTTTAAAAGGTTTCCCCTTCAGATCACCTAAACGGTGTTGCGCATCCTTATCAAAACAACAAGGCACTACCAATCCATCCCATGTAATAACCGGCGCATGCCATAAGCGCCAGCAATGATTATTCAAATCATTTTTAATCTCGTATTCACCATTTTTATTTTTCTTATAACGGCTATACTTTTTGTTTACCGGGATCAATTGGTTCGGATCGTTTTTATAGTCATACACCTGAGCCGTTTTAAAACGAACTTCATCAACGCCGGTTTCTTTTGCCAGTCGCTTTATATCTTCTACCTGGTGCTCATTCGGCTTCACAACCAAAAATTGAAAAAATACAAATGGTGTTTTGCTTTTCAATTCTTTTTTCCATTTGATTATATTCCTTGCGCCTTCCAATACTTTTTCCAATTTCCCGCCAATGCGGTATTGCTCGTAAACCTCCTGTGTTGTTCCGTCAATTGAAATGATCAATCGGTCCAATCCACTTTCAACTGTTCTCTTTGCATTATTATCACTCAGGTAATGCGCATTGGTTGATGTGGCGGTGTAGATTTTTTTCTGAGCCGCATATTTTACCATATCCAGGAAATCGGGATTAAGATATGGTTCACCCTGAAAATAAAAAATAAGGTATAAAAGATCTTTCGATAACTGATCAACCATATCCCTGAACAATTTATTTTCCATCATGCCAGTGGGACGTGTAAAAGCCCGAAGACCACTAGGGCATTCCGGGCAACGAAGATTACATGAAGTAGTGGGCTCAAATGAAACAGAAACAGGAAACCCCCACTGAACCGGTTTTTTTGTCCATTTGCTCAGGTAATAACTGCTCAATACTTTTCCCCCGTTCCATAAACGACGGATAGTGAGTTTTGAAAAAAGATTGATCGTATCGTTGCGGTTAAAGCCAGGCATACTTCGGTATAAAAATAGTCAGAAAACTCCGAAATGCGGGAGCAATAAAAGGGTATCCTTTTGCATTTCTTTCGCACATTGTATGTGTTCAGCTTTCTGACTTGTGTATATATTTGCACGCGTTAATAGCAATTATGCCGAAGAAACAAAAAAGCAGAGTCTGGAAACTGTTATTGATTTTACTGATTACATCTATATCTGTCATGCTTTGTTTTATGGCATACGACTGGTGGCTTCAAAGAAAATCTCACTTTGTCAGTTACCCGCAGTTCGGTATTGATATCCCTGTCAATTACAGCATTCATGGAATTGATGTGTCAAAATACCAGAATATGATTGATTGGGAATCGGTGAGGGGAATGAGCGTGAACCAGGTGCAGATAAGTTTCACATTCATCAAAGCAACAGAGGGATTGGGAAATGAAGATGCTTTTTTTCAACGTAATTGGAAAAAAGCAAAGTCTGCAGGACTGATCCGTGGCGCTTATCATTTTTTTCTTGCAACCAAAAGCGGAAAGGCACAGGCAGAAAATTTTATCAATTCAGTAACACTCACAAGCGGTGACCTGCCGCCTGTTTTGGATATTGAACAGACTTATGGTGTTCCTATTGACAAACTCAAGGAACGCGCCATCGAATGGCTGGAAACCATCCAGGCATATTACGGCACCCAGCCTATAATTTATACTAATGTAGATTTTTATAAAAAATATCTTAAAGACGATTTCGATAAATATCCGCTATGGGTGGCTCATTACCTGGAACATGAACAACCAAGAATCTATCGCAACTGGAGTTTCTGGCAGCATAGCGAAGCAGGAAGAGTGAATGGCATCGTAACAAGAGTTGACTTCAATGTTTTTAATGGTGACTCGGTTGAGTTCCAGCGGCTGCTTATGAATTAGCGAGTGGCAAGTGGTGAGTGGCTAGTATTTCCCACTAGCTACTCACCACTTGCCACTCGCCAATTCTCACTATCTTTCGAATCAAATACTCCCGATATGAGCGGTATGGAGCCAGAAGTACAAGATTTCCTAAAAAGAATTCTGTGGTCTTTTTTCTTTGGATTATTATGGCTGATGGTAAATATGACAATGGGAATTTATTTTGGTCTTCTTTTTATTGGTGAAAGAATAAGGATAGGAAATATTGTTTTCTATCTTTTTTCAAGTATCAGCCTGGGTTTTCTGATTTGGTTTTATTACAAAACATGGAAAAAGAAATTCCCGCATGGATGAAAAACAATGTGCGAATGTGCAGATGTGCGAATTCTTTAACGCAATTCCGCATGAGAGAATTCGCACATCTGCACATTCGCACATCCGCACATTAATTAATTATTGATTTTTTCCATCCAGTATAATCGGTGCGCCACCTTTTCCCATAATAATCATTTTAGCATTGGGAGATGCGGCCAATTCCTTCATTGCCTTTATTTGTTCATATTGAAGTTGCTTGTCGGTCAAACTTTCGCTGATGATATGCTGATAATCGGATATACCCTGTGCCTCTACTCTTTTCCTTTCTGCTTCCTGTCTTTCTTTTTGTAAAACAAATTGCATTTTCTGTGCGTCCTGCTCCGCACTGATCTTTTGTTCGATAGAAGTTTTTACTGCCTGCGGCAATGTGATATTTCTTACCAGTAATTGTTCCAGAATCAATCCCCTTTTCTTAAAATCATCGTCGATGCTTTTAATAATGCGTTGTTGAAATTCATCCCTTTTGGTTGAATACAAAGCAACGGCTTCATAATACACGGCATTATCCCTGATTTTTGTTCTTGTCAGCGGTCGCACAATCTTGTCAGTATAATCCAGTCCCGTTTCTCTTATTATTTTTGGTGCGTCGGAAGGAAGCACCTTATACAATACAGTCAGGTCAATGATCACTTCCAAACCATCGGAGGTTAAAACGCGGATAGCATCATCACCAGTCTTGGCGCCTTCGTCATGGATACCACTCATCGTATAATTTTGAGTTTTTACATCCATTTTCTCAACTTCCAGCAATGGATTGATGAAATGAAGGCCACTCGGCAATACATCATCCTGTACTTTCCCGAATAATTTTTTAATCCCGATCTCGCCGGCATCAATTTGGATAATGCATGCAGCAAGCACTCCCAGTAATAACATGAGCAACCCGATTGTGCGGACTATGCGTGCGTAACGTTTAATACTTTCCTCGCGGCGTGCCATCGCCAAACCAGCAATGAAAACTAAAATTCCAATAATAATAAGTGTCATATAAAAAAATTAAGATGATAATTAAATGATTTTAACTCGTATGATCTGTAATGATAACCCATTTCGATTTTATTTTCCTGAATAATAGCGTATATACGCCACCAATATCCCCGATTCTTCTTTTCAGGTACCATTTTCCAATGACAAAATAATATTCTGCCGATAATTTTTTTACCGAAAGCAATGTAAAAAACAGCTTGCCCATTTTTACGGTATCATTATAATTTTTTTTGTAGCGGCTGATTGTGTTCTTATATCCATGAATAATTCCATCATGACCGATAAATGTAAGCGAATCATTTTGCCAATACGCTTTCATGAAATCATCAATACTGCCACGGTTCCATGCCTGTACCTGGTCGTCCAAAACCTTTTTAATCGTAAGTTCATCCTGCGATTGTGCGAATAAAGTAGAAATTAAAAAAATGAACAGGAGTGATAATATTATACTTTTCATATCCTGCTTTGGATTAGAATTTGGGAAGGTGAAGCTACGACACTATTATAAATCTTATATTAGTTTTTAAATTTGGGTCAGACGGAGACCGTCAGACCAGGTTGCGCGCTCGTCTGACGGTCTCCGTCTGACGATAACCACTCGAAATTCTAAAAATGAAAAAGATTTATTATCTGTCCACCTGCAGCACTTGCAAGGAAATATTAAAAGATATAGGAGCCAACAAAAAAGGTTTCGTATTGCAGGATATCAAAACGGAAAAAATAACCCCGGCTCAGTTGGATGAAATGAAAAAAAAGGCCGGCAGTTATGAAGCATTATTCAGTCGCCGGGCGATAAAATATAAAGAGCTTGGATTAAAAGATAAAAACCTGGGAGAAAAAGACTTCAGAAAATTAATCCTGGGAGAATATACTTTTCTTAAAAGGCCGGTTGTAATGCTGAATGACAAAATCTTTGCAGGAAGTGAAAAGAAAACAGTTGAGGATTTAAAAAACACTTTGTAGATTGGCTTCTAATTTTCTATTATCCGCAGCTTGGCATAATTCAGCATAATCTTTTTTTCTCCATTCAATTCAAACTTTACAGTAGCAACGGGATTATGTGCTGAGCCTTCCATTTTGATGACTTCACCGAAGCCGAATTTCTGATGCTCTATTTTTTGTCCAACCTGCAGGTTAGATGTATCGCTGGCTACAAAATCCGGCGAAGGAACATGATCTTTAATTTGCTGTTTATTATTTGTTGTAAGATAAGAAGGTTTCTCACCCGGCTTTGTGTTTTCCCTGCCAAATCCACGGTTCATACGTTCAAATGCGCTTCCGCTATTCCAGCTATCTGAGCGTTGATTTTTCATACCTCCTCCTGCAAAACTTCTGTCCAGGTGCTCTCCGGGTATTTCATCGATAAAGCGGCTTGGTTCATTTTGTACAAGACTGCCAAAACGGTAACGGGTATTCGCATAAGTAATCCATAGTTTATGTTTGGCTCTTGTAACCACAACATAAAATAATCTTCTTTCTTCTTCCAGTTCTTCGCGGGTATTAATGGACATTGCATTGGGAAAAAGAGATTCTTCCAGCCCGGCTGCAAACACGCAACTAAATTCGAGCCCCTTTGCTGCATGGATTGTCATCAGCTTTACTGTATCCGCATGAGGATCTTTTTCATCTGCATCGGTAAGAAGTGTGATTTGTTGCAGATAAGAAGATAAGCCTGCTTCTCCACTGCTTGTGGCTTCAATTAAAATCCCATCCTCATCAACTTGCGAAAGAGTTCGCTGATTATCCACCCATTCCCTGATACTGTTCAGCAATTCCTGTATGTTTTCATATCTCGATAATCCTTCGGTGGTTTTATCATTAAAAAGTTCCTTTACGAAATTGGTTTGCTTGCCAACATGTATCGCAACTTCATAGGCATTCCTGGTAGCCAGCATGCTTCCGAAACTCCGTATCATCAAAACAAAATTATCAATCGCTTCCAATGTTCCTCCTTTAAATCCAAATTTCGCAGCATCAACAAGTACATCCCACATGGATATATTGTTTTCATTCGCAAAAAGTATTGCCTTATCGATAGAAGTTTTACCAATACCCCTTACAGGAAAATTGATGATACGCTTCAGCGATTCTTCATCTTTGGGATTGACGATAATACGCAGGTACGCCAGGTAATCCTTGATTTCTTTTCGTTGGTAAAAACTGATACCTCCGTAAATAGTATAAGGAAGACCCATTCTGCGGAGACTTTCTTCAAATGCGCGGCTTTGCGAATTCGTTCTGTACAGAATTGCAAAATCTCTGTTATTAAAATGATTCCGTAATTTTTGTTCCTGAATGGTATCAGCAACAAATTTACCTTCATCATTATCTGTGAGCGTGCGGATCAGGCGGATTTTTTCACCGACAATATTTTCTGTCCACAGATTTTTTGGAATCTGACCTTTGTTATTTTTAATAACTTCGTTGGCGACGTGCAATATACTTTGCGTGCTTCTGTAATTCTGTTCGAGCTTCACTACTTTCACATCTTCATAATCCTTCTGGAACTGTAAAATATTCTCGATGGTAGCTCCCCGAAAACTATAAATGCTTTGTGCGTCATCGCCAACTACGCAAACATTTTCATGAACAGCGCCCAACAATTTAATGATCTCATATTGTGCAGGATTGGTATCCTGGAATTCGTCGATCAGTATATATTTGAATTTGTGCTGGTATTTGTGGAGGCTTTCCGGGAAATTTTTGAGCAGTTCATAGAATTTTAACAATAGATCGTCAAAATCCATTGCGCCATTCTTAAAGCAACGTTTCACATAAGCATCATAAATCTGAGCAATGGCAGGTCGATTACTCCGCAGATCTTCCTGCTGAATATAATAATCATTTGCATAATCCGCCGGCCCTACCAGGCCATTTTTTGCCTGCGAAATGCGGTTATATACGATATTGGGTTTATAATGTTTATCGTCGAGGTTCAGTTCATTCACAACCGTTTTAACTACGCTTTTTGCATCATCCGTATCATAAATTGTAAAGTTGTGCGGAAAACCCAGTTTAGGAGCTTCACCACGAAGTATGCGAGCAAAAACACTATGAAATGTGCCGATATATAAATTTCTTGCGTCCCTGTTCTCCAATATCTTTTCCACGCGTTCTTTCATATCTTTTGCCGCCTTATTGGTAAATGTTAGCGCCAATATATTGAATGCATCCACTCCTTTAGCCATCAGGTGCGCTATGCGTGTGGTAAGCACTTTTGTTTTACCACTGCCTGCTCCTGCAACAATCATTAATGGACCATCAATATATAGTACAGCTTCTTTTTGGGCATCATTCAATCCAACTAAATAATCAATCATATAGCGAAGTTAACACCCCTCCCGTCCTTTGCCAAAGAGAAGAAAAATAAAATTGCTGACAAGGAAATTAAAATCTGCAAAAGTAACAGATATGCTTATAAAGCTTTAAGAACCACGCTGCGAACCTCCGGTGAGTTTAGTGTTTCTGATCACTCCCTTGGTATTTGTTTTTCCTTTTGATGGGATGAATCCTGATTTCGCAGACTGCTTATCCTGTTTGTTACCCTTTTTCTTTTTGCTATTGTTATTGAGCAGTGACATAGAAATATTTTAGAGGTTTTTAAAAGTTCATAATATACAAAATTACCTAAGTAATTCAATTTTGAAAATAATTTGAACCCTTTCCGGTCAATTTATAAAAAAAATGATCCTGGCATAATCCCAGGACCATTGTTGAGAAACCGATACATGATGTGGATTATTTTACGCGGCTATGCGATTTTGTAATTCTATTGCAATTGCCTTTTCGATCCTATCAGGAATATTTTCCGATCCTTCTTTAACTGCATATAAACGATTGGAGGAATCATCCGCCTCCGATACCGGTTAACAATATCCTCAAATGTTAAAATTATATTTGCATCTGTCCTTTAATTTTACCTGAAGAAATAATCCGGCTATCCCGAATATTGGGCTTAATATTTTCCGGCATAATTTTTAACTTAGCCTTATAAGCTTATTCAATTTACTATTATGAATACAAACAGACTTTCCGAAACACTCCGTGCTTCATTGAATGATCAAATGACAAAGGAAGCACATGCTTCACAGATATATATATCTTATGCTTCCTGGGCAGCCAGCGAAGGATATGATGGAATTGCGAATTTTTTGTTCCGTCATGCCCAGGAAGAGCGAAATCACATGATGAAATTTTTGGAATACATCATAGAACGTGGTGCAAGGGTAAAAGTAGATGCAATACCTGCACCTCCTTCTAACCCTACGAGCGTACAGAACTGCTTTAATAAAGTGTTTGAACAGGAGATCGATAATACTGAATCTATTTATAAAATTGTAAAGCAAAGTTTTGATGAAGGGGATTGGGCGACATGGCATTTTTTACAATGGTTCGTAAAAGAACAAACTGAAGAAGAGACACTAGCGCTCAATTTACTGGATAAAATAAAAGTTGCCGGGGGTGAAAAGGCAAATAGTGATGCACTATATGCTCTTGACAGAGACTTGGCAAAAGAACCCGATGATGCTAAACTAGCAGAGGAAAAAACAGCAGCTAATCCTTGAGGTTATCATTTCCTTCCAGGCCGGATAAATGAAAAACAGAATTAATGATCATAAATAACTTTAAAGCTATCTTTATAGAAGATTCAAAGATTCATTTATGAAAAAAACTTCTATACTTTATCTGTTCATTTTTTTTATAGTCGCAACAGAAACATCTGCGCAGGACACTGCCAATTTACATCCAAATACATCTGAGGCCGGGTGGCGTAATCTCTTTGATAGCAAACTCTCTAATGCCTTTTTCGAAAAAGGAGTTTGGAGTACATCTGATGGAGTGATGACTGCCAGCAAGGATGATGCTATCTGGAGTGAGAAGGAATATGATGATTTTGTTCTCGATCTCGATTTTAAAAATGCCGACGGAACCAACAGTGGTGTGATAGTTCATGCGACTGACAGGAAGGAATGGATACCACATTCAATAGAAATACAAATTGCTGATGATTATTCCGCCGAATGGAGCAAAGCCCCGGCCAGCTGGCAATGTGCTGCTATTTTTGGTCACCAGGCTGCTTCAAAAAAAATGGTAAAAAAATATGGTGAGTGGAACCATTATACAATTACGTGCAAGGGAAAGAAAATATGGATAGTACTCAATGGCGAGTTGGTCAATACTTTTGATATGAGTGTTTATACTTCTTCAAAAACCAACCCTGATGGTACCGCAGTTCCTGCATGGCTAAGCAATCCTCCATCAACGTTGGCCCTGCACGGTTATATCGGTTTTCAGGGAAAGCATGCGGGCGCGCCTATCTATTTCAGGAATATTAAAATTTTGGAATTGAAATAGAGCAGATCAATGATATGCCGGTTACATATTTAGCAACCCGTATCCTCCCATTCTGGTATCAACCATTTTTTTCTACCTTTGCCATCATAATTAATCAACAATCATATTATGCCTGGTTTCGAATTATTTGGTGACGAAGAGCGCAAGGAAGTTAATGATGTGCTTGCAACAGGAATCCTTATGCGCTATGGATTTGATGGTCCACGCAAAGACATCTGGAAATCCAAAGAATTGGAAGAAGCTATCTGCAAAATATTCGGGTGCAAATTCGCCCAGCTTACTTCGAGCGGTACGGCAGCCCTGACAACCGCGTTAAGTGCTTTAGGAATTGGTGCAGGAGATGAAGTAATCATGCCTTCGTTTACATTTGTGGCTAGTTTTGAAGCGGTGTTGAGCGTAGGTGCGATCCCTGTACTCGCAGATATAGATGAATCGCTTACATTGAGCCCGGATGCCGTGCGCAAAGCAATTACTCCTCAAACAAAATGCGTGATGCCTGTACATATGTGCGGAAGCATGGCCGATCTGGATCCATTGCTGCAAATTTGCAAAGAACATAACCTGATTTTGCTCGAAGATGCCTGTCAGAGTATCGGCGCTACTTATAAAGGAAAATTTCTGGGTACAATCGGTCATGCGGGCACTTTCTCTTTCGACTTTGTAAAAACCGTTACCTGTGCGGAAGGTGGCGTTGTAATGACGAATGACCAGGATATATATACTAAGGCTGATGGCTATACAGATCATGGCCACGATCATAAAGGAACAGACCGTGGTGCGGACCTGCATCCCTTCATAGGTTATAATTTCCGAATTTCTGAATTACATGCGGCTGTAGGTCTGGCACAAATCCGGAAAATGGATAAATTCCTGGCAATTCAAAAAAACAATTATCAACAATTAAAAAATATACTTTCTCAAATTCCGGAAATTTCTTTTCGCATTATCCCTGATCCTGTCGGCGACAGTTGCACGTTTTTAACCTGGTTTTTACCAACAGAAACATTGACAAAAGCCTTTGTATCTGAAATGAAGGATCAAAATATGCTGGCGGGTAATTTTTACTGGTATGATAATAACTGGCATTATATCCGGAAATGGGATCATCTGAAACAACCAGCGGCATTGAATAACTTACACGATAAACAAAAGCAGGCTTTACAAAAGCTTCAGCAAAAATCCTTCTCCGCAAGCGACCGGATTATGAGCCGTTGTATATCCACTGCCATTACTTTATCCTGGACGGAAGAACAGGTTGAAGAAAAAGGAAGAATAATAATATCGGCAGTTAAAAAGGTATTGCAACAGGCTCCTAAATTGCAGGTAAGCGTTTAATAGTATATCATGCGAAAAAAAAACCTCCTTATTTGGATGGCTTTTTTGTTTTTTTTGGGTGGCGTTGTTTTCTTATTTCGATTTGCAATCATCAATTGGTTGCAACAAAAAATATTATATACAGCAGGCAAATTTGCAATTGTAAATAATAATTCGTTTGCGAATGCGGATAGTTTCCACCGGCAACATCTTATTTATTCTCTCGCGGGGATTGATCGTATTTGGCCGCATCGTGTGAATTCTTTCAAACGATTTAACAATCTGTATAATCAATTCAAAGGCTTTGAGTGCGATATTCGTTTTGATTCCGATAATCGCAAATTATACGTTGCACACGATGCCAAAGAAGTTAGCTTACTTACTTTTACAGATTATCTTAAGGCTGATCCGGGTCATAAATTATTCTGGCTGGATATAAAAAATCTTGATCTTTCCAATATAAATATCTTTTGTGAGACACTGATACAGATTGATAAACAGTTTGCGGTTAAAAAGCGCGTCATACTTGAGTCTCATGATACTACTGTTTTAACTCATCTGGAGAAACTTGGATATTTGACAAGTCTTTATTTGGACGATGTTAATTCTATTGATTCATCTGCACGTAAAAGTTATATTTCCGGAATAAACTCTTTTTTAAATAATCACCGTGTGCTGGTTTCACAGGATATCAGGATGCATGATTTCATGACAAAAAATTTTCCGGGGAGAAAGCAACTAGTATGGGATATTCGATTTTGGAATAGCATGAATAATGATATTTTATTAAAACATAGTAATGATACAACCATACTTATCTGCCTTATTAACGTAAAATCTCCTGGTTACATGTGAACTTTAATCCAATATGACTTTTATTATCAATTTTTTTAAACAGTCAAAGTCAATTCTTATATCTACCGGTATCATATTGCTCTCCCATTTTATACTTAGAGCAATATTCTGGATCTACAACCAATCTTTATTTCCATTTATTTCTCTAAAAAATCTTTTTTTGATTTTTTCCTGGGGATTGGCAATGGATGTATCTGGTATCGTTTGGCTGAACATTCCTGTTTTTATTTTATTATTCTTAACTCAATATCCACAAGGCAATAGGAAAGTATTAACACAGATCTGCTTTTTTCTTTTTGTTGCGTTGAATGTAGCAGGATTGGCAATCAATATTATTGACATCGGGTATTTCTCATTCAGCAAACATCGTAGCAATGCGGATTTAATATATGTGTTTGCCGATTCTTTGAATTCTTCGAAAAGTATACTGCTGCATTATTGGCCACTGGTTCTTTGCTTTGTGTTGAGTACATATGCATTAGTCTTTTTTTCGAAAAAGATTTTTTTTTCGGAACCGCTACGGGTTAGATGGCAAATTATTTTTTTTAACCAGTTAATAATTACTGCCTTTCTTTTCTTCCTGCTATGGGGTCGCAGGGAAAGACCGATTATGCCATCTTCACCATTACTACAAATTGATCCCGGGCAATTACCATTGGCCCAAAACAGTATCAATACTTTTCTGTATTCAGTAATGCATAAAAAGCATCAGTTACTGCCAAAAAAATATTTTACGCCAGACGAACTAAAAAATATCGTAGTTACTACCCATTATTGTTGTATCAGCAAAAGCAAAGCGGATAGTACTATGATAAAAAAAAATGTTGTGATCTGTATACTTGAAAGTTTCTCCAGGTTTTATTTAACTTCCGGAGATCCGCGCAAAGCCAACACTGTCTTTTTTGATTCCCTGATCAAAAAAAGTATTTTATTCCCTAATGCTTTTGCAAATGGCTTTTCATCTAACCAGGGAATTGTAGCTATTTTGGGAGGATTACCCGCGTTATTGGATGAGCCATTTTATTATTCAAATTACGCAAATACGCCTCTGAAAAGTATCGGGAATATTTTGAAAGAAGAAAAATACAATACCAATTTTTTTATGGGCGCAGGTGAGGATCATTTTGGCTTTGGAAAATTTTGTCATATGGCAGGCATTGATAATTATTATAGCAGAGTGGATTTCAATGATGATCGTTTTTATGACGGCAACTGGGGTATTTTCGACGAACCATTTCTGCAATTTGGCTCACAGATCCTCGCAAAAAAGCAACAACCTTTCTTTGCTGTATTTTATAATCTTTCTTCACATCCGCCTTTCACAGTTCCCAAAGAATATAAAGAGCAATTCAACAATGCAGGTCAGCATGTTGCTCAACGCAGTATCAGTTATGTTGATTATTCTTTTCGACGCTTTTTTGAAATCAGCAAAAAATCGCCCTGGTTTAAAAACAGCATTTTTATTTTTTGTGCCGACCATAGCTTTCTTTCTCCCGATAATGGTAGTAGTTATAATAATGCTGTAATTAGTTCCATGATCCCAATTTTTATTTATGATCCTTCCAGGGACAGCGGTACTGTTGATACAACGCTTATCAGCCAGGTTGATATCACACCTGTTCTGCTGCATTATTTGCATTATAAAGGCAGGTATACTGGTTTCGGTATAAATATTTTTGACAGTACTGTCAACGAGCATTATACAATTAACAAACCAGGATATGTATATCAAATCATTACAAAAGAATATGCATTGGGTTACGATGCTTCAACTGAAAGTGTAAAATATTTATATCATTACACTGAGGATAGTTTGTTAATGAATAATCTTATTAATAAAGAGAAACATCTCGTTATCCAAAAAAAAATAGAGCGCTTATTGAAAGCCAATATTCAATGTTACAACGAAGCTCTCAACCAGCGTAAGTTGGAATGAAGCAGTAAAGCATTCCACGGATCACCTTAGTAATTATTTTTTGCCTTCCAGGTAATTACAATATTCAAGTGATCCCAATCGGAATCGCAGAGGTATATGAACGGTTTTTTCAAATTTCCATTCGTTTTTGCAGAAAAATCCAAAATTTTGCACATAAAAATCTGCTGGAAGAAGCGCATGCACAGGATTTATAAGTCCA
>Ga0137407_10001111_pt1 | contig 17636 bp, 5 predicted proteins | sample CZOMad2_2_16fung_FD_108410 | JGI IMG/M metagenome (GOLD analysis project Ga0137407, IMG submission 108410) | Vadose zone soil fungal communities from Angelo Coast Range Reserve, California, USA - CZOMad2_2_16fungal (Illumina Assembly) | ecosystem: Environmental > Terrestrial > Soil > Vadose zone... | reverse complement strand
TGCGCAACGACGATGCTTATTACGAACGGGGCAAATCTTTTCATGTGCAACCAACTGAGTGGTGGCGATATGGAGGTGCTAAATCTTGAGAATATGCTGGCCGGTGGACCGGACGACAATATAAGTCTTGAATTGTCACCGGATGCTCAAGCCTGCGTGTATTACACATCTGGTTCGACAGGGCGGCCCAAGGGGGTGGTACAGACCCACAGAGGTATATTGCATCGAGTCATGGTATACACCAGTGTTTTCCACCTCTGTGCTGACGATCGAATTACGTTTCTTCATTCCTATAGCGCTACTTCATCTATGCACCACCTGTTCGGTTCTATCTTGACCGGAGCCGGGCTCTATCCATTTAACGCTAAGTCGGGGGCAGGTCGACTCATGGCGAGCTGGTTAATCCGAGAACGCATCACCGTCTATCACTCGATCCCACTGATTTTTCGACAAATGGTCAGTAGCCTAGCGGATGGAGAAATCATACCGCAGCTACGCACTATCAACTTATCTGCGGCTCCGATGAGCATCGACGACCTTGAGCTGTACAAAAAACACTTTCGGCCGAGTTGTATTTTGGTTCATTTGTTGGGTGGAGCCGAAAACGGGTTTATCTGCGCCTATTTTATGAATCACCAGACGAAAGTGACCGAGAACCCAGTTCCTGTCGGCTTTTCGCTGCCCGATAAAGAGGTGATGGTTGTCAACGGAGAAGGTGCCAGCGTTGATTTTGACGAGGTTGGAGAAATCGCGGTTAGAAGTCGCTACCTGGCGGAGGGATACTGGCGTCAGCATGACCTGACGGAAACTAAGTTTTCATCAGATCCTACTGGTGACAAACGATTATACTTAACCGGGGATTTGGGTCGTATGTTACCGGACGGTTGCCTTGTGCATATTGGCCGCAAAGGCTCTCGAGTCAAAGTTCATGGTTACGGAGTCGACACTTTTGAGGTGGAGAATGTCTTAATTAATCACCCCGCAGTCCAAGAAGCCGCAGTGGCGGCGCGTGAGGACGAAGAACGCGATACTCAGCTCATCGGATATTACGTTCCCGCTACGAAACCGGGGCCGTCGATCGAGGAGTTGCGCGTTTTTTTGAAAGAACGACTGCCCGATTACATGATTCCCGCTAAATTCGTAGTGCTGGAGTCACTTCCCTTGAACCCCAATGGCAAGCTTGATCGTCGTGCGCTCCCGGATGCTGGCAGGACTAGACCTAAGGTAAGCTCCGTGTATGTGGAGCCTCGATCGTTGGTAGAAAGGGAATTAAGTCAAATTTGGGCCCAAGCGCTATCGATCGATAAGGTGGGCATTCATGACAATTTCTTTGATTTGGGTGGGCATTCACTTCTGGCCACTCAAATCGTATCGCGCACCCGAAGTTCTCTCTCGATCGAATTGCCGTTGCGTACACTGTTCGAGTCGCCGACGATTGAACAGATTGCGGCCGCGATAATGGAGCATCGGGAAAAGCGGTCAGGGGAGCAAGAGCTTAAGCGCGTTTTATTCAAATTGGAGTCGCTGCCGGACGAAGAGGCGCAGCGTCTTCTGGAAGAAAACACTGCAACAAGAAGAGGAAAGCAGTATGAATGAACTCTCGGGCGTCCCCTCCAAGCGACCGCAGGAACAGGAAGTAAAAAAGGAATTCCAGCAATCGATTCCAGATTGTTTTGAGGAACGTGTACGAAAGCATCCTGACCGGCTAGCTTTTAAGACGAAGAAAGATGCACTTACTTGGGATGCGTTGAATCGGACTGCCAATCGTATCGCACGAGCGATTCTGGAGATGTGTGAGGGCCGAGAGAGACCGATCGCGGTCTTAGTCGATGAAGAGGCAGCTATGTTGGCTGCGACCATGGGCGTGCTGAAAACAGGGACAGGTTACGTGCCCCTGGCTCCTTCGCATCCGCGCGCGCGGAATAGCTATGTTCTCAACGAGACTGAGCCGACCCTCATCGTAACCGACAGCAAAAGTTTCTCCTTTGCCACAGAACTGGCCCAGCGGGACTGCAAGTTACTCAACATTGACGAGCTTGATTCCAGCATCTCAACTGAAAATCTCGACCTGCCTATCTCTCCCAATGCCATCGCATACATCACGTACACTTCTGGCTCGACCGGCGAGCCAAAGGGTGTTGTTAGCACCCATCGAAAGGTGCTTCACAGTCAGAGTACGCAGCACAAGCCGTTTCTACTTGGCCCATACGATCGATTTACTAACGTCGGTTCTGGAGAGAGGAGGACTCCATTTGCGCCGTTGCTGAGCGGTGCAGCCTCCTTCCCCTGGTACGTCAATGAAGAGGGACTCGCGCACCTCGCCGATTGGCTAATTCAGGAAGAGATCACCATCTATCGATCAGGGCCAAGGGTCTTTCGCCACTTTGTCAGCGTCCTCACCGGCAAAGAAGATTTTTCCAAGCTTCGCGTGATTAATCTGATGGGCGAGTCGGTAGATAGAAGCGATGTCGAACTGTACAAAAAACATTTCTCCTCAGACTGTCTCCTAGTCAACACTTACGCCGCAGTTGAAGTCGGAACAATCAGAATGTTGGTAATTGACAAAGAAACAAGGATTGCTGGACAGAAAGTACCAGTTGGCTACGAAATCCCCGACAAAGAGGTCATTCTGCTCGATGATAAGGGACAAGAGGTAGGCTTCGATCAGGTAGGAGAAATAGCTGTCAGAAGTCGCTATCTTTCACTGGGCTTTTGGCGGCGAACTGATCTCACACAGGAAAAATTTCTGCCGGATCCTGACGGAGGAGACAAACAGGTCTACCTCACGGGAGACATGGGACGCATGTTACCCGATGGATGCCTCGAGCATCATGGACGCAAAGATTTTCAGGTGAAAATCAGAGGCCTTCGGGTCGAGATCGCTGAGGTCGAAGGGGCGCTACGTAGCATAGATGCTGTCCGGGAAGCCGTGGTCATAGCCCGGGAAGATGGATCACGAGATAAACACCTGGTCGCATACATCGTTCCTGTCACAAGCGCGGCCCTGAACGTCAACGCAGTGCGTAGCTTTCTTGAGCAGAAGCTGGCCCCCCATATGGTGCCGTCGAGATTCGTCATGCTTGGCGCCTTACCACTTACTCCAACTGGCAAGCTAGATAGGAAAGCCCTCCCTAATCCTGGCGGGTCTCGACCAGATCTGGATACTCCCTATGCGCCGTCTAGGACACCAGTTGAACGAGAATTGTCGCAGATCTGGGCTAAGGTGTTGTTTCTAGACCAAGTGGGCATCCACGATAGTTTCATTGAATTGGGAGGAAATTCATTGGCGGCAACTCAGGTGATTTCGCAGGTAATGAAAAAATTTCAAGTGGAAATTCCCCTACGGTCTTTGTTTGAGGCGCCAACTATAGCGAAGATGGCAACTGTGATCACGGAGCACCAGGGAAAACAGTTGGGGGAGAAAGAACTGGAGCGCATGCTAGGCGAATTGGAATTGATGTCGGACGAAGAAGCGCGACAGTTAGTGGCCAAGGCAGCCATCAGCAAATGAGCGACCAAACACTTATTGCGGATGTTACTCAATTGATCTCGTATTAGTGCTGCCGAAAGACAAACGCCTACGGCTTGTTCTACTTTGAAAAACATGCACGACGGGGAAAACAAAGCAATCTATGAACTAATCAGAGCGCGGGCTCAGCACTCTCCTGAGGCTGCAGTTATTCGCGCTCCCGGCCGTTGCGCTCTTACTTATGGTGGACTGTTCGGGCAGGTTGAGAGAGTGGTGGAAGTTTTGAATGGCGGAGGAATTTGTCGTGGCGACCGTGTTGCCATCGTGTTGCCTAATGGTCCGGAGATGGCCGTAGCATTTCTCGGAGTCGCCTCCAGCGCGGTTTGTGCTCCGCTAAATCCGGCTTATAGCGCTAGTGAATTTGAATTCTATCTTTCCGATCTGAATTTCAAAGCTCTAATAGTGCAAGCCCGCATGAACTCTGCGGCCATCACTGCCGCTGAAAAGCATGGCGTTCCGGTGATTGAGCTACTACCAAGCCTCGAGGGAGCCGCCGGTATCTTTACTTTAAGAGGTAACGAGCAGTCACTAACTTCGAGCCGTGTCTCTCCTGAAGCAGGCGATGTTGCTCTCATTTTACATACCTCCGGTACCACGTCACGCGCCAAACTCGTCCCGTTGACGCACGCTAATCTTCTCGCCTCGGCCCGCAATATCGCCACTACTTTACGACTGAGCGATTCTGATCGTTGTCTCAACGTCATGCCGTTGTTTCACATTCATGGGCTCGTGGGAGCGCTGCTATCATCGGTGACGGCCGGTGCCAGCGTAATCTGCACTTCGGGGTTCGACGCGGAGAAATTCTTTCCATGGATCGAGACACTTGTGCCTACCTGGTACACAGCCGTTCCGACGATTCACCACGCCGTACTCGCTCGCGCGAAAGCGGACCGCAAGCCGCTTGGAAATCATTCGCTCAAATTTATCCGGTCTTCTTCTTCGGCGCTACCTGCCCGAGTCATGCAGGAATTGGAAGACCTGTTTCATGTTCCCGTCATCGAGGCTTACGGGATGACTGAGACGGCGCATCAGATGACTAGCAATCCGCTGCCGCCCGCTCAACGTAAAGTCGGTTCGGTGGGACTAGCGTCTGGGCCGGAAGTGTCCATCATGGATGAAGGTGGTAAACCGTTATCCACTGGCGAAGTTGGCGAGATCGTGATTCGTGGCGCCAATGTTACGGCAGGTTACGTAAACAGTTCGGACTCCAACACAGAAAGCTTCACGCGGGGTTGGTTTAGGACCGGTGACCAAGGATATCTCGATGCAGACGGGTATCTTTTCATCAGTGGGCGTCTCAAAGAAAACATCAACCGGGGCGGAGAGAAAATCTCTCCACGGGAAATCGATGACGTGATTTTGCAACATCCAGCAGTCGCTGAGGCCATCGTTTTCGCAGTGCCTCACGAAACCCTCGGGCAAGATGTCGCGGTTGCCGTCGTGCTGCGTGAAAAGGCCGCTGTAACCGAACGGGAAGTTCAGCAGTTTGTCGCAGCCCATCTAGCGGAATTCAAGATTCCGCGGCATGTCGTATTCGTCGATGAAATTCCCAAGAGCGCCAGCGGCAAACCACAGCGAGTTGGACTCGCGGAAAAGTTTGGTGTGCGTCTTTCAGAGCAGCGGCGTCACGATTTCCTAGCTCCCCAGACTCAGGCAGAAAAAACTTTGGCGGCGATCTGGTCGGAAGTTTTGGGAGTCGAACAGATTGGCATCCGAGACAACTTTTTCAGTCTGGGCGGAGACTCGATCCGGGCAACACAGGTCATCTCCCGTGTGCGTCAGGCTTTTCTAATAGAACTCCCTTTGCGCAGCTTATTCGAGAAGCAGACCGTCACGGAATTAGCGATGGCGCTCACCGAAATTCAGGCGGGGAACGCAGGCGCGGGTGCTTTGGCGAACATTCAGCCGACATCGAATCGCTTTCGGATGAAGAAGTATTCGGGAGTGGAAACAGCAAAGCGTGGTGACGATTAGGTTATTCATAAACAATGTAGGTCAACAGCAGAAAATGGAGAGCCCCAAAAGAGAAAAAGGATGGAAGAAAGAGAAGACAACACGATTTATAAGGTGGTCGTCAATCACGAAGAGCAGTATTCAATTTGGCCGGCGGATAGAGAGAACCCGCTGGGATGGAAGGATGCAGGTAAGGTCGGACTGAAAACCGAATGTCTAGCGTATATCAAAGAAATCTGGACCGACATGAGACCGCTTAGTCTACGCAAGAAAATGGAAGCAAGGCAAGCTAAAGACTAGCTGCTTCGAACGCACAAACGAAGATCGAAATTTGGGAAAGTTCAATGGATCCGATCAGTATCAGTGACCGATTGGCCAATCTTTCACCCGCGAAGCGAGCGCTTTTAGAGCAGAGATTGACGGAAAAAGGACTCCAGCCGTTCGCCGGGTGGACTATCCCGCGCCGAGAGCCGCAAGAATTCGCGCCGGTGTCCTTCGCCCAGCAGCGGCTATGGTTTCTCAATCAACTGGAACCTGAAAGCCCCGTTTATAACGAGCCGAGAGCCGTGCGTTTAGTAGGTGTTCTCGATGTGGAGGCCTTGAGAAAATCACTCAACCACATTATCGCGCGCCATGAAGTCCTGCGGACGACAATCGTTCTTGTCGATGGACATCCCATGCAACGGGTCGCAGAGGGCCGAAACATCGAGGTCCCGCTAATTGATCTGCGGGGTCACTCTGTTCAAGACCGCGCAACCGAAGCGCGCCGGCTGGTCAACGAGGCTGTCCGGCGGCCGTTCGATCTATCCCGTGATCTAATGCTTCGCGCTTTGCTGCTGCAGCTGGAAGTCGAACAGTACATCCTCGTCCTTGTGAAGCACCATGTTGCTTCGGACGGCTGGTCCTCTGGGATTTTTTGGCAGGAAGTGACGGCCTTGTATGAGGCTTATACTTCTGGCCGGTCGCCCAAGCTGCGAGAATTGCCGGTTCAATATGCGGACTATGCGGCATGGCAGCGAGAATGGTTTCGGGGCGAAGTGTTAGAGACTCAGCTTTCGTACTGGCGCAAGCAGCTGGACAATCTAGCTACGCTGCAGCTGTCAACGGATCGACCCCGGCCACCGATTCAGAGTTTTCGGGGCGCGAAACAAACTCTGATTTTAACCCGTGATCTTTCTAACGCGCTCAAAACGTTGAGCCGCAGGGAAAACGTCACTTTATTTATGACTCTCCTAGCGGCATTTCAAACTCTACTCTATCGCTACACCGGGCAGGAAGACATGGCGGTAGGGGCGCCCATAGCGGGCCGCAATCGGGCCGAGGTCGAGGGACTGATCGGATTCTTCGTGAATACTCTGGTTTTGCGAACTGATGTTTCAGATAATCCAGCGTTCAAAGAACTGTTGGGGCGAGTACGCGGAATATGTTTGGACGCGTACTCGCACCAAGATTTGCCTTTCGAGAAGCTCGTTGAGGAGCTGCAGCCGCATCGAAACTTGAATCATAACCCGCTTTTTCAAGTTACGTTCCAACTAATCAATGTCCCTAGGCCTTTATTGAAACTGCCTACCGTCGACGTTGAGGATATGGACGTGGATGCTGGAATTGCGAAGTTCGATCTGAGCTTGACGATGTCCGACCGCGGTGAGGATATTGCCGCCCGGCTGCAGTACAACACGGATTTGTTTAACGAAGCGACAATCGCGCGGATGCTGGGTCATTTCCAGACTCTGCTAGAAGGCATTGTTTCAGATCCAGAACAACGTCTCTCCGATTTGCCGATACTCACCGAAGCGGAGAAGCATCAACTGTTGGTGGAGTGGAACGAGACCACGAGAGACTACCCGAAGGAGAAGTGTCTTCACCAGGTGTTTGAGGAACAAGTAGAGCGAACGCCTCAGGCTGTCGCGGTTGTTTTCGAAGACCAGCAGTTGACGTACCGAGAACTCAACAACCGAGCCAATCGGTTAGCGAACTATATCAAGAAATCTGGCATTGGGCCTGATGTGTTAGTCGGTATCTGCCTGGAGCGATCGCTGGAATTAGTCGTTGCATTGTTGGCGGTCCTGAAGGCCGGTGGCGCATATATTCCGCTTGCTTCGTCCTATCCGAGGCAACGCCTTTTATACATGCTCAATGACAGTGACGCGCGGATCCTATTGACCTCTGAAAAACTATCGGAACAATTCTCGGGATACGACGGGCAAAGAGTTTGCTTGGACCAGCCAATAACAAGCTCAAGCAGTGAAAGCACAGCGAACCTTCCGAACACACCTGGCGAAAACGATATCGCCTACGTGATTTACACCTCGGGCTCGACCGGCAACCCGAAGGGCGTAATGATCCCCCATAGTGCGATCTGTAATCACATGAGGTGGATGCTCGAAGCGTTTCCACTGAACCCGGATGATCGTGTAGCGCAGAGGACTCCATGCAGCTTTGATGCATCGGTATGGGAGTTTTTCGCTCCGCTAATCTCTGGCGCGCAATTGGTATTGGCGAGCCCCGAAGACTCTAGAGATGCTGGATGCCTGGTCAATTTCTTGCAAAAGCAAAAGATTACAATTTTACAAGTTGTGCCTACATTGCTTCAGATGCTGCTTGAGGAAAACTTGGCACCATGTAGTGGTTTACGGCGCGTGTTCTGCGGCGGCGAGCCTTTGTCAGCCGATCTGTACGCACGGTTCCGTCGGCAGCAATCCGTACCGTTAATCAATCTATACGGTCCGACAGAAGCCGCGATCAACGCGACGTTTTACGTGTGTTGGGAAGATCAATATCGAGGTTGGATGTCGATCGGACGGCCGATCGCGAATACTCAAATTTACATTCTCGACCGGCAATCGCAGCCCGTGCCGATCGGTGTCGAGGGAGAGCTGCATATCGCTGGGGCGGGGTTAGCGCGGAGTTACCTAAATCAGCAGGGGCTGACCGCAGAGAAATTTATCGCTAATCCGTTTAGCACCGAGCCGGGAGCAAAACTGTACAAGACAGGAGATCTAGCGCGATGGCTACCGAACGGGGAATTGGAGTACCTGGGGCGAATTGACGATCAGGTCAAGATCCGCGGTTATCGGATCGAACTGGGCGAGATCGAGGCCGCACTGAATCAGCATGTTCAAGTCAGAGAAGCGATGGTGATCGCGCGAGAGGATATACCCGGTGACAAGCGATTGGTGGCGTACTTCGCGGCGGACGACGAACTCGCCATGGAAGAGCTTCGAAGCCGGCTAAGCGCGGCGCTCCCCGACTACATGGTTCCTGCCGCTTTTGTCAGGCTGCAGTCGTTTCCGCTTACTTCCAACGGAAAGATTGACCGTGCTGCGTTGCCGTCGCCGGATCAAAGTCGGCCGGAGCTGGGCCAATGCTATGTCGGACCGCGCACGGAAATCGAAACGACATTGTGCGACATTTTCGGCGCGGTCCTGCGGGTGGACAAAGTCGGCATCCATGACAACTTCTTCGAACTCGGTGGACATTCACTGCTTGCCACTCAGGTCATCGCCAGGATTCGCAGCGCGCTCGATGTGGAAATCCCCGTGCGGCGGCTTTTTGAAAGTCCGACGATCAGCGGGTTAGCGACGCGTATTTCAGAAGAGCGCTACAGCCCTCAAGCCCATCGACTCCCAAACATTCGTCCGGTCACTGCGGCAAGCCATCTTCCGCTATCATTTGCGCAACAGCGGCTGTGGTTTCTCGATCAGCTCGAACCGGAGAGTGTCGCTTACAATGTTCCCGGTGCGTGGCGACTCAGGGGACCTCTCGATATCAAGGCACTGGAACAGACCATCAACGAAATAGTTCGAAGGCACGAAGTTCTGCGAACGAGCTTTGTCACTTTCGATGGACAACCCGTGCAGGAGATATTGCCGTTAGTGACGGTTAACTTAGCCCGGATCGATCTCAGCGAACTCTCGGACGGGGAAAGAGAATTGAAAATTCGAGCCGAGGCCAAAGCAGAGCGGCGAAACCCCTTTGATCTTGCCCGCGCACCCCTGCTGCGGGCCAAGCTCCTTACGCTGACGAACGATGATCATGTGCTTCTGCTCACCATGCATCACATCGTCTCGGACGGCTGGTCCGTCGGAGTGCTGTTCCGAGAGCTTTCGCTGCTCTATGAGGCATTTGCTGCGGGAATGCTTTCGCGGCTGGAAGAACTGCCGATCCAATATGTCGATTATGCTGTTTGGCAGCGTGATTGGTTACAGGGCGATCTGCTCGAGGCCCAGCTCTCCTACTGGCGAAAGCAGCTCGATAGTCTGACTGTCTTACCGTTACCCACGGATCGGCCGCGTCCCAAAGTGCAAAGCTATCGTGGCGCGAAAGCGCGAGTGCAGCTTGACGCGGCGTTGACGAAAAAACTTTGGAGCTTGAGTCGCAGTGAGAATGCCACCCTGTACATTACGCTTTTGGCCGCCTTTCAAATATTGCTCGGTCGATACAGCGGACAAGATGACATTGCCGTGGGCTCGCCCATCGCCGGCCGGTCGGTGCGCGAGATCGAAGGACTGATCGGCTTCTTTGCGAATACCCTGGTACTCCGCGGTAATCTTTCAGGCAATCCGACGTTTCGTCATTTCTTGCGCCGAATGCGAGAAGTCGCCCTGGAAGCCTATGCACATCAAGATCTGCCATTTGAAAAATTGGTGGAAGATCTGAGCCCGCGGCGCGACTTGAATATTTCACCGTTGTTTCAAGTGATGTTCGTGCTCCAGAACGACCCAAGGGGGGAACTCGAGCTTACCGGCATCACAGTGAGTCGGGTTGCCGTTGACGACGAAACAGCAAAGTTCGATCTGCTATTGTCGCTGCGCGAAAACAAGCTCGGGATCGGTGGAACCTTGGAGTACGATACCGATCTTTTCGATGCTTCCACAATCGATCGAATGCTTGGTCAATACAAAACTCTACTCGGCGGCATCGTATCCAATCCGGATCAACCGATCCGGCAATTACCCTTGCAGAACGATGCCGATCATTATCGGGTCGTTGTAAGCTGGAACGACACAAGGAAAGAATATCCGAGACATCTCTGCGTGCACGAGCTTTTCGAGATCCAGGCCGAGCGGAGCCCCGATGACATAGCTCTTGTTTTCGAAGACCGGCAGATGACTTATGGCGAGCTCAATCGCCGCTCCAATCAGCTGGCTCATTATCTCAAGAAACATGGGGTCGGGACGGACACCATGGTTGGCCTGTGTCTCGAACGTTCTACGGAGATGATCGTCGGCTTGCTCGGGATTCTAAAATCCGGCGGCGCTTATCTTCCGCTCGATCCATCATACCCCGCTGAGCGGTTGGCGTTGATGCTCGAGCAAGCGAAGACTTCAATCATCTTAACTCAAAGCGGCCTTCTCGCACGGCTTCCTTCGGACAAATCGCTCTGCCATTGCCTGGATAGCCTCGATCAATTCCTCGCGCAGGAAAATCCGGAGAGCTTGGGCAGCACGTCTTCGCCTGGTAACGCGGCTTATGTGCTGTTCACGTCCGGGTCCACGGGCGTGCCCAAGGCAGTGCTCATGGAACATCGCCCGCTCGTCAATCTTTTATCATGGCAAAGCGACAACTCGATGTGCGGGCGCGGTGCGAAAACTCTTCAGTTCGCGTCCCTGAGCTTCGATGTCTCGTTTCAGGAGATTTTTTCGACTCTTTGCTCGGGTGGAACGTTGGTCACGATCGGTGAGGCTGAGCGGCGAGATCCCAACGCGCTGTTACGCCTTCTGAAAGAAAAAGCAATAGAGAGAATCTTCTTGCCGTTCGTCACCCTACAGCAGTTCGCGGAGGCGGTGCGAAATGACGGTGTCGTGCCGGGTTGTCTGAGGGAGGTTGTTACCGCTGGGGAACAGTTGCAGATCACGGGATCGATTGCTGAGCTGTTCGCTCGATTACCGGGATGTCGGCTTGACAATCAATACGGACCGACCGAAAGCCATGTGGTCACATGCTTTTCATTGGAAAGCGATCCCACCGATTGGCCCAACCTGCCTCCGATCGGGCGCCCCATTGGCAATAGCAAGATTTATATTCTGGACGAATATCTTCAGCCGGTGCCGGTGGGTGTGACGGGAGAGCTCTACATTGGCGGCGATGGTCTTGCCCGTGGTTATGTAAATGACCAAGCGCTTACCCGGGAAAAGTTTATTGCAAACCCGTTTCACGACGAGCCGGGCGCTCGACTTTACAAAACCGGCGACCTCGCCAGATACCTTGCGGATGGCAACCTCCAGTTTATCGGACGCGCCGATAGACAGCTCAAGGTTCGTGGCTTTCGTGTTGAACCTGGTGAGATCGAATCTTTGTTGTGCCGGCATGGCGAGGTTCTAGAATGCGCCGTATTGACGCGTGAGGACACCCCCGGTGAAATTCGTCTCGTTGCCTACATCGTGACAAGCGCGACTCGGCAGGTCACTTCCCAACAGCTGCGAGACTTTCTCAAAGAAGAACTTCCGGAGTACATGATCCCGAATGTATTTGTGTTCGTGGATTCACTGCCGCTGACGCCCAGCGGCAAAATCGATCGGCGCGCGTTGCCGGCGCCGGACGGCAGGCGGCCCGAATTGGCGGAAGCATTCGCGGCGCCGCGAACACCGGTCGAAGAATTACTGGCAAAAATATGGATGGAGGTGTTGAAGCTGGAGAGAGTCGGCATTCATGACAATTTCTTCGAACTGGGCGGGCACTCCCTGTTGGCGACCCAAGCGGTGTCCAGGTTGCGAGAGGCCCTCAGCATCAACATCCCATTGCGAGACCTTTTCGAATCGCCGACGATCGGCGGCCTCGCGGCCTCGCTGGAAAAGTCCGATAGCAGTCATACTGCTGGCGACGCTCCGCCGATCGCGCGAGTTTCGCGCGATTCATACAGGGTGAGGGCCGACCGATAGGATCAAGAAGGCGCCTTGCTAGCCATGGACAATATCCATCCAGACCACGGCACGGGCAACGAGATTTACGCGTTCCCCACGTCGTACGCGCAACAACGGCTATGGTTTTTGCACCGTTTGGAACCCGATAGTCCGGCCTATAACATTCCCGTGGCGCTTCGTCTGAGTGGATCGGTTAACGTAACCGCTCTGGAAAAGAGCTTCCAAGAAGTCGTGCGGCGACACGAAACTCTGCGCACGACGTTTTCGCTGCTCGACGGTGAGCCGAAGCAGATTATTGCTCCGGTCGGGCCTGCCATGTCGATCGTCGATCTACGGTCGCTGCGAGAGCCAGATCGGGACAAGGAACTTCACCGGCGTTTGGCGGAGGAAACGACCCGGTGTTTTGATTTGGCCAAGGGTCCTTTGTTCCGCGTTTCGGTGCTGCGGATGGACGATCAAGAATCGATTCTCATCATCAATATGCATCATATTATCTCCGACGGATGGTCCATACCCGTTCTTTTTCGCGAGATAGCCGCCTGCTATGCAGTCTATTCACACGATGGCGTCGCTGCTCTTCCCGAGCTGCCGATCCAATATGCTGACTATGCCATTTGGCAACGAGACTCGCTTCAAGCCGAGAGGCTCGAAGCGCAGCTGTCTTTTTGGCGAAAACGCCTAGAAGGTGTTGCCGCGCTCAAGCTGCCCGCCGATCGCCCGAGAGCTGCGGTTCAATCCTGCCGCGGCGCCAAAGACTCCGTCACCCTCTCCTCGACCGTCGTCGCTCAGCTAAAAACCCTGAGCCGTCAGGAGGGCGTTACCCTCTTCATGTCGGTCCTGGCCGCCTTCCAAGCGTTTCTTTGTCGCTATACCGGTCAAGACGACATTTCGGTGGGAACACCCATCGCCGGTCGCACGCGACGCGAAACTGAAGATTTGATCGGTTTCTTTGTCAACACACTGGTCCTACGAACCGACCTCTCCGGCGAGCCGACTTTCAGAGAGCTTCTAGCTCGTGTGCGCAAGCTCGCTTTGGATGCCTATGAACATCAGGACCTGCCTTTTGAAAAGCTCGTCCAAGAGCTCAACCCGGACCGGTCCCTCAGCCAAACCCCGCTTTTCCAGGTCATGTTCGCTTTTCACAATGCTTCTGAGTCAGGGTTGCGACTGCACGGCTTGAATGTCAGCCGAGTCGAGATGTCCTCAGAAATCGCGAAGTTCGACCTTTCGGCTTTCGTCGGCGAGAAAGACAATTCGCTCACACTTTCGTTCTTTTACAACACCGATCTATTCGATGCCGCGACGATTCGTCGCTGGTTGTCGCACTTTCAATCGCTCTTCGAAGCCGCAGTCGCCAATCCCGATCAAAAGCTGACCCAACTGCCGTTGCTGAGCGAAGCCGAAAATCATCAGCTATTGGTCGAGTGGAACAATACCACAACGGACTATCCGAAAGAGTCCTCCATTCATCGTCTATTTGAGGCGCAAGTAGACCGGACCCCCGATACTGTTGCGGTCATCCTCGAGAGGCGCCGGCTCACCTACGAAGAGCTCAATCAGCGGGCCAACCAAGTCGCCCAGTATTTGAAGGAAGCGGGAGTTGGGCGGGGCAAGCTTGTGGGGATTTGCGTCGACCGATCATTGGAAATGATCGTTGGACTGTTGGGAATACTCAAGGCCGGCGCTGCCTATGTTCCCTTGGATCCCGACTATCCAAAAGAGCGACTCGCGTTCATGCTCGAAGACACCCAACTGACGGTCCTGATCACTCAAGAAGCGTTGCTTGACCAATTGCCGAAACAGAAGGCGAAAATCGTCTGTTTGGACAGAGATTGGCCGGAGATTTCGCTGTGTGCGAAAGCGAATCCAGGCACCGGCATGTCAGCGGAAGACCTTGCCTACGTGATTTACACCTCGGGGTCCAGCGGCCAGCCCAAAGGAGTTGCCATCCCGCACCGAGCGGTGATCCGGCTGGTGATCAATACCGACTACGTGCGGTTAAGCCCGAGCGATGTGATGGCTCAGGCGTCGAATATTTCATTTGATGCCGCGACTTTTGAGATATGGGGCGCGCTTTTGAACGGGGCGCGACTCGTGGTTGTTTCCAAAGAAGCGTTGCTATCACCGGAGGAACTTTCAACTTCGATTGAGCGACACGGTATCACCGTGCTCTTTCTAACCACAGCAATCTTCAACCAGATGGTGGAACGAATTCCTGCAGAGCTCGGCAAGTTGCGTCACCTGCTCTTTGGCGGCGAAGCGGTGAATCCACAGCTGGTAAGAGAATTGTTGGAGACAGGAGGACCGGAGCGCCTCGTACATGTCTACGGTCCGACGGAGACGACGACGTTTGCTTCGTGGTACTTGGGGGAAAAGGTCGCACGGGAGGCAACCACCGTGCCCATCGGTCGACCCATCGCGAACACTCAGCTTTACATCCTAGACTGTCACGTCAAGCCTGTGCCTGTCGGCGTCGCCGGCGAACTCTACATCGGCGGCGATGGCTTGGCGCGGGGATATCTCAACCATCCCGAACTAACGGCAGAGAAGTTCATCACTCACTCCTTTGATGGAGAAGTTGCCGAGCGCCTGTACAAGACCGGAGATCTCGCCCGGTACTTAGCCGACGGCAACGTCGAGTTTTTAGGCCGCATCGATAATCAGGTCAAGATCCGTGGCTATCGTATCGAGCCGGGCGAAATTGAATCAACATTGAATCAGTGCACGGGAGTACGAGAGTCTGCCGTCATAGCGCGGGTAAATGATGTTGGCGAGAAATGTCTCGTGGCGTACGTCGTGGCCAATGCGAATACCAAGCTCAACTCACAACACCTTCGGCTCTATCTCAAAGAAAAACTTCCAGAGTACATGATTCCAACGGCGTTCGTGTTCTTGGCTTCGCTGCCGCTCACGCCGAACGGCAAGCTTGATCGGAGAGCGTTACCAGAGCCTGTTTTGGATCGAAGAGAGGATCCAACCGGTTATGTCGCGCCGAGGACCGCCGTCGAACAGGTGTTGGCGGGAATCTGGGCCGAGGTTCTGCGAGTGGAGCGAGTCAGCATCCATGACAATTTCTTCGATCTTGGTGGACACTCACTCATGGGCATTAGGCTCATCGACCACGTATGCAAAGAGCTTCAGATTGAATTACCGGTGCGTCGCCTTTTCGAATGCCCGACGGTCGCCAGGTTGGCGGGGAGCCTGGACGCGGATCTATCGCGGGCTACCACCGATCGCCGAGCCAATTCTCCGTGGCGCTATTTGATTGAGCTCAAACCGGGCCAAGGCAAGCAACCGATATTCTTTTTGCCCGGTGGCGTCGGCGGTGATCATGAATTTCTCGTCTACGCTCGTTTGACTCATTTCGTCGGCGACAAGTACACGTTCTACGGCCTGCGCGCACGCAGCGCTGACGGAACTGAATTGGCTCATCCTAGCGTGGAGGAGATGGCGACGGATTATCTAAGTGAAATGCGGGAACTTCAACCCGAGGGTCCCTATTTTATTGTGGCCGAATGCATCGGTGGTATCGTCGCTTACGAAATTGCGCGTCAGTTGCAATCCCAAGGACAACGTGTCGGACTTCTTGCGCTAATGGATACGGGGTGTCCGAGCACCGCAGGTTACCTTCGGTACCGGCTCCGGCGAATCCTAACTCCTTGGCAGGAGAGTTATTACGTTGGGCTGCGTCACCATTTAAAGGAACTTAAGCGCCTAAACTGGGGCGCGCGATTGCCCTATTTCCTAAGTAAGTCGAAGGCGCTGTTCAGGAATTCGCCTCAGATCGCTGCCAATGCTCGATTACCGGTTCCGGTTATCGATGATAAAGACTCGCGCCGACTTAGGAGGGTCCAAGAAGGCTATATCGACACCCTAAGCCGTTACCGCCCGCGGCCTTATGATGGAGACGTGATTATGTTGGTCAATGAAAAATCGCACCCTGATGATCTGATACGGGGCTGGCCTAAATATATTAAAGGCAAAATAGACTTGAAAAAAATTCCCGGTGACCATGCCGCCTACATTCGCCGGTACGTACGAATGGTGGGAGCGGCTTTAAAAGAATGTTTAGACGGCGTCGATTGTTTACCCAGCTGATCTTCTAACGTGGGGTTTCGGAGGAGGAGCAGTGGATCTTTGGTGCCGGAGGCGGGACTTGAACCCGCACAGGGTTACCCCTACCGGATTTTGAGTCCGGCGCGTCTGCCATTCCACCACTCCGGCACGGGAGCTATTATTGATAACTAACCGCTGAGTTGGATTCAAGAGAGCTCGGCAGCTAATTAAAGAGCAACTTCCAGCACTCATTCAATGAGGCGACCCCGCACAGCTGAGGATGCTTGATGTGCTTCAATTGAGCACAATTACTCGCTGGCAGGATGCAGCGCTCGAAGCCAAGTTTCCCCGCTTCTTTGACTCGCGCCTCTGCTTGTGAGATGCCGCGAATCTCTCCGGCCAGACCGACTTCACCAAAAAATACCGTCCTGGGATCGAGTGCCTCTTCCCGGCTGCTGGACGCCACCGCCGCAACAATGCCGAGATCGACAGCGGGCTCGTCGACGTGGACGCCACCGGCGACGTTGACGAATATATCCTGGTCGAAAAATTTAGCGCCCATCTTTTTTTCTAAGACCGCAACGAGAAGCGCGACGCGATTGTGATCGACCCCAATCGTGGTTCGCCGCGGTACGGCCAAGAATGATCGGCTGACGAGCGCCTGCAGCTCCACCAGGATCGGCCGCGTACCTTCCATACTGCAAACGACCGCGGAACCGGCAACTTGCAGTGGCCTTTCCATTAGAAAGATTTCGGAGGGGTTACTGACTTCTTTCAGTCCCGCTTCCTTCATTTCGAAAACGCCGATCTCATTGGTCGAGCCGAAGCGATTCTTTACCGCGCGCAGAATGCGAAAGCTGTGGCCGCGCTCGCCTTCGAAATAGAGCACCGTGTCGACCATATGTTCGAGCAAACGCGGCCCGGCGATGGCGCCATCTTTAGTCACATGGCCGATCAGGAAGGTTGTCAGGCGGGTTTTTTTTGCCAGAACAATGATCGAACCGGAAGCTTCTCGTACTTGAGTGATGCTGCCGGGTGCCGAAGGTATCGCTGACGAAAAGATCGTCTGGACGGAATCGATCACCAGCAAGCCGGGCTTGATCTTCTTGATGTGGTCGAGAATGCGTTCGAGCGAAGTTTCGCTGAGCACGAGCAAATTCGGCGCGTCAATGTCGAGCCGCTCGGCGCGCATTTTGATTTGCCGCGGCGATTCTTCGCCCGACACGTAGAGACAG
>Ga0137407_10001109_pt1 | contig 17644 bp, 17 predicted proteins | sample CZOMad2_2_16fung_FD_108410 | JGI IMG/M metagenome (GOLD analysis project Ga0137407, IMG submission 108410) | Vadose zone soil fungal communities from Angelo Coast Range Reserve, California, USA - CZOMad2_2_16fungal (Illumina Assembly) | ecosystem: Environmental > Terrestrial > Soil > Vadose... | reverse complement strand
TGGCGTGCTCTATCTGATTTGCATGCAACTCGGGTTGCTGCTGCCTCCTCACGGGCTTCTCCTGATGACGATGAAAGGCGTGGCTCCGCCGGAAGTAACGATGACGCACATCTTTCGAGCGGTCGTGCCCTACATCGCGATGAGTATTGTTCTTCTGCTGATCATCATCGCGTTTCCGCCGATTGCAACCTGGTTACCAAACCTTTTGGGGTGAGGTTCTGCCGCTATGAGAAGAGCTCTGTTGGTTCGTCGCCCTATACGTTCTTGCCGGACTTAAGCGCTTCCGTCGTGGCATGCTCAGGCATGCCCGAGAACTCAAGCACCGCGCCGCCTGGCTGGCGCGGGTCAAGGCTGCCGCTGGCGGCACGCCGGCTGGTGAAGGGCTGTTCCGACGCGCATACGGGGAGTCGATCCAAATTCGATCGCATCATGGGCATCGCTGCCAGGCTTGAAGGTCGTGCCGACGCTACCGTCTATGAGGGCGTCGCCCACGGCCGAGCCGTTCGGTTGGCAGCCTTGAATTTACCGATCTCCTCGCGGAAGGAATTAGTGACATCAAAATCGTCCCAACCGTTCAGCAGGCGGGTTCGGTGGGCCGGGTCAATCGTAAACTTAAATCGTAGTTCGCCGCATACAATTGATTGCGATGCGAGATCAACCGTAACCGCCAAAGTCGGCTCGCGTGTTAGCGCAGCCATCAACGCACCGGTCTCAGCCTCGCTCAACACCGCGGTGAGCAATCCATTTTTGGTCGCGTTCTGCGAAAAATATCACCGAATGACGGTGCAATCACACACCGGATACCGGAGTCATAAAGCGCATAGACTGCCGCCTCACGCGAAGAACCACCGCCAAAATTGCGCCCGCTCACAACAATTCTCGCATCCCGCCAGCAGGGCCGATTGAGCGGAAAGTCTGGTCGCTCGCGGTCGTTCGCGTCAAAGCGTAAATCGCGAAACAAAACTTTGCCGTGTTCGCCCTTGCGCGGCAGCTTGAGATAACGCGCAGGCAAGATCTGGTCGGTGTCGACGTTCTCGGCCGGGAGCGGGCAAGCCGAGGCCGCAATGCGGGTGAATTTTTCCATACCCGTCACCCCAGGTTTTTGAGCGCCATCAAAGGTCGTATATCAGCGAGGTGACCGCAGACCGCGGCCGCTGCAACCATCGCCGGCGACATAATATGAGTCCGAGCGCCCACGCCCTGGCGACCGCGAAAATTACGGTTGGTGGTCGAGGCGCAGCGCTCGCCACTGGCGACCAGATCGCCGTTGATCCCGACGCAGGCACGAACAAAGGAACAGCGCGAAGTAAGGAGCTATCGATGACGTAACCAACATCCCTTACCCGTCGAGGTCTGCGAGAGGATAAGACGACGAAGGAGGATCGGTCTTCCCGGCGCATGCGAACACTGGTGACCCGAATGGCCCGTTCGAGGCCTGTCCGCTCATCAGCTCGAATGCGCGCTGATATCCATGATGGCCCGGAGCACCACACGCTCCAATCAGAGGCCGGATACATTGATGCAAGACCGCATCTGCCAGGTTGACGAAACCTCTTGCAACGCACGGCCGGACCATACATTTGGGTCAACATGCGCAATGCTCGCAAAGAGTAGATGTTTTCCGGGTTGCCTCCGATAGGAGACTTCGATGGCCTGCCAGCTACGTTCGCCCGAATCATAGCCTGCAGTCGCCGTCCGTACGCCCGACAATGAAGCGACTCTTGCTCTCGGCACGGGCAACACCTGATTCTTGGCCACGATGTCCGCGACCAAGATACTCTGGGGCCAGATCGTCGTCGCTCTTGCGATCGTGCTCATCACCATGTGGGCTGCCACGCAGTGGGTGGCGTGGAAATTAGGTTATCAACCGCAGCTTGGGCTGCCATGGTTCGAGCTGATCTCGGGAATTCCCGTCTATTTGCCGCCGTCGTTCTTCTGGTGGTGGTACGCCTACGACGCCTACGCGCCGCAGGTTTTCGTGGAAGGCGCGTACATCGCCGCGTCGGGAGGTTTCATCGCGGTTGCGGTCGCCATCGGCATGTCGGTATGGCGGGCACGCGAGGCCAAGACGGCCGCGACCTACGGCTCGGCCCGCTGGGCCACAGCACTTGAGATTCGCGCTGCGGGTCTCGCCGCGCCGGACGGCGTGGTGCTCGGCGAGTTCGAGGACGACTATCTGCGACATGATGGACCGGAGCATGTGCTGTGCTTCGCGCCGACGCGTTCGGGGAAAGGCGTCGGCCTGGTGGTGCCGACGCTTCTGACTTGGCCGGGGAGTTGCATTGTCCACGACATCAAGGGTGAGAACTGGAACCTAACGTCCGGCTTTCGCGCCCGGCACGGTCGGGTGTTGCTGTTCGATCCGACCAACGCGAAGTCAGCGGCCTACAATCCCTTGCTGGAGGTTCGGCGCGGTGAGTGGGCGGTGCGCGATGTCCAGAATGTTGCGGACGTGCTGGTGGACCCTGAAGGATCGCTCGAACGCCGCAATCACTGGGAGAAGACCAGTCATGCGTTGCTCGTCGGCGCTATTCTCCATGTGCTCTACGCCGAGCCGGACAAAACGCTTGCGGGTGTTGCGAGCTTCCTGTCCGATCCAAAACGGCCGATCGAGGTGACGCTTCGGACCATGATGACGTCGGCACATCTTGGCGAAGCGGGGCCGCATCCGGTCATCGCCTCGGCAGCACGCGAGCTTCTCAACAAGAGCGAGAATGAACGCTCCGGCGTGCTTTCAACCGCCATGTCATTCCTCGGGCTCTATCGTGACCCAGTCGTGGCGAAGGTCACGCACCACTGCGACTGGCGTATCCGCGATCTGGTCGAGGGCGACCGGCCTGCCAGTCTCTACCTCGTCGTTCCGCCTTCCGACATCAGCCGGACCAAGCCGCTGGTGCGCCTGATTCTTAACCAGATTGGTCGGAGGCTGACGGAAGACCTGGACGCCAAGGGACGGCGGCATCGGCTGCTGCTGATGCTGGATGAATTTCCGGCACTTGGCCGGCTCGATTTCTTCGAGTCCGCGCTGGCCTTCATGGCGGGATACGGCCTCAAGAGCTTCCTGATCGCGCAATCGCTGAACCAAATCGAGAAGGCTTACGGAGCCAACAATTCTATCCTCGATAACTGTCACGTACGCGTGTCCTTTGCCACCAACGACGAGCGCACCGCCAAGCGCGTGTCGGATGCGTTGGGCACTGCGACCGAGATGCGGGCAATGAAGAACTATGCCGGTCACAGGCTCTCGCCGTGGCTTGGCCATCTGATGGTCTCGCGTCAGGAGACAGCGCGACCATTGCTGACGCCGGGTGAGGTGATGCAGTTGCCGCCCGCCGACGAACTGGTTCTGGTCTCTGGCGTGCCGCCAATCCGGGCGAAGAAGGCGCGCTATTATGAAGATATCAGGCTGACCGTGCGGGTGCTGGCGCCGCCGACAGTCGGCAAGGAACCAAGTGTCGCTCCGTCCGACGATTGGAGCCGATTGGCTGTCCCCGCGGCTGTCAGCAGCGGTCAGGAAGCCGTTTCGTCAGGTGAGAATCTCATCGACGATCCCGCGAACGCCGGCATCCGGCGCGAGCCAGAACTCCCTCAACACGAAGAAATCGTGTCGGAGTCAGAAAAGGCCGTGCCGGAGTTCGTCTTCGCAGAGGAAGACCCAGATGATGACGCCATTCGCGCCCGCGCCATGCGCGAGCAGGTCCGCAGTCTGGCGCGCCAGACTGCGATGGATCCTGGCGACGGCATGGGGCTTTCGGAGTAAGCGATGCGGAGCAAACACACGTTTCGCCTACCGCCCGATCTCGCAGGTCAACTTGCCGATTACGCCAATCGCAAGCGCGTGCCGCAAGCGCTGGTCGTGGAGACTGCACTTTCCTCATATCTGTCACCGGATAATTCTGAGCGGATGGAGGCTGCACTCGGGCGCCGGCTCGACCGGTTGACGCGACAGGTGGAACGGTTGGAACGCCACGTCACCATCTCGAACGAAGCTCTTGCTCTGTTCGTGCGCTTCTGGCTGACGGTCACCCCACCATTGCCGGACACGGCGCAACCGGCCGCCCAGGCCAAGGGCCGTGAGCGCTACGAAGGTTTTGTCGAAGCGCTCGGGCGACGGTTGGCGAAGGGGCAGAGCTTGGCGCAGGAAATTTCTCAGGACGTGATTTCCAAGGACAGGACGCTGGATCATACGGGTGGCTCTTCATGAACGGCTTCGCCGTTATCAGGCCTTTCTACGCCAGAGCCCTACGCCTGATCTGATCTTGTTGCGTGGTCGCACATACTGCCCTTTCTAATGATCCCCGACATCACGACTGCAATTGCAGTCGCCAAAATTGGTCAGTGATGTTGGGGGGCACAAGTGGCAATTCATCATCTCAATCAGGAGGCGACGTCGCGCGGCGCACGCATGCTGCGTACCGCGTTGGGGCCGGCCATCACGCTTTGGCTGGAAGACGCTAAAGTCGTTGAGGTCATGCTCAACCCCGACGGCCGGCTCTGGATCGATCGGCTGGCGGGCGGCCTCGTTGATACCGGCGAGTGTTTATCCGCCAGCGATGGCGAACGCATTGTGCGGCTCGTTGCGCATCATGTGGGCGTAGAGGTGCATCCGGGTTCGCCGCGGGTATCAGCAGAGTTGCCCGAGACCGGCGAGCGCTTCGAGGGATTGCTCCCGCCCGTCGTCGCAGCGCCGACGTTTGCGATCCGCAAACCCGCCGTTGCCGTGTTTACGCTCGACGATTACGTCGCCGCCGGCATCATGAATGCTCATCAGGCCGAGACGTTGCGCGCGGCCGTCGCGGGTCGCCGCAATATCCTTGTCGCCGGCGGCACCTCCACCGGCAAGACCACGCTCACCAATGCATTGCTGGCGGAGGTTGCAAAGACCGCCGATCGCGTCGTGCTGATCGAAGATACAAGAGAGCTGCAATGCAAGGCGCCTAACCTCGTCGCACTCCGCACCAAGGACGGCGTCGCTTCGCTCTCCGATCTCGTGCGCTCATCGCTACGCTTGCGACCGGATCGCATCCCGATCGGTGAAGTCAGAGGCGCGGAAGCGCTTGATCTCTTGAAGGCCTGGGGAACCGGCCATCCCGGCGGCGTCGGTACCATCCATGCGAGCTCAGCCCTTGGTGCGCTCCGCAGGATGGAGCAGCTGATTCAGGAAGCCGTCGTCACCGTGCCGCGCGCTTTGATCGCCGAGACGATCCAGGTCATCGCCGTGCTGGCCGGCCGCGGGTCCGATCGCAGGCTCTCCGAGCTCGCCCAGGTCGAAGGCCTTGGACCGACCGGCGACTATGTCCTTCACGCGACAGGAGATCGGCTATGACACGAATACGTTTCCGCATTTGCCGTAGTGCCGCGCTCATTGCTGCCGCCAGCGCTCAGATGCTGGTCTCCGTTTCCGCCTGGGCCGCCGGTTCGAACATGCCCTGGGAGCAACCGCTCAATCAGATCCTGCAATCGGTCGAAGGCCCTGTCGCCAAGATCCTCGCCGTGATCATCATCATCGTCACGGGTTTGACGCTCGCGTTCGGCGACACCTCGGGTGGTTTCCGCCGGCTGATTCAGATCGTGTTCGGTCTGTCGATCGCGTTCGCGGCCAGTTCCTTCTTCCTCTCGTTCTTCTCGTTCGGTGGCGGAGTGCTGGTGTGACGGACGACGTTGATCCGCTTCCCGGCTTTACCGTGCCGGTGCATCGCGCGCTGACCGAGCCGATCCTCCTTGGTGGGGCACCGCGTGCGGTTGCGATCCTCAATGGCACCTTGGCGGCGGCACTTGGTCTCGGTTTGCGGCTCTGGCTCGCCGGTCTCCTGCTCGGGCTCATCGGTCAGGCCGCCGCGGTGTGGGCGGCGAAACGCGACCCCCAGTTCGTCGATGTCGTGCGCCGCCATCTTCGCATCTCCGGCTATTTGGGGATTTGAACCAATGATGAACCTCTCAGAATATCGCCGCTCCACTACGCAGCTCGTGGATTTCCTGCCCTGGGCGGCTTTGGTCGACGAAGGAATCGTCCTCAACAAGGATGGTTCGTTTCAGCGCACCGCCAAGTTTCGGGGTCCGGACCTGGATTCCGCCGTGCCGGCGGAACTCGTCGGCGTTGCGGGGCGACTGAACAATGCGCTGCGTCGGCTCGGTTCGGGTTGGGCTGTCTTTGTCGAGGCGCAGCGGAATCCGGCAAGCAAATATCCCGAAGGTCATTTTCCGGATGTGGCGTCGGCTCTGGTCGACGTCGAGCGCCGCGCCGAATTTGAGCAGGAGGGCGCGCACTACGAGTCGAGTTACTTCCTCACCTTTCTCTATTTGCCTCCGCCAGAGGACCCCGCGCGCGCCGAGCGATTCCTCTACGAGGGACGCGACCGCAACGGAGATGCGGATGCGCGCGAGGTACAACGGGGATTCGTCGACCGCACCGAGCGCGTGCTTGGCCTCGTCGAGGGCTTTATGCCCGAGATCCGCTGGATCGATGACGAGGAAACGCTGACCTATCTCCATTCGACGGTTTCAACCAGGCGCCAGCGCGTCCGTGTGCCGGAGATACCGATGTATCTCGACGCGGTGCTGGCGGATGAGCCCCTGATCGGCGGCCTCGAGCCGATGCTCGGGCAATCGCATCTGCGGGTCCTGACGGTGGTCGGGTTTCCGACCGTCACGACCCCTGGGATTCTGGACGAACTCAACCGGCTCGCCTTTGCCTATCGCTGGTCGACACGCGCGATCATGCTCGACAAAACCGATGCGACCAGGTTGCTCACAAAAATTCGGCGGCAGTGGTTTGCCAAGCGCAAATCGATCGCCGCGATCCTGAAGGAGGTGATGACCAACGAGGCCTCGGCATTGCTCGACACCGACGCCCACAACAAGGCCATGGACGCTGACGCGGCCTTGCAGGAACTTGGATCCGACGCCATCGGCCAGGCATTTGTCACGGCCACGTTAACGGTTTGGGACGATGACCCCCGCGTCGCCGACGAAAAACTCCGCGTGGTCGAGAAGGTCATTCAGGGACGCGACTTCACCTGCATGGCGGAGAGCGTCAATGCGGTGGAGGCGTGGCTCGGATCGCTGCCCGGCCATGCCTATGCCAACGTTCGACAGCCGCCGGTCTCCACGCTCAATCTCGCGCACATGATCCCATTGTCTGCGGTCTGGGCAGGCCCCGGGCGAGACGAGCACTTCGGCGCGCCGGCATTGTTCTTTGCGCGAACCGAGGGGGCGACCCCGTTTCGATTTTCGCTGCATGTCGGCGATGTCGGACACACCTTAGTTGTCGGGCCAACCGGTGCCGGCAAGTCGGTGCTTTTGGCGTTGATGGCGCTGCAGTTCCGCCGCTATCCGGGAAACCAGGTCTTTGCCTTCGACTTCGGCGGCTCGATCCGCGCGGCAGCGCTGGCCATGGGCGGCGACTGGCATGATCTCGGCGGGGCGTTGTCGGACGAGACAGGCGAGCCCGTCGCGCTCCAGCCTCTTGCTCTAATCGACGACGCCGCGGAACGCGGCTGGGCGGCGGAATGGATCGCCAATATCCTGGCACGCGAAACGATTGTCATTACCCCGGAAGCAAAAGATCATCTCTGGTCGGCCCTAACGTCGCTCGCGTCAGCACCTCCAGCCGAACGCACGCTGACCGGCCTGTCGGTGTTGTTGCAATCGCAGACACTAAAGCGCGCGCTGCAACCCTATTGTCTGGGTGGTCCCTATGGCCGCTTGCTTGATGCCGAGGCCGAGCGGTTGGGAGAGGCCGACGTCCAGGCCTTCGAAACCGAGGGTCTGATCGGCACCTCCGCAGCGCCGGCGGTGCTGGCTTATCTTTTTCATCGCATCGAAAGCCGGCTCGACGGCAGGCCAACCTTGCTGATTGTTGATGAGGGCTGGCTCGCGCTCGACGACGAAGGCTTTGCCGGTCAGCTCCGCGAATGGTTGAAGACGCTGCGCAAGAAGAACGCCTCGGTGATCTTCGCTACTCAATCGCTGTCCGACATCGACGGCTCGGCGATCGCACCCGCCATCATCGAGAGTTGTCCGACCCGGCTGTTCCTGCCGAACGAGCGGGCGATCGAGCCGCAGATCACGGCGATATACCGCCGCTTCGGCCTCAACGACCGCCAGATCGAGATCATCGCCCGCGCGACGCCCAAGCGCGACTACTACTGCCAGTCGCGGCGCGGCAATCGCTTGTTTGAGCTCGATCTCGGCAAGGTTGCGCTCGCATTCACGGCTGCTTCGGCCAAGTCCGATCAGGCCGCGATCGAGAAAATTCTCGCCGAACACGGCCGCGACGGTTTCGTCGCCGCCTGGCTTGCGCACCGCGGTGTTGGCTGGGCCGCCGAACTCATACCCAATGTTTCCACCCGGGGAACGTCAACATGATCAGTATCCGTCAACTCGCGGCGGTGGGTGCCGTCACGCTCTCAATCAGCTTCGCCACGCCACCGTCTTCGGCGCAGGTCGTCGTGTTCGATCCGAACAATTACGCGCAGAACTTGCTGACGGCTGCTCGCACGTTGCAGCAGATCAATAACCAGATCACATCGCTGCAAAATCAAGCCCAGATGCTGATCAATCAGGCGAGAAATCTTGCCAACCTGCCGTACTCGTCGCTGCAGCAACTTCAATCGTCGATCCAGCGTACCCAGCAGCTTCTGGCCCAAGCGCAGCGCATCGCCTATGACATTCAGCAGATCGACCATGCCTTTTCGACAACCTACGCTCCAGCTTCGTCGGGGACATCCAGCCAGACGCTGATCGCAAATGCGAAATCTCGCTGGCAGACTTCCGTGGCGGCATTACAGGATGCGTTGAGGGTACAAGCTGGCGTCGTCGGCAATCTCGACACCCACCGCACCCAGATGTCGGCGTTGGTGACATCAAGCCAGTCTGCAACGGGCGCGCTGCAAGCCACCCAAGCTGGAAACCAGCTGGTTGCTTTGCAGGCGCAGCAGCTCGCGGATCTCACGGCGACCGTCGCGGCCCAAGGTCGGGCTCAGAGTCTCGAAGCCGCGCAGCGTACCACCGCGCAGGACCAGGGCAGGGAGCAACTCCGCCGCTTCCTGGCGCCGGGCGCCGGTTATCAATCCACCAGCGTTCAAATGTTTCACTGATGAGCCGGTATCTCACCCCTCGCCAGTACGCGCGAACCGCGGCGATCGGCGTCGGCTTGCTCGCGGCCTTGGCTATCAGCCACAGCCGGCGCGGTGAAGACGCCGGCATTATTGCCCCACTGGAGCGCGAGCAAGCCGACGCGCTGGCGAAAGAGCTCGCGCGCTGCCGAACGGTCACATTGGACCAGACGGTATCGCTCGAAAGTTGCCGCCGGGTTTGGGCGGATAATTGTCGGCAATTCTTCGGGTCAACCAAGACGCTGCCGTCGTCCATCGAGCCGACGCCGACTGCAGGCACCAATTCAGGGAAGAACCAGGATCGGGTCTCGCCGGCTGAATCCGAACATCGGCAGAACGAGGTCAGATGATGGGCGGCACCGGCGTCATCGACCGTTTCCTCGAGGTTTTCACCCGGTACATCGATTCCGGCTTTGGCCTGCTCAGCGGTGAAGTGGCCTTCCTGGCCACCACGCTGGCGGCCATCGATATTACGCTCGCGGCAATATTCTGGAGCTGGGCGGCTGACGAGGACATCATTGCAAGGCTTGCCAAGAAAACTTTGTTCGTCGGTGTGTTTGCTTACCTGATTGGCAACTGGAACAATCTCGCTCGTATCATTTTCGAAAGCTTTTCTGGGCTCGGGCTCAAAGCGTCCGGCTCCAGCCTGTCCGCTGCCGATTTCCTGAGCCCTGGTCGGGTGGCGCAGGTGGGAATCGATGCCGGGCGCCCGATCCTGGACTCGATCTCCGGGCTGATGGGCTACATCAGCTTCTTTGAGAACTTCGTGCAGATCGTCGTGTTGCTGTTCGCCTGGATTGTGGTGCTGCTGGCGTTCTTTCTCCTGGCGATCCAGCTCTTCGTGACCCTCATTGAGTTCAAGCTGACGACGCTTGCGGGATTTGTGCTGATCCCGTTCGGCCTGTTCGGCAAGACGGCGTTTGCCGCCGAACGGGTGCTCGGCAACGTCATCTCGTCCGGCGTCAAGGTGATGGTGCTCGCCGTCATCGTCGGCATCGGCTCGACGATATTCTCGCAATTCACTTCTGGATTCGGCGGCAACCAGCCCACCATCGAAGACGCCATGTCCATGGTACTGGCGGCGCTTGCACTGCTGGGTCTTGGCATCTTCGGCCCGGGCATTGCCAACGGCATTGTCTCCGGAGGTCCGCAGCTCGGCGCCGGCGCCGCCGTTGGGACCGGCCTCGCGGCGGGCGGCATCGTTGCCGCTGGAGCGGCTGGTGCCAGCATGGGGGTAGGGGCAGCGGGCACAGCGCTCGTCAGCGCAGCGCGAAGCGGCACGTCGGTTGCCGCGGCTGCATCCGCTGCCTATCGCGGGGGCGGGATCGCAGGCGTCGCGCAAACAGGTGCTTCTGCGATCACAAGTCCGCTGCGTCGTGCGGCGGCCTCAGGCGCGGCTGACGCGGAACATGCCGCAGCTTCCAATAGCTCGCCTTCTCCGGGCGATCCGCCGGCGTGGGCGACGCGCATGAAGCGCTCGCAAACGCTCAACCATGGGGCTTCCACAGCAACCCATGTTGTTCGCTCCGGCGATCATGGCGGCGGTGGAGCTTCCGTCGATCTCTCCGAAGGTAAACACTGATGTTCAAAAGATCTTCCGTGCGCTACGGCCGCACCCCGCAACCCGAAACCTCCTATCAGAAGGCGGCGCAAGTCTGGGACGAACGCATCGGCTCGGCCCGTGTTCAGGCCAAAAATTGGCGGCTGATGGCGTTCGGCTGTCTTCTCTTATCCAGCGGTCTCGCGTCAGGTCTCATTTGGCAATCCCTGCGCGGCACAGTGACGCCCTGGGTGGTGCAGGTCGACCGGCTTGGTCAGGCCCAGGCGGTGGCACCGGCTGACAGCAGCTATCAGCTGACCGATCCGCAGATCGCATTCCACTTGGCGCGCTTCATCGAGGATGTGCGCGGATTACCCGCCGACGGCATCGTACTGCGTCAGGACTGGCTGCGCGCCTACGACTTTACGACGGACCGGGGCGCCGCGGCACTCAACGATTTTGCGCGCACCAACGATCCCTTTGCCAATCTGGGCAGACTGCAGATCTCCATCGAGGTCTCCAGCGTCATCCGCGCTTCGCCGACGTCGTTCCGCGTCGCCTGGATTCAGCGCTCTTATGAGAACGGCAGCTTAAGCGCGACCGAGCGCTGGACCGCCATCCTCACCGTCGTGATCGACACGCCGCGCGATGCCGATCGCCTGCGCAAGAATCCACTTGGAGTTTACGTCAACGCGATCAACTGGTCGAAGGAGCTGGGGCAATGAGATCACCTTATGTTGGTAAAGCTGTATTGCCGGTTCTACTTCTCACAGTTTCAACGCTCGCGGGTTGCGCCACTCAGCTAAGGCTGCCGCCAGAAATTCCTTATGACGATGAGGCGCAACCTGCCGTGCAACTGGGCGATCCCCCAAAGCCGGTCGAGGTTGTAGAGCTTCCGAAGCTCTTGCCGCTTCCGGGTCAGCTCAAACCGCTGCCTGAAGCGCATTTGAAACCAGAGTCTGGCGACCCGCGCAACCGCGTTGAAAAAGCCAACGCTGCGGCACGGGTGCAGCCAACCCGCAATGGCTATATCAATGCCGTCCAGGTCTATCCGTTCTCGTCAGGCGCGCTCTACCAGGTCTATGCCGCCCCCGGGCAGGTGACGGATGTTGCCTTGCAAGAAGGCGAGCAGCTCGTGGGCTCCGGTCCGGTTGCCGCCGGCGATACCGTGCGCTGGATCATTGGCGACACCGAGAGCGGGACAGGCCTCACCAAGCGGATCCATATCCTGGTGAAGCCAACCAGACCTGATCTCGTTTCCAATCTCGTCATCAACACGGATAGGCGCACTTATCTCCTTGAGCTTCGCTCGGCGGAGAAGACCTACATGGCATCGGTGTCCTGGCAATATCCGCAGGATCAGCTCATCGCGCTACGCCGGCAGAATGCGAGCGCCGAGGCCGCAACGCCGATCGTCACCGGCGTCGACATATCGCGATTACGCTTCCGTTATGCGATTGAAGGCGACAACCCGCCATGGCGCCCGCTTTCGGCTTTCGATGACGGTGCGAAAGTCTACATCGAAATGCCCGGTGGTATTGCCCAGGGAGAGGCCCCACCACTGTTCGTCATCGGGCCGGAAGGCGATGGCCAGCTCGTCAACTACCGCGTGCGGCAGAATTACTACATCGTTGATCGGCTGTTCGCCGCGGCCGAGCTTCGCATGGGCGGGGAGCACCAGCAGACAGTTCGCATCAGCCGTACCGACGGGAGAGGGCGGTGAGCATGGAACCGGGACCTGACATTCGGCCGGAGCCGCGCGGTACTGACGGGGTGGCGTCGATGCGGCTGCGCGCGGAACGTCCGCGCGTGACAAGACTCTCCCGCAAAGTTCTTGCGGGTGGAGCCGCCATCGGGTTGGTTGCGATATCAGGCGCGGTGCTGTGGGCGTTTCAAAACAACCGGTCGCGTTCGACAGCGCCAGCCGAACTCTACACGACCGACCATCACAATGTCGCCGATGGCTTGACCGGCCTTCCGCTGGACTATGCCGGCGTTCCTCGCCAAGTCCCGCCGCTCGGACCGGCGCTGCCCGGAGATCTCGGGCGGCCGATATTGAACGCGCAAAGCGCTCCAACGGCGCCGATACCTTCCATCGATTCCGAGCAGCAGCGCATCGGCCAGGAAATAGAAGCGGCCCGTTTGAGCAAACTGTTTGCGTCGACGAGTATTCGAGAGTTGGCGTCTTCGATTGCACAAGTTGCTTCAGCCGGCGCCCCGACGATCGCGCCGAACCAGACCAGTCAGCCGGCGCAGCCACCCGCGGACGATACCTTCACGCAGAACGGGCAGGACCGTAAGCTCGCCTTCGTCAGCGCCTCCGTCGATCGCCACACGGTAAGCCCGGACAGAATCGATGCGCCAGCCTCGTCCTATGTGGTGCAGGCGGGCAATATTATTCCGGCGTCGTTGATTACCGGTATCCGGTCGGATCTGCCCGGACAGATCACCGCGCAAGTGACCGTGAACGTCTATGACAGCCCGACCGGCCGTTTCCTTCTCGTACCGCAGGGGACACGCTTGATCGGTGTCTATGACAGTCAGGTTTCGTTCGGCCAGTTACGTGTACTGCTGGTTTGGACCCGCCTGATCATGCCGAACGGTCGTTCCATCGTGCTGGAACGTCAGCCTGGCGCCGACACAGCGGGCTATGCAGGTCTTGAGGATGGAGTCGACAATCATTGGGGTGCTTTGTTCAAGGCAGCACTTCTCTCCACATTACTTGGAGTTGGTAGCGAACTAGGAGCTGGCTCGGATACGGGCAACGGCGATATCATTCAGGCCCTTCGTCGCGGATCGGGCGATAGCCTGAATCAAACCGGGCAGAAGGTTGTTCAGCGTAATCTCAACATTCAACCGACGCTGACGATCCGGCCGGGGTTTCCGGTGCGCGTGATCGTCAATCGAGACTTGGTTTTGGAGCCTTACAAAGGCTAGAGAGACAAACATGGCAAAGCTCAAGCTCGGCTCTATCGCCGATGACAAGCCGGTAAAGCTGACGGTCGAACTTCCGGCAGCATTGCATCGCGATCTGCTTGCCTACGCCGAGATACTTGCGCGCGAAACCGGGCGGCCGATCGCGGAACCTGCAAAACTGATCGCGCCGATGCTGGCGCGATTCATGGCAACCGATCGGGCGTTCGGTAAAGCTCGCCGCGGTCACCGGGCGGTGTCTGAAGGTAATGGATAACGCTCTCCGAGAAGCCTCAGGAAATTTGCCAAAGCAGGATTGTCGTTGTCTCCTCGCCAGTTGGCGGAATACCCGATCCGGACCTGTCCCGCGCCGTCACGAGCTTCCCGGTAGACCAGTCCGGGAAAATTCGCACCGATGCAGGATTCAATCATCGGACTGACGCCGAACCCGGCGGCGACGAGACTCTTGATATTTCCCCCACTCACGTCGTGATGCACAATCTTCGGTCTGTCGTCCGGCGAGGCGAACTTGGCGAGGAGAAGATCCTGAATTTCCGGTCCGGGATCCTGCCGGCTCAACAAGAGCGTCTCGCCCCTCAGGTCCGTCCAATAAATGGTCTCGTTTGAGGTCAGTCGATGGCCCTCCGGCAAGGCGACCACAATCCGTTCGTTCCAAAGCGGCATGGCGTTGCTGTCGGGCAGGGGTGTCTCACCCGTGACGATCGCGATATCCAGCGTGCCGTTCCGGAGAGCGGTGACGAGACGGGTCCGCGAACTTTCCATCATACTAACGTTTATTTGCGGGAATCGCTGTGCATAGTCCGCCAGCGTCGCGCGCAAATTCCCAGCCGACAGCGATGTATAGAAACCGATCGCGACCCGACCGGCTTCGCCGCAGCCGGTGCTATGCGCACTCGTCACCAGCGCGTCCATCTGCTCCAGAATGGATCGGGCTGTGCGAAGGAAGTCGCGGCCTGCCGGCGTCGCCTGCACACCGCCGCTCGTTCGCTCAAACACAATCATCCGAATGCGTTCTTCAAGCTGGCGAATACAGCGGCTGAGTGTGGATTGCCGGAGCAGCAAAGCCCCGGCCGCCCTCCGAAAGCTCCCGTGATCCGCTGCCGCGACGGCATAACGGAGATGCATCAGGTCGATAGCCGATGTAAGACTGCGAAGAGGCGTATCGCTCGATTTGGAGTCATAATCCATGCTCCACCACTCCCTCGTACAGTTCAGGATTGCGATCCAAATCGGGTACGGTTGCGTTTTTGTTGTCGCTGGCTTCTTCCTAAGCGGTAGCGAGTGCGACCGGTGCCCAGAGCACCGGACCTTGCAAGCCGCCTGCGCTGCGGACACGCGCCCGGGATTCCACCGAAACATCGAGGTAACCTGCGACCGCAAGGGTGTTGCCGAGCGCGTGAGGTTTGCCAATACGCCGCAAAGGCCATCCCGCGCGCCGCAAGATCCGTTCCATCCGGGCATCTGTAACGGTGACGATTTCGGTGAGTCGTCGTGACAGGCCGAATTCGATCATGCCCGCGAACAGCTCGTAGGTCGCTGTTGCTAGGCCATAAGCTGCCTTCGGCGCGTTAGTGTGAAAATCGAGCGCAAAGCGGCTACTCTCCCAGATGGTCGACCTGCAAGATAGCTGCGGGAGGGGGCGATGGCTGGCAAGATTATCATCCTGTCGGACGGCACTGGAAACGCGGCATCGAGCGTATGGCGCACGAACGTATGGCGGATGTTTCAATCGCTCGACCTTCAGGAAAATTATCAGGCCGCCAAATATGACGATGGGGTAGGTACATCGAGCTTTCTCCCGCTTGCTCTTCTAGGCGGCGCATTCGGTTGGGGCTTGAAACGCAACATTCTCGATGCTTACAAATTCATCTCCCGAAATTACGAGTCCGCAACGAAGGGTGCGAAGGCAGATTCCCTGATTTATCTGTTCGGTTTCAGCCGCGGCGCCTTCACCGTGCGCGTCCTCGCCGCCTTCATTCTCGAGCAGGGATTGATCAAGGCCAACAGTGAGTCCGAGCTGCACGACCTTGCCCGCAAGGCTTATCGAGCCTATCGCGCCAAAGGATATCATTCGATCTGGCGGCTCGAGGTTCCCTTCCGTGCTTTGCGCGATGCCCTTGTTCGTCTGGCGGATCGACTCCTTCGCCGTCCCACCTACGATCAGCGGAAGAACATAAGGGTCCCCACCATCGAATTCATCGGCGTATGGGATACAGTCGCAGCCTACGGCCTTCCGATCGATGAAATGACGCGCGGCATCAGCAACTGGATTTGGCCGCTCGAGCTGCCTAACAGGGTTCTCGACCCTCGCGTCAAATGCGTACGCCACGCTATCGCCTTGGACGACGAACGAACGACATTCCATCCGGTGCTTTGGACGGAGCAGCCACCGGGCGATCCACTACCGCCCGTTCCCGCCACTATCGATGGCGAACGCCTCGTGCAAGTCTGGTTTGTTGGCATGCACTCAAATGTCGGAGGTGGATATCCCGATGACGCCGTCGCGTTCGTTCCCTTGTATTGGCTTCTTAAGGAGGCAAAAGGACTTGACTTCAAGATCCAGCCCGCCGCCGATCCAGACACCTACAAGTGGATTGCGACCGGCCGGGATAAGGACGGACGGCTTTACGATTCACGGGCTGGGCTGGGTTCTTATTATCGCTATGGTCCGCGCAAGGTCTTCGAGCTTTGCAACGACAGCTATAACCGCGTGAGCGTGCGGGTCCCCAAGATACACGAGAGCGTGTTTGAGCGGATCGATAGCGGTTGCAACGCCTATGCACCAATCGGCCTGCCGGAGGTTTATACCGTTGTCAAAGATAGTGGCACTGTGCTGCCTCCTGGAGGCAACCCTTTCGAAACCCTGGCGCAGGCGAAGGCGCGGGTTCAGGCTCAGGAACGACTCTGGAATTTCGCGTGGCTAAGACGGCTGACTTACTTTGCGACACTTGCGGCTACCTTGCACCTCGTGGCATTCTGGCTCTTTCACGATCAGAACCCGCTGCACGAATTCGACTCGCGGTTTCGTATGGTGTCCGAGTCCGTGCGCCTCGTTGAGTCCTTTTTGCCGCATTCCTTGCATTGGTGGACCGACTGGTATGCCGGCAATCCCGAATGGTTTGCGGGCGGCATTATCGTTCTCGTTCTCCTCTCAAGCCTGGGCTCATCCCTGAGTGCAAGTATCAAGGACGGGATGCGTGTCGTCTGGCTTTCGCATGGGATCACCGATCCGGTGCCACATTCTTTATTTCAGAAGCTTGTCTTCGCTGTGCGGACCAATCGGTTCTACCGGTGGTTCATCAATTTCGGTCGACTGCAATTTGCTCCGTTCGTTCTGGCTTTTGGACTCGTCTGGCTGGTATTGAGCGGCGCCAGCCATTTCTTTTTCAACGTTGCCGATTCGATGGGAGCGTTTTGCCAGGGAACGCCGCCGAAGGAGCTGGTTGCTGCCAAGACCGAGCCGCAGGAGCTCAATCGGCAGTTCACGACCGCCTCCTTATGTGCGCCGACGGGCGTCACCGTAGAAGCCGGCCAACATTATGAAATCAGGCTGACCGTAACCAGCCCTTGGCTGGATACAGACATTTCGACCACGCCGATCGGCTATCGCACCGCGGAAGTCGAACTGCCGCGACGGTTATTGTTTTACGCCGGCATCCCGTTGCGTCGCATTTTGTTTAGGCCCTGGTTCAGGTTGATTGCGCGTCGGCGAAACAGGCGTCGATGAATATTTTTTGGACCCGGTGGAAACCGCGCCGAATTCGGGACAAGTGACGTACAAGGCTACGTTTCTTGCTGATCACGCCGGTGAAATTTTCTTGTACGTCAATGACGCAGTCGTAGCGTTTCCATGGTTGGTCCGTAACTTCTACAACTACAACCAAGGAACAGCAAAAATCAAAGTGCGTGAGCTCACAGAGCAGCCTCGGTTTAATACCAACGGCCCGAAACTGTGACTCATTAGGGATTCCCAAATCAGTGAAACTCTGACTCGATGCGGGCTTTTGGGAGGAGCGGCATCGATGGGAGCGGCGGTATTGATCACCCGACTTGA
>Ga0137407_10001107_pt1 | contig 17670 bp, 16 predicted proteins | sample CZOMad2_2_16fung_FD_108410 | JGI IMG/M metagenome (GOLD analysis project Ga0137407, IMG submission 108410) | Vadose zone soil fungal communities from Angelo Coast Range Reserve, California, USA - CZOMad2_2_16fungal (Illumina Assembly) | ecosystem: Environmental > Terrestrial > Soil > Vadose... | reverse complement strand
GCAGAAGCGCCCCGAGAACAAATCCGTTTCATTCGAGAGACAATGCCAAGGCACTCCACTATCGACCGATCAGGGCACGCGATCCATCTTCGCTGAAATAACGCTGGCTGTCACCGCGGCTTAAATTAACCTTCGCGGCCATATCGGCCAAGCTATTAACATGAAGGACCCTCTTCCGGCGTTGTTGATCCTCGCCGATTCTCAGGATGCGCTCACCGATCTTTGTGGAATCTCGCTGCTGGAACGATTGCGTCGCATCGTCCGAAAGCTCGGCTTTGGCGAAGCGATGATTTTGTCCAACTCGGTCGAAATCATGGCGAGGCATGCCGGTCAATCGTCGTGGTACCGCGGAGAGATCGCTTTGAAATTTCATGAGCGCAAAACCGAGGAGGTCACTATTGGTGATGTTCTGGATTGCATTGGCGCCACGACACTGCCGCCTGACGGACGTGTTTTGATTGTTTCTGCCGGTTTTTATTACGATGAGCGGCTGTTGCGCGTTCTGGCCGAAGCACAAAGCGAGTCCACTCTTATTGATTCCGATCCGCCGTCGCTTGCAAAGTCCTTTTGGGAAGATTCGGACATTCATGGTTTCGGCCGGCTTTCTTGCGCTCTTCTGCTCTCGCGCGAGTGGCTGATCGGGAAAGATCGCGCCGTTTCGCTCAGGCAAGCAGTTGCCTCGGAGGCGATGAGCGGCCGGATAGCGTCCGTTGATGCTGCGCAACAGCCGGGCTACGTCCGAAGTATGCGCAGAAATATTCGGCCGCTTTTCTTTCCCGCTCCTTTGCCGGAGCACCGCGCTCTGGCCGAACGGTTGCTGCAGGATGCGACGCAGAAACATGTCCTGGATTTCCCCGCGATCATACACGCACCAATTGAGAATTGGGTTGTTTTGCGCTTGTGCCAGACATCCGTCACGCCAAATCAGCTCACTCTTACCGGAGCGTTGCTGGGGGCAGGCGTGACGATCCTTTATGCTTTCGGATATCTCTGGGCTGGAGTGTTGCTCGCACTGGTTTTTGGGGTTTGGGATGGTCTCGATGGCAAGCTGGCACGCTTGAATGAGCAAACGACGAGACTTGGAAAGAGCGAGCACGATCTTGATTACTTTGTCGAAACGTCGTGGTGGACAGCGTTGGCATATCACTTTCACGCCGGCGGCCAGGTTCGCTACGCTTATGCGCTCTTAATCGCCTTTATTGCCGCCGATTTTTTCGACCGCATAGCGCGCAGGTCGGTTGAGCCGAAGCTCGGCCGAAGTCTTAACGAGGTGTCTCGCTTCGATCGACTCGTGCGCTGTGTCGCGGGCCGCCGCAACATCTATACATGGCTCTTCACGTTTTTCCTTTTGCTCGGCGCGCCCGCAACCGGTTTTGTTTTGCTTTGTTGCTGGGGAATCGCGAGCAACGTGCTGCATATCATCCGCGCTAGCCAGATCCGCGCGCGTGGGTGGCGATAATGCGACCGTCCCTCATCTCATGGATCCAATCGCAGCTTTCGGCGATGACCGGATTGTGCGTCGAGAGCCATTCATCACTAGCCACGCATATACCACCTGCATCGAGAAAAAGCGTCACGTCGATTTCAACTGGCGCGCCGGGTGAGCTGCCGTAGCGTAAAAACCGCGCCGCGCGGTTGGTTGTAAAAAAGACAAGCCCGGCTAGGCGTCGGCTGCAGGCGTTTGTTAGGCTGGCTGCGGTGTGTGACGGTCTAACGCTGCCCTTGTACTAGCCGCTTCAGCCGCCTCGCAAGCCGACGAAGCAAGCTCGGTCCTAAAGCAGTTCCTACGGGCTGGACAACGGTAAATGGTTGCATGTGCCAGGTAACATCGTGGATCGAGTCGCGGAGCTTTCTAAACGCCAGGGTCTTGCCGGAAAAATCTCGAATCAGTTGCCACCCGGGATCGACGCCCATGAACTCAGCGAGGATTGCCACCGAACGCATCTGCGCGTCATCAATGACCATTATCCCACCTTCGCGGAGTCTGTCCGCCGTGAAGAACCAATCGACTATTGGCCACGGGAATGCGTGCTTGCCATCGAGTAAGACCAGATCCAATCCCTCGACCTCGCAGCGTCCGAGGTAACGATCGGAGGATTCCTGCACGAAGTGGACTTTGCCCAAGGGGATCTCTCTCTGCAAAGCATACTGGGTGATCAATGCGATCTCGGACCTGGAAGGCGTGATAGCGATGTGCTCGGAACCCCGCATGGCGAATACTAACGTGGAACATCCAGCGCCGGTTTCTAAGGTCTCACTGCCTTCACTGACGCTCTCAGCGATGAAAGAGAGGACGTCAGATCCGAGCCCATAACACGTCAATTCAACAGAGGCCAACTTCGCCGCGGCTTCCCGAGGAAGCAGGCTTTCACTCGGATCGAATGACCGGTCGATCTCCGTTTCACTACGATGAAAGCTGGGGCGCTCGTGTATGATCTGTTGAAGCTTGTCCATCTTTTCCTCGGGTTCAAACACCCTACCGTTCTGCCGTGTTCGCGTGCCCTGCGCTGCCTAACGAGAATTCGGCAGAATAATCTCGCCTTTTTTTACGGAATTTTTCCGTATAACGCGATTGCCCCTCAAGCTTCCGCCTGTGTAAGACGGAGTCATGAATCCTGCCACCCTTCTAGCGGAGAGGGTCCCGGAAGACAAGCCGTAAAAACGCCTGGTGGAGCGAGTGCGCGATGTCATGCGGCTCATTTTCCCGGCTCGTTTGCCGTCTGCCCGCTGTCCCCCTTCTTGTACTCCCGGCCAGACAAAATGCGTTCTAGCGGCCTCCGCGGCGCAGGAAAGTGGCCTTCTGTTATGCCAGCGCGTTATGTCCGACAGCCTGACAGCCAGTCGCACGAGGGAGAGACAACGGCGGGGATTGGAACAGTGACAACTAATTCGCTTCCTTCGCGTCAACGCAACTTCCACAAGCAAACGCCGCCGATGCGATGCAGACATGAAAAAGGGGGTTCACGCGCTCCCATTCCCGGCTTCTTACCGACGTAAGTGGCCATTCATCACTAGCCACGCTTGCGGCTGCGGGATTCCGACCATCGGGACCACGAACGATGCCTTCGACCGCGGAAGTTCCAGCGATGGCGAGAGAGGTGAGATAGAGGGCGCCTCGGCTCGACCGAGGGGTTAGGGGTCAGTGTAGTTGCCGATATGCCAGGGACGATCTAGTGGAGCTAGCCTGGCCACTTGTTGGCGTGAGGAAAGGGGATGTCTGGCGAGGGTAGTGCCAAAAAGTTGGATAGTTCTTCCCATCCATCGCCATTTTCCCAACACACTTCTAGAAGCTTACTTGGGTTGCGGCCAAAGTACCCACGCACTGATTCCGTGTGTGCCTCGTAATAGTGGATATGTTCACGTTTGTGGCTGTGCGGCATTTCAAAGCCGTAGATCAACTTGCGAAAGATTGTTGGACCATGTCTCTCAGCATGCCTACATAGACTAGCAAACCAAACGTCAGGGCATTGTCTGGTGGTCAGAATGAACTTGGCTTCTGGAAATGCCTCATCGATTCCCTTATAAATCAATGGCCAAGGCCAATCTTCGAAACTATCATACTCTCCGACAAGCCTCATGATGGCGGCGACATCGTTGTTTCTCCAATAGTCAAAGGCGTTGGCCGAAAAGGATATGTGCTTCATATTCCAGCAACGCATGCACTCGCCCAACGTCTTCGTTCCAGTCTTATTAAGTCCAATTCCGACAATTTTCACGATATGAATGAAGAGATGGTGGATGTTGCCGCGTAACGAGAAAAAGATGAGCTGCCGCGAGTGAGGGCGTGCGTCGTTGCGGAGTAAGGAACGAAGTCATCACAAAACTAATATAACGCCGGATCGCGGTCGGCTCCATCGATTGGTTAGACCGTTCAACGTAGTTCGCTGACGAGCGGCACGGTGATTTCTCGCCATGGCAGGTCGTGATACGCAGATACATGAAATCTCTCGAGGTCCTCGTCGCGTCCGTGTCATCCCGGCGTCATATGAAATTATAGGGCGGGATTCTCAGGTGACAGGCTTGCTGGACGGGACACCGGATGAAGGCGCGCGGTTTCTCCAGCCGGGAAAGCACACATTTGTGCAGACCTCAGCCGGACAAGGTCTCGCTCTGCTTTGGGCCGGGCTGCGGATTGCCACTTTACGCCTTTTGAGAAACAGCATTCGTCTTGCTAAAGCGGATAACCGAACTCTTTTATAAGCTCTCTTAGCCTATCTAATGGAAAGACCGTCAGCATGATTGTCCCGGCCTTTGATTCCGACTCGCGCTTGATGATTTTCGCGCCGCATCCGGACGATGAGTCGCTTGCCTGCAGTATTCCTTTGCAACGTGCTATTCGCGCACACGCATCCGTTCGTGTCGTTTATGCCACGGACGGTGAAGATAATCCGTGGCCGCAACGCTTGTTAGAACGCAAGTGGCGCTTGAATGCAACTGATCGCAGGCGCTGGGGCAAGCTTCGCCGCGCAGAAGCACTGGCCGCTTTGCGCGCCCTAGGGTTGCAACCATCGTCCGCGCGCTTTCTCGCTTTACCCGATCAGAGCCTGACATCTTTGTTAACGCGCGATTGCGAATCTGTTCTCGGACATTTTGCAACGATCATCGTCGAGTGGGCGCCAACAGACCTTCTGGTGCCTTCAATTACCGATACCCATCCCGACCACAATGCGCTGGCCGTGATGCTTCGACTCGTCTGCGCAGAGCTTCTTGCAAACGAACCGCCCCTGTCGATCTGCAGTTATGTCGTGCACGGTCGTAGCTCGGCGTTTTTTCATCGGGCGCAGAAATTTCAACAATCCGACTCTGAAAAGGTGATAAAACTCCGGGCGATACATTGCCATAAAACGCAGCTCAAATTATCGAGAAAACGATTTCTCAATTATGCTGCTCGTCCCGAACGTTTGCTGAAGCTCCATGCGCGGGATGCAACGATCACTGACGGCTCGATCCAATCCGTTTCGAGACATCCGCATACGCTTGATCTCAAGCTGAAGCTTCCGGTGAAAGCAGTCCACGCTGTTGAGCCAGCACTTTTTGTTTTGGGACATGGTGCGACTGGTGTGTTGCGTTGCGTGAATATTCGCCTCCCTGTGCGCTCTGCAGATGTCGAAATATCCGACTGTGCTACTGGGCGGCGTCTCGCCACGGCATGGTATTGCGGTAATGCGTTTGTCGGCGAACTGACTATTCCTATCGACATGTTCTCACCAGCGCAGGCGCTTTTCGTGAAACTGGAGCGGCGTTCGTGGTTTTTTGACGAGGCCGGTTGGCTCGAAATTCCGGCGACGGTGCAGCGCGAGCGAGTGTCTGCTTCCGGACGCAACTTTGTCGAACAGGCGTTGTAGGCCGTTCGTTAGGCAACCCCTGTCGGCGAGAAGGCTTGGGCAACAAAATCCACGCCGCAGCCTGACGCCATGACGTCCTCGAATGTGTAGACTTGGATTTGAAAGAGGCCATGCGTGCCGGAGAAACGACGAAAGTGGGTGGGCTTCGCATGCTCAAATCGGCATTGAAATATGCCTAGGTCCGTCTTTTTCGGTTCGTAACATTTTGGCCGAAAGGTTCCCACTCGAGATCAACCTTGATTACGGCGACCGTTTTTGGCTTGGATCGCAATGTGCCTGCCTTTTATCCACGGATTAGCCACACCAAACCCGTCGTTAAACCCAAATTGCCAGCAACAAACCAGAATACGAAGCGATGTAGTTTGTTTTGCATCAATGTAATGTTGAACGCGAGACTAACTGGTATCAAATCGCGGCAATACGATACTTGCTCCACAAAGACGTCGCTGCTGAGAAAGATGGAGCTTATAGCGAACGCCATTCCAGTCCGGCGGTAAATTGCGCCACATCGTGGCGCCCAAAAGAGGTAGAAGCCCTGGACAAGCAGGGAGAGTGGCGCAAGCAGAGATGTAATCGATGAGAAGCTGAAGTGCTTATAAGGCAACGTTCTTATTGCTTTGAGTATAGCCGCAAGATATCCGGAAAATGGCCAGCCGAAGTTTGCTCCGAAGTGAGTTGGTCCAAAGGTGAAGCGCACATATCCATGCCACAGTAGCACTGGAACTAAAATACATCCGTACTTGGTCATTGCTGCAGCGATACTCCCTGTCTTTCCTCTGCGGAAACGTCTTTCGACCAGTTGCAACACGTACGTCTCTTTCGTTAGGACTGCTCCGGCAATCGCGACCAGAGCATATTTTTCTGTCAGCGACGCCCCAAAGAAGCAGAGTGTAGCCGCAGGAAGGTCCAGCAGTGCCCGTTGCAGCGAAAACAGCACCCCGGAACTTGTGCAGGCTGCGAGAATACATAAATAGTCGCGACGTGACGTTGGACGCAGGTAATGCAGGAGCCAAAAAACGAGCAAATACCAGAATAGCAGATTGGACAGAGCGTAAGCTTGCACTATCCAGAAGGGGCGCCCAAATCCTGCAAGATAACTTAGCCACGGCAGAAAGGGCCGCATCGCGCGGTACGCGGGAGCATCCAGCGACTCCTTGAGTCCGGGTGTTCTTAACGATGGATGGATAGCTATCTGCGAATAGAATTGGCCGTCGTAGCCAGCGAAGGAGCTAATCTTTGGCTTTATCTGCCGCACCTCCGGTATCGCGTTGGGAAAAAAATATTCGCCGTAATAGATCAGACTTGTAAAGTACGTTTCTGGCGAGAACCGGTTTAATATATAACGCAGCGGAAGCACACAGACCACGCACACGAGCGCGAGTCGAGCGGGTCGCGATAGCCGTTGGTCAAGCGAAGTCATCGAGGATTTGTACCCGTTTCTCTTCGACAGTGGCGAATCCGCGCAAGATGGGAACAATTTTTGTCGATGCAACTCACGCCGCAAAGACCGGGGCGAGAACTGGAACACAAACCGTCGTGCGTGGTTTGCTCTGGGGACTGCGTGAGCATCGCGTTGATTTCCAAATAATGCGCTGGTCGAAGTGGCGTGGCCGTTTATTGCCGCTGAATCGGAAGGAGAACAAGCGCTTGGGAGTAATTAAACCTTTCGAAAACGTTCGCTCCCAATTTCCAATCGGATCATGGCTTGCCTTGCCGGAAATAATTTATGGCAATCGAGCCCTGCGAGTTATTGACTATGCGCGGCGTCGAAAAATGCGCGTGGTCGCCATCTTTCACGACGCGATCCCGCTCTCTCATCCGGACTCGATGCGTCCTGACGCTGTAAAACGTCATCCTGAATACATGAAAGTACTTTGCGGCACTGATCTTGTCATCGCCGTCTCCAATTCCGCGGCAGAACAATTTCGCGCCTTTGTACAAAAGCATGGGCAACGACGTCCGCAGTTAACCGTTTGCCGACTCTCTGGTGAATTGGTTGGCGAGAAGCGTTGTTCGGCGAAGGAGGTCGATTTTTCCGGTCCTGTAAAGATTCTCTGCGTTTCCACGCTGGACCCTCGCAAGAATCACAAAACCTTGCTCGAAGCATTCGACCTGGCTTGTGCCGCGATCTCGAATCCCGTACAGCTTCATTTGGTTGGCGATCGCTACAAAGGTGCAGAATCCATTGTTAATCTCGTGAACCGTGCGGCGGCGCGGAACCGAAGCATCACCTGGCACGGTAAGGTAACCGATCGTCAGCTTAGTGATTTTTATCGCGACTGCGATTTCAGTGTATATCCATCGTTAGTCGAGGGGTTCGGTCTTCCCATTGTCGAAAGCTTGTGGAATCGCCGCCCGTGTATCTGCGCAAATTTTGGTGAAATGGCTGAGATCGCAAAAGACGGTGCTTGCTTGACATGCGATGTTCGCGATCCATTGCAACTTTCACAGGCAATAATCGCACTGGTGACGCAGCCTGCGTGGCGTGAGGAACTGATTAATGAAATCGAGTCTCGGGAACCGAGGACTTGGGCCGATTACGCGGCAGAGTTCTGCGAGAACCTGAAAAAAGCGAGCTAGTTTCGAGATGAGTGGTTGAGGCCTCTCCTTGCGCTCGGCGAGCAGTACCTTAACGTTGCTCTCTTGAACGCGGAATGTGTGACCTTGATGACTGAGATTGAACCGCGAAGGCCAGCCACACTGGCCCAGCAATGGAGAAAGCCGACTTATCGCATTCAACCGACCAGGGGATGGGCCGGCCTTAATGTTCGTGAAATTTGGAGATACCGCGATCTGCTCTGGGTTTTGGTGCAGCGCGATATCAAGCTTTTATACAAGCAAACGGCGCTGGGGGTTGTTTGGGTAGTGGCACAGCCGCTCGTTGCGGCGGTGACTTTCGCAGTCGTTTTTGGCCGAGTGGCGAAGCTTCCCAGCGACGGCACGCCGTATTTATTGTTCGTTTTTTGCGGGGTAACCGTTTGGACCTATTTTTCCCAGGCGCTGCAACGCGCCGGGACTAGTCTTGTGCGCAACTCTCAACTTGTCTCCAAAGTTTATTTTCCCAAGTTGCTTATCCCGCTCGCCCAGACCCTTCGTGGGCTCGTCGATTTCGCTGTCATACTGATCGTGCTCGCGGTGTTGATGGCAATTTATCGAGTCCAGCCAACGTTTCGGCTGGCCGCAATTCCGGGTATTCTCATTTTGATGGCTCTTACCTCAACTGGTGTTGCCCTTTGGTTTTCAGCGCTCGGCGTCAAGTACCGTGACTGCACCAATGCCTTGCCGTATTTCGTTCAGGTGTGGATGTACGCAAGCCCTGTCGTGTACCCAATGAGCATGGTGCCCGAAAGGTGGCAATGGCTCTTCGCCTTAAATCCCGCCGTCGGTTTCATTGAGGGCTTCCGTTGGGCGGTGTTGGGGAGTAACGCGTTGAGCGCAGAGATTCTTTGCATTACCGTCTCGACATCCTTACTTGCCTTGTTCAGTGGCGCATTTTTCTTTCGCCGCGTCGAACGCAGCTTCGCCGATATGATCTAATTTTCGCGCTTATTCCTGGGAAAAATGTCGGACATTTCCGTCTCTGTTAGAAACCTAAGCAAGTCTTTCAGGATTGCGCATGAGCCGGGCGGGCTGGGGGGTTACCGGACGCTGCGGGACGATCTGACCAAATTGCCAGGGCGTTTGCTGGCACGTTTGGGACGGAATAGCCGACGTACGTCAGAAACATTCTGGGCGCTCAAGGGTGTCTCATTCGATGTTGAAAAAGGCGAAGTAGTCGGCATTATTGGACGCAACGGCGCAGGCAAGAGCACACTGCTGAAGATTCTGAGCCGCATCATAGAGCCGACGTCTGGCACCGCAGAGATCTACGGTCGCGTCGGAGCGCTTCTCGAAGTCGGGACAGGTTTTCATCCGGAACTAACTGGGCGCGAAAACATTTTTATGAACGGCGCGATCCTCGGCATGAGTCGGGCGGAAATTCGAAGAAAATTTGATGAAATCGTCGCCTTTGCCGAGATAGAGAAGTTCCTCGACACGCCGGCGAAGCGGTATTCGACTGGCATGTATGTACGGCTCGCTTTCGCGGTTGCTGCTCACCTCGACCCAGAGATTCTTCTCATCGACGAAGTGCTCGCGGTAGGCGACGCCGAGTTTCAGAAGAAATGTCTTGGGAAGATGGAGGACGTGGCAACGAAAGAGGGGCGTACAATAATCTTCGTTACCCACAACATGGACGCCATTCACCGATTATGCAGTCGTGCCATTTTGTTGCGTGACGGAGTGATGGCTGCTGAAGGCGACGTTACAGCCATAATCTCCTCCTATTTGCACGAAACCCATCCGAGCGTTCGCCAAACGTATCGCCTGCCGGAGAAGTGCAACACGGCAGCTGACATATGTTTGATTGAAGCAGAAGTTCTCGACAGTAAGGGCAGGAGCTGCGACTCATTGCTCTATCGTGAACCATTCGCGCTGCGAATGGTCTGGCGACATTTCGTGGAAGTAGCGGCTAGCTCGTATGCTGTTCGCGTCTACGACAATCGAAACAGATTCTTGTTTGCGGTTAACACTCTCGGGAGCGACTTACAACTGCATCATCCCGGCTTGCGCGAAATAACATGCGGCTTTGACTACAACGTCCTCATTCCGGGCAACTACTATGTGACCATCGGCTGTTATGTTCGCCCGTACAAAGAAGTGCATGTGGTGAAGGACTGTCTTCGACTTACCATCTTGGCTGTGCCTTACCAGAGCGGTCCGAGGTTTTCCGTAGTTGGCGATCCAGCCTTTGCCTTGCATCCAGATTGGAGCCAACATGAACTTAACGATAGCTCTGCCAAGGGGGTAAAGTCGCAACCTTTAACCTTTGCGTGAGCAATCAACCGGGATTGCGAGACGAGAATCACTGTCTAACTTGCCTCGAAAAGCGCTCAAAAAGCGCTCAAAATCCGTGTGATATGCGTAATTGTCTAGTTCTTGGTTCAGGTCGTAGCGGCACGAGCCTTACCTGCGGAATACTAGCGAATGCGGGCTACTTTATGGGTAACGATCTGCTCCCCGGAGACGATCAAAACCCGAAGGGATATTTCGAGAGCCCAGAAATCAACGAGATAAATGAACAACTTCTTGCGGAAGTTGTTCCCACTAGACCAAGAGGTATCGTTGGCAATCTTTTTTTCCGGTCTCGACCGCCTCATCTGCAGCACTGGTTATCCGCTGTTTCTGTAAACGCGCAATTTCATTTCAGCCGAAAATTGCGCGCGCGAATCGCTAATTTGACGCGACGTGAGCCCTTCTGCTTTAAGGACCCGCGTTTTTCGTACACGCTTTCCGTCTGGCGACCATTCCTTCGAGACGCGGTATTCGTTTGCGTTTTCCGGGATCCCTCGACTACAGCAGAAAGCATCCTGTCCAAATGCAAACGCGATCCCTACCTGCGAAACCTAAGTATGACATACGAACAAGCGCTCAAAATTTGGACTCGTATGTATCAGCACATTCTTGAGATCCACTATCCTGCCGGCGGCGATTGGTTATTCGTGAATTACGATCAATTTTTTGATGGTGCTGCCGTACACCGTCTCGAAGCGATTCTCCATGCCTCGGTTAATAGTCGGTTTCTGGATTTGTCTTTAAAAAGGTCAAAGCCAAGAAAACTGGTCTCAACTGAAATTGGAGAGATGTACGATAAGCTTTGTCGGTTGGCTGGACACTGCGATTATGCCTATGCGAAGTGGTGGGGCCAAAGGTTTGGAACAAGTAGAATGAGCCCGGTTTACCGGCGAAATCCTTAGATCACACGAGTGGCTATTTCCGTTATTATCCCAACGTGCAATCGGTCCGCGGCACTGCAGCGCACGCTGCAATCTGTCGCTCATCTTCACGCGTCGCCGAATACGTTCGAAGTGATCGTCGTTGATAATGGATCCACTGACGCGACGCGAGAAAGCTTCGAATCAGTCCGCTCGAGATTTCCGGAGATTGAGTTTCGATATTTCCGTGAGCCTATCCCGGGCCTCCTTTCTGGCCGGCATCGCGGGGTGCGCGAAGCACGCGGCGATGTCTGTGCATTCTTGGATGACGACGTTCGACTAAGCCCAAGTTGGCTGGCAGCATTGGAAGAGGCGTTTCAGGATCCCGCTACGATTTTGGCAGGTGGCCCATCACGACCGCTCTTTGAATGCCCCCCTCCGGCTTGGTTAAACAGCTTTTACGAGGAGAATGAGCAGGGCCGATTTTGTATCTGGCTCAGTTTGTTCGAAGGGGGCGACCAGAGCAAAAGGGTTGATCCTTGTCATGTCTTTGGCCTCAATTTCTCAATTCGAAAAAAAGCGTTGTTCGAATTCGGCGGTTTTAAACCCGACTTAATTACAAAATCCCTGCAGCGGTTTCAGGGAGATGGCGAGTTTGGCCTGACTTTGAAACTCAGGCGAGAGAACCGTAAAGCGTTTTATCACCCCAACGCTTCGCTGCTGCACGAAGTCCCAGCAAAGAGATTAACGGCTGAATATTTCGAGCAGCGCGGCTTCCGTCAGGGGGTTTGTGATTCATATACAGATGCAAGAAGCCACTGCAAACCGCTGCGACAGCCGTGGAGGCGGTTTCTTTCTTGCGCAAAGCAATACCTTTTCCACTCATCACCCAGCGGGGCCCTGATCTTGAGCGACATCAAAATTCGAGCACAAAGGGCATATCGCCTTGGATATCAGTTTCATCGAAATGAAGTGCTTCGTGATCCAATTTTGCTTGCTTGGGTGCGCAAAAAAAATTACTGGGACTACAGGTTGCCACAAGGATGGCAGAGACATTTGCCACCGGTCAAACAGTAATCGACGGATCGGAGCAGACGATGCTTTATTGGTGCTGATCGTACCGAAAGCGATCGCAACGAGTGAGCGATAACTAACGTCATCTATGAAAGTCGGTTTATTCCGACCGCTCGCCTCTGAGGGTATCGGCGGCGGCAATACCTTCGAACATGAAGTCTTTGAGCAATTGCTCGAATGCGCGTCCACCTCAAAACATGAGTTTATAGTTTTTGAAGACTTGGGCGATCACAAAGTGACCGGCAATACAACGAACTTTAAACAGGCCCTGCGCAAGCGTCCGTTTTCCGCAAAGCAACTGTATAGGAGCCTCCGAAGTGTTTCTCAAACTGCAAGCTCGGTTCCCACGCCGACCTATCGATGGGAAAACAAATGGATCAGGGACAGCTTGGTGCGTGAAAGGATAGAGTTCTTTATAAATGTTAGTCCGGAAATGGCTATCGTGGATGTTCCCTTCCTCATGATAGTTTGGGATTTGCAACACCGTCTGCACCCATTTTTCCCTGAAGTCAGCTCGAGGGGCGAATGGCAACGCCGAGAGGATTTCTTTTCCCAAGTTTTAAAACGGGCTGCCTATGTCGTTACCGGCACCGATGCAGGGAAGAAAGAGGTGCAAATGTTTTATGGCATACCTGATGAACGGATCCGCATTCTTCCTCACCCGACGCCGCGTTTCGCGCTCGAAGACGGCGCGAAAGACACGTCAACGCTGGCCCAATTCAGATTGCCGCCCAATTACATTTTTTATCCGGCGCAGTTTTGGAGCCACAAGAATCATGTCGGCATCCTGCGCGCGATTCTACACCTCAAAGAAAAGGAGAATTTGCGCCTGCCTGTTGTCTTCACGGGTTCCAATCAAGGGAACGAAAGTTATATTCGGCAACTCGTGCAGACGCTGCAGCTGGACGATCAGGTATTTTTTCTCGGTCACGTTTCGCGTCCGGCGTTGCGGGCGTTGTATCAAAATGCCTTCGTTCTCTGTTATTCAAGTTTTCTCGGGCCCTTGAATTTACCGCCACTGGAAGCATTCGCATTGGGTTGTCCTGTGATCGCTGCGGATATACCCGGCGCACAAGAACAGTTCGGTGACGCAGCGATTCTCGCAAATCCGGCGGACCACTTGCAAATTGCTTACGCGCTCCGGTGGCTTTTCTCGGATAACGCAAAACGAGAAGAGTTAATTCGTCGTGGGAGGGAGCGTGCAGGCCGGTTTACAGGTAAGGATTTTGCGAAAGGCTTGTTGGACTTACTCGACGAATTTGAACCAATACGACGGTGTTGGTCTGCCGACTCGCAAGACTTACTGCGCTCCTAACTTTTTGCCGTCTAGTTGCAATGGACCAATCGCCAAGAGTTTCCATCCTGTTGCCATGCCTAAATGCCCGGCAATTTCTCGAACCACGAATCGACTCGCTTTTGGCGCAAACGTTCGGCGATTGGGAGGCGATCGTCCTCGACAGTCACTCGACCGACGGCAGCTGGGAATTTTTTCGATCCGTCGCATCAAATGACTGGCGTTTCCGGCTTTATCAAATCCCGCGCGAAGGATTTTATGCGGCTTTGAATCGCGGAATGGAATTGGCAAGCGGCGAGTTTCTCCTCATCGCCACCTGTGATGATACAATGCGTGCGGACTTTCTCGCCACGCTGCTCGAAGCACTCGCGATTTGTCCGGAGGCTGGGATCGCTGCTTGTGATGTATCGCTGATCAATCGCGACGGCGGGCAACTTACAAGAGAAGAAATGGCCAGTTATTTACCGGTCGAATCGCTCGATGACATGCTTGCCCTAGACGTCGTTCGTTCCTATCCCGCCACGCACACTCCTAACTACCGGCCACCTCCGCATGACTGTCTTCTGCATTTTTCGGCGAAGAGCGTTTACTTTTCTCTTACGCAGCTACTAATTCGCACGTCTCTGGCACAATCCGCGAAGCCGTTCGACACTACTGTAGGTTCAGTCGCCGATTTAGGCTGGCTCCTCCGTCTGACAAACCTCGCCGGAACAGTCCATGTACCGAGAAAGCTGACAATGTGGCGCTTTCACGGAAACCAACTCAGCGTGAGCCAGGATACCTCGAGCCTTGGTTGCCTAAAAGCGATGTTCGGACGGGCGTTACCGGAAATCTATCAGCGACATCATTCTTTGCTTTCGCGTAACGATTGCGCGTCGCTGATGCTTCCTATCAAGTGCTATCTTGCGAACACGGCGCAGAAGCGAATTTTCTGCTGGCTGGAAGCGACTTTCCGTGTCTTTCTCATGTTGATACAACGCCCCGTCGCTACTGTGCAAGCCATCCGCAGGTCTCGCTTCTTGCCGCACAAGGTAAAGCGGTCGTTGCTTCCGATGTTTTTTCAGCGAATGGGGATGTTTCCGAAAGCGTTGGACTCACTCGAAGTGAGAAGTGTGCTGCGGGTAATTTCTTCTGGACCTGAAGTGACGTGAGGGAGGTATAATCACGTTGCCATAGGGAGTAACCGATAAGAACGCAGCTTCTCAATAGTAAATGAAGGTCTTGATTGACGTCACGAGCGCGTGCAAGTCTGCCCGAAATAGCGGTATTCAACGCATCACTCGCCAGCTTTTCGCAGAGTTGGCGACCCGTGTCCCGGTTACCCCTTTGTGCTGGAACAGGCTGGGTAATTTTTATCAGCCCCTCGACTCACGCGAAATGGAGTACCTGAGAACGCCGTTTCGCTGTTACAACGGCCCGATAAGCCGTCCTCATGCAAGGGAAGACTTGGGCGAATTCCTGCGTCTGCTCCGCAACGGCAGCGTCGACATGCTTAACATATTGCAAGATGACGATGTAATTTTCGTGCCGGGTACGTTTACCGATCGCCGAATGCAGAAGTTGCCGGAAATGGCGCGACGAACCAGAGCGCGGTTTGTTGCGATCTTCCACGATCTTGCGGACCTGCGAATGGCCCTTCTATCGGGGCGTCGAATGAAAAAGTTTCAGAATTACATCGAGTTGCTCGCAGCGTTTGATCTCGTGATCTGCGTTTCAAACCAATCACATGCCGATCTTTTTGAATTCTGGAAGCAAAATGAGGTGACTGCCGGAGTAGAAACCTTCGTTGAGCATTGGCCGCTGGAGTTTGACCAGAATGAACGCTCCGCCGCGCATAGCGCGCAGCCAGTTATCCTCTGCGTATCCTCCCTTACTGCGCGCAAGAACCACATACGACTTTTTGATGCGGCCAGACAACTGTGGGACAGCGGGGTTAAATTCGAACTTCAACTCATTGGTTCGAGCACGAACTGGGGAAGGAAAGTGGCGCGTGAAGCATGGCGGCTCCAGTCACTCGGGCGACCCATTCGCTGGCTTAAACATGTGGACGATCGCACGCTTCATCAGGCCTATCGAGAATGCTTGTTCACCGTTTATCCTTCTCTCATCGAGGGGTTCGGTCTTCCGATTCTCGAAAGTCTTTGGCATGGCAAACCGTGCGTCTGTGGCGGAAACGGTGCGCTTGGAGAAGTTGCTTGGGGCGGCGGATGTTTGACTGTCGATCAAACAAGTGAGAACGCGATTGCTGCCGGGATTAAGAAATTGCTCAGGGATCAGGCAACTTATGCGCGATTATGCGCAGAAGCGCGAGCCAGAAAGTTTCGTTCGTGGTCGGATTACATCGAGAAGCTTTTCAAACATTTGCAACTCCTTCGACGTCGTAAATGAAGTACGCATACGGCCACCCCGCCTCGCGGCCGAGAGTTGATTTCCCCGACAACGGGCCCAAACCTCGGGCGTTATGCATCACCGGAATGTCTGGCCGCGATTTTTCAATCAATACCAACCACGAAGCTTTCGACTTAATTTTCGTTGTGCACGCTCGCGCGACAACGGCATTTAACAATATGCAGTGACAACCGAAATGACGTGATCTCCCACAGATACAAGTGCATTTTCGTAGAAGTGCCCAAAACGGGCTCGACTAGCATCCGAGCCGCGCTCGGCGAGCCGCGGACACCGCATTTGAATTTATGTGAGATCAAGACGCAGATGGCTGTTATTGGACCCATTACGGGGGTAGGAAGAATCGCATCGTGGAGTGTCTATATCTCACTCTTCCCAGGCATCTAAGGATAGAGATCGGTCGAAAACAGTTCGAAACCTACTTCAAGTTCGGCTTTGTACGCAATCCGTGGGACCGCGTTGTTTCGCTTTATGAACGCGCTGAAGGATTGCAATTCCGAAACACAATGAGTTTCGATGAGTTTGTCGATTGGATTCAGTATAGCAGCAGCACCTGTCTCTATCCCACGCCGCATCGCCATCAATTGGATTGGTTTGTTGATCCTAGTGGAAATGTGCTGGCGGATTTCATTGGAAAGTTCGAACGACTCGACGAGGACTGGGCCTTTGTAGCGCAAAAGCTCGGGATTGCGGAGAGATTGCTACATCGAATGGCTAATCCGAGGGGCGCGACACTACACTGAATACTACACGCTCAGAACGAGAGATGTGATCGCGAATAAGCTCAGAGTGGATATCGAGCGTTTTGGTTATGAGTTCGCCGGATAAAATAAAGGCGGTTCCTACCTGCGATCGTTAGGTTAAAGCAGTGCAACTCGTGCTGCGGCAGGGGTCAGATCCGATTTCAGGAACCTGGACGTCGTCGTCCGCTAGTGTGGCTCGCAATGATGCGGCCATCTCTCATTTCGTGGATCCAATCGCAAGCTTCGGCGATCACGGGGTTGTGCGTGGCTAGGAGCAGCGCTTTTTCATCTTGTCGCACGATGTTCTGCAGCAGTTCAAAGGCACGCTCGGAGTTGGCGGTGTCGAGATTGCCGGTCGGTTCGTCGGCTAAAATCACCCGCGGATCGTTCGCCAAAGAGCGCGCGATGGCCACACGCTGTTGCTCGCCCCCGGAAAGGTGACGGCTGGGTCTTCGCAATTTGTCGCCCAACCCAACCGCTTCCAGCAAGCCAGCCGCTCGCTCGCGCATCTCCGAATCGGAGAGCCGCCCCAACCGACGCATCGGTATCATAACGTTCTCCTGCGCGCTGAAGTCTTCCATCAAGAAATGGAACTGAAAAATGAAGCCGATGAACTCGTTGCGTTTATGCGCCAACTCGTCATCGCTCAGATGCAACATTGCCTCTGATTCAATTGAAACCCGCCCGGCATCGGGTGGATCGAGCAAACCAAGAATATAGAGCAACGTGCTTTTTCCGCATCCCGAGGGGCCGACAACAGCGTGGATGCTGCATGGTTCAAGGTCGAGCGAGACTCCCCGCAGCGCGTGGACACGCTCCTCCTCTTCGCCCAAATAGCGTTCGATCGCTTGGCAACTGAGGCAGATTTCCCGATTCATACGCTCGAGCCGCGCAGTGTCACGACCGGTGGCAGGCCAGCAGCGCGCCGCGCCGGGACATAACTTGCGATGAACACCGCCAGGATCGCCAGCAAAGTAGCGAACACGTAATGGCGCCAGTCCCATGTCACCAAAAAATAATTGGCGTAAAGCAAGCCGCGGATCCGAATGGGAATG
>Ga0137407_10001105_pt1 | contig 17676 bp, 16 predicted proteins | sample CZOMad2_2_16fung_FD_108410 | JGI IMG/M metagenome (GOLD analysis project Ga0137407, IMG submission 108410) | Vadose zone soil fungal communities from Angelo Coast Range Reserve, California, USA - CZOMad2_2_16fungal (Illumina Assembly) | ecosystem: Environmental > Terrestrial > Soil > Vadose... | reverse complement strand
GAACCGCGAGCGGTAGCGACCGGCCAAGGACTCAAGCAAGCAATTGAAAAATCTTTTAAGAACTTGAGTATTCGGCCGGTCGCTACCGCTCGCGGTTCTGATTCTGTCTTGGCTTGCTAGACTCATCCCTAGTCCCCAGTCCAGTTCAACATTGAAAATGCACCAATTACCTCCGGATGGTCGAAAGTTGCTTTTCACTGGTATTAATTCTTATCCTAGTGCTTGACCCTTTCTACGACCCCACATTCCCGACCAGGTGATGACATGGCCGACTCTGTCGCGTCGCTCCAGCTTGGTGAAGAGATTATCGCCTGTATTCGCAGCGCACTTGGCGAGGACATTGGCTCGGGTGATGTAACTACGAATAGCATTGTTTCCTCAAAGGCCAGCGCTGTCGCACAGATAATTGCCAAACAGGACGGGGTCTTGTCAGGGTTGGCTGTTGCTCGGGCGGTGTTTCTTTTGTTGAGTTCCGGCATGCGTTTCAATTCAGCGCTCCGGGACGGAGCCGAGGTCGTGAGCGGACAGACGCTACTCGAAATGACCGGGCCGGCGCGCACAATCCTCACCGGGGAACGAACCGCGCTTAACTTTCTCGGTCGCATGTCTGGAATTGCGACCTTGACGCGAAAATTTGTCGACGCGATCGCCGGGACCAGAGCGAGGATACTCGACACTCGGAAAACCGCACCCGGTCTGCGCGCCATCGACAAACTCGCAGTCCAGCACGGCGGTGGCTACAATCATCGCTTTGGTCTGTACGACATGGTGTTGATTAAGAACAATCATATTGACTACGCACGATCGTTGAGCAGAGCAGTAGATCTTGCCCGCGCAGGAACGCAGAATTTGGAAATCGAAATCGAAGCCCGAACGATCGACGAAGCGCAGGAAGCTCTGGCTCTGGGCGTCGAGCGAATTCTCCTGGATAACATGTCGCTTGACGAACTCCGTCGGACGGTTGCGCTGTGTGCTGGCCAGGTAAAGTTAGAGGCATCAGGAAATGTGGGCCTGGACAATGTGCGTGCGATTGCTGAGACCGGCGTCGATTTCATCTCCGTTGGCGCGTTGACTCATTCCGCCAAGGCGTTTGATCTCAGCGTGCGATGGGTAGGATAATTCACCTGCAATAGTAAACTAGTAAGGGAAGGCAATGATTCCAGTACTAAACAATGAAACGTCAGCTGATCAGCTCTACCTCAAAATGCAAGCCATGCTTGGCGACGTGGTGCCGGATTTCGAGCTGAAATACAAGGCGGAACTCGCTGTCGAGATCAATCTGCTCAAAGTAGAGAAGAACGCGCTTATTCTGGGCCACAATTACATGGAGCCGGCCCTGTTTCATTCGATTCCGGACTACGTAGGCGATTCACTCGACCTTGCACGACGTGCAGCGACGACGAACAAAGACATCATCGTTTTTTGCGGCGTCCGGTTCATGGCCGAAACGGCCAAGATTCTTAATCCCACCAGGACTGTCTTGTTGCCGTCGAAGAAAGCCGGGTGCTCGCTGGCGGCCAGCATTACCGCCGCGGACGTGCGCGCCTTGAAGCAGAAGTTTCCGGGCGTTCCTGTCGTCACCTACGTTAATACCTACGCTGATGTCAAAGCCGAATCGGATGTTTGCTGCACGTCTTCCAATGCGGCCGCCGTGGTTGAATCGCTCAATGCCGATACGGTCATCTTTCTGCCCGACGAGTATCTGGCAAAGAACGTCGCCAGGGAAACCGGCCGGCACATTATCTTTCCGACCAAAGACCCGCGTAGCGGTTCGAGCCCGGAATTGGACTATCAGATGATTGGTTGGCCGGGACGCTGCGAAGTGCATGAGAAGTTTACCGTTGACGATATCGCTGATATCAGAAAGCAGTTTCCAGAGGTAGTAATTCTCGCGCATCCCGAGTGCAGCCCCGAGGTGGTTGATGCTTCGGATTACTCAGGTAGCACGAATGCCATGATCAAATACGTCGAGCAAACAAGAGCCCCGCGTTATTTGTTGCTGACGGAATGCGCTATGGGTGAGAACATCGCCGCGGCGAATCCCGAGAAAGAGATGCTCCGGCTCTGCAGCGTGCGTTGTCCGCACATGAATCAGATTACGTTGGAAGACACACTCTCGTCTCTGCAAAAGAACCAACATATCATCGAGATACCGGAGGACATTCTTTCTAAAGCAGCCCGTGCGGTCGAAAGAATGATTGCGATCGGTTGAGAACTACAGAGTGTTGGGATGCACGCCTGATAACAGTTAGCTCTCCGTTTTCATCTTCCATTAGCCCTGCTACTTCGAGAACCGGCGGACAATAATGGCAATCGGTAGCCCAACGCAGAAGATTATTATCAGCATGCCGATAATTCGTCCTGAAAGGGGAACCGGCCTCCTGGTTACGGCTGACAATGGCAACACGACGAAGTTCATGAAGAGGTAGACCACAACACCATAGAGCACACCGGCGATTATTGTTTGGTTAATCAGGAACCTTAGTCTACGGCTGGCGAGATAGTAGACAGCAGCTGCCGTAGTAGCAATTATGAAGTGTAAGACTACCCCGAGCACCGCGGTCTTAGCTCCGCCGGCAAACGAAGCGGAGCCGTATAATCCGCTGGCGACTGATTGGAAGACCCGAACTGGAGTCACGCCGGCTCTCAACCACGACACCACGCAAGCCCCAGTGAGATCGAGAGTGCCGGCAATCAAGCCAGCCCAGAAAATCACTCGAGCAGCTTTTGAACCTTGAGTTGCAGTCTGGACAGCGGTCATAAGAAGCTTCCTCTCAAACTAGACTCGAACCATTAGCAGTAACCCAGAATACAACGAAGAACGCCAAAAATGTTTACAACATTTGAAAAGACAGCAAAGCAACGGGAGGTAGGGTCAGTTTAGTTTAGCGAAGCTTGCGCCCTTACAGAACCGAGCGCGGTAGCGCCGGATGCTAGAGTCAACTCAGTTGAAGAATGACAATGCGAGGGCCCGCAGAAATTTACGTTAGCATCCGCTGAACGACCGCTGGTGGTGTGCAACCTGCCTAGTACGGAGCTTGACCCCAGCAGCGACCAAAATCATTGTTGAGGTTATGAAAAAAAAATCAAAGATCGAGCTAAACCTCGCAGGCCTAGGAAAAGAAAGACCATACTTTTGGGGGTCGTTCAAACCTGCGCCGTGAACGTTGACGCTTTAGCCGAGGAGGGCTTAAACCTTGTTTGTAAGTATTTGCGTTTCGAGGCTCGAACTAAGCCTTTCGATCTAAACGCGTCGGTTGTTTCTAATCCTTCCACCTATGAACGGCTCTCGACAGTCACTAACTCTTTACTCAAACAACACTAGTGGGCGAAGTTTGATGCGATAGCCGGTAACATAGGATTCAATGGCGATGTGGGTGTGCACGTCGAAGGTCTTGCCGGGGGCGTTCGTGACGGAAGCTTATAGGATGTTCCGGGAATCGACGCGGTTACGGACGTTCCCACCAAACAAATCTATTTGAATCCGAACGGCCGAGGTTTCAATACGTATACGCGCGGCGGACAGCCCTACAACCCCCTTCAATCGACCTTTGATAAGTTCGGAATCACTCAGTCGCAGTATGCTTTTTCGGTAGTGATTCACGAATTCTTGCACACCACAGGAACATTTAAGCCGGACTCCACGGTTGGACTCGATGGCAAAGTCGACAATAGCAAGAGCCGAAAGTATCAAGAGAAACTTTTGAAAGCGTGTTTTTCTCAAAAAAAGAAATGACGCTAAAGAGCGAACCACCATTCTGAAACTCATGCCAAAACAATTGATATTATTCTCTCTCTCTCTCTCTCTCTTTTATTTGCTGTCTCTTTGGTCAACGGCAAGAATGGTAAAGTGAGGGTCGAGGAGCTTAACGCAACGGTAGTTGCGTACGATGTCATAAAAGCAACGACCCCCTGCTATCGTGAGTGCGAAGGATCGTTGATCGTTCGAATTGACGCTCCTGACAATCAGAGCGGGCGGTACGTACGAGTTGACTTCAGATTTCGAAACGATTCCCCTTTTCCACAACGGCTCATCATACGTAAGAGGCTCTGGCGCTTTAGCGTCATTAGGACGAAATCTCTTGATGAACAGCTCTACGAGTACATCGTCCAAGAGCCTACTCCACAAAGTGGAGAGAGAAAGTACCCAATTTGGCAAATCGTCCCGGGTGCGGAAGATGAGAAGTTGCCCTTTGGACAGATTCTTCCCTCCTACTCGCTGATAGGAAAGGGGTTCAAAGTAGTACGGTGAAGCCTGACTGTGCCTGTGTCGGAAGTACCGCAGGAACCTGCACCTCAGCAGCAGCCAGACCCATGTGCGAATCAAGTGCTCACAAGGTTTGATCTCACGGATTCCTCGGACGGTCATCCGCCAATCATTCCGTAGGGACAGAGTGCTATAAGCCAAGACTTCTTAGACGCACTGCTTGAAATCAATAGAGCAGTACCTGGTGGTATTGGATTTACAGAGGTCTTTCGGACGCGTGCCCATCAGCAGGAACTATGGGACAACAGAGCCAATAACCCTAATCCTGTGGCCCATCCAGGCACTTCTCGCCATGAAGGCGGTTTTGCTTTCGACGTTCCAGGAATGGCGGTGCGAAATGCGCGTCGACAATTAGTACAGACAGATTTGGGAAGAACCGTCATTCCAATATTTGGGCGTCATGGCTTTGCTTGGGGAGGTGCCTTTAATGATCCGCCCCATTTTCAAGCGGACCCAACGCTACACGGCTGTGCGTTGATCAGGAGGCAGCTCGGCTGGATCAAACGAACCACTTGACGAACCGCGTTATTGAGCTAATGCGGCAGAACAAGTCTTGATGACTTGGTTTTTAGAGAGCAAGCAAGATCGAGGATTTTAAGAACTTCTAGTGAGGTCGAGGAATGACGAGATATGAAGAACTTGTGCATAGTAAGACTTACTCGCTTTCTACCTTACGAACGGGCGAAGGTTTCCAGAAAAAGCTGATCTGATTGTGCTTGATGACGATCTGTGGAAGACATTCAACAAAGACCCCAAAGTTCACGCCAAAAGGAAGCTCGACGAGGTTAGTTACGTTTGGGATGAAATCGTTGAAGAGTTACACCAAACCTACTTGGACTCGAACTTTATCACTAATCTCCCTCATATAAGCCACAAACTTACAGATCTTGAAAAAGCCATGAGAGTTATGGCGAGAGTATCTCGAACCAAAAAGAAAGTCATTGGATTGGGAGTGGAGTTCTCCAAGAAAGTCGAGGGCTCGGCAACGAGCGTGTGCTACCTCGAAATCACTGAGTGGACAGCTGAATGGCAAGAAAAGATGGATTATCAGCAGCGTGAATTCGGGTATTTTGTAAAGCCTCAAGCAAAGGGGCTCTCGGAGCACGAATACCCTGACGAGGATAACGAACTGGCGCCTCGGAACGCACAGGAGCGCTGAAGAATGGTCGAGTGACAATGATGAACGATTTTGTGAGAGCAAAACTGGAGGAATTGAGAGCCGACTACTCTGCTGTGAAGGGAGATCCATTTTCTCACTTCTATTGTCCGATTCTCTTTGCGGACGAGGACAAACCGCTCTGCAAAGCGCATATCATCAATCAAGCCTTCAGCGATTCGGCTCAGGCCGCCACTGTTCAAAGGGCAGACGTCGACAATTTTTATGGTTCACGCTTCGAGTCAGACTTTATAGATGTTCAAAGATATAGGAAGCGCTCGACGGCTGAAATCGTCACCGATAAGAACCTATCGAAAAGATTCTCTTCAAAGATCTTTCTTGAAGACAAGCCGGTTGACTTTTTCTTCACCGCAGATCGAATACCTGCGCAGTTCACGTCGATCAATCTCGGAGAGGAAGAGCTTTCAGTACCGTTTGGACTGAAAATGCACCCGACCGAGGTGATTGCCGCGCAGGGAAAGCGATGGGAGATTGAAGTATCGAGAGATGTGCGGATTCCGATGCTTGTCTCCGTGATCAAAGCCGCACACCTAACCTTGTTTGAGACGCTAGGCTATCGCTACGCACTTTCACTTGCGGGTTATTTCGTCGGGCGGGAAATCCTGGGAAAGTTTTTCCTGCAGAATCAAGACAGGCGTAAGGCTGACGTGGTGAAGAACGCCGTGCCTTACTTCCGGGAATTCGCCAACATGGTCAGGCCAGTCATCTCGTGCCCCTTTGAGTCCAAAGGCACCGTTATCGACAAGACATTCTTGATGTGTATGGGCAATAGCGGATCGGCTTGGGCATTCATCGTGCTGGTTAAGACTGCACACTTGATTCATGGCGTCCTATTGCCTGTTTTTGAGCAGGTGGAGCAATCCGTTACTTATCTCGAGTTTTTGCGCAATGAGAATTCAGCTATGCAAGTAGCCACATGCTGGTTCAAAGGCGACCGATGGGAGATTAGTCAGAACACAATACCGCTGCTCTGGCCGAAGACGGCACCATGCATCCGGAGAACTGACTGTGATCATTGTCTTGGTCACAGAAGGAAAAGACTGAGTTAGGCGAATTCAATGCCAGTTCGATATCAATTAGATCTCATTGTCAATGAGACTGGAGAAAAGGCTTCCGTCGCTGGTGAGTTTTCAGACGAAGAGACTGGGCTCCTGCTAAGCTTCACGCATTCGGCAGAAGAAGTCTGGCGTACGGAGTTCATGCGAGGCGAAGAAAAGGGGCGATTTAGTATTAAGTGGGATCACGAATCCGGGGCGACAATTTCGACCGTGTTGCCAGAGTGGGACAAGGTCATAGTTTTCCTTCACAAGTTCCGACCCTTACTGCTTCAAAACGAGGGAACAAACTTCTATAAGATCCACAACCTTTTGGCTAGACTTTAGATTCGCAAGAAACTCCCTCGCGGAAATGGTGAGTTATGAGAGCTAAATGCGCTCTTTGCTTCGAGGAAAGGGAACTTCAATTAAGTCATATAGTCCCTAAGTTTGTTTTCGGGTACGTGAAACGATCGGCACCGAGCGCACTTCGTTCTCACCGGACTCCTAATCTTCGTATTCAAGATGGGGAGAAAGAGTATCTCCTATGTTGGAAATGTGAGAAAAAGGCATTGGATTCTCTTTCACCTAAACAAGAACAGAAAGTTGCGAAGTTTATCGAACAGAATCTGGACGAGCTCGCTGAATCCGAAATAGCTCGGGCCATGACCTATGACGTTCATCATTCTGGCAAAGCAGCATTCAAGCCGAAGAAGAGGAAAGGCAACATTTGACTCCCCCGGGGGATACAATCCTTCTGATTTGACAGCGATAATGGCCCCACGAGATCTGCAACAACATCTTCCTTTTTTCAGGCACAGACATAACGATCCACTTTATGACCGAACGCAGAGCAAGTTATGACCCACCAATTTCACTTTATGACCGACGAAATTCATAAAGTGAAATCCGCTCCTTAATGGAATCAATGACTTACGCGGGCGATTCGGTCACTAAATGAAATTCTTTTCCGGCATAACGTGAAATTTTCCTACAGATTTCGGGCATAAGTTGATATTTTCCGCGGGGCCTGGTGGCGTGGGGATGCGGCCGGATTGGATCAACCCTCAATCCATCCTCGCGTCAACCATTTTCCCCGGGTAATTGACCAGGGGTGACCTCGCACGACCATTTTCATATTTCTAAACTTGCACCCCTGGTTCAAAGCGTACCAAGCCACGAAACGTTTCCGACTTCATACCCACAATAAACGGAGCGCGAATTCCCGCAAGCTTCTTGCGGCATGATTGAAATCTTGGTGCACAGGCGTTGACGCAGTTTGATCCTTGCCCATGCACAGTCTTACGACTGAACGACCGAGATTTCGATTGTGGGCGTTCATCCGGGCCGAAGATCAATCGCTGATTTTTGAAGGTGATGGTATAGAATGCGCGGCGTTTACTCGACATAGCCAATTGGGTTGCAGCTCCAGTCGAACCGGAGACGCGACCCGATGCGGTCGACGAGCTTCTCAGAGACCCTTTCGACCGCACCATCACCAAGCGGAACAACACGAAAATTAAGCGGAAGGCGGCGCATCTGAAGCGCGCTCTCTTCGCTAGGGGGTGTTACAGGTGACACATCAGCTAAGGATGTGGCTAGATTCAAACCCATCTTGACCTAATTTAGTGGCCGTTGCGGCATAGGGACCACTCGGGCAAGGAACTCATCATGGAGAAAATCCGAATTCTCTTTTACACTGATGCCTTCATAACTGATGCTCCGGATCCCGATCTGAAGACCTGGGGCCTTAGCGAATTGAAAAACCTCATTAAGTACAAAACAAGAGGACTGGTCGAGTTTGAATTTAATCTGGTTTTAAGACATCTACCGCTTAGGCAGCTGGAGCCAAAATTCCTTTGTCAGTACGACGAAGTGTGGATATTTGGAGTGCTGCCATGGCAAGGATTGCCATTTGAGCTTTTTGACACCGAAGTCCAAGCACTCAAGGAATGGATGGATCAAGGGGGCGGCCTGTTTATTACTGGTGATCATTCAATTCCGAAGGATGGATGTGAGGAAGACCATGCGAAGTTTCTCAATCTCGGCCGGTCATTAGGACGCAGAATTAAGAGAGCTAAAGAATTGCGTGTTTGGCAAGGACCGCCGACAGTCTGTACTGACGACAATGCAAACACTCAGGATGGCAACGTAAGCGATCTGGATGATCCCAAGTTAGATAAAGATGACATTGCGCAAACCCTCGTCGATTTTCCTGATCCTCCTCATAGATTATTTTGGTGGAAGGTTGAAACTGGCGGCAAGGTGATCCCCGTCCAAAAGTTTCCCGATCATGGGCATGAAGGCGCATTGGCCTTTCCTGACCTGACCGGTCCTGATTGGCCCAGCGGCTCGCCGGCGCCAGTGGTCGCTGCCAAAGGTAGAGACAAAAGGTTTCCCGTTAAACCGGTAATTTATCCATTGGTCCTGGCGTATGACGGCGATCCTGTCAACGTAGGTCGCATCGTCGCTGATTCTTCGTTTCATCACTACTTCAACCTGAATTTGGGCAGACTAGTTCGTCGGTTAGCAAATGGGTATCCCGAACCCGACTCAGACTTAGATCAAATCGCCCAGTTTTTTGGAAACCTCGCACTGTGGTTAGTTCCTCGTAAGATTCGCGACAAAATGAAGTGGGAAGTACTGCGCCGTATTGTTGATCATCCTGAAGTCTTCGAAGCTCAAGGTAGTGGCGTTGCATACCTTGGAAAAGTTGCGCGCTTATCGCGGGACCTCGAAGTCGAGTTCCAGGATTTCTATAGAGTTCTTGCACCGTCGGAGTTTGAAGCCCCACAGACGCTTCTTGATGAACTTCTTAACCTCCTTATTCTCGGTGAGAACAGCTTCGCCAAACTGAATATTGAAGATCAGGAATTTGTATATGGCACTATTCTGACGGTGTATCACCAACTTACCTGGGGCACCTTACCTTTTGGCGTCTCATTAGATGAAAGATTGCCCGCACTTCAATTGGCGCTAAGCCAGGGACTCCAACTAGTCAGTGAGCAAGTACCAGAGTTAGGCGAAAGAGTTGCTTTCGCCAGGGCGGCGCTCGACGAACTTGCTTCGTCCTAGAAGCTAGAGGGAACAATAGAGAACGATAGGCAGAATTCTGAAAGGAGATTTGGAGACATGTCTAAGAAGGCAGGAGACAACAGACGCAAAAGTCAGAAGGGCGCTGGTGCAGTGATTGCCAGTATTTGTGCTGAGACATGGGTCACTTCAGTGAACGGAAACGATGACGGCGAAGTTGAAGTCATTGATGACGGTGGCGACAAATTAAAGGGAACCCATAAAAACTCGGGAGATCCAATCACTGGCCACTGTACTCCGGGCCCTCCACACCTGATCCACATTGAACGAACCGACAACACAGGAACCTTGCACACGTATGACGGTAGAATTTTTCGTATTAACCTACCGCTGAAGGGTACCGTCCCGATTACTTTGATTATTGGCAAGCATAAGCCATCGAAGGCACTTGCCGACGATGACTGGATGGGCGGGCATACGACTTAATACTGAGAATCCGGCAAAAATTTCGCTGTCCCGATTTAGGCTCAAACAAACACGAACCCGTTTACTCGATTCTCTTCTAACGCGAAAGGAGAATGACATGGCTCTTCCAGAAGGTTTTTGGTCATCGTACATTAGGGTGGCTCCGGCTTCGTTTCCCAACGACGGTGTCTTCGTCATCGTTGAGCCTATTTCACCGCCGGATTTTGACGGCTTCCATTATCGGCCACCGTTCGAGAAAACTCCTATTCACGGTCAGTTCACAGAGGCGACAGCCGACCAGCCCGCTCACATCAAATTTACAGAAAAATACAACGGCGTTACCTATGAGTATGACGCAGATATCATTACGTTTAAGCCCAATTTCTTCGTGACATTCAAGGGCACGCGCCGCACCGTAGTGCCGGTGGTTGCTGACGAAGATTGGGCAGGAACGCACACAACTTAGTCGACGGGTCACGAGGTTACTTCTCTTAAGAATCGATCGATGGACGCGGTGTTGCCGATGTTCCCGGCAGACATTCGGCTCGCTAAGGATTTTAGGGCGGCACGCCGCAATGTTAACTGCTGTAGGGCGATGGTTTTGGGCGAGGTTGCTCTTAGTGTGATTCACCTTCCAATTACGCCGATGAGACAAAGTATTATTCGCCTGCTCATCGTGGCCTTCCTCTTTTCCTTCGCAGCCGCGAGGTCGCCGAACACTGCCCTTGCAGATCCAAATGGGAGTCCAGACTCTTCAAGTATCTCTCGAGATCCTCAGACTTCCACAGTTAGTCAGAATCAACCGATCGAACTGCGGATTGGCGAACCCCTTAATCGAGAGATCGGCAGGGATGAAAACCAAGCTTTCACCTTCGAACTCGCCGCCGGCCAGTACACTGAAGTTATTTTCGAATGGCAGGGGATCAATCTTAAGGTAGCGCTGTTTGATCCAAGCGGCGCCAGGTTGATTCCTGCGGACGCTCAAGTTTCCTCACCCGGGCCAGTCGCAGTTTCAATCCTCGCCGAACAGTCCGGCACTTACAAACTGGAAGTAAGAGCGCCGGTAAAACAGAAAATCAGCGGCAAGTATCAACTGAAACTTGAAGCGCCTCGTCTTCCTACTGACTCTGATCACAAGCGCTTAGCAGCTCAAACGCAAATCGCCCAAGCGCAAAGCGGACCTGCCGCTGCGGCAAAGATCCAAAGCTACACCCAGGCTTTGGCGTTATTGCAAGAAGCCGGGGACGTTCACGCCCAGGCAAAGGTTAGTATGCTGCTTGGTGACGAATACAGATCTGCCCACGATTTGCAGAATGCGAGAGCGAGTTATGAACAGGCCGCGACGATCTGGAAGGGTAGCCACTATCCCAGGGGCGAAGCGTATGCGCGGGTTAGTCTCGGACAGTTTTATCGCGCTTTCGTTTCGGCAAAGGAGGCAGTACCGCACTACGAACAAGCACAACTGCTGTTTGCGCAAATTGGCGATCGCAGGGGCCAGGCAGACGCGCTCTTTGGTCGCGCGTTCGCCTTGATGCTGATGCGAATGACGCCCGAAGCAATCGAAATCTTGAAGCAAATCCTAGAGCTGCGGCGCGCCGATAGCGACCCAATGGGCGAAGCCAGTGCCTTAAACATGATGGCAGATGCTCATCGCCAATTAGGCGACTTTGAAAAAAGTCTGGCTCTCTATGATCAGGCAGGCTTGGCTTTGCGCGGATTGGAGCATCGCTCACTGGAAGCAGTCTTGATCAATAACAAGGCACTTCTCTTACAGGACCAGGGGTACTGGCAAGAGGCCAAGGACGAATATGCGCTTGTTATAGCCGCGTATGAATCCTTGCTGGAAAGACCAATCATGAACGTCTGCCTCTCAACCAATTCGCTCCAAGATGCTTCATACTGCCGATCCGTGGCCATCGCCCTTTTCAATCTCGGCGAGACCTACAACTCTCTTGGTGACCCCGACACAGCCGTGCAGCAGTTTGATAGGGCTCTGCTCTTGAGCGATGCCTTGAAACAGCCGGACGTGCAAGGTGAAGCGAGATTCCATCTCGGATACGCTCAGTTTCTTTTGGGCAACACCGCCAAGGCGCTTGAGTTCTACCTCGACGCCCTGAAATTTCAAGAAAAGAACGAAACAGCGAAGGCATTAACTTACATCTACCTCGGGATGGTTTATACGGCGCGCAATGAGCATGAGATTGCTTTGGAATTTTACCAAAAGGCTTCAAAGATTCAGATGCCATCTGACGGCAAACCTTCCGGCGACAAGCGAGCTCTGGCGATCACCCTCGATAAACTCGCCTCAGGATACAGTGGGGTGAGAAAGGCAACAGAGGCTTCTGCCAACTATACAAAGGCGCTTGAACTCTGGCGCGCAACCAAAGATCCCGAAGGCGAAGCGTTAACGCTCTATCACATCGCGGCAGCAGAAGAGGAGGCCCATCACCTGGCAGAAGCAAGTGAACACGCCGAAGCCGCGATACAGATTGTTGAGTCGTTAAGAACCAGACTTACGAGTCAAAGATTTCGAGTTTCCTATCTGGCAACGCAGGCGAATTACTACCAGCTTAACGTTGACCTAAAAATGCAGCTAGCGAAATCGGGAAGCCAGAGCGAGTACTTTGCAGAAGCGCTCGAAGCCAACGAGAAGGCTAGGGCGCGCGCCCTGCTAGATGCCTTGAGCGAAGCCAACCTGGGCCGATCTGAGTTCAATCAAAACTCCGACCCGCGATTCGCAGTTCTGATTGAGCAGCGGCGTAGTCTACGGGAAAAGTTGGGAGACAAAGCGCGGGTACGGTCAAGATTATTAGGCGGAGATCACACAAGCGAGCAGATTGCCGTTATTGACCGAGAGATCGAAGAAATCTCCGAGAGGTACGACGGATTAGAAGGACAAATAAGATCACAGAGCCCGCGGTTTGCCGCGTTAACAAGACCACAACCGGCAACTCTTAAGGAGATTCAGCAACAGCTCGACGGCGATACTCTGCTGCTCGAATACTCACTTGGCGAAAAGCGCAGTTATGTCTGGGCGGTCACGCCCAACTCAATTCACGGTTTTGATTTGCCGGCGCGAGAAAGAATTGAGGAGGTGGCGCATCGTTTCAGTGCCGCCCTAACAGCCCGCAATAAGGAGAGCGGTACGCAAAGGTACGATCGCCTCAGGCAAGCAGACGCGGAATCTGTTGAAGCCTCGAAGGAACTGAGTAAGCTGGTGCTCGGTCCCGTGGCGCTTTTGCTGGGACAGAAACGGCTGGCAGTAGTCGCCGACGGGGCTTTGCAATTAGTGCCCTTCGCGGCCCTGCCGTCGCCTGCGATTGCGATCGCCGAAGATGCAACCGCAAAGATGAGGACGCCGAAAGACCATGCTCTACCGAATCAGTCGCGGTTGCTGATCGAGGACCACGAAATTGTCAATCTTCCCTCGGCTTCAGTGCTAGCGGTGCAAAGGCGGGAGATTGCGAATCGGAAACCCGCGCCTCACGCGGTTGCGGTACTGGCTGATCCGGTTTTTGACGAGATTGACATGCAAAGAGAGTTGAGGAGCCGCAGTACTCATAGAGCCGTTCCCGCAGAGAAGCCGCAAGCAGCGGTAACGTTACGAAAGTCACTCGCGGCAAATACAACCGACTCCGAGCTATCAGCTGCGTTGCGAGATGTTGGAATCGAGCGGATCTCGTGGCTGCCTTTTTCGCGCGCGGAAGCCGAGGCCATACTCAAGCTCGCGCCCACGGGTGAAAGTATGGCGGCTCTCGGATTTGACGCCAGTCGCGCCACCGTAACCAGTCCTCGGATGTCAAACTATCGGATCATTCATTTTGCCACACACGGAATGGTGAATTTCGAGCACCCTGAGTTATCTGGCATCGTCCTTTCGCTGATTGATCAAGAAGGCCGGCAGCAGGATGGATTTTTGCGTCTCCAAGACATCTTCAATCTCAATTTGCCTGCTGAGTTAGTAGTCCTAAGCGCCTGTGAGACAGGAATCGGGAAGCAAATAAAAGGCGAAGGTTTGATCGCTTTGACGCGCGGCTTCATGTATGCAGGCGCTCCCCGAGTAGTCGCCAGCTTATGGAAAGTTAACGATGCGGCGACCGCGGAATTGATGACTGAGTTCTACAAACAAATGTTCGCCCGCGGGCGAAAACCTGCCGCCGCCCTGCGCGAGGCCCAGCTGAGGCTCTCGCGGGACAGGCGTTGGCGCCGCTCACCGTATTATTGGGCAGGGTTCGTGCTTCAAGGCGAGTGGAAGTAATTTTCGGCACTAGATCTCTTACCTGGACTATAATCCGCACTTGTCACGTGTTTGCGCTAAAACAAGCCAAGGTGCTGCCTCATGACGCCTGCTGAACCACAATCCCCCGAGCGGGCCCGGCATGATTCGTCGGGCCAGCCCCAACGCCGAACAACTCAAGCTCAATGGACGCTCACTCAGGAGGCTCTTGAGAAGCTGCTGGCCTGTCTCTCTCAGGATCACGACGAAGCGGCGAAGCAATACGTCGCCCTTGGGATGAAGATAGTCAGATACTTTGAGAAGGAGAAGATCGCCGCGGCGGAAACACGCGCGGATGACGTACTCAACCGGGTTGCGCGGAAAGTTGCCGAAGGCAAGCAAATTGAGAATGTTACTGCGTACGCGTACCGAGTCGCCTATCTCGTGTTTTTAGAGGCAGGTAAGGAACCGGATCACATTGAAATAGATCCGGAGCAAGGTCCACATACTATCCCTGAACCGCTCTTCGAAGACAGCGAGCCGGACCGCCGCCAAAATTGTTTTGATTCCTGTCTCGAGAAATTGACGAGTGACAATCGCGAACTGATTCTCGGGTATTACCGGGAGGACGGGCGGGCGAAGATTGAATTCCGAAAATGGCTGGCTGCCAAACTGAATATCTCGCTCGACGCGCTGAGAATTCGCGCCCACCGGATCAGGAAGAACCTGGAAGAATGCATCGCTGAATGTCTGGGTCAGCCCGTTTGATTGCGAAATAAAATCGCCCGCAAATCACTTTTAGTGAGGTGCCGAATAATTTGGAAGAGCCCACAAACAGAAAGTTGAATGAAAGTGACCGACCCGGAACAGCCGATCAGGATTTTGAAGAATTCGAAATCGCCGAAGCGGAACTGATCGATGCTTATGTCCACAACGAGCTTTCCGCGGACGAACACAAACTCGTTGAGAAGGGACTGAGAAATTCTCCCCAGTTGGTTGGGCGACTCCACTTTGCCCGGATGCTGGCAGAGGCTTCTTCTTCTGCTCCCGCGTTTGTTTCTTCTCCTGTCGAACTCGAAACTGTCACGGATCGCGCCCAGGCCGAACCAGTTAAGATTCCGTGGTGGAAAGGCTTCTTTTCCGCTTCATCGGTGCCGCAACCAGCAGTCCGGCTGGCCCTTGGCGTCTGCGTAATCTTCGTCCTCCTCGGCGGCGTAGCATTGATTGTCGGATGGATGAAGTTACGCGATGAGTCGAATCGGCTGGCGCGGGAACGTGGGGCAGTGGAGCAACAAAGGCTGGAGATGGAAAAGAGACTTGCGGAGCAGCAATTAAGCAGCGAACAGCTCACGGCTGAGCTTCAAAAGGAACGGCAGCAACGAGAAGCGGCTGAAAGAATTATCGAAGATCTAAAACCGCGGCAGAAGCCAAATGACCAACCGAATCCTTCGGCGATTTCTAATTTCGCTTCCATTTTGTTATTTCCCAGCGGAACCAGAGGCGGGGGCGCAAACGTGCTACCGGTGTCTCCCGCGACGTCTGAAATTAGGGTTGACCTTTCGCTTGAGGCCGTGGAATACGCGAGGTACCGAGTCGTTATCCAAAACTCCGCCGGGAAAGCGATTTTCCAAAAGAGCGTCAGAGTCCGGCATACCGGTTCGGGGCCAATTCTCTCGATCCGAATTCCCGCTCAGCGCTTTCCGCAAGGCGATTACCAGATTTACGTAAGCGGGCTGACCTCATCCGGCGTCCTCGATCCCGTCGAGGATTACGTGTTTCGTGTTACGGAAAAGAAAGATTAGATCGCGACTCTCGCTAGTCCTCAAAACGCGATCCGTTCAGATTTTGTCTCACCCGCTCACGTCCAAGAGCTCACACCGAACCGAGCATTGAAATATTTCTGTCGCCCTTCTCACTAAGAGTGAAGTTAACGTAGACCGCTACAAAGACGGCCTGATCGTCGGCTTTGAACGGATCATGTTCTCGGTCAGTAAAGTCCGTGGATTCCGCGAAGGAGAAACTTAAATGACGAAACCCAGTCCGAAAATTCCAGGCATGACACTGATAGCTCTAATGATTTTTGTGTTTGCTTTTTCGACAACCCGTGGCGTCGTGGCCCAAACCGCCGAGCCGTCGCCAACTCCAAGTCAGCAGGAGTTGCAACTTCAAGAGCAGAAGCGACTGCTCGAACTACAGCGTGACATTGAGTTAGCGAAAAAGGCCATTCGCGATGCGCAAAAACCGGACGCGAAGCCGACGCCTCCCGCGCCCTCGGCCACACCTTTGACGGGCGAAACCACGCTTGACGATGGCGTTCGAATGGAGACGGACATCGTGTCGTACAAGGCGATGGCCGAAGCGGCACACGCCGTCGTCAGTGATATCGATGATAGGCTCAGGAATAACGCCGGAGCGAAGAAGCCCATCAGCAACCTCGCAATCTATGATGCGCAGGTGGTGAAGGACTGGCGTTTCTTTCAAGCGCTGTTTCCTGCGTTCCATGGACAGACTGAAGATATTCTGAACAGCTACAAGAACCTAGTATGTTTCAACGCCCAGGTGGATGCCAACTTCAAGCAGAAATACTGCGAAAGGTCACCCGGCGCGCACTTCGCGCGGGACGAGCGGATTGCAATCGCAGACTTCCAGGCCGGCGCGATTCAGACCGCGTTCTCGGTCGGCGGAGACTTGGTCAAGTCTTTTATCGATCTGGCAGCCCTCTTTCGTACTGAGACGAAAATCACGGGCAAGTCATTAACGATTGATGAGACTGCGCTGACCGCCGAGGTCTTCAGAGTTTTCAAGTCAGAGAAACCGGATACGAACCTTTATTATCCCAGGATGTTCCCCCCGCGGGTCAATCCGAACGGCCAATCGAAAACCCTCCAAGAGGTTGGGATGTTGTTTATCTTCAAATCAGAAGCCGATCGATTGATCAAATTGGAAACCGACCAGCAGGCGGCACTAGCTGACAGCATCAACGTGCAGATTAAAGAGAAGGCTCAACTCGAGCCCGAGTTGGTGCAAGTTAAGCAGTTAAAGAAGACTCTGGGTAATCTGTATGGAGCTTTGCGTGCAGAAAGGATCTGGACCTTTAGGCACAAGCTCTGGGAAGAGATCAGAGAGATTGAAACAGAGCTATCCAGCCTCAAATCACAGGCAGAAATAGAAGCCACTATCGCAAAGTTAAAGGGTCAAATCAATTCGGTGCTCAGACAAATTGACGCCAGCGACGCGACCATCAAACCGCTGGCAGAGCTCAATGCCAGGTTCGAAAAGTTTGTGAATGAATTCGTTAAGGTGGACGAAAACGGCAACAACGCTTTAGCGCTATTCATTAAGTCCGAAGACATCGATGAGGCGATGCCGGGCGACGATAGTTATTGGCTGGAAATCAAAACACTGGCAGCGGGAGGAAACAATCGAACCCGAAGGAACCTGATTTGGTTCTTCGCCGGCGCCCGGGTGGACCACAGCGGCGGCG
>Ga0137407_10001104_pt1 | contig 17679 bp, 18 predicted proteins | sample CZOMad2_2_16fung_FD_108410 | JGI IMG/M metagenome (GOLD analysis project Ga0137407, IMG submission 108410) | Vadose zone soil fungal communities from Angelo Coast Range Reserve, California, USA - CZOMad2_2_16fungal (Illumina Assembly) | ecosystem: Environmental > Terrestrial > Soil > Vadose... | reverse complement strand
TCATGGATCCTTTGGCAAATCCGCCATCAGAAAGACTTTCATAATTCATGAGCCTTGTTTCGCCCTTGATCGTCTTCAATAATAAATTGGCGGGAAGGATGGGAACAGAAGATCCTCCCGGGATACAGGCTTTTAATTTTTTTCCATTTGCGATACCACCACAATATTCATCACTATAAATAAACTCTTCAACGGAAATAGTCATATCAATTTCATACACGCCGGGCTTATTGATATTACCACAGGAAGAAATCAATTTTGTTCCTGTTGATTTGCCGATTCCGATCTTAGCATATTCTTCAGCGCCGATATTGATGATCGGCACTACTGCCGCTAATGTTTCCACATTGTTTACAACAGTGGGACGATCCCATGCTCCTTTTACTGCCGGGAACGGAGGTTTGATGCGGGGATTTCCGCGCTTGCCTTCCAGGCTTTCAAGCAGCGCTGTTTCTTCTCCACATATATATGCGCCCGCACCGCGATGTACATAAATTTCACAATCGAAACCGCTGCCCAGGATATTTTTCCCCAACCATCCATTTTGTTTAGCTTCCGCAATTGCCTGTTCGAGGATATCAATGATCCAGGAATATTCGCCGCGTATATATATGTACGTTACATGACTTCCCAAAGCAAAAGAAGAAACGATCAATCCTTCAATTAACAGGTGCGGAATAAATTCCATGAGGTACCTGTCTTTAAAAGTACCTGGTTCGCTTTCATCCGCATTGCAAACGAGATGGCGGGGAACTCCTTCGGGCTTTGCAATAAAACTCCATTTCATTCCTGTTGGAAAACCAGCACCACCACGTCCGCGTAAACCACTTTTCTTTATTTCGTCTGTCACCTGGTCGGGCGTCATCGTTTTAAATGCCTTCTCGACACTATTATAACCACCTTCACGCCGGTATACATCGTATGTGCGGATGTCTTCGATATGCGCTTTGTCTATTAATAATTTTCTACCCATATACCCCTACCCCTAAAGGGGGTTAATTTTAAAATTTGTTTATAATCAAAATGACTAACCTCCTACTCCTCTTCAGGGGCAGGGGTTTCAATTATTCATTGCTGCCGTTTGCCTGCACTCATCAATGATTGCATCTACTTTTTCTTTGGTCAAATGTTCCCTGTAAAATTTTCCCAATTGCATCATCGGCGCATATCCACAGGCACCGAGGCATTCAACAGTTTTTAAACTAAACAATCCGTCGGCAGTTGTTTCACCGACACCAATTCCCAATTTTTCTTTAATATAATCGATGATCTGTTCGCTTCCTTTTAACATGCAGGGACCGGTTTGACAAACTTCAAACATATATTTGCCCACCGGCTTCAGGTTGTACATAGAATAAAAAGTAGCAACTTCATACACTTCAATCGGCTCTATATTTAACAGAGTGGCGACATAATCCATCACCTCCGGACTTAACCATCCTCCAAAGCTATCCTGTGCGAGATGCAGTACAGGAAGTATAGCGCTCTTCTGCTTTCCTTCCGGATAATGCGTGATGAGCTCTTTTACTTTTGCGAGTTTTTCTTCAGAGAATTTTATCATGGTCCTGCCCTTACCGGGACTATTTAATTTACTAATAATTTATGCATCCATTTCGCCTGCAATCAAATTTAAACTACTCATGGTAATAACTGCATCGCTAAGCATTGAACCTTTGGTTAATTCAGAATAGGCCTGGTAATAAATAAAGCATGGCCTTCGGAAATGCAGACGATAAGGAGTTCTCCCTCCATCGCTGATGAGGTAAAAACCCAATTCACCATTGCCACCTTCCACACTTTGATAAACTTCACCAGGAGGAATATTCACTTCACCCATTACAATTTTGAAGTGCCAGATCAGCGCTTCCATCTTCGTATATACATCCTGTTTATCCGGTAAAAAATATTCAGGAACATCTGCATGATATACTTCGGCATCGGTTCCCTTGAATTCCTGCACTTTTTTATATGCCTGTTCGATGATGTTAAGGGATTGCCACATTTCTCCATCACGCACGAGGAAACGATCATAATTATCACCGGTTTTGCCAACGGGGATGATAAAATTAAAATCCTCATAGCTGCTGTATGGCGAATGCACACGTACATCGTAATCAACTCCTGTAGCGCGCAGGTTCGGTCCTGTAAAACCATAATTCAATGCCCGCTCTGCACTGATACCACCTGATCCCATAGTTCTTTCCATGAAAATCCGGTTGCGTGTGAAAAGATTTCCAAACTCTTTTAATACAACAGGATATTCTACCAAAAATTTTTCAAGTTTTTCAAATGCTGCATTGGTGAAATTTCTTTCGAACCCGCCGATGCGACCCATATTTGTAGTTAAGCGCGAGCCGCATACCTCTTCATATATCTCGTAAATCAATTCCCGGTATTGCATCACATATAAAAACCCGGTATAGGCGCCAGAGTCAACACCTACTACAGAATTGCAAATCAGGTGATCCGAAATCCGGGCGAGTTCCATAATAATAATTCGCAGGTAATCTACACGCTTGGGTGTTTTTACGCCGAGCAATTTTTCGCAGGTCACGTGCCAACCCATATTGTTGATGGGAGAAGAGCAGTAATTCAAGCGGTCCGTCAGCGGAGTGATCTGGTATAAAGGTCTTCTCTCGGCAATTTTTTCGAAGGCCCGGTGAATATATCCGACTGTTTGTTCAGCAGAAACAATGCGTTCGCCATCCAACTCAAGTATATTCTGGAACACACCATGCGTAGCAGGATGCGTCGGACCAAGATTCAGTGTGGTCGTATTTTTCTCAATGCTTCCTTCCGGTAATTTTATATGATGCTCCATAAGCAAATGTGAAAATGTGGAAATATGAAAATGTGAGAATGCTTTAGTTATTGTTTTGCATTATCAGTTTTCCATATCACATTGTTTATTGAATTCATTTCTGAAATTAAAAATTTTCTTCCCGGACTCCGTCCGCCTGAGGCGGACGGAGCTAGTGGGGCTAATCAATTCGCACATCTGCACATTAGCAAATCCGCACATTATTTTTTTATCTTCCAAACATGTCATCATCCTTATCGATCCTTGTCTGATCTTCCAGCGGATATTCTTTTCGCATGGGAAAATAATTCATTTCATCTACATTCAATATGCGTTTCAGGTTAGGATGACCAACAAAATTCACTCCATAAAAATCATATGTTTCTCTTTCCATCCAGTTAGCTGAAGCATATAATTGTGTTGCTGTAAACACATCTGGTTTTTCCGATGCTGTGAACACTTTGAAACGAATGCGAATATTATCAACCAGGTTATGCAAGTGATAGACTACAGCAATTTCTGCTCCCAGTTTATCAGGATAATGTACAGCAGTAAGATCTGTTAAAAACTGGAAACGCAATTCCTCATCATCGAAGAGAAATTGCATTACTTTCAGGTTATTGTCCTTATGCGCTTCAAAAGTCAGCATGCCATAAGGTTCTTCAAAATTAAAAACCTGGTCTCCGAATTTTAATATCAACCGCTCTTTGATCGTTTCGTTGGATAACATACAAAATTGAAAATGTGGAAATGTGGAAATGTGGAAATCTGAAGAATTGGAAATTACTGATGCATTTCATTTCCACATTTTCACATTGCCACATTTTCACATTTGTTTATTGAATTCCGTAACTCTGCAATAAGTTTTTATAATGTTCACTATTTCTTCTGCGTAAACTTTCCTGGCCAACCAGATCCTGTATTCTTATAAAACCATCAAGAATCGCTTCCGGGCGAGGCGGACATCCGGGAACATATACGTCTACCGGCACAACCTGGTCGATTCCCTGCAATACTGAATAAGTATCAAATATACCGCCGCTGGAAGCGCAGGCGCCAACAGCTATCACCCAACGTGGTTCAGCCATTTGTAAATAAACCTGCTTAACAATCGGACCCATTTTTTTCGCAATCGTTCCCATCACCATCAGGAGATCGCATTGGCGCGGTGAAAAACCAAGTCGTTCTGCGCCAAAACGCCCGAGATCATAATGCGATGCCATTGTTGCCATGAATTCGATACCACAACAAGATGTTGCGAATGGCAATGGCCATATGGAATTCTTTCTCGCCAATCCAACTACGTCATTGAGTTTGGTAGCAAAAAAACCCTCGCCGGTATGGCCCTCAGGCATATCTACGAGGCTGATATTATCCTTCGCATCAGCTTTTATGGGAGTTATATTAAAACGAACCGGACGAGCCATAAATTAATTTGAAAAATGTTTACCCGCCGTAGCTTTAGCGAAGGCAGGTGAAATGGAAAATGTCCATCTCCTGATTTCTAACAAAAATTAATTCCTAATGTTCCATTTTTACCCGCCTCAGGCAGGATGATAATTCTTATATTCTAACAATTATGAATACTCAAAGTTCTATTTCTACCTGCCTCCGCTAAAGCTACGGCAGGCAAGCATTTTTACATTATACTAGTCTTCCCACTGCAATGCACCTTTTTTAATAATATAAATAAAACCGACGAGGAAAAATCCAACAAACATTAGTACTGCTTCGAATCCGGGCCAGCCTAATTCACGAAAATTAACTGCGTAAGGATAAAAAAAGATTACTTCCACGTCGAATAAGACAAACAATATGGCGACTAAAAAATATTTGATGGCCATTGGCTGTCGCGCATTACCTACTCCTTCAATACCGCTTTCGAAATTGCGAAGTTTTTCTTCTGTTTTGCGTGCCGGGCCAAGTAAATGGGTTACGCCCAAAACAAGAAATACGAAGCCAGCGGCGAATAGCAATTGAATTGCTATTGGAAAATAATTATATGAATTATTTGCATTGGATACTATGGGAGAAGCCTGCAATAAAAATAAATCCATTATAATTTAATTGCTTAATTAGCAAAAATAAGGCAGCAATATCAAATTCCATGAATTATATGAGAACAAATCGGTAAACAAAAAATCCCTGCTATAATGAGCTGGGATTTTTTGTTATATATATAATAAGTTAATTACTTAGTTCCGGCTTTTGGTTTAGCTGTCGGCTGTTTTGCGGGTGGCTTTTTTAATGCGTTGATGATTCCCTGCGCACTCGAATTGGTTGGATCAACTTCCAATACTTTCTCCATATAACCAATTGCTTTGGGCTTGTCCTTTTTTACATCATTATAATAACTGGCGAGATAAAAATAAGATTGTATTACCTGGCTCTTGTATTTCGCAGAATCAGGTAATGTTCTTCCCATCTGTGCCAGTTTTTCATAAGCGTTTACAGCTAATCCTTTGGGATTTGTGGTATCATCCTCGGCTTGTAAACTTCGGGCGCACCAGAGATATCCGAAAATTTCATTTGGATATTTTGATTGATACATTCCACAAAATATACTGTCCGCTGTTTTGTAATTACCAGCCTGGTAGTTGGAATAACCCCAATTGTACAAGTCGGCATTGCTGGGATCTTTCTTTGATTTGTATAATGTAGCAGCAAGATCTGCTGCGGCAGCTTTATTTCCTATTTTTTTAGCGAGATCAAGAGCCGCAGTAATATATTTCAGTTTATTTTCAGCAAGGGTATCCCGCTGTATTGCCAATTTATAATATTTGAATGCTTCATTTTTGGTAGCGGAATCAGGCATCCTTGCACTGACCTTCGCCAGTTCTTCATAGTCGGTGCCCATTATGATAGAAGTATCTGCTTTACTGAAAAAGGTAGTAATAGCCTGTTTTGCTCCCGGAACATCTCCAAGTGTATCCGATGTATACGCTACCATGCGGTACATTATCGGATTCACCTTATCACCGTATTGACTGATAAGAGCCTGTGCTTTTGTTTTTGCCTCACCAAATTTAGCGGCGCCATATAAATAATATGTTTGCATATAATCTACTTCAGGGCCCTGATCGGCATTAGCAACATATTTGTTGAGATAGATGGCAGCCTTATTTACATCGTGATAATACCAATAATAATAAAGTTGATAATAAGCAGGCGCATATGCAGGATCAATCTGAGTCGCATCTTCAAATGCAGGTAAAAAATAATCTCTGTTATTCTGGGTATAATAGATCATCCCTATTTTAAATTTCGCTTCAGCCAGTTTGGGATCCGCATTCAGTGCCTTCTGATAATTAGTTACTGCATTTCCTCCATCTATCAACTTGCGGTAGGCATCACCAAGAATAACGTAGGTCTGCGGATTATTGAAATTCTTGGTTTGTGTTGCAAGATTTAATTTCTCAATGGCATAATTGGCATCACCTGTTTTTGCATCAACATTCGCATAACCAACGGCGTTGAGTACATTGATATCTTTTGCCTTGGTTAAACTGATCGCGGTTTCGAAACGTTGTTTTGAATCGGTAGTATTTCCCTGCATCAGTTCAATATGGCCCATTCCTGCAAGTAGTAACGGAGCGCTTCCATTGCTAGCGAGCATTTTCTGGAACAATGCTTTGGCGCCGGCCGTATCCCTGGTGTCTTTCCGATGAACCATTGTTTCACCTAACCAGTAGACCGCATCGATATTATTAGGATTGGCAGCAAGCACTTTTTCAAATGTTTCCTGTGCGCTCTTATACCGCTCATAATATAAAAACTTCTTGCCTTGCTCAACCGTTTGGGCAACGCTGACGTTCGTGACAACTGCGACGGCCACCAGCAAACTAAATCGAATTTTACTCATTGTCTTAATCGCTGTTTAAAGTTTGTAAATATAGAAAACTACTTAATTACTTTTTCATTTGAACATCACGAATTTCGAAAGACATTCTTGAAGGAACAAGATAAGCCCGCCTGAAAATCAGTTGTCCGCGTTCATATATAAGAAAATTGACAAAGTTGCTCCCAATCCCCTTAAAATTCTCTTTCAATATATAATACAATCCCCGTACCATCGGATATCTTTTCCATGCGATATTGGCCTGGAAGGGTTGTACATAAGTTGATTCTCCGCAAGCATCGCATTTAATTGCGGCGACCCTGACTCTTTGCAAAAAATTCAGTTGCGCCGGATCGTCCTGGTCGCCAATCCAGCTCACTCCGATAAATCCAATGGCGTTTTCATTATTGGCCACGAAATTAATTACCTGTTCGCTTGATCTCGCTGCCACAACATTTTTTCCCGGTAGCCGGCCATTTAAAACCGAATCAATCACATATCGTACAGTACTGGTTGCCGAAACTCCATCCATTACTGCCTGTATTGGTCCCTTAACGCTATCACTCAATATTGACCTGATCTTACTCATCGTTAAAATAGTATCGGCTGACCGGTTATTTACAATAACTGCAATGGCATCGAAAGCCAGCAAATCGAATTTTGGAACATAATGAAAAGAATTCTGGTAAAATTTTTCTTCTTCCCTATTTAATTCTCTTGTCACAATGATCATCCTGGCGCTATCGTCAGCAAGATCGCGAAAACAGTTTGCTTCAGATTTATAATGTGCAATTACTTTCGCGTCAGGAAAAGATGATTCAAAAACTTTGATCTGCTGGTCGATAATAGGTTTAAAGGACTCGTCAACACTTATATGAATGGTACCTGATATTGGTGTTTCTTGTAGAATTTTTTGCCCGCCACGGTTACCACATCCCCAAAAGATCGTGCTTAAGACAATACATAAAAAACCAAAGGACTTCTTCCTTATATAATTATAATTCACAAATCTCAACGGTAATAATTTTTTTTATACCCTCTGTATACCCTCCATGCTCCGTAAACCAAACAAAGTCCTGAAAAGAAATAACGATAGAAATCGTCTACGTTAAAATCAAACCCCAACCTGGCCGATAAAAGAAAAAAAATGCCCAGGCTGAAAATAATAATGCCCATACCATAATCCATAATGGCCCGCATCAATATATATCCTTTCGTTCGCCTGTCTGAATCTTTATTTTCCATTTAACAGAAATTTAATAGGGCCGGGCAATTTACAGAATAAGCCCAAAATAAAGAGATAAACGGTCTTTTAATTTTCTTCTTCAATTACGCGTGAAAAATTATTTCCGGGTTTTTTTATCCTGATCAGTTACTGGCTTTCTTCCGGTACTTCGAAAACCACAGGTAAATGATAATAGACAGCTACTTTATTGCCATGCTGCATGCCCGGTTTCCAGCAGGGCATTTTTTTTATCACTCTCAGCACTTCTTTATCAAAATCATCGCCTCCGCTTTGCAATAATGCGATCCCTGTCACCATGCCTTCCTTATCAACAACAAACCTTACCTGCACACGAATACTGGTGCCTGGATCCATATTATCTTTTGGCATATGCAAATTTTTGGAAAGAAATCTTCTTAATGCTTCAAATCCTCCCGGAAACTCTGGCATTATTTCCGAACGGTCCAGGATAGTTTCTTTCCCGGCTTCAGCCTGAGTGGTCGCATTATTGGTTTGCTGATTGTTGCTATTACCAGGTTGTGAATTCCCTTCCATATTTTCACCAGGACTGGTTACCACGCCAATCTGGCTTTTAATCAAATCTGCATTCAAAGGAGGAGGATTAACCGGGATATTATCTTTTACAATTAAGGGTGGCGTATCCTGAATTGTTGCAAACTTTTTTCTTGCGGGAGCAGGTAAAGGTTTCAGAGCTGTTAATTCTTTTGGTGCAATGAAAACATCGGTAAGATATACATCAGGTTTCGGCGGGACATAGCTTGTATACGATGCATGATTATTGATCAAATAACTTACGATAATCAGGATTACAAGTAATATGAAAATAATCAGCAATGATTTTTTCAGGCGTGCGGGATAATGGGTTCTTAGTTCATAAGCGCCATATTCTTTATTGCGGTTTTCAAAAAGAATATCCAGCATATCCGCGGTGAGAATAGATTCAGGCTTCATCCTAGTATGAGTTTAGTTGTAAAGAAAAATAAGATGAACTTGCGCAAGCCTGTCAGTAAGATGCCAGGAGCTGTAAATTCCATAACATAAAAAACTGTTAAAGGAATACCTGAATGCCAGGCACAATATCCAACAACTGCCTGGATATTTGGCCTGGATATTGGATATTGGATTTTGGATTTGTCTCTTGTTCCTTTTACATTACTTTTGCAACCATGAAAATTTTAATGGTTTGTTTGGGCAATATCTGCCGCAGTCCTTTAGCCGAAGGAATCCTGCAAAATAAAGCAAGACGGGCAGGCTTGTCATGGAGCCTCGATAGCGCAGGGACCAATAACGGATATCATGTGGGAGAGGAACCACATCATTTATCTCAAAAAGTGGCAAAATTAAATGCGATAGATATCAGCTACCAGAGAGCCAGATCTTTCACTGCCGAAGATTTCGATGAGTTTGATAAAATATATGCCATGTCTAAAGATGTACTTCAAGACATGAAATCAATTGCAAAAAAAAAATTCGACGCAGGCAAGGCAGATTTGCTGATGAATGAATTGTTCCCGGGCAAAAATCTGGATGTTCCCGATCCATGGTACGGAGCAGAAACTGGTTATCACGAAGTATTTAAAATGATTGATAGCGCCTGCGATAAGATTATTGAAAGATATGGAATGAAGAAGGAAGGAAGAGCGTGATGAAGTTAAAAAGTTGATTGGTTGAAAAATTGGGCCGGTCAACCAATCAACTTTTCAACTTCTGAACTTCTTTAAGAAACAAAAAATATGACAAAGGTCAAAGTAGGAATTCCCCAGGGCACCCGAGATTTTCCCGCCGAGGTTGTAAAAAAGAGAACATATATTATAGATACCATCAGAACTGTTTTTGAACTCTACGGTTTTCAACCGCTGGAAACCCCTGCAATGGAAAATCTTGAAACATTGATGGGAAAATATGGAGATGAAGGCGATCGGTTGATCTTTAAAATTCTGAACAACGGATTGGATAACCCTGCAAAACACGAGCAGGTTCAGGAAGATTTTGAAAAATTGCTGGAAGGCAAAAATGTAAAATCAATTACGGAGAGAGCACTCCGTTATGACCTCACCATTCCTTTTGCAAGATATATTGCCATGAACTATGGCCAATTAACCTTCCCGTTCAAACGTTACCAGATACAACCGGTATGGAGAGCAGATCGTCCCCAAAAAGGACGATACCGTGAATTTTATCAATGCGATGCTGATATTGTAGGGAGTTATTCCTTATTCAATGAAGTAGAACTGGCAAATATCTATGCAACCGTTTTTGAAAAACTGGGAATGGAGGTTGAGATAAAAATCAATAGCAGGAAAATATTGCAGGCTCTGTCAGAGCTTTGTGGTGGTACCGGTAAAATGATGGATATTACTGTTGCAATCGATAAATTGGATAAGATCGGAATGGAAAAAGTTAAAGAAGAATTGGGGCAAAAAAATCTCGGCAAAGATCAGATTGGGGTTATTGAAAAATATCTTTCGATCACCGGAACAACTAATGAAAAAATTGAACAGGTTAAATCATTGTTGGGAAATATCGATAACGGCAAAAAAGGCATTGAAGAAATTGAATTTATTCTGAACTATCCCGGCCGGAAAAAAAATCCTGACAAAAAAGGAGAAATACCAGGTTTTGTTATTGACCTCACACTTGCGAGAGGACTAAATTATTATACCGGTATTATCCTGGAAGTAAAATCAAAAAAAGTTCAAATGGGCAGCATCGGTGGTGGTGGCCGTTACGATGACCTGACCGGCTTATTTGGCGTACCGGATATTCCCGGCGTTGGTATTTCATTTGGAGTAGACAGGATTTACGATGTGATGGAAGAATCAAATTTGTTCCCGGATGAGGTAAGTAGTGGAACACAGGTTTTATTTTTTAACCTGGGGGATGAGGAAAGCAAAGCTGCTTTCGGGCTGATGCAGCAATTGCGCGACAATAATATCCGTTGTGAACTTTATCACGAACAGGCGAAGTTTGATAAACAATTCAAATACGCAGAAAAAAAGAAGATAACTTACGTGGTAATCATCGGTAGCGAAGAACTTGGCACAGGCAGCTGCACTATAAAAAATCTTCAAACAGGAAAACAGCAAACCATTCAACAATCAACACTCAGTCAATTCAATTTTCAACAATGACGGCTTATATTTTTTTAATTATTATGGGCGTTATTTTATGCCTTGTAATTTCTTCTATCAAAAACAAATATAGAAACCTCTCAAAGAATGGAGAAAAAACAGAAGGCACTTTGGTAGATTATGAAATTTCCAGCGTAAAAAATACAAATCTAAAATTTCCTGTTGTTCGATTCATAACCAAAAATGAACAGCAGATCATAAAAAAAACGGAAAATAGTTTTTATTCTACCACTGCTAAAAAAGGTTCCCGGGTGATTGTGTTTTACAATCCTTCAAATCCCGAAGAATTTATGATACAGGGAAAAAATTTCAAATTAATGTATGGTATTGTCATGGCAGGAGGTATTTTATTTTCATTGTCAGGGGTGATATTAATATTAAATTATACCGGTGTCCTGAAACTTTTTAAATAAAATTACCGGCATAGCAGATAGAAATGGAATTTCGTTTTCACGCTTCAAGGGTTGTTTTTCCAATAGTTCAACCTTCTCCATAACCATTCGAAGAACGCATACCTGAAATATTGCAACCATAGATTGACCGATTTTTTTAATTCATTCCTTTGTAGATAATTGCCGCTCCCTGCCCTACGCCTACGCACATCGCGGCCAAACCATATCCCGATCTGCGTCGTTCCATTTCATGGAGCAGTGTGGCTGATATCCTTACGCCACTACACCCGAGAGGATGTCCAATAGCAATGGAACCGCCATTTACATTAACTTTTTCCAGGTCGAGACCGAGCTCGTGGATACAGGCGATGGATTGTGAAGCAAAAGCCTCGTTCAACTCAATGAGATCAATATCGTTTACGGTCAGGCCTGCCCGTTGTAATGCTTTTTGAGTAGCAGGTACGGGCCCGATACCCATAATGGCCGGATCAACTCCTGCAACTGCCATCGACACAATTGTACCCATCGGTTGCAGATTAAATTTGGTCACTGCATCTTCACTCGCCAGCAACATGGCAGCGGCCCCATCATTGATACCAGATGAATTGCCGGCTGTTACAGTTCCATCTTTTTCAAACGCGGGTTTCAGCCTGCCTAATTTTTCCAATGAAGTATCTCGCGGATGTTCATCTTTCGAAAACCAGGTGATAAGTCGGTCATTCATCATTTCAACTGCAACAATTTCATCGGCCCACTTTTCCGCTTTCAGCGCTGCAAAATATTTTTCCTGTGAGGCAAGTGCAAATTCGTCCTGTGCATGACGAGAGATCTTCCATTGCCGGGCGACATTTTCAGCAGTTTCTCCCATTGAATAAGGATGATATTCGTCTGCCAGCTTTTTATTTATAAAACGCCATCCAATAGTTGAATCAAAGATTTCAGTATTCCTGTTAAATGGTTGCGACGATTTTCCCATCACAAAAGGAGCTCTTGTCATACTTTCCACACCCGCTGCAATATATAATGCGCCCTCACCACAACGGATAGCTCTCGCCGCGTCCATGATAGCTTGTAATCCGGAGGCGCAGAGCCTGTTGACCGTATTGCCGGCAACAGAAACGGGTAATCCGGCTAATAAGGCGGCCATACGAGCCACATTACGGTTATCCTCACCCGCCTGGTTCGCGTCGCCTGCAATAACATCTTCAATAGCACGCACATCAATTCCCGGATTGCGCTCCAGCAATGCCCTGATAACATAAGCAAGCAGGTCGTCCGGGCGAAAAGAGCTTAACGCCCCGCCATATTTACCAACAGGAGTTCTGACAACATCAATAACATACACTTTATTCATATAATCATTTTGATGTAATTGGCCTTATACTGTTTCAAAAACAACGGCCTTGAAAAAGTTATGAGCTGCTGCTACCCAACGGTTTGTTGTATTTGTACAAACAAATCTTAAAGCCGGATATAAGAGCCTTATAACTATTTTCAGCACGCAAATATCAGTGAAATCCCACTAATCCGTAAATCAGTGATTATCTTTGCAGCCTGATGAAAACAGATAAGAAAAACATACGCGACCTGAGCCTGGGTGAACTGGAAGAATATTTTAATCATATCGGCGAAAAAAAATTCAGAACAAAACAGGTATATGAATGGCTCTGGCAAAAACATGCACATAGTTTCGAGGCGATGAGCAATATCAGTAAGGAATTACGTACTCAACTGGCAGAAACATTTTCCTTGCCGGCATTAACTATTGATACAACACAATATAGTGCTGACGGCACCGTGAAAAGCCGTTTTAAAACTGTTGATGGTCATCTGGTTGAAGGCGTGTTGATTCCCACTGATGAACGTAGAACTGCCTGCGTTTCGTCACAAATTGGCTGTTCACTGAGTTGTAAATTTTGTGCGACAGGCTATATGGAACGCGAGCGCAACCTGGATTTTGATGAGATATATGATCAGGTGGTATTGATCAATGAACAATCAGAGCGTATTTATGGGAAGAAATTATCAAATATTGTGTTTATGGGAATGGGTGAGCCCCTGCTCAATTATAAAAATGTGATGAGGTCCGTTGAAAAAATTTCCTCGCCGGATGGATTGGGGATGAGTGCCCGGAGGATCACTGTTTCCACTGCGGGTGTTGCAAAAATGATCAGGCAACTGGGAGATGATAAAGTGAGATTTAAACTGGCTTTGTCGTTACACGCGGCCAATGATCAAAAACGCCATGAGATCATGCCTATCAATGATACCAATAATATCAAATCGCTGATTGATGCGTTGAATTATTTTTATAAACAAACAGGCAATGAAATTACTTTTGAATACATTCTATTCCGCAATTTCAATGATAGCGCAAGAGATGCGGAGGAACTTATAAAAATTTACAGGCAGGTTCCTGCCGATCTCGTCAACATCATCGAATATAATCCGATCGACAATGCTGTTTTTGAAAAACCTGATGATGAAACGGTCCAAAAATTCATGAAGCTGCTGGAAAAAAATAAAGTAAATGCGAGGCTGAGAAAAAGTCGCGGACAAGATATTGATGCTGCATGCGGGCAGCTGGCAAATAAAGCGAGTCATTGAAACAAGGTGTAGGGTATAAGGTGTAGGGTATGTCATACCCTTATGCCTTACGCCCTACACCGTACACCCTAATTAAGTATGAAAAGAAAAACGGATAATTTCAACAAGTTTTATAATAAGAAAAGCAATAGTGCTATAAAAGAGGAATTCAGACAGGAAAAAAAAGCTATAAAGAAAGAGCGCAAAGAAGCAATTGAAAAACGGTTCGAAGAAAAACGAAGATTAAAAACAAAACCTGAAACGTCTGACGCAAGAAAACCAGTTGGCAGGATTGATCATACAACGCAAACACAAGGCGGCAAAACTGATTTACTCCCACTCAACAAATATATTGCACATGGAGGCATATGCTCCCGTCGCGATGCAGCAGAACTTGTGAAACTGGGAAAGGTATCTGTAAACGGAAAAATCATCACTGATCCGGGCACCAAGGTTTCACCCAACGATCTCGTGAAAGTAAATGATAAAAAAGTAGTGATATCCCGGAACTTCGTTTATATTCTTTTGAACAAACCTAAGGACTATATTACTACCACCGACGATCCGCATGGAAGAAAAACTGTGCTTGATCTTATCAGATCCGCAACCAGTGAAAGAGTATATCCGGTTGGAAGACTGGACAGGAATACATCCGGCGTTCTGTTATTAACCAATGATGGAGAACTTTCACAAAAACTTGCTCATCCGAAACACGAGATTAAAAAAATATATCATGTTGGTTTAGACAAGCCGCTCGGTAAGGGAGATTTTGATAAGATCGTTGCAGGCGTGCAATTGGAAGATGGATTAGCCAATGTTGATGCATTGGCATATGCGGATGCAAAGGATAAATCACAAATAGGTATTGAAATACATAATGGCAAAAATCGTATTGTGCGCAGAATTTTTGAATGCCTCGGGTATGATGTAAAAACGCTTGACCGCGTAATGTATGCAGGACTCACCAAAAAAAATATACAGCGGGGCAAATGGCGCTTCTTACAGGAAAAAGAAATACGGATTTTGAAATACCTGAATTCTTCATTAAAATAATCTGAGGTTGAGGCTAAGCTTCAACCTTTATCTTAGTCTTAATTCAATCATGAAAAAAACAGAAATCATATTTGAAAATGAAGATTTTATTGTTATCAATAAGCCTGCAGGTTTACTGTCAATCCCCGATCGTACCCAATCTGCTGAATCATTAAAAGATATTTTACAGAAACAATACGGGCAAATTTTCACGATCCATCGTCTCGACAGGGAAACCAGTGGATTGATTGTTTTTGCAAAAAATGAAATTACTCATAAGTTACTCTCCCGTGCTTTTGAAGAAAGAGCGGTTGAAAAAATATATCTCGGATTGGTGCTGGGAACAATGGTGAATGAAGATGGAATCATCGATGCGGCATTGATGGAACATCCTGCGAAAAACGGAACGATGGTCGTTCATAAAAAAGGGAAATCCGCTATTACACATTATAAAGTAGTGGAAACATTGGGTGCTTATTCTCTTGTCCAATTTCAAATTCATACCGGTCGCACACACCAGATACGTGTGCATATGCAACATATCGGTCATTCTATTGCCTGCGATGTATTATACGGCAATGCAGAACCGGTTTTTATTTCTTCTTTTAAAAGAAAATATAAACTATCTAAATCTGAGGAAGAAGAAAAACCAATCCTCCGGCGTTTAGGATTGCATGCATATCAACTGAAATTCAAAGATGCAAATGCGAACGAATATTCATTTGAGGCGCCGCTTCCAAAGGATATGAGAGCGTTGGTGAATCAACTCAAAAAAATATGAACTTCTGATTAGAATGATTTGAATGATTTACTATGTGAAGATAATATTGAAGTAAGTTTATATATGCGTCAAAAAGCAAAAACTTCTGATCTTTTCCAATTTGAAGGATCTACGTAAGCAAATCATTCAAATCAAAAAAAAATCAGAAGTTCATCAGAAAAATCAGAAGTTATTTATTCGGCTGTGGCGTATATCTCAGATATGGTTTTACCACTTTAACTCCTTTAGGGAATTTTTTTATTGCATCTTCTGTTGAAACCGCAGGAACGACGATTACATCCTCGCCTTCCTTCCAATCCGCAGGAGTTGCAACACTGAAGTTTGCAGTTAATTGCAAAGAATCAATAACTCTCAAAACCTCAATGAAATTCCTTCCGGTAGAAGCAGGATAAGTAATAGTCAATTTTACTTTCTTATCCGGACCTATCACAAATAATGAACGAACAGTGAATGTTTCTGAAGCATTGGGATGAATCATGCCATAGAGATTGGCAACCGTCCTGTCGCTATCAGCTATGATTGGAAAACCAACAGTTACATGTTGTGTTTCGTTGATATCTTTTATCCAGCCAATATGCTTATCGAGCGGATCAACACTTACAGCCAGTACTTTTACATTGCGTTTAGCAAATTCTTCCTGTAATAAAGCAGTTTTACCCAATTCAGTTGTACAAACCGGAGTATAATCTGCAGGGTGAGAAAATAAAACTCCCCAGCCACTACCCAGGTATTCATAAAAATCAAGGTCTCCCGCAGTCGTCGTTGCCTTAAAGTTGGGAGCCGTATCTCCTAAACGTAAGCTCATATAATGAAATTTTTTGGTTAAAAAATAAAACCCATACAGAAAAAGGATCACGAAGATATTGATTCTCCATTAAATTCTCTATTAAGATAGTAGACTTTATTAAAATTTTATACCCCGGCAGCCTTTGTAATGGAATATTTCCCAAACCTGTTCTTTACATCATCGATAGCTTTATAGAGTTCGGTTTTTCTTTCAACATTCTCAAACAGATTGGTTTGTATCGCATCGCCTGTTAGTTCACCCAGTCTCACGCCCAGCAGCCGCACAGGTTGCCCCTTCCTGTATAACTTATGAAAAAGGTCTTTCGCCTGCGGGATCAATTCATCATCATAAAAAGTGTAGGGAATAGCAGTTTGTTTGGAAGTGGTTTCAAAATCCGGATAGCGGATCTTTACGGCCAGGCAGCCGGCTGTTTTATTATCCTGTCGCAACTCATAAGCAATTTTTTCAGTCATACGCACCAGTTCGGCCATTAAAAAATCCATATCAGTTTTATTTTCTTCGAATGTACTTTCTGTTGATATTGATTTTGCCTCATGGTATGGAACTACTTCACCATCGTGAATTCCTTGTGATTTATGCCAAAGATCCCATCCGTATTTTCCTAAGCGGCTTTCCAGTGATTCGATTGTTCTTTCACTCAAATCCCTGATCGTTTCAATACCCATTGCCAATAAAGCCTGGTTGGTATATTCGCCAACGCCGGGAATTTTGCTCACTTTAAGTGGAGCGAGAAATTCTTTTTCTCTTCCCGGAGGAATGCACAGGTAGCCATTGGGCTTGGCTTCATCAGTCGATATTTTGGCTACCATTTTATTAGCAGCCAGCCCGAATGACACAGGAAGTTTAGTTTCAGTAATTATTTTTTTCCTTAACTCAATCGTCCATTGATAAGGATCGAAATATTTATCCATGCCTGTCAGATCAAGATAAAATTCATCTATGGAAGCCTTTTCAAAAAGCGGTGCATTGGCAGCTATGATTTCTGTTACGATTCTTGAATATTTACTATACTCGCCCCTGCTTCCACCCAACACAATCGCATGTGGACATAATTTCATGGCTGCC
>Ga0137407_10001101_pt1 | contig 17707 bp, 16 predicted proteins | sample CZOMad2_2_16fung_FD_108410 | JGI IMG/M metagenome (GOLD analysis project Ga0137407, IMG submission 108410) | Vadose zone soil fungal communities from Angelo Coast Range Reserve, California, USA - CZOMad2_2_16fungal (Illumina Assembly) | ecosystem: Environmental > Terrestrial > Soil > Vadose... | reverse complement strand
GCCTCGGCGGCGCCTGCCTCTTCGAGGGCTGCATCCCGTCGAAGGCGCTCCTTCACGTCGCCGCGCTGATCGAGGATGCCGAGCGGGCGCGCGAGCTCGGCGTCGATTTCGGCGAGCCACGGGTGTCGCTCGATCCGCTGCGAAAGTGGAAGAGCGAGCGCGTCGTCGGCCGGCTCGCGCGCGGGCTCGCCTCGGTCGCCAAGGCCAAGAGCGTCGAGGTGATCGGCGGGCGCGCCGTCTTCGAGAGCTCGCGCGAGATGCGCATCGAGGGCGACGAGCCGCAGAAAGTGCGCTTCAAGCACGCGATCGTCGCCACGGGCTCGGCGCCGGCCGGTCTGTCCGGCCTCGCCCTCACCAGCGATCGCCTCCTCGACTCGACGGGAGCGCTCGAGCTTCCCGAGGTGCCCGAGCGGCTCCTCGTGATCGGCGGCGGGTACATCGGGCTCGAGCTGGGGCAGGTCTACGCGGCGCTCGGCAGCAACGTGACGCTCGTCGAGATGACCGACGGGCTTCTACCCGGCGTGGATCGGGCGCTCGTCCAGCCGCTCGCCCGCCGGTGCGAGAAGCTCTTCAAGACGATCCGCCTGGGCACGAAGGTGGCGTCGCTCGTCGAGAAGGGCTCGGCGCTCGAGGCGCGCTTCGACGGCGGCGAGACCGAGACGTTCGACCGCGTGCTGGTCGCGGTCGGCCGGCGGCCGGCCAGCGCCGGGCTCGGTCTCGAGCGCACACGCGCGAGCGCCGACGCGCGCGGCTTCGTTCCCGTGGACGATCGCTGCCGGACCGCCGACCCCGCGATCTATGCCGTCGGCGACGTCACCGGCGAGCCGATGCTCGCCCATCGCGCGATGCGCCAGGGCAAGGTCGCCGCCGAGGTGATCGCGGGGCGCCCGGCGGCGTTCGACAACGTCGTCGTCCCCGCGGTCGTGTTCACCGACCCCGAGGTCGCCTGGTGCGGGCTGACCGAGGCCGAGGCAACGCGCGAGGGTCGCGCCGTGAGGGTCGCCAAGCGGGAATGGGCGGCCTCGGGCCGCGCCCTGACGCTCGGCCGTAGCGACGGCCTGACGAAGGTGATCGCGGATGCCGAGACCGGCCGGGTCCTCGGCGCCGGGATCGTGGGGCCGGGCGCGGGCGAGCTCATCGCCGAGGCCGCGCTCGCGATCGAGACCGCGATGACCGTCGAGGACCTCGCGGCGACGATTCACACCCACCCCACCCTCTCGGAAAGCCTGATGGAGGCCGCCGAAGCGCTGCTACACCAGGCTCGCTGAGCCTGCCTACCTCGGCTGGACGTCGAAGGTCGTCGGCCTACCCGCTCGGCGCGGCGTCGAGCTCGCCAGGAGGGTCGAAAGCTTGGTCCGCTGCTCCGGCGTGAGCTGACCTTTGCCCTGCTCGATCGTCTTGACGCGGGCCAGACGCAGATCGGCGCGCTGCCGCTCGATGTCGCGCAGCTTCGCCTCGACACCCGCGAGATCCACCGGCTCAGCCTGCAGCATCGTGTCCAGGGCCGTCTCGGCGGCGCGGAGGTCGGCGTCGCGCCGGGTCGCCTCGCGCTGAAAATCCGCGCGGATCCGCTCGAGGCTCTGGATCTGGGCCGGGCTCAGCGCCAACTCCTGACGCCAGTTGAGCATGAGCGTGATAAGCGGGCGCTCCGCCGCCGACTCACCACGCCCGAAGTGATCGCGCCAGCGGTCACCCAGCCCGTGAACCTGTCCGGCCAGGTCGTCCAGAGCGCGATTGAGCTCCTCGTGGACGACGGGGGTGACGGCAGGCGGCTCGGCGGCGAGAACGGGGAACGGGGCGCCCAGGATCGCGAGCAACGCGACGAAGACGAGTCGTTTCAGCACTGGTATCTCCACCGCTGACAGTTTTGGCCTCGACGATGCGTCGGACGCCTGTCGGACGAGCGCGAGCGCTTGAGTATTTACCGTGCTCGCTTCGTGCCGTCGGCGAACAGGTATGGCCCATCGAAGTCGCCGATGTAGCTCGTGTGGCTGACCAGGCCGGTCTGGGCGCTCCAGACGTGGAGCAGGCACGCCGGCGGTTCCATCGTGAACGCCAGCGGCTCCTCCTCGAGGTCGAGCGCGACCTGGTGCGCCGTGCTCGGCGCGGTGCTCGCCAGAGTCCCGCCCACGCGGGACTGGATCGGCCGATGCAAGTGGCCGCACACGATGCGCTCGATTTGCGGATGTCGTCGGACGACCTCGGCGAACTCGCCGGCGTTGGCGAGGCCGTGGGTATCCATCTGCGTGATTCCCGTCATGAACGGCGGGTGGTGCATGAAGATCAAGGTCGGGCGCGCGGGCCCTTCCGCGAGCCTCGCCGCGAGCCAGCCCAGACGCTCCGCGCAGAGCAGGCCGCCTACCCGCCCCGGGTCGAGCGTGTCGAGCGCGATGAGCCTCACCGGATAGCCCTCGACGACGTATTGCATGAACTGTCCGCCGCTTGGCAGATAGGCGTGGTCCGTGAACGCGGCCGCGAGCGCGTCGCGATTGTCGTGGTTGCCCGGGATCAGGTAGACCGGCATCGAGAGCGGCGCCAGCAAGTCGTGGAGCCGCCGATACTCCTCGGGCAGTCCGCCGTCGACGAGGTCACCGGTCGCCAGGACGACGTCCGGGCGGGGCTTCAACGCTAGCAAGTGCTCGACGGCGCGCCTGAGATAGGGCGTCGTATCGAGGCGTGCGTAGGCGAGGACGCCTTCGGGCTTGATGTGCGTGTCCGTGATCTGGGCGATCACCATGACCCGGGAGTCCGGTTTTGCGCGTTGCTTGACCCGTCGCGCCAATCGGCCATACCTCGCTCCTGCCGATGAAGCTCAGTTCCATCCGAGTATGGCCCAGCTCGAGGCCGAGGGCCATTTGGTTGTCGCAGGAAGGACACCCGGAAACCACGGATCAAGCGGTAAATACCTGAAGTCGCCTGGGGGATCTACCGGGTTGCCCGGCGAGGTGACCCGCCCTAGGCTTGCGCTATGGAGCTCCGGGCAACCTACCGCGTGCAGCTCCACGCTGGCTTCGACTTCGCCGCCGCGGCGGCGATCGCCGACTACCTCGCGGCGCTCGGGATCAGTCACCTCTACTGCTCGCCATACCTGCAAGCCGCGAAGGGCAGCACGCACGGCTACGACATCGTCGATCCGCGCGCCGTGAACCGAGAGCTCGGCGGGGCGCCGGAACACGCGCGATTGTCCGAGGCGCTCCGGGGCGCCGGCCTGGGGCAAGTGCTCGACATCGTCCCCAATCACATGGCCATCAGCGGCCCGGAGAATCCGTGGTGGTGGGACGTGCTCGAGAACGGCCCCGCGAGCCGCTACGCATCGTACTTCGACGTCGACTGGGACCCGCCGGAGGCGCGGCTCCGCAACGTCGTGCTCCTGCCGGTGCTGGCCGACCACTACGGCCGGGTGCTCGAGCGCGGCGACCTTCGCCTCTGTCGGAACGACGCTGAGTTCACGATCCGGTATCACGATCACGTGTTCCCGGTCTCGCCCCAGTCGCTCGACACCCTGCTCGTGACCGCCGCGGAGCGGGCCGGGTCCGACGCGCTCGCGTTCTTGGCCGGCGCCCTGAGCGAGCTGCCCTCGCCGACCGCGACCGATCGCGCGAGCGTCCAGCGACGCCACCGGCACAAGACGGTCCTCTACGAGCAGTTGGCGCATCTCTGCGCCGAGAACCCGGGTGTGGCCAAGGCGATCGACACCGTGATTGCCGAAGTGAACGCCAGCGCGGACTCGCTGGACGCGCTGCTCGAGCGCCAGAACTTCCGTCTCGCCCACTGGCGCGCGGCGTCCCGCGACCTGGGCTATCGGCGATTCTTCGACATCAACGGTCTGGTCGGGCTGCGCGCCGAGCACGAGCACGTCTTCCAGGACACCCATCGGCTCGTGCTCGCGTGGCTCGCCGACGGCACGCTCGACGGGCTTCGCATCGACCATCCCGACGGCCTCCGGGATCCCGAGGCATATCTCGAACGGCTCCGCTCCGACGCTCCCAAGGCATGGATCATCGTCGAGAAGATCCTCGAGCCCGGCGAGGCGCTGCGCGGCTCCTGGCCGGTCGACGGGACGACCGGGTACGACTTCCTGAATCGGGTCTCCGGGCTCTTCGTCGATCCGGCCGGCGAGAAGGTGCTGACCGAGGTCTGCGCGGAGTTCACCGGCGAATCGACCGACTGGGCCGAGGTGGCGCGCGCCAAGAAGCACGAGGTGATGCGTCAGACGATGGGCAGCGATCTGAATCGGCTGACCGCGCTGTTCCTCGCGATCTGCGAGCGCCGCCGCCGCTACCGCGACTACACGCGGCACGAGCTGCACGAGGCCCTGCGCGACACGCTCGCGTGCTTCTCCGTCTATCGCACCTACGTGCGCCCCGAGCCCGCCGTGGTCCACGAGGACGACGTGCGGCGGATCGTCGAGGCGACCGAGCTCGCGCGCGCGCACCGACCCGACCTCGACGGCGAGCTGTTCGAGTTCCTCCGGGACGTGCTGCGGCGGCGGCTGGTCGGCGACCTGGAAACCGAGCTGGCGATGCGATTCCAGCAGCTGGCTGGCCCCGTCATGGCCAAGGGCGTGGAGGACACGGCGTTCTACAACTTCAACCGGCTGGTCTCGCTCAACGAGGTCGGCGGCGATCCCGGCAGCTTCGGCGTCGGCGTCGACGAGTTTCACCGGGCGTGCGCGGAGACGCTGGGGCGCTGGCCGCGGACGATGCTGGCCACCTCGACCCACGATACCAAGCGCAGCGAGGACGTTCGGGCGCGACTCGACCTCCTGTCGGAGATCCCCGAGCGCTGGGCAGAGGCCGTACATCGCTGGGCGGTGCGGAACGCGCGGCATCGGCGCGGTGATTGGCCGGACCGAAACGCGGAATACCTCTTCTATCAGACGCTGGTCGGGGCGTGGCCCATCGAAACCGGCCGCCTGACCGCGTACATGGCGAAGGCGGCGCGCGAGGCCAAGGCGCACACGTCGTGGACGAGCCCGAACGAGGCGTACGACGCCGCGCTGCGCGCCTTCGTCGAAGGCGCAATGGCCGATTCCACCTTCACCGAGGATGTGGAAGCGTTCGTGGCGCCGCTGATCGCCGCCGGCCGCGTCAACTCGCTCGCGCAGACCTTGCTGAAGCTGACCGCCCCCGGGATTCCCGACATCTATCAGGGCACCGAGCTCTGGGACCTGAGCCTCGTCGACCCGGACAACCGGCGGCCCGTCGACTACGCCCTGCGACGGCGCTTGCTCGCCGCGCTCGATCGGGCGACGCCCGCGGAGATCATGGCGCGGATCGACGAGGGCCTGCCGAAGCTCTGGGTCATCCGTCAGACCCTGCAGCTCCGCGGTCGACGGCCGGACCTCTTCGGTCCTGACGGAGCCTACCGACCGCTGGCGGCGACCGGCGACCGGTCCGGCCACCTCGTGGCGTTCGCGCGCGGTGAGGGCGCCGTGACCGTCGTGCCGCGTCTGGTGATGCGACTCGAGGAGAACTGGCTGGACACCGCGCTCGAGCTGCCTCCCGGCCGGTGGCGCAACGAGCTCACGGGCGTTTTCGTGCGGGGGGCCGTGCGAATCGCCGACTTGCTCAGGCCATTTCCCGTCGCGCTCCTCGCGCGCGTCGAGTCCGACGCGCCCGCCGCCCAGACGCGCTGACTCGCGCCTGCCGGAGCCCCGCGCGCCGTGCGACGGAGCCATGGGGCGGGCCGCTCGAACACGCGCACGGCTTCGGTGGGCCCGAGCGAGACCTGGACCGGGTGAAGGCACCGGCCAGCGCCGCCCCTAACCAAGGCCGGCAAGCAAACCGGCGACAGCGAGCTGGAACAGCGCCGGATCCGGGCCGCCGCCGATGGCGCGTACCGGAGCGGCGGCGGCATCACCGCGAACCAACCGACGATCCACCAGGCGAGGCCGTAGACGGTCGCCCACGCCCGCGCTGGACGAAACAACGGTGAGAGCAGGATTAGAGCTCCTATCCTAGGTGCCGTGCGGTCCCGCTGGCCGATCCTCGCGCTCGTGACCTTCGCCCACGCGCTCGGCGCGCTCACCGCGCTAGCGGTGGCGCCGCTGGCCCCATTTCTCCTGGAGTCGCTCGAGCTCTCCCGCGTGCAGGTCGGGCTCTGCTTGCCGGCGGTCTACCTCGGCGGAGTGCTGATGGCGCTCCCGGCCGGCTGGTTCACCGACCGCCTCGGCGTGCGCTTCACGCTCGCGCTCGGCCAGCTGCTCGTCGGCGCGATGATCGCGCTCGCGGCCTCAAGCCCAAGCTTCGGCGTGCTCCTCGCGCTGTTGGTGCTCGGCGGATTCGGTTTCAGCGTGCTGAATCCCGCGACCGGCCGCGCCGTGGTCGAGTGGTTTCCGCCGTCCGAGCGAGGGATCGCGATGGGCGTCAAGCAGACAGGCCTCACCCTCGGCGGGCTGACGGCGGCGCTGCTCCTGCCGCCGATCGCGCGGGGCTGGAGCTGGCGGCACGCGCTCGCCACGGCGGGAGGGCTTTCGGTCGTCTCGGCTATGCTCGTCGCGATCTTCTATCGCTCGCAGCCCGCTCACGCGACCGCAAGCCCGGTCGAGCGGCCGCGGCTGTCCGAGCTCGGCGAATTCCTTCGGCGTCCGCCGATTCTCGTCGTCTTCGGCTGCGGACTCGCGCTCTCGATCGCGCAGTCGTCCCTGCTGGCCTATCTCGTGCTCTACGCGAAGGACTCCTTCGACGTCTCGGCCGTGCGAGCCGCACAGTTCCTCGCGATCGCCCAGGTCGGCGGAACCGTCAGCCGCGTGCTGTGGGGCGTGGCGTCGGATCGATCCTTCGGCGGCCGGCGACGGCCCGGGGTCGTGGCCAGTGCGGCGATCGGCGCCGTCTCGTACGCCATGCTCTCCCTCGGGGGCAGCTTACCCGTCTGGCTCGCCTATCCGCTCGCCTTCGTCGCCGGCGCCGGTGCCTTCGGCTGGGTCGGGCTCTACTTCGCGCTCGTGGCCGAGATCGGTGGCCCGCGCCACGCCGGGCTCCTCACCGGCGCGGCCACAGCGTGCTCGTGGAGCGGGACCCTCATCGGCCCGCCGATCTTCGGCCTCGTGCTCGAGGCTACGGGCGGCTACGCGGCGCCGTGGCTCATCCTGACGGCGGTGGCGCTGGCGGTGGTCCTCACGCTTCCCCGCCTCTCACCGCTCGTGCAGCGCGGCTGACGAGCGATATGGCAGACTAGGCGCGTGAGCACGATTCTCGTGACCGGCTTCGAGCCGTTCGGCGTTCACTCCGTGAACCCCACCGAGGGGCTGGCCAAGGCGGTCGACGGGCGTCGCGTCGGCGACTCCGCCGTCGTCGGCGTGGTCCTGCCGGTGCATCACGCCGACACGGCGAAGCGGCTCGTCGCGCTGCTCGTCGAGGTGAATCCGGCCGCGGTCCTTCACCTTGGTCTCGCCGGCGGGCGCGCGCGGATCGCGCTGGAGCGCGTGGCCTTGAACGTCATGGACTACGAGGTGCCGGACAACGCGGGGTTTCGGGCGAGCGGCGAGCCGTGCGTTCCCGGAGGCCCGACCGCGTATTTCTCGACTCTGCCGACGGCCGCCATGCTGAAGGCGCTCCTCGACGACGGCATCCCCGCCTACACCTCGAACACCGCGGGCACCTACCTCTGCAACCAGACGCTCTACTCGACCTTGCACGCGGTGCGCGATCTGCCTCGCCCGCCCCGGGTCGGCTTCATCCATTTCCCCCTGCTCCCGCTGATGGTAGCGGCCACGGGACTGGAGCAGCCGAGCATGGACTTTCCGCTGATGCTCCGGGCGGTCGAGACGGTGCTGGGTGTGATCGCGCGGGACCATGGCCAAGCCGGCCGGGTCTAAACGCACCCAGTACCTCTACTTGACGACGACGGGACGACGCACGGGCCGGCCGAGTGAGATCGAGATCTGGTTCACGCAGCGCGGCGGCCGTTACTACCTGGTCGCCGAGCATCGCGAGCGGGCTCAGTGGGTGCAGAATCTCGAAGTGGTGCCGCGCGTGGCCGTCCGTGTCGGCCGCCGTCTGTTCCCCGCGCTGGCGCGGGTGGTCGACGCGACGGCCGAGCCCGAGCTGGCGCGAGCCGTGAAGAAGCTCTCCGAGAAGAAATACGGCTGGGGCGACGGTCTCGTCGTCGAGCTCGACCCGGCGCGATGAACGGGAAGGCGCTGCTCTTCGACCTCGACGATACGCTGCTCGATTATTCCGGAGGCGTCGAGCTCAGCTGGACCGAGGCGTGCGATTCGTGCTGCCTCCGGGCCGGAGTCGATGCCGCCGCGCTCGTGGCCGCGATCGCCGAGACGCGGCGGTGGTTCTGGGAGGACCCGGGGCGCCATCGCCGGGAGCGCGTGAACATGCTCGGGGCCTGGCAGCACATCGTCGAGTTCGCCCTCGAGCGTCTGGGCCGGCCGGCTCCGGATCTCGCCGCGGCGGTCGCGCGCGACTATGCCGCGCGGCGGCGGGCCGTGATGCGGCTGTTCCCCGACTCGCTCGCCTGCCTGACCGAGCTGCGGCGGCGCGGGATCCCGCTGGCGCTCGTGACGAACGGCGACGCCAGCCAGCAGCGCTACAAGATCGAGCGGCACGATCTTGCGCGATTCTTCGATGCGATCGTGATCGAGGGTGAATTCGGGGCGGGTAAGCCTGACGAAGCGGTGTACCGGCACGCCCTACGGGCGCTCGGCATGACTCCGGGCGAGGCGCTGATGGTCGGCGACCACCTCGAATTCGACGTGGAGGCGCCTCAGCGGCTCGGGCTCACCGGCGTCTGGATGGATCGCGACGGGCTCGGACTGCCGGAGGGCAGTGCCGTACGGCCACACCGGATCATCCGCTCGCTCGACGAGCTGACGGTGTCCGGCGCCTAGGCCGAGGCTAGCGGCGGCCGTGGAGAATGTCGCACCAGCGCCTGTTGTCGTCGCCGCCCGCCTCGGCGCTTCCCGAGAGGTACGCGGAGGCGGTCACCACCTCGTCGTCGGCGCCGTCGCGCGTCGGAGAGTGTGATTCGCACCAGCGCACGTCGAGAATCTCCAGGCTGGGGTCGGCGTCTGGCTCACAACCGGGACAGTAGGCGCGGGCGACACACGGAGTGTCCGGAAGGTAATCCGTCACCGGTCTATGGCGAGAATCTGCTGCATCGCCATTCCTTTCTCATATTAGAGTAGCTAGCCGTCCTTCCTTGCAAAAATTAAACCGCCTGGCGTCTCAGAAGACCCGTGTCACTGACCGTGCTCAAGCGAGTGATTTCAAGCTGATGCATCCGGGCAAGAAGCCCTGGAAAAATCCTTACCGCAGTGAAGGGCTTACATAGTGACGGCAAATCGGGCCCTCCGGACCCGGCGCATGACGGAAATGTCAGCAGGCCTGAGACTGGCTGACATAGACTCCTTCTGACGCCTTTCAGATGACTCCTGCCTTTGAGATGCCTCACACGGATATGACGGCGGCGGACCGCTTCGTAATCGAGGGTGGCCACCCTATCGGCGGAGAGGTCATCCCGAGCGGGAACAAGAACGAGGCGCTGCCGCTTCTCGCGGCGTCGCTCCTCGCCCCCGGCAACGTGGTGATCGAGAACGTGCCGCGTATTCGAGATGTGACCACCCTGATCGATCTGGTGCGCGCCCTCGGCGTCTCAGTCGATTGGTCGGGCGAGCACACGGTCACGGTCGATGCTGGGGGGCTCCGGGAGTCGCGTCCCGACGCGGGACTGGCCTCCGAGATCAGGGCCTCCTTCCTTCTCGCGGCGCCCCTGTTGGCCCGGACCGGTCTCGCGGTGCTGCCCAGGCCCGGCGGCGACAAGATCGGGCGCCGGCGCCTCGACACGCATCTCCTCGCCCTTCGCGAGCTCGGCGCCCGGATCACCCTGGACGACGCGTACTACCGTCTCGAGCTCACCGGCCGGTTCCGGGGCGCTGAGGTCTTCCTCGACGAGGCCAGCGTGACCGGGACAGAAACGGCGGTGATGGCGGCCGCGACGGCCGACGGGAGCACCCGTCTCCTGAACGCGGCGTCCGAACCCCACGTGCAGGGGCTTTGCCATGCCCTGAACGCGATGGGGGCGCGGATCCGAGGAATCGGCAGCAACGTCCTCGAGATCGACGGCGTCCGCGAGCTTCGGCCGGCCCGGCATCGTGTCGGCCCGGATCACATCGAGGTCGGCTCCTTTGTCGCGGTGGCCGCGATGACCGGGGGCGCGCTGCGCGTACGCGAAGCGTCGACCGACCACCTCCGGATGATCCGGCTGGTGTTCGCGAGGCTCGGCGTCGAGACCCTCGTCGAGGGAACGAGCCTTCTCGTCCCCGCGGCGCAGAAGCGAACCATCGTGTCCGACGTCGACGGCGGCATCGCCAAGGTCGACGACGCCCCGTGGCCCGGTTTTCCCGCCGACCTCACGCCGCTGGCGCTGGTGCTCGCGACCCAGTGCGAAGGCACGGTCCTGATCCACGAGAAGCTCTTCGAGAGCCGACTGTTCTTCGTCGACAGCCTGATCGCGATGGGCGCGCGCATCCTGCTCAGCGATCCGCATCGGGCGCTCGTGATCGGCCCGAGTCGTCTTCACGGCGCGACCATCGTCTCGCCCGACATTCGCGCCGGGATGGCCCTGATCGCCGCCGCGCTCGCGGCCGGGGGCCGCTCGGTCATTCGCAACGTCCAGCAGGTCGACCGCGGATACGAGCGAATCGACGCGCGCTTGAAGGCCCTCGGCGCCCGCATCACGCGCGAGTGATTGTGCGCGGCGCTTCACCCGGACAGCCCCAACCCTGACAAGGAGACCATGCATGCGTGGCATCCAGATTCGCGGCGTGTGCGCCGCAGCGATCTTCGGCATCCTCGCCCTCACCGGCGCCGGCACGCTCCCGGCCGCCGCCGACGAGACGTGCAACTCGCCCTACATGGGAAATCTGATCAAGGGGCAGGAAGACTACCTCTACGTGTGGGCGCTCGGCGTCAAGGGCATGGGGGACGGCTCCGACAAGCTCGTCACGATCGACGTGAACCCCGCCTCGACCCGCTACGGCAAGGTGATCAACAAGATCTCGGTGCGCGGGCAGGGCGAGGCGCATCACATGGGCTTCACCGACGACCGGCGCTTTCTCTGGGCCGGCGGTCTCGATAGCAGCCGCATCACGATCTTCGACGTCGGCACCGACCCGGCGCGGCCCAAGTTCGTGCGGACGATCTCGGACATGCCGGCGAAGACCGGCTACGTCGGCCCGCACACGTTCTACGCCATGCCCGGTCGGATGATCGTCCAGGGCCTGTCGAACAACAAGGACGGCGGCGGCGAGACGGGCATGGCGCTCTACAGCAACAAGGGCGAGCTGGTCGCCACCTACCCGATGCCCACGACCGACGGCGGCGACGGCTACGGCTACGACGTCGCGATCAATCCCCAGAAGAACGTGATGCTGACGTCGAGCTTCACCGGGCGCAAGAACTACATGCGGCCTCTCGGTGAGTTGATCAAGGACGCCGAGGCGATGAAGCGCTTCGGGAGCACGATGGTGGTCTGGGACCTGAAGGCGATGAAGCCCAAGAAGGTCCTGAGCGTCCCGGGCGCCCCGCTGGAAATCCGCTGGTCGCTCAAGGACGGCGACAGCTGGGCGATCACCGCCTCCGCGCTCACCTCGAAGCTCTGGCTCGTCAAGCCCGACGCGTCCGGCGAGTGGCAGGCCAAGGAGGTCGCTGTCATCGGCGATCCGACGAAGATCCCGCTGCCGGTGGACATCAGCATCAACAAGGACGGCACCGGGCTCTGGGTCAACACGTTCATGGACGGCAAGACCCGCTACTTCGACCTGTCGAACCCGGAGCAGCCCAAGCAGACGTACGAGCGGGTCACCGGCAAGCAGGTCAACATGATCTCGCAGAGCTGGGACGGCACGCGGGTCTACATCGCCTCCTCGCTCCTCGCCAACTGGGACAAGGGCGGCGCGGACAACGAGCAGTTCGTGCGCGGCTTCTCCTGGGACGGCAAGGAGCTCAAGCCGGCTTTCGAGGTCGATTTCAACAAGGAGAAGCTCGGCCGCGCGCACCACATGAAGCTCGGCTCGAAGGCGATGAAAGCGGCGTATGGGCTCGAGCGCACCGCGACCGTGCGCTGAGCCGCGGGTCGGACCCATCCTGGCGCGCCTCGCGGCGGCCGCGGCCCTGGTGGCCGTCGCGGGGATCGTCGTCGACGCGCACGAGCCCGACGACACCCTGCCGGCCGCGATCACGATGGACTTCGTGCCGCCTGCGCCCGGCAGCTATGCGCTGCACCCGATCATGCGCGCGCCGGATGGACCGGTGCTCGACCCGGCGGGCCGGCGGCTGCCGCTGTCGCGCTTCACCGCGGGAAAGATCACGCTGCTCGGGTTCATCTACACCTCGTGCGCTGACGCGCGGGGCTGTCCCCTCGCCTATCAGGTCTTCCACACGGTGCGACACCGCGTGTCGGAGGATCCGGATCTGCGTGATCACGTGCGTCTGGTCTCGCTCAGCTTCGATCCGGCGCGGGACACGCCGGCGGTGATGCGCCACTACGCGGCCGGAGCGCCGCCGAACGGTGTGGAGTGGGCGTTTCTGACCACCGAGCAGCCGCGGACCCTGGTCCCGCTGCTCGACGGCTTCGGTCAGGATGTTCGCGTCGAGCTCGACTCGCACGGCCGGGCGGCGGGACCGCTCGCGCACGTGCTCAAGGTGTTCCTGCTCGACGAGGGCGCCGTCGTCCGCGAGATTTACACGACCGCGTACCTCTATCCCGAAGTCATCGTGAACGACATCAAGACGCTACGGCTCGCGGACCAGCCCCGGCGAAAGGCTGCCCCGTGAGCCCCCGCTCGCCGGTCGTTGGGCGCACGCCCGCGCCGCAGGCGTCACCTCTCGTCACGCCGGAGTGGCTCGCGCAAAACCTCGGCCGACGGGACGTCCGGGTCGTCGACGGCTCCTGGCACATGCCCCAGCTCAAGCGCGACGCGCGCGCGGAGTTCGTGCAGGCGCACGTTCCCGGCGCGGTGTTCTTCGATATCGACGCGATCGCCGACCCGCGGACCTCGCTGCCGCACATGCTGCCGCGCGCGTCGGAGTTCGCGCGCAGTGTCGGGCAGCTCGGCATCGGCGACCGGGATCGCGTGATCGTCTACGATTCGCGCGGCGTCGTCAGCGCCGCGCGCGTCTGGTGGACGTTTCGCGCCTTCGGCCACGACTCGGTCGCCGTGCTCGACGGGGGCCTGCCGCGGTGGCGAGCCGAGGAACGACCGGTCGAATCCGGCACGCCGGCGCCGAAGCCGCGCCGGTTCACCGCCCGGCTACGCCGGAGTCTCGTCCGCGACCTCGCGGGCATGCGCCAGAACCTCACGACCCGACGCGCGCAGGTGCTCGACGCGCGCTCGCGCGGCCGCTTCGCCGGCACCGAGCCCGAGCCGCGCGCGGGGCTCCGCTCCGGCCATATCCCCGGGAGCCTCAACCTTCCCTATGATGACCTCTATCAGAAGGACGGTACGCTGTTGCCGCCCGACGCCCTCCGCCAGAAATTCGAGGCCACGGGGCTCGACCTCGGCAAGCCCGTGGTCACCTCGTGCGGGTCCGGTGTCACCGCGTCCGTGCTGGCGCTCGGCCTCTACGCGGCCGGGCGACCGGACGTCGCCGTGTACGACGGGTCCTTCACCGAGTGGGGCGGCCGCGACGACACGCCGATCGAGAAATAGGCGGTGCGCGCTTTAGATTTAGGAGATCCCGACGATGCCGCTCAAGCTCTCCGACGACCTCAAGGCGCTCGCGCGTGGCGCGAACTTCGCCCATCTCGCGACGCTCATGCGTGACGGCTCGCCGCAGGTCGCGCCGGTGTGGGTGGATCTGGACGGGGATTTCATCCTCGTCAGCACCGGCGAAGGATCACTGAAGGCGAAGAACACGCGCCGCGACGCGCGGGTCGGGCTCTCGATCATCGCGATGGACAATCCGTACCGGGAAGCTCAGATCCGCGGGCGCGTCGTCGAGCGGCGGCCCGACGCCGACTTCAAGACGATGGACCGGATCTCGCACAAGTACACGGGCAAGCCGTTTCCGTTCCGCGACAATCCAGCGCAGCGCGTCGTGCTCGCGATCGAGGTCGAGAAGGTCCGCTACGCCGTGCTGCCGTTCGTGCACGCGCCCGCGTAACCCGCGGCGCGCGCGTCAGCGGCCCGCTCCGAGCTTCGGCCAGACCTCGTTGGCGAGGCGCTCCATGGTCTCGAGCACCTCGGCTTGCGAGCCCGAGCGGCAGTCGAAGATCGCGTGCGTGGGCCCGAGATCGACGACCGGTTTGAGCTGCTCGATCACCTGCTCCGCGGTGCCGACGAAAACGCGTCCCGGCTCTTCCGGCTCCCGCCTCGCGGCGTCGCCCCGAGGGCCGACGACGCGAACTCCGTAGCGCACGGAAAATCCACAGGCGTCGACGGGTCGCCCGCTGGCGCCGACCTGAGCGCGCAAGTAGCCGATCCGGGCGCGCAGCTCCTCCACGGGCATCCGGAACGCGTGCCAGCTCTGGCCGTATCGGGCCGCGCGACGAATCGCCGCATTGCTGTTGCCGCCGACAAAGATCGGAGGGTGGGGCTTCTGCAGGGGCTTGGGGAAGCAGCCGATGTCTCGCACCTGGTAGTGCGTGCCCTCGAAGACCGGATTCTCCTCGGTCCACAGCTTGACGAAGAGCTGGAGCCACTCGTCGGTGACGGCACCCCGCGCCGCGAACGGCGGCGTGCCCATCACCGCGAACTCCTCGGCGAGCCAGCCGACGCCCACGCCCACGAACAGGCGCCCGCCCGAGAGGACGTCGATCGTCGCCAGCATCTTGGCCGTGAGCACCGGGTTGCGATACGGCAGCACGAGGACGCTCGGGCCGAAGCGAACGCGGCTCGTGGCGCCCGCGAGGAAGCACAGCATCGAGAGCGGCTCGAGATAGTCGGCGTCCGGCGGCACGAAGATCCGACCGGTCGCGTTGTACGGGTAGCGCGACTCGATGCGCCGGGGGATCACGATGTGGTCGGTCACCACGACCGATTCGTAGCCGAGGGCCTCCGCTCGACGCGCGGCCTCGACGACGTTCTCCCGGGTCGCGAGCGGCCCGGCGTTCAGGATCTGGAAGCCCAGCCTGGTCATCGTCACGTCCCTCCGGCGCGCGGCGACGCGCGAGCCACCCGGTCAGTCGCAGTAGAGCTCGACCGTGTAGCCGTTCGGATCTTCGATGTAGATCGCGCTGTTGGCGCGGCGCCCACGTATCCGGACTCGTGCTTCCTTCACGCGCGCGCAGACCTTCTTCCATTCGGCGCGGGAAAAGTGCAGCCCGAAGTGGTCGAACCCGCCCGCGGCGGGATCGAAGCGAGCCCGCGTCCCGACGAAGTTCAGGAGATCCTGGCCGCCCATCGTCTCGAGAAACAGCATTCCGTCGTGAGGGAACGCGCGTCGGAGACCGAGGACGTCGGTGTAAAAGCGCTCGGTGGCGGCCAGATCGCGCGTCTTCAGCGCCAGGTGGCGAAGCCCGCGGCTCATACGATGCCCATGGCCGGCCGATCAGCCCGGATCCTCGGCCAGACGTCGGTCATCGTCCGCTCAAGAACCTCGAGCATCTCGGAGACGGTGCCGACCGAGAAATCGAGCACGAAGTGCTCGACGCCGGCGGCCACATACGCCGACAGGTCGTCGACGATCTGGGCCGGCGAGCCGGTCAACGGGGTCCGATTGCGCCCGGCCCCGTCCTGGAAGCGCAGCGGGCCCTTGAACGTGATCGTGATCGTCGCCGGGTCGCGCCGTGCCGTGGTCGCCATGTCGCGCAACCGCCGCACGGCCGCCGCCATCTCGGCGGGATAGAGCTTCACCGGAGGCCTGAGGCCGAGCGGGTGCCAGCCGTCGCCGACGTCGACGACGCGCGCGAGCGCGGCCTTGGTGTGGCCGCCGATCCAGATCGGGATGTGCTTGCGCGCCGGCTGCGGGCGGACCCCGCCGGCCTCGGCGATCCGCGCGAAGCGGCCCTCGAAGCTCACCCGCGGCTGCGCCCAGATCTCCTTCATGAGGCGCAGGTACTCGACGGTGCGGTCGGCGCGGTCGTCGAAGCGGACGCCGAGCGCCTCGAACTCTTCCCGCCACCATCCCACACCGGCGCCCAGGATCACCCGGCCTTGCGAGAGGTAGTCGGCGGTCGCGAGCGCCTTGGCGGTAACGACCGGGTTGCGGTACGGAATCACCAGCACGCTGATCCCGACGTCGATCCGGCGCGTGATCGTCGACAGGTAGGTGATCGCGGTCAGCGGCTCGAGCCAGGGCTCGTCGGGCCCGAGCGGAAAGGCCCCGGTCACCGAGTACGGGTAGGGCGATGCGCTCTTCACCGGAATCAGCAGCCGATCGCTGACCCAGATCGAGTCGTAGCCGAGCGCGTCGGCGCGCTGGGCGAGCGTCGTGATCGCGTCGCGGTCGGCGAGCGCACCGCGCCCCTGGAGGGAAAAGCCGATCTTGACCGCCATCGTTCAGCCGAGGGCCGCGACCCGGTGGCCGCGGCCGTTGACCGCGATGTCCATCGTCTCGACTCGCCGGGCGTCAGGGTTCCGCTGGACCGACGCCCTTGAACACGAACTTCTGGGCCCTCTTGCCCGAGTCGACTTCCGCCGTGTAGACGTTGCCCTTCGAGTCTACCGCCAGATTATGCACCCAGTGGAGCTGGCCCGCCTGGCGACCGTTCCGCCCGAACTTGCCCACGATGTGGCCGTTCTCGCGCAGCAAGGTCCACACGTGGTTGTTCTCGCCGTCGGCGTTGTAGAGCCAGGTCTGGGGCGCGTCGTGCGAGACGTCGAGATCCCAGACCGAGCCGTTGCCGCGCGTGGCGGGCGCGACGACGAACTCCTTCACGAACGTCCCGTCCTTCTTGAAGACCTGGATGCGGTTGTGCATCCGGTCGCACACGTAGAGGAGCCCGTCCTTCGCCAGCCGCGCGCAGTGCACCGGATTGCCGAACGACTTCACGCCGGCTTCGCCCGGCGGCCGGCCGTTGGCGCCCCAGTGCCGCTTGTAGGCGCCGGTCTGGCCGTCGAAGACGATCACGCGATGGTTCTTGTAGCCGTCGGCGATGAACACCTCGTTCGTCGCCGGGTCCACGTTCATGTTGGCCGGCCGGCCGAGGTGGGCCGTATCGTTGTCGCCCCCGGTCCGATCGTGCTTGCCGATCTGGAGCAGGAACTTCCCGTCCCGCGTGAACTTGAGCACCTGGTGATCCTTCGCGTCGTTGCCGCCGATCCACACGTTGTCCTGATGGTCCACGAAGATCCCGTGCTCGGTGAGCGGCCAGTCGTATCCGGCGCCCGGCCCGCCCCACGAGCGCACGAGCGCGCCATCGGCGTCGAACTCGAGCACCGGCGGCGCCGGCGCGCAGCAGAGGGAGCGCGGCGGGTTCAACGTGGCGCCACGCTCGTCCTCGGTCAAGGTGCGCGGCCGCTGGATGACCCAGACGTGGTCGTAGCGGTCCACCGCGACGCCCGCGGCCTGTCCCATGAGCCAGTTGTTCGGCAAGGGCTTGGGCCACCACGGATCGACCTGGAACTTCGGCGCTTGCCCGTCGCCCGGGCGCTGGGCCGTGACGGGTCCGGTGACGGCCAGGGTGAGGCCGACCAGAGTCGCGCACGCAAGGGCGCCGGTCACGATCCAGAGACGACGTCGGCGGGTCATGCGGATGACTCCTCGAGTCCGAAGGCCTTGGCCAGGAGCTCGTAGGACCGACGCCGCGCCTT
>Ga0137407_10001100_pt1 | contig 17712 bp, 14 predicted proteins | sample CZOMad2_2_16fung_FD_108410 | JGI IMG/M metagenome (GOLD analysis project Ga0137407, IMG submission 108410) | Vadose zone soil fungal communities from Angelo Coast Range Reserve, California, USA - CZOMad2_2_16fungal (Illumina Assembly) | ecosystem: Environmental > Terrestrial > Soil > Vadose... | reverse complement strand
CGTTCTCGACGCAGGCGACCACCGCCTCCACCTCGGCGGGCAGGGCGGCCAGCACCCCCGCCTCGTAGACCCGGGCGAAGGGGGTGCCGGGGTCGACCAGGGCGATGAGCGAGGCGGCAGGGCGGCGGCGGTGGAGCTGGGAGGCCTGCTCCAGGCTCACCTCGGCGCGCCGCAGGTCGAGGAGGACGATGGGCGGCGGCAGCCCCGGCCGGGTCGACCCGGCCTCGGCGAGGCTCACCCGGTGGATCGCCGCCAGCTCGTGCTGGAGGGCGCGTTCCAGGCGGTTGGCGAACGGCTCGTCGACCGAGACCACCTGCAGCTCCAGCTGCTCGGCGGCCAGGCGTGGCTCCACGGCCGGCTCGGCCGCCTCGGCGAAAGTGACCGCGGTGTCGTCGCCCGAGAGCAGGGAGGGATGGGTCGAGTCGCCGGACACCCGCCAGCTGGCGGTCGTCTCCAGGTCCGGATCGGCCACCGTCGCCGCCGTTGCCGCCGCGATCCCCCCTGTGGCCTGCGGGTTGCGGCTGCGCTCGTCGAAGATGCGGGCCGCCTCCAGGAGGACCATCTGGGTGTTGATATCGGCGTCGGGCAGGACGTCGCTCGGGTAGAGGGCGATGTCGTCGATCGGCCGCAGGTCGTCGATGGCGAACTCGAAAGTGCCGGTGTCCCAGACCATCACCTCGGCCACCGCCTGCTCGATCTGGCGGCCGATGACGTCGCGCAGCTCCTCGGCGCCGATCGCCCCACCGCCGATCAGGATCTGGCCCAGCGAGCGCCGCTCCCGCTCCTCGCCCTGGGCGGCGATGGCGCTGTCGAGCACCTCGCGGTCGATCGCCCCGCTCGACACCAGGAGGTCGCCCAGCTTGGGGGTGCGCGGCGCCTGGGCCGAGACCAGCTTGCCAACGTGGAAGCCGATCATCGCCCGCTCCGCGCCGCGGGAGAGGAGGAGGGTGCCGGTGCGCCGTCCCAGGTGGACGAACTGCATGACGTCGGCGACCGAGACGTCCTTCAGACTACCCGAGATGCCCATGGTCCGGTCTATTCGCCACGCGCCAGCTTGACCAGGCTCTCTAACGTGCGCAGCTTCCGGTCCTTGGTGGCGAAGAGCCGGGCGGCGAACAGGGCGATGGCGGCATGGGCGGAGAGGAGATCGAGGAGATCGCGGTCCTCGGACCGCAGGATCGGCTTGTGATCGAGGAGCTTCAGCACCACGAGGGCGCCGACGATGTCGTTCTGGACCCGTAGCGGCACCGCGGCCAGGGCCGGCGAGTCGACGTTCGGTCCCAGGCGCAGGACGCCGTCGGCCAGGGTGGCGTCGACCATCGCGTCGCCGCCCCGGTAGGAGTCGCCGGTGAACGGCGGCTCGGGCTCGCCGTAGATCCCCTGGTTCAGGGCGATCTCCAGGTCGCCCCCCTCGTCGCGCTTGAGCAGCAGGACGAAACGGGCGGCGCCCAGGAGGTTGATGGCGATCTCGGCGATCGTCTCCTGCACCTCGGCGGGGTCGAGGGTGGCGTGCAGCTGGTAGGTGGCGACGTAGAGGTTCATCAGGCGGCCGGCCTGATGCTCGGAGTCGACGAGCCGGGAGGCCAGCTCCTTGACGTCCGACTCGGCGGTCGCCAGGCGGCGCTCGAGCTCCAGGGCGCGCTCGTCGGCCTGCCCGTCCCCTCCCTGCTGGCGCTCGCTCTCCGCCTCGCGCAGGTTGGCCTCCAGGACCTGGGTCAGCTCGTTGGCGCGGGAGAGGGCCGAGCGCAGCTGGACGACCAGCTCGGAGTCCGCCGGCGCCGAGGCCGAGGTCGCAGAGGCGGGCGCGCCGGTCTTGGTGGCCTCGCTCACGCCGCGGTACCCTTCTCGAGGCGGGAGATGACGTCCAGGATCTCTTCGCGGTGGAACGGCTTCTTGATGTAGGCGGAGGCCCCGGCCTCCAGGCCGCGGGCGGTGTCCTCCTCCTTGCCCTCGGTGCTGATGACGATGACGGGCGTATGGGCGATGGCGCCATCCGCCTTCATCGCCGCCAGGAATTCGAGGCCGTTCATGTTGGGCATGTTGATGTCGAGCAGCACGAGCTCCACGTCGCCGTGCTCGCGCAGGCGGTCCAGGGCCTCGCGCCCATCCAGAGCATAGACCAGCGGGAACTGCCGCAACATCACCTCATACATCTTGTGCATCAACTTCGAGTCGTCGACGACCAGCACTTTCCTTGGCTGCACGGCGCTCTCCCGGCGAGACGGTGGGATGATCGGATCTTGCGCCCTATCATACCTGCCGGCGCATTTACGCAGCAACAAACTCAGACGGGGCGCTCTCACCCCCAGGGGGGTGTCCGTACCCCGCCGCCCACGGGCTCCGGCCCGGGCGAAGACCTCCCTGCCGCTTTCCAGACAGTCAAGTGTAGCCAATGCCGAGGTCAGGATACAAGGAAGACGCCAAAACCGGGCGCCTTGCGTTATGCTCGCCGACCGATGTCTGAGCCCGAAATCCCCCCGTCGTCTCCTCCCGAGGAGGAGGGCGCCTCGGCCCTGCGCCAGTTCCTGGGCCTTTTCGTCGTCCCTCTTCTCGTCGTCATCCTCTGCGTCGCCGTGTTCATCGGCTTCGGCTGGATCGCCCACGACCGGCTGACCACGGCCGACTGCCTGAACGACCTGCAGTCCGGCTGGAAGCCGCGGCGCACCCAGGCGGCCTACGAGCTTTCGAAGATCCTCACCAACGACCCCCACGCCCTCGACCGCGAGCCGGGGGCGCGCGACCAGCTGCGGCGGATGTTCCAGTCGGCGAGCGAGCCGGAGGTCAAGCAGTACCTCGCCCTGGTCCTCGGCCGTACCAAGGACCCCCAGGCCGCTCCGCTCCTCACCGCCGCGCTCAAGGATCCGGACAACAAGACCCGCATCTATGCCCTCCTCGCCCTGGGCGACCTGGGTGACCGCTCGGCCGCGGGGCCGATCGCCCAGGTTCTGGCCGATCCCGACCCGGGGGTTCGCAAGACCGCCGCCTACGCCCTGGGCGCGGTGAGCGACCCGGCCGCCGCGCCCCCGCTCCGGGCACGCCTGGAGGACGGCATCGCCGACGTGCGCTGGAATGCCGCCCTCTCCCTCGCCCGCCTGGGCGACCGGGCAGCCGTGCCGGTGCTCGAAACCATGGTCGACCGCCGGCTCCTCGCCCAGGTCCCCGACATCACCCGCGAGCAGCAGGAGGACGCCATGACGAGCGGCCTCGCCGCCTTGGGCGCGGTGGGCGGGCCGGAGGAGATCCCCGTTTTGGACCGCCTCGCCAAGGACGACCCCAGCCTCAAGGTCCGCCAGGCCGCGATCGACGCCAGGAAGGAGATGGCGAAGCGGGCGGGTGGGACGAAGGCGCCCTAGGGGGATCGCGAGGTTCGCCATGGGTCCCAACGCCACCCTCCTGGATCTCCTCTTGGAGCTTCAGGTCCTGGACCGCGTGCCGCGCAGCGGCTACGTCCTGCGCGGCGTCGCGAACCCGGAGAGCGTCACCGAGCACAGCTGGCACGTCCTCTTCCTCGTCTGGACCCTGGGGGCGCGCCTCCAAGGGCTCGACCTGCCGCGGGCGGTCGAGATCGCCCTCGTCCACGACCTCGCCGAGCTGCGGGTGGGCGACCTCCCCCGCACCGCCTCGCACTACTTCCCCCCCGGGGCCAAGAAGGCGGCCGAGACCGCGGCCATGGCCGACGTCCTCGCCCCCCTCCCCCTCCGGGCGCAGGAGCTCTACGCCGAGTACCAGGCCGGGGCCACCCCCGAGGCGCGGCTGGTCAAGGCCTGCGACAAGCTGCAGCTGATGCTCAAGGTGGCGGCCTACGAACGCTGGGGCGAGGGCGGCCTCGCCGAGTTCTGGGACAACCCGGACAATTTCCCGGACGTCGGCCCCGACAGCGGGTTCGCGCCGGTCGCCGAGCTGTTCCAGGAGCTGCTCGCCCGGCGACCGGCGAAGGGCTGAGGGCCCGGGTCACCGCTCGGCGCGTGCGGGCGGCCGGAGCTCCAGCTCTCCGGGGGCGATCGGGCCGTCGATCTCGGCCCGGTAGACGATCGTCTCCTCGGTGCGGAACTCCGGGAACTGGACGCTCTGATCGATCCGGCGGACGAGGAAGCTCGCCTTGTCGATCCAGAGGGTCATCGGGTCGCCGCGGCGCTTGCCCTCGATCCGGAAGCAGTCGGCACCGTCGAAGCTCGCATCGGGTAGGCACTTCGGCTCCTGCAGAGCGGTCAAGGGCCAGCCTTCGATCCGATCCGGCAGGAGCAGGCGAGGAATGGTGTGCGCCGAGCCTCCGGAGACCCCGGTGGCGCCGGCCAGACCCAGATCGAGCGAGGCCGGATGCTCGACGCCGGGCCGGAGATCCCACCAGCTCTGGACCTCCCCACCCTGCTGCCAGACGATCATGCGATGCCACTCTTCCTCGCCCACGCGGTCCTGGAACTCGAACCGGAAGCGGTCGGGCCGCACGAAGGCGGTCGTGAACGGCTTCTTGACCGTGCGCTTCCCCGTGCGTTGGAAAAAGACCGTCGTGGCCTCCCCCGCATCGCGATAGGAGCTGCATCCCGCGTAGGTCTTGGCCATCCGGGCCAGGATCTGCTCTGCGGTCAGAGCCTCCGCCGGCGGATCGCCGGCGCGGACGGTTGCCGCCCAGAGAGAACAGCAGAGGATGGAGGCCAGGGGAACGAGGAGACGCCGGCCGGTCCAGCTCGAGCGCATAGAACCTCCTTGCAAGATAACCACCCACCCCAATTCTACAACTTGCGCGAGGAGCATGGCAGCCCACCGGGCCACACGGCCGGGGTGATACCGTACTTCCATGGAGCCCTTCGCGCCCAGCCCGGGCCGCGGCGGGAGGGTGCGGGTCCTCCTGATCGGCGACGACCCCCTTGCCCGTAGCGGTCTGGCCGCGCTCCTCGCGGCCGAGCCCGGGATCGCGGTGGTCGCCCAGTCCACCCCCGGGGAGGACGCCGCGGCCGCCGTGGCCGAGCACGATCCCGACGTGGTGCTCTGGGATCTGGGCTCCCGGCCGGAGAACCCGCTGGAGCTGCCGGGGACGCCGGCCGAGGAGGGAGCGCCGCTCCTCGCCCTCGCCCCCGACGACGGCCCCGCTGCCGAGGCGCTGGCGGCCGGTGCCCGGGGGGTGCTCTATCGCGACGTCTCCGCCGGCCGCCTGGTCGCGGCCCTGGAGGCCGTGGCGCGCGGGCTCGTGGTCTTGGACGCCGATCTCGCCGCTCCTCTGCTCCCGGCGCCCTCGGCCGGAGCCTCCTCTCCCGCTGAGCCCGACGAGCCGGTCGAGCCGCTCACCCCGCGCGAGGTCGAGGTCCTCCAACTCCTTGCCGAAGGGCTGTCGAACAAGCTTATCGGCAGCCGGCTGGGGATCAGCGAGCACACGGCGAAGTTCCACGTCAACGCCATCCTCGGCAAGCTCGGCGCCCAGGGCCGCACCGAGGCCGTGGTCCGCGCGGCGCGGCTGGGGCTGATCCTGCTGTAGAGCCCCGCCGACCTGTCCGATCGGGCAGGTGCCTCCCTGGCGGATCGGCGGATGTGCGGGCTTGCGCCGCCGCCTATCCTCCTCTTCATGAGCGACACACACGACATCCAAGCGTTTTCCGATGCCCTGGCCTCCGCGGTGGAGGAGGCCGGTTCCAGCGTGGTCCGCATCGAGGGCCGCCACCGCGGTCCATCCTCCTCCGGCATCGTCTGGTCGGCGGACGGCGCCATCGTCACCGCCGATCACAAGATCGAGCGGGAGGAGGGGATCGAGGTCGGCCTGCCCGACGGCCGGAAGGTCGCGGCGCGCCTGGTCGGCCGCGATCCCGGGACCGATCTCGCGGTCCTCCGCGCCGAGGCCACCGACCTGAAGCCCGCGACCTGGGTCGGCGCCGAAGGGCTGAAAGTCGGCCATCTCGCCCTCGCCCTCTCCCGCCCGGGCCAGACCGTCCGCGCCTCCCTGGGGGTGGTCGCCGCCCTGGGCGACGAGTGGCGGACGCCGATGGGCGGCAAGATCGACCGCTACCTCGAAACCGACGTGGCCCACCAGCGCGGCTTTACCGGCGGCCTCCTGATCGACGTCTCCGGCCGCGGCCTGGGCCTGAACGACGCCGGCCTACGGCGTGGCCAGGGGATCGCGATCCCCGCCGCCACCCTAGAGCGGGTGGTCGCGGAGCTCCTCGCCCACGGCGGGGTGCGCCGCGGGTATCTCGGCGTCGGCGCCCACCCGGTGCGGCTGCCGGAGGCGGTCGCCGAAACGGCCGGCCATCCCGTGGGCCTGATCGTGGTCGCCGTGCAACCGGGCGGCCCGGCCGAGCAGGCCGGGGTGCTCTTGGGCGACGTCCTCCTCTCGCTTGACGGCCATCCCCTGGGCGACATGGGCGAGCTCCACTCCCTCCTCGGCGAGGATCGGGCGGGCAAAGAGGTGCCGCTTCGGCTCCTGCGAGCCGGGGAGGTGCGGGAGATTCGGGTCACGCTGGGGGCGAAGTAGGGGGAAGCCCTGAAGGGGCGGACGGTGATTCGTCTTCCGTCGCCCCTTCGGGACTGGCCAAATCTAGCGAAGAGGGCCCGAGACCGCCGACGGTATGCGATGGCAAGGTGGTACGATTGAATGGCTATGGCGTCGCACGGAAGAGTGTACCTGGAGACGACAGTGATCAGCTATCTGGCAGCACGGCCGAGTCGCGATCTCCGCGTGGCTGCACACCAGCAGGCTACGTCCGAATGGTGGACACGGAAGCGTCAGGAGTTCGATTTGTTCGTGTCGCAGATCGTCGTGGAAGAAGTGGCCGCGGGCGACCCAGATGCAGCCGCGTTGCGGCTCCGGTATGTCGAGGGCATCAATCTACTCAACTTGACGGAAGCCGGCCTCGCTTTGGCGGAGAAGTTGCTCGCAGACGGTTCCGTACCCATGGAAGCGGAAGAAGACGCGCTGCACATTGCGGTCGCCGCAGTGCATGGGATGGACTACCTCCTGACGTGGAATTGTCGACACATCGCGAATGCCACCATGCGGAGTCGTATCGAGGCGACATGCTCCGATGCCGGGTACGGCGCTCCGGTCATCTGTACCCCGGAAGAGCTCTTGGAGGATTGAAGCCATGTGGAAGGACGAGGTCGTCGAAGAAGTAAGGGAAGTGCGTCGCGCTCACGCGGCAGCACATGGCCATGACCTGCGTCAGATCTTTGCGGACCTGAAGCGTAAGGAGGAAGCCTCCGGGCGGCCCGTTGTTACCCTTCCACCAAGACCTGCGCGCTTCCAAAGGGCAGCCACTGCCCTCCAGCCGCCGATGACTCGCTGACAGCCGCCGACCGTTCGCTGCCTGCCGCCAGTGACTCGCTGACTGTCGCCGATCGTTCGCTACCTGCAGCCAGTGATTCGCTGCAGGCTGCCGATGGCTTGCTGACTGCAGCGGGTGACTCGCGTCCTGCCGCCGATGACTCGCGGCACGCGCGCCGACGGCTCGCTGCCGGCTGCCGGTGACTCGCTGCAGGACGCCGATGACTCGCTGCAGATCGCCGGTGACGCGCTGACGGTCGCCGAGGACGCGCCGCCGGAGCCCGAAGGCTCAGTCCTTGATCTCAATCCCCCGCCGGCCGAGGAGCAACTTCAATCGCTCGTAGAGTTTATGGCCGAGCAGCTTGTGCGCCGTCTGGGTGATGTCGCGCAGGACGATGCGGAGATCCTCGTCGCCACTCCAGTGCTTGCGGGCGTAGGGCTCGAGCTCGCCGCCGAAGGCCTGGGAGAGGACGGCGGCGGCGAGGACCAAGTCGTCGAGGTAGCCGACCGGCCCCAGGATTGCCTCCGGGAGGAGGTCGAAGGGGAGGATGAAGTAGGCGAGAGCGCCGCCGATCATGGCGCGGGTGGAGCCGGGGACGGTCTTGTCCAGGGTCAGGCGGACGAGCAGGATGAAGACGTCCGGCACCAGGAGGAGCATGCGGACGGCGTCGCCCGGGAGCTTGCCGCCGCGCTTCTCGATGGTATGGAGGACTTTCTCGCGCAGGGTGTCGTAGAAGGAGAGGAGCCCCTTGCTCGGCAGGTCCGTCCCCTTCGTCAGGGCGGCCTCCGCCTCCGCCTCCGCGGCGTCGAGATCGAACGACGCCAGGTCCTCGGCCACCGCGGCCGACAGCTCGTCGGTCCCGCTCTTCCCGCTCTCGTCCGTCCGCTCTGCCATGATGCCTCCCGCCCGGATTGCGCGTCGCCGGGTACCCTCATCTTAGGACAGGCAGGCTTACAACAGGTATGCCAGGGCGAATCCGATCTGCGCCGCCATCATCATCAGGTACATTTGCTTCCAGGAGGGGTGGTTCTCGGTCTCGGTCAAGGAGGCCGGGTCGCGCACCAGGAGCCAGACCGTGTAGATCCCCCAGAGGGTGAAGATCCCCCCCAGGGCCGAGAGCAGCCAGGCGTTGCCGGTGAGGATGGGGTGCCCGGGGTTCTGCGGGTCGCGCAGGTGGGCGCCGAGGGGCAGGAGGAGCCAGGGGAAGATGAAGAAGGGGGTGATGATCCAGGCCGCCTTTTTGACACCGTAGACGATGGGGAGGGTCTTGCAGCCCCCCGCCCGGTCGCCCTCGATGTCGGCGAAGTCCTTGGTCGAGGCGGCCCCTAGGAGGAAGAGGCCGAAGACCGACCCCAGGGCCCAGGGCTCGGTCGAAAAGACGTTCGCCACCATCCCCCACCCCGCCACCTTCAGGAGCACCCCGCGCGGAATGGCGATAGTCCAGTTGGCGAGCCAGCCCCGGATCTTGGTCCGGCCGAGGGAGGGCGCCGAGTAGATGAAGGTGAAGAGGAGCCCCGCGAGGTAGATGAAGAAGGGGGCGTGCTGCCCGATCGGGGCGGTCAGCTTCTGCTGGAGCGTCGTGTAGGGGTAGGGGACGACGAGCCAGGTGGGGATGAGCGCCAGGGCGTAGAGGATCCAGCTGAAGATCCAGACCTCGCGGACCGACAGCTCGCCGGTGACGAGCGGCCGGTCCGGCTTGTTCAGGCGGTCGATCTCCAGGTCGTAGATCTGGTTGATGGCGTTGGACGCCGCGTTCATGAAGCTGGCGCAGAGCGAGCCCAGGATCACGGTGGCGAGCACCGGCAGGGTCACCGCCCGCGCGGGGTCGGGGTTGTGCACCGAGCCGAAGGCGCAGACCGAGCCCGAGACGATGCCGAGGAGCGGCGGCAGGAGGGTGAACGGACGCGCCAGCTTGCTGTAGAGGGCGAGCTTCGAAGCCACGGCAGTCCTTTAGAGGAAAACCAGGGCGACCGCCCCGAGCGCGGCCGCGGCGAGCGCCCCGACCAGGGTGTTCAAGAAGTTGAGCGCCTCGTTGTCGAGCAGATTCCGCTTGCCGAGCGCCGCTCCCACGAGGCTCTCGAAGGTGGTGCCGACGAAGGCGCCGGCGACGACCGGGAGCACCCCGGACCAGGCGAAGAGCCCCACCGCGGCGCCGAGCGCCGCGAGCACCAGCGAGGCCGCGATGCCGGCGAGCGTCCCTTCGAGCGAGACCGCCCCCTCCGTCCCCCGCGGCACCGGCTTGAAGGTCGTGATCAGGAAGGTGCGGCGGCCGTAGAGCTGGCCGATCTCGGAGGAGGCGGTGTCGGCCGCGGCGGTGGCGAGGGCACCGGCGAAGGCGAGGGTCGAGAGGACGAGGAAGGGGGTGGCGGCGGCGAAGAGCGCGCAGCCGGCGGCCACCCCGGCGTTGGCGAAGGCGTGCCGCGCGCCGCGCCGGCCCCCCTTCTCCTGCGCCAGGTTCTGGTCCGCCTTCCGGCGGTAGCCGAGCTTGGTGGCGGCGCTCCCGATGACGAAGAAGGCGAGCAGCAGCAGGAACCCCTGCCAGTCGAGGAAGGCGTAGATCGCCGTCCCCAGGAACATCCCGGCGACCACTCCCGAGACGTCGACCGTGCGCGCCGCGAAGGCCAGGCCGGCGAGGACGGCGTTGACCGCGAGGCCGATCGCCACCCGGCGCCAGAGCCCCTCTTCGACCAGCACCCCCCAGTGCCCGCGGGTGAAGGCGAGCCCGAAGAGGAAGAGGCTCGAAAGGATGGGCACCCCGAGGTTGTCGTCGAGCCCCTGGGGGAGCGACTCCATGCTCGCCGCGAAGAGCGTGGCCACGAAGCAGATGGCGAGGGCGAAAGCGGCCTCGTAGCGACCCGGCGCGGTCCACAGGAGGAGCCCGGTGGCGGCCAGGGTGCCGAAGACGACGTAGGCGAGGCTCCCGGCCCAGCTCTTCTTCGGGTTCCAGGGGAGCGGGGTCTTCCCGAGGCTGATGCCGACGATCGAGGCCATGCCGTCGCCGAAGGCGAGGATGCCCCAGCCGGCGGCGGCGATCTCCAGGTGCTTGAAGAAGAGCAGCACGAGGAGGAGGACGGTCAGCGGATAGAGGATGATCCCCAGGGCCGAGCCCAGCTCGTGCTCGTGGTCGCGCCAGAGGTTGCGGCCGCCCAGGCGCGGCAGGAGGAGGAGGTTGAAGACCAGGGCGCCCAGGGCGAGGAGGACCGAGTAGAGGGGACCCAGCGGGCGCAGAGCCAGGGCGCAGAAGCCGGCCCCGATATGGACCGCCTTCCTGAGCAGCTCCTGGCGGGGGATGGCCCTCACCGCTTGGCGACCTTCGGGCTCGGCCACTGGCCGCTCTCGCGCAGCCAGGCGATCGTCCCTTCGAGCCCCTTCTTCAGTGGGCGGGAGCGGTAACCCAGCTCGGCCTTCGCGTGCTCCGAGCTGTAGGCCCAGTCGTGGCGGTAGACCTCGACCAGGTCGGGGGTGAGCTGCGGCGTCTTCTTGCGCAGACGCGCGAGAGTCTTGTCCGCCGCGCCGAACAGCTTGGCGACGGCGTCGGGCATGCGCCACCGCGGAGCCCGGATGCCGGACAGCTCCTCGAAGGTGCGGTAGAAATCGGCCTGGAGGACGTTCTCGCCGCCCAGCACGTAGCGCCCGCCGGGCGGGTGCTCCAGGGCGGCGACGACGCCCCGGGCGACGTCCTCGACGTGGACGTAGTTCCAGCGCCGCTCGGGCTTGCCCAGAAGGGCGGGAAGGCGGCGGTGGGCGAGGTCCAGGAGGTGGCGGACGACGATGTTGCCCTCGGTCAGCTCGCCCGGGCCGTAGATCACCCCGGGGTAGACGACGGAGACCGGCGCCCCCTGGGCGATGGCCTGGCGGGCGATGCGGTCAGCGAGAGTTTTGGTCCGCTCGTAGTCGTTGATCCACGTCCGGTCTCCCGACTCGGTCGACCCGGCCGATTCGTCGAGCACCCCGCCCGGCCCGCCCTCCGTGGGTCCCAGGGCCATGAAGCTCGACACGTAGAGGAAGCGGGAGAGGCCGGCCGACTCAGCCGCGGTCAGGGCGTTCTTGATCCCCTCGACGTTGATGCGGTCGAAGTCCTTGGTGGGGGCGAGGATCTTGACCAGGGCGGCGGCATGGAGGATGGCGTCGCACCCCTGGCAGGCGCGGACCAGGGAGAGGCGGTCGGTGACGTCGCCAGGGGCGAACTCGACCGTCTTGGGGAAGCGCTCGCGCGAGGCCCCCCCGCGGACCAAGAGCCGCACCTGCTCGACCGCCGGGTTGGCGATCAGCTCGGCCACCACGCGCCGCCCGAGGAACCCGGTACCACCGGTGACGAGGACTTTCATACTGGGGCAGGGACTGTATCAGAAGGGAGGAGCAGAGGACCCTCCCCGAAAAAGAGCCGCCGGATTTGCGCCATCCTGGCGCGCATCTTCTCTCCTGTATTTCACTGTTGACGCCAGTTTTGCGCTGGGGTAGATTGGCGGCCCACCCAGCGCCCCAGCAGCGGCAGGAGAATCCATGAGCGTACTCTCGTTTCCGCGCCTCTATTTCCAAGGGTTCATGCAGTGGGATCCCTGCACGTTCAACAACAATGACTGGCAGGAGTTCCCCACCTACGACGCCGCCAACGCGGCGCTCAACTGGCCGTTCCTCGCCACCCAGGGGGCAGAGGTGCCTCCCGGCATCACGCCGGAGAACTTCGTCACCACCTTTCGCCCCTGGGCCATCGCGCTGCAACCGGATGCCGTCGACAGCCCGGCAGGCGCGCGCGTCCCTGCCGAGTGGAACATGTTCGGGAGCCATGGCGTTTCTTTCGTTCAATATAACAACTACACGACGACCATCACCAGCGGCGCGCTGGGGTATGGCCGGCTGGTGACGGCCGATCCGCTCATCGGCGGCCCCGTGGGCATCAACGGCGACGGCGGCAGCGGCCCCGGACGATTGGTCGACATCAACCCGGCCTCCTTCTGGTCGAGCCAGGTCTATTTCGGACAGCTCTCGTTCGGCAGCGGCAATTGCATCCTCCAGGGCACGCCGAGCGCCCGGATGCATTCGCGATGGGTGAACCCGGCCCGCATCTACACCCAGGACCAGGAGCTGACCCAGCCGGCGGCGAGCTTCGCCTGCTGTTTCCAGGCCGGCATCCCCTACGACCAGATCGTATGGCCGTCCGCGAACGCCAATTCACCCCTCGCCGTCGCGCTGCAGCAGGCGGCCTCGCAGCCGTCCGCGCTGGGGATCAGCGTCCGCTTCACGGCCTATGTGAATCTCTATTTCAAAAACGGCGTCTTCAATGACATCTCCGCCCAGCCGAGCTCCTACGAGGAGCTGGCGGAGTGCCTGGCCACGGCGTGGGCCGCCTGGAACGAGAATGGCGACCCGTCGCAATTCTTCTCGCAGCCGTGCTACAGCCATGTCGTCGGCGTGGTGGGCGTCTGGAACCAGGGAGAGCTGGCGACGGCGCCCGTGGGCCGCTATCTGTCGGCGGCGAATGCCGTGACGCCCGCGGGGGTGAGTGGCGCGGCCGCTTTGGCGACCGAGCACCGGCGGCCGGTTCGTAGTTACCAGGCGGTGCCGGCGACGCCGGCGGCGATCGCCGGGAACGTCCCACTGTCGACCCCGCTGGGGCCTCTCGTCGCCAACGTGGACTTCGAAGCGGAGCTCATCTCGCTCGACCTCAACAGCACCATGCCCGAAAACGGCACTCCGGGCGAGTGGCCCTCCGATCTCACCAAGACCGACTTCGGACCGCTCGGCTTAGGCATCGTCAACAGCGAAGGTAACTTCACGGCGATCGCGACGATCGAGTACGCGCAATATCAGCAAACCGCCTATGAGGCGAGCGCCGGTATCGTGGACATTCCGTTCCCCAATTCCGGTACCGGCGAGCTGTTGCAGAACGGCGCGCTGGCGATTCAGGTGCAGGGCCAGACCGCCCTCCTCGAGCAGCTCTACTCGGCCCAGACCGATCAGCGCGGCATCTATCTCGACCAAGGCGGGCAGGCTGACTTCGACGTCTCCGTCTATCAGGTGGGCACGCCGGCGCCGGGCACGAACGTGTTGATCGCGAAGTACAACTCAGGGGGGCTTTCCCTCATCCCCACCAATCAGTCGCAGCTGGTCAATTTCACCAACGGCAGCCAGACCGAGATCACCGTCGGCGGCATCACGACCGCGGTGACGATCGTCACGGCCGACGCCAGCGGCATCGCCTCGGTGGGCATCGCGGCGCAGAGCCCCGGCTTCCCGGTGCTCGCCTTCTTTCCCTATACGGGTGCCACGCTGCCGCAGCCTCCCGTCACGCTCCTCGGTGGCCCCTGGCCGCTCGTCACCTATGCGTTCTACACCACCGTGCGAGTTTTGCCTTTCGACGATGCGGCGCCCGCCGAGCTGGTCGCGCTCTGGAACACCACCGGGAGTCAAGAGGGGGTATGGCAGTTCGTCTACCATAACATCCTTTACATTTACGACATGATTTTCAGCGTGATGCTCAAGTACGTGAACCTCGGCAGCCAAAGCGCCGTCGAGGAGAACTTCGCCAGCATCTGGAGCGCCATCTCGGCGGAGAGCGCAGAGGCAAGCACCTATGCGATGCCGATCACGCGCGACATGTCGGCCGGCAAACGCCTCGCGCTGCAGCTCTGGATCTACCTGGTCGCCAACAATTACGACGTGCCGGATTTCAACGTGAATTCGATTCCGGCCGGATGGTCTCCGAGCTGAAGAGCTGGAGAGCTGGAGAGGGGGGCGACGGAATCGGCGGCGCTTCCCCTACTTCCGCTCCACGTTCTCCACCAGAAACGCCAGCCTATCCGCCGCCAGCTCGATCGCCTTGGCCCGCGGGATGCCGGCGCCGTGGCCGGCGCGGGTCTCGACGCGGAGGAGGATGGGGCGGTCGCCGGTTTGGGCGCGCTGGAGGGCGGCGGCGAACTTGAAGCTGTGCGAAGGGACCACCCGGTCGTCGGTGTCGGCGGTGTCGACAAGGGTCGCCGGATAGGCGGTTCCCTCGTGCGCCTGGTGATAGGGCGAGTAGGCGTAGAGGGCGCGGAACTCCTCCGGCACCTCGACTGAGCCGTACTCGTGGACCCAGAGCCGGCCGACGGTGAAGCGCTGGAAGCGCAGCATGTCGAGCACTCCGGCGTGGGGCAGGGCGGCGGCGAAGAGCTCGGGGCGCTGGGTGAGGGCCGCCCCCACCAGGAGGCCGCCGTTGCTGCCGCCCTGGATGGCGAGGCGGCCGGGGCGCGTGTAGCGCTCTTTGATCAACCACTCGGCGGCGCCGAGGAAGTCGTCGAAGACGTTCTGCTTCTTGACCGTCATCCCGGCCTGGTGCCAGGCCTCGCCGTACTCGCCGCCGCCGCGCAGGATGGGCAGGGCGTAGATCCCGCCGCGTTCGAGCCAGGCCAGGGTCGCCACCTGGAAGGTCGGGGTGGTCGAGATGGCGAAGCCGCCGTAGCCGAAGAGGAGGGTCGGCCGGTCGCCTTTCCGTGGCAACCCCTTCTTGTAGGCCAGGAACATGGGGATCGAGGTGCCGTCCTTCGAGGGGAAGCTCACCCGCTCCACGGTGTAGTCCTCCGGCCGGACGTCGACCTTGGCGCGATGGAGGAGGGTGCTGGTGCCGCTCCCCAGGTCGAGGCGGTAGACCGAGGGCGGGGTGTTGAAGCTCGAGAATTCGTAGAAGGCCTCGCCGTCGCTCTGCCGGCTGCTCATCTCGCCGACCGTGCCGATTCCCGGCAGCTCGATCTCGCGCAGCGGCTGGCCGGCGAGGGTGAAGAGGCGGAGGTGGGACGAGGCATCCTCCATCAGGTGGGCCAGGAAGAGGTTGCCGGCCCGGAGGACGCCGCGCAGCGTCCCCTTGCCCTGGGGCAGGATCTCGCGCCAACGCTCGGGCTCGGGGTGGAGGACGTCGAGGGCGATCAGCCGGCCGCGCGGGGCGTCCAGGTCGGTGCGGAAGAAGAGCTCCGAGCCCTCGCTCCCTTCCAGGAGGAAGTACTCGTTGGTGAACTCGCGCACCAGGATCCGCGGAGCGGCGAACGGGTCGGCCAGGTCGCGCACCAGGACGCGGAAGCGCTGGCCGGTCTCCTTGGCCAGGGTGATCACCAGGTAGCGGCCGTCCTCGGTGAGCTGGACGAAGACACCCCAGGTCGGCTGGTCGGGCTGCTCGAAGACCAGGGTGTCGGCCTCCTGCGGCGTGCCCACCCGGTGGTAGTAGACCCGGTTGTCCAGGGAGGCGGCCTGGTGCTCGGCCCCTTTCGCGGGGGGTGGGAAGTGGGTATAGAAGAACCCCTTGCCGTCCGCGGTCCAGGCGGCGCAGCAGGCCCGGCTCCAGCGCAGCTCCTCGGGGAGGGTCTGCCCGGTGACGAGGTCCAGGACGTGGTAGGTGTGCCAGTCCGAGCCCGCCTCGGCCACGCTGTAGGCGAGGTAGCGGCCGTCGGGGCTCGCCTTGGTGTCGCCCAGGGCGACGGTGCCGTCCGCCGACCAGGTGTTGGGGTCGAGGAGCGGCCGCGGCGCCTCCAGAAGCGAGGATTGACTGTAGAGAACCCCCTGGTTCTGGTGCCCGTCGTTGTGGACGAAGAAGTAGCGGTGGCCCGCCCGGAAGGGGACGCCGTGCCGCTCGTAGCTCCAGAGGGCGGTCAGGCGCTCTTCGATCACCGCCCGTTGGGGGAGCGCCTTCAGATAGCCGGAGGAGACCCGGTTCTCGGCCTCGACCCAGCTCTGGACCTCCGCCGACTGGTGGATGTCGTCCTCCAGCCAGCGGTAGGGGTCGGCGACGGAGACGCCGTGGAAGACGTCGACCTGCTCCACCCGCCGCGTCGGCGGGTAGGAGAGGCGGGATTGGGCGCCTTCCAGCAAGGGGAGCAGGCCGACGGCCAGGGCGAAGGCGGCGAGGCGGGGGGCGGAAAGACGGCGGAACGGGTGCCTCATGGCGTGCGTCCTCTTCTTCGAGCTCTCGGAACCTGCGTGGGGCTTCACACTAGCACGCCCGAAAGCCGTCCGCTCCCGGCCGCACCCCCGTCCTCCCCACCGGTCTATCGCCGGCAGCGCCCTTGGGAAACGACCCGGCATAGTTCTTGCCCTATATCTCTGGCGAGAGCAGTCGCCGCGGCGCCGCCCCGGAATCGAGAACGTTCCACCCCTCGCGGCACCGCAAAACACAACGAGGTGACCTATGAAAACAACACGGATCATGCTCCTGGCCCTCGTCCTCGCAGGCACCCTCGCCGGGTCAGCCTCCGCCTCGACCTCCATCGCGGCGGGGCTCCACATCGGCCCCTCGGGCCGCGCCGCGGTGGACGTGGGCTTCTTCTACGATGACCTCGCTCCCTACGGGAACTGGGTCGAACGCCCGAGCCGAGGCTGGTGCTGGGTGCCGCGCCACGCCCACTACCGCCACTGGCGTCCCTATGAGTATGGACACTGGGTGTGGACCGACTACGGCTGGACCTGGGTCTCGGACGAGCCTTATGGCTGGGCGACCTACCACTACGGGCGCTGGTATCTCGACTCCGACTACGGTTGGGAGTGGATTCCCGGTAACGAGTGGGGTCCGGCCTGGGTCTCCTGGCAGGCGGGGAGCGACTACGTGGGCTGGGCTCCTCTGCCGCCTTCGGTCGAGTTCAGCGGCAACTTCGGCGTCGACTACGGCGGGGTCAGCTTTGCCGCCAGCCTGACGCCGGAGGCCTATGTCTTCGTGCCGGAGCGCCAGTTCCTGGCGCCGCGTCTGGCCAGCTACGTCGTGCCGGACGTCCAGGTAGCGGGAATCTGGCGCGGGACCCGCAATTTCACCAACTACCAGCGGATCAACGACCGCTTCATCAACCGCGGCGTGCCCGTCGACAACATCCAACGGGTGATCGGCCGTAGCGTGCCGCGCTACCAGGTCGCCGACCTGGGGTGGAACCAGCGGCATCAGGAACGGGTCGCGGCCAACCGGGTCGCCATGTTCCGGCCGCAGGTGCAGCGCGCGGCCAGGGTGGCAGCGCCTCCCCAGCGCCCAATCGCGCGGCGCGCGGTGATGACCGCCGCCGCGGCCGCCGCCAGGACCCGGGAATTCCATGCCGAGCGCCAGGCCCGGCAGCAGCAGGTCCAGCAGGGCCGGCTGGCCCGCCAGGGTCAGGACCAGCGTCTGGCCCAACGCCAGCAGCAGCTGACGCAGCGCCAGGCGCGCCAACAGCAGGCCCAGCAGGGTCGACAGGCCCGCCAGGGCCAGGACCAGCGCCTGAACCAGCGCCAGCAGCAGATGGCCCAGCGCCAGAATCGCCAGCAGCAGGCCCGGCAGGGTCGGCAGGCGCGCCAGGCTCAGGATCAGCGACAGGCCCAGCGCCAGCAGCAGATGGCCCAGCGCCAGGCCCGCCAGCAGCAGGCCCAGCAGGGTCGGCAGGCGCGCCAGGCTCAGGATCAGCGACAGGCCCAGCGCCAGCAACAGATGGCCCAGCGACAGGCCCGCCAGCAGCAGGCCCAGCAGGGTCGGCAGGCG
>Ga0137407_10001097_pt1 | contig 17717 bp, 13 predicted proteins | sample CZOMad2_2_16fung_FD_108410 | JGI IMG/M metagenome (GOLD analysis project Ga0137407, IMG submission 108410) | Vadose zone soil fungal communities from Angelo Coast Range Reserve, California, USA - CZOMad2_2_16fungal (Illumina Assembly) | ecosystem: Environmental > Terrestrial > Soil > Vadose... | reverse complement strand
CTCTGCCAGACCGTCCATGGAAAGCTGATCGTCACCCTGCGCCAGGGAACCTTCCGCCACGAATCATCGCTCAGGACGTTCGTGGTGCGCGTCACGCGTTACAGCGCCGTCGATCACATCCGTAAGACTTACCGCGATCCGCTGTGGAGCTCCCTCCTGGAGCCCGACGCCGCCGTCCTGGAGGCCAACCCGTACCAGCGTCTCGCCTCCCTCGAAAAAGGACATCTGCTTCGGCAGATACTCATGCTCTCGCCACGCGAGTGCAGGGAGCTCTGGCATCTGGCCTTCGTCGATCAATTGGGGTACGCCGAGATTGGCCGGCGACTCTCGATCTCCCCTGGAACCGTCAAGTCGAGGATGTCGCGTTGCCGTCAGAAGCTCCTGACGCTGATGAGGAGGCTCGGTGGACATCGTACGCCAGTCGACCACTAGGCAACCGCCTCGCGGGCGGCTCCTGAATCACCGGCTACTGGTCCGCCAGGAGAAGCATGTCATTGTCCGGCAGAAGGCTCAGGTCGCTGCTGACGATTCCGGGGTCCGTGGAGCGAAACTGGACGACGTGGATTCCGTCCCCCATGCCGCTCCTGATGTGGACGTGGAAATAGTTGCCGGCAATCGTGACGGAGAAAGGCACGCCGAGTTGGCGGATGATCTCCGCATTGATCGCGGCGGCGGTCGGAAAGGCGCTGGTCGAGACGCTCACGGTCGTGTTGTTCACCGTGACGAAAACCATTCCGGATCCGGCCGGTGTCTCCCCGACCAGCCCGATTCGCGCGACCTTCCCGACGGCGGTCTCGTTGAGTCTCAGCTCCACCGTCTGGATGCCGGGGTCATTCTCTCGGAACGTGAGCCGATTGATTTCAGTGTAATCCAGTTTCAGGATCAGGACCCCCCATCCGTCAGGCGGCTGAATGAGCGAGACAGTGAAGTCCTCTCGGGCGCCGAAGGTGTAGTTCGAGCACGGTGCGTTGGGATCGTCGAGAACGGGACGAGGCGCCCGACACGGCCCGGGGCCCGTGCATGGCGGATTGGGCGGAGGGCATTGTGGCGGCGGGTTCACGATGTTGTCCTGAAGGCAATAGAGAAGTTCGTTGATCCCCTGTCCGGTTTCCAGCGAGCACGTGACGGTCGGATTCCAGTCCTCTTCGGAGGTGGCGCCCTGCGTGGGCGCGGGCGGATCTGTCTTTCCATTCGCTCCGCCGATCAGGATTTCGCCGCCTTGAACGGGCGTCGCGAGAAAGGTCAGAACGCCGAACGTCGCCAGACCAGCCCCCAGCATCGAACGCATCGTCATGGCATCTCCTCTCATGAATGGATTCCTACGATACGACCAACTCCACCGCGGGGCCATCCATGATTCTTATTCTCTTCGCCGTTCTGGCGCTCGCGCACCCGGCCGAGCGCTCGATAGACCCGATCGCCACCGAGAAGCGGATGGGCGAGCTGCAGCTCGAATTCGAGTCCCACGCGAGGGCGAAAGACTGGGAGGGAGCGCTGCAGGCGATCCGTCGGACGTCCCTGCTCGACCCCGATCACCCGAAGCCTTATCTCCTGGCCGTCCTGCTCTCCTCCCGACGTGGGGCTCTCGGGCAGGCCGGCGCCGTCATGGACGGTCTCGGGCCGGCCGGGGGGCCCGGGAGGATCTACGGGGATGGGATCGCGCTCTTCATGGACGACAAGGCGACCGAGGCCGCCACGGCCTTCCAACGAGCCCTGGAGTTGTACCGCGAGCAGGGCCATGCCGCCGGTCAGGCGGCCTGCCACACCGCCATGGGAAACGTCGAGAAGAAGTCCGGTCGCCTCGACGAGGCGCTGGCGGACTACGAAGCCGCCGTCCCCCTGCTTTCGCGAATCGGCGATCGCCTCGGGATGGCCGACGTCCAGTCGAACCTGGCGAAGCTCGAACGAGATGCCGGCCGACCGCAGAAGGCGGCCGAGAGACAGCGCGACGTCCTGAGCCTGCGAGAAGAGCTCGGGGACGAAGCGGGGCAGTCGAGGAGCTGGCACGAGATAGGTGTGTCGCTCCATCAAGCCGGCGATCCTGGAGGAGCCATGCAGGCCCTCGATCACGCGCTGTCGATGCGAGACAAGGCGGGGGACGGCGCGGCCCAGGCGTCGACGCTGAGAGTGATGGGCGAGATCCATCTCGAGGCCGGACGCGACCGTCAGGCTCTCGACGCATTCCGGACCGCCGCCGCCCATGACGCCGTCGTCGGCGACAGGCGGAGCGAGGCGGGCACGAAGAGCTGGATCGGCAGGACGCTGCGCCGTCTCGGAGAGTTCGAGGCGGCAAGAGAGATCCTCCAGTCGGCGCTGGCTCAGGCGGTCGAATTCAAGGATGCGAAACTGCAGGCCGCAATATTGACGGATCTCGCGGCGATCCACGTCGCTCTCTGGGAGATCGCCGACGCTCTCGTCGCCGGGGAGCGCGCCATCGATCTGAACCGGCAGGAGGGCAACCCACGCGGCGAGCTGACCAACCAGAACACTCTGGGCGCGATCTACCACGCGCTGGGAGATATTCCTCGCGCGCGCCGTCACGTCGAGTCCGCGCTGCAGCTCGCCCGGGAGCTGGGAGACGAATCGGAGCTCGCGCGCGCGTACAACAACGTCGGTGTGCTGCTCACGCGCGACGGCGACGCCCAAGACGCCCTGCAGAATCTCCGGCAGGCCGAGAGCCTCTGGCGAAAGATCGGAGACTCCCGCAGCGCGGCGGCCACCCAGGCCAACATGGCCGAGGTCCTCGTCTCTCAAGGACAGCTTTCCGGGGCTGAAGAGCTGCTCAGCGCCGCGCTCGAGACGCTCCGGTCATCGGAAGATCGCCTCGGGCAGGCCTCCGCTGCGAACCAGATGGCCGAGCTCAGACTGAAGAGCGGACGGGCCCGACTGGCGATCGGGACGTTCCGGGAGACCATCGAACTGGCGGGACGGTTCGGTCTGGCCGAGGAAGAGTGGCGGGCGCACGCCGGGCTGGCCGCGGCACTCGAGGCGATCGGCCACCATGACGACGCGGTGGCGGAGGCGCGGCTCGCGCTCGAGTGCGTCGAGAGATCCCGCGCCCGCATGCTGAGCGATACGTTCAAGATCCGTTTCCTCGCCGGCAGAATCACTCTTTACGAGGACGCGCTGTCACTGATTCTCGGCACGGGCAAGCGCATCGACGGCAGCCGGGCCGGCGATGGCCTCGGCGTCATGGAGCGGGCGCGGGCTCGAGGCCTGTCCGATCTGCTCGTGGAGTCACGCGCCGGGCTGAGAGAAAGTGTCCCCCCCGACCTGCGCAAGCGCGAGGATCGGGCCCTGGATGGCATCAACGCCGCGACCGTGCGGCTCCTCGCGGCCGTTGGGAGCGGGCCTCTGCGGGAGTCGCAACTCCAGTTGAGCGAGGCCGAGGAGACGCTCGAGCGAGTCGAGATCGAGATGCGCACCTCGGTGCCGCGCTACGCCGGCATGGTCTATCCGCGGCCGGCGGCGGCTGCGGCGGTTCAGTCCGCCCTGAGGGACGATGAAGTCCTGCTCGAGTACTTCATCGGCGCCCGGCATGCGTGGGTCTGGGAGGTGACTCGAACGGACATTTCGGTTCGCGCTCTCCCGGCGCCGGCGAAGATCCGGGAGGCCGTGAGAGCCTTCCTCGATCGAGGCGGCTCCCCCGGAGCCGGGCTCGGCGGGACGAAGCCGGATGCCGGCGCCCAGCTGCTGGCCGATATGCTGGCGCCGGGGTTGCGCGCAGGTTCGGGAAAACGACTGCTGATCGTACCGGACGGGCCGCTGCATCACCTGCCTTTCGAGGCTCTCTCCCGCAAGAGGCGGCTCCTCATCGAGGACCACGAAATCACCATGCTCCCCTCCGCCACGGCGCTCCTGCTCATGCGGGCGCAGCCTCGATCGGAGATCGCGAGCTCTTTTCTCGGCATCGGAGATCCCCTGCCTGGAGGTGCCGCGATGCCGGCCCTGCCTTTCTCGCGCGTCGAGCTGGAGCGGATCGGCGGTCTCTTCGCGGAACCGTCCCGCACCCTTCTGACCGGCGGTGGAGTCTCCAGGGAATCCTTGAAGAACCTGGACCTCGAGAGGTACGGATTCGTCCATTTCGCCTCGCACGGGCTCTACAAGGCGGGTGAGACGCAGACCGGTCTCTGGCTCGGGGCGACGAAGGGTGGCGCGGGCGATTCGATCCTGACTCTGGAGGACGTCCTGGCGCTGCGCATGAGCGCCGGCCTGGTGGTCCTTTCCGCCTGCCAGTCGGGGCAGGGCGAGTTGGTGGACGGCGAGGGTTTCGTCAGCCTGACACGCGCCTTTCTCTATGCAGGGTCCCGATGGGTCGTCGTGGCCCTGTGGAATGTCAGCGACAGCTCGACCGTCGATTTCATGGAGGTCTTCTACGAACACCTTCGCGCCGGTGAACAGCCGGCGACGGCATTGCGAGAGGCGAAGCTGAGCTTCATCCGATCCGACCGTCCGGCGCGCCGCGAACCCTATCGCTGGGCCCCCTTCATCCTCGTGGGGGAACCGACCCGATGAGCGACCTCCACGAACTGCTTCCCTGGTACGTGAACGGCACGCTCGATGCCGGGGAGCGCGCGAATTTCGAGGCGCACCTCGCCGACTGCCGGGCCTGCCGCGACGAGATGTCCGTCATCGAGGAGCTTCGCGGGGAGTTGAAGCATCCCGGCCTGGATCTTCTCGCCGATCACCCCAGCCCGGAAAGGCTGGCCGGCGTCTCGATGGACGGCGCGAACGATGCCGAGACACGCCGTCACCTCGCCCTGTGCCTGACCTGTGCCGAGGAGGTGGTGTGGCTCAAGGGGGAGACACCGTGCGGAGCGACGCCGCAATCCGTGCGACGCCCCGCTCCCCGTTGGGCCCTGCCGGCCTCGCTCGCGGCGGCCGCCGTGGTCGTCGTCGTGGCCGCAGCCTTCTTCGTGCTTCCCCGTCCGACCGGACACCCGACGGGCCGACTGCAGGTCGATCTGATTCCAGCGTCCGAGCGCGGAAGAGCGGACCACCCGGCCGTCCTCGTCCCGAAGAACGCCGATGACGTCCATCTTGTCTTCGAAGTCGATCTCGGACCGGAGGATTTTCCGGCATCGTTTCGCCTGCTCGATGCGGCGGATCGGCCTGTCCTCACGATGGAGAAGCTCCAACCTGCCGAGCTCTACCGGGGCGCCTTCCTGTTCATCGTCTGCAACCGGAAGGACTGCCCCGATGCCTCCTACGTCGCGCGCCTCTCGCCTCGAGGCGGCCGGCTTCCCGACGTCGAATTCCCATTTCGCCTCACCACCGGACCGTAGCCTTCCGTCCGGCGGTTCTTTTTTCGGGAACCGGAGGCGTCCGCTCATCGACTGTGCAGATGTGGACGTGTTTGTCTCGGGACATGGAGGGATGGCGATGAAACGCATCATGCTGTTCTCGTGGGTGTTTCTGGGCCTGGTCGTCGCGACGGGCGCGACGTCCCCGTCGGCCGCGGTGAAATCCCCGCCGGCTCCGGTCACTGTCGGAGTCGTGAATCTCGATCAGGAGCTCGCGCTGTTCGGACAGAACGGGGTCGAGTCGACCCCCATGACCTGTACGCTGTGTTTGACTCAATTCAACTGCACCGGCCAAGCGGGTGCGGCGTGCGCCGACAATTGCACATGCCAGGTGTGCGGCGGAAGCCTCGGCTGCCGGCCGAATCCGCCGTGCCTCCCACCGGGGCCATGCCCGATTGGCCCACCGAACGTCGACGACGACCCGCCCCCGCAACCGTAACGCGCCATCACGGGGCCGGTGGTGATCGCCGGCCCCGCCTGCTTCCACCGGCGAGTATCCGTTTCGCCTCAGCACGACACCCTGACCTCCCACCCGGCGATTCTCTTTTTTCGGGAACCGGAGGTGTCCGCCCATCGACTGTGCTGGTGTGGACGTGCATGTCTCGAGACATGGAGGAATGGCGATGAAACGCATCATGCTGTTTTCGTGGGTGTTTCTTGGCCTGGTCGTCGCAATGAGCGCGACGTCCCCGTCGGCCGCGGTGAAAACGCCGCCGGCTCCGGTCACCGTCGGAGTCGTGAATCTTGATCAGGAACTCGCGCTGTTCGGACAGAACGGGGTCGAGTCGACCCCTGTGACCTGTACCCTGTGTTTCACCCAGTTCAACTGCACCGGTCACGAGGGCGCGGGGTGCGCCGACAGTTGCTCATGCCAGGTCTGCGGCGGCAGCCTCGGCTGCAGGCCGAATCCGGGTGGTGGTGAGTGTGGCGGCCCGGGAGGCCCCAAGTGCATAGATCCGTAGTTCCCGATCCGCCCCCGCAACCGTAACGCAAGCCATCACGGGGCCGGCGCCGATCGCCGGCCCCGTCAGCCTTCACCGGGAGGTGACATGAGATCGCCGCAGGGGATATCGGTGGCACTGCTCGTCCTGCTTCTTACAGGATCGGCTCATGCGCCGGCGGACACCGGCGGCGCCGCACTCGAGACGAAGCGGCTCGAATTCGCCCCCGAGGTGCTGAACATCGAGTTCGTGAGACGCCCGCTGCTCCTGAATCTGAAGGAAGAGCCCCAGGTCTGCGCGGATCTCCCGGGAGAGCGCAGGTACGGACAGATCCCCTTTCGGCTTCCGGAGGAGGACGCTCTTTCCACCGAGCACTTCCTCTCCTTCATGGTGATCTACGGCGGCAAGCCCCTGCCGAGCCTTCTTGTCGATCTCAACCAGGATGGCGCGATCGCGTGCGACGAGAGCGTCGATCTCGTCCAGAATCCGACGGACCGGGGGCGCGCCTTCCGGACGCTCGTCCTGGGCGGGAAGGGGATCCGTCCGGAGGGGCGGTATCGACTGAGCCTCCCGGCGGTCCTCGGATCACCCGAGGGGGATCTCTTCGGTCTTGACCTGGTGGATGCGCCGGTGGCGCGATGGACTCTCGACGGGCACCCGTCGATGTGGGTCCTATTCGACGGAAACCATGACGGCGTTTACGATCGCAAGTTCGGCGACGGAATCCTCGTCGACACTTCAGGGCTTGGACGATTGAACGCCGACCCGTACGCCGGCGGCTTCTTCTCCTACAATCTGCCGCTGAGGCTCGGGAGTGCGACCTACAGAGTCCTCGACGTCGACCCGCAGGGGCGCCACCTCACGCTCGCGCGCATGCCTGAAGGCGACGCGGCAAAGCTCAGGCCGCTCGGACCGGGTGAGGCGAGCGACACGATTGACTGCGCCGACGGCGGGGGCGGGGCCATCCGGCTCGGAGGCGCGACGGGCCGTTATCAGCTGCTCGACTTCTGGTTTTCCCGGTGCGGTTCCTGCGAGAGAGAGCTCAAGGCTCTCGCACCCGTGATCGAACGGATAGGGCCCGAACGTCTGACCGCCGTGGGGGTCAGCCTCGACGCGACCCGGAGCGCCTTTCGCGCGTTCGTCGAGGCGCACCAACCGGGGTGGCCCCAGTGCTTCGTCGGCTCGACGTTCTGGGACAACCCCGTCGCCGCGAGATTTGGCGCCACCGGCCCCTCGGATCTGATCCTGCTGGATCCTGACGGCAGGGTGATGGCGCGGGCTCACAGTCTCGACGGCCTCCTGCCGAAACTCGACGAGCTGTTCCCGCAGCCGCGCGTCCGCTAGATCTCCGCCGAGACCCTCCCGCATCTCCCTTCGCGTTCCCGGGGTTGCCGGGGGGCTCCATTCGATGGGTAGCCCAGACCCGAGCCGCGCGGCGTTACAATGCCCGCCGGCCCGACCCCCTCACGGCCGTGAACATCACTCGAGGACACCGCGATGCCCGCGATCCCGTTCACAGGAAACCACCAGGATCTCTCGACCGACAAGGGGTACCAGTTCAAGTTCTTCTGCGAGAAGTGCGGCAACGGCTACATGTCGACCTTCAAGATCTCGAAGCTCGGCCTCGCGGCGTCGGCGGCCCAGGTGGCCGGGAACCTCCTCGGCGGCATCTTCGGCCGCGCCGCCTCCGGCGCGTACGAAGTTCAGCGCGCCGTCGGGGGGGCCGCGCACGACGCCGCGATCGAGGAGGCGGTCGCGGAGATCGCTCCCCTCTTCAAGCAGTGCACCCGGTGCGGACACTGGGTCTGCGAGCCGGTCTGCTTCAACAGGAAGGCCCAGCTCTGCGAGACGTGCGCTCCCGACCTTCAGGAGGAGCTGGCCGCCGCCCAGGCGGTGGCGGCGAAGGATCAGGTGATCGCGAAGACGCGCGAGATCGACTACACCCAGGGGATCGACGTCGCCACCGTGACCGGCGCGCTGTGCGCGAAGTGCGGCGCGAAGGCCCAGGCCGGGAAATTCTGCGGCGAATGCGGCGCCCCGATGGGCGTGAGGAAGAAGTGCGCCGGATGCGGCGCGGAGGCGGAGGGGAGCCCCCGCTTCTGTCCCTCGTGCGGGAAGCCGCTGGGGTGAGCTCGCAAGATTCCAGCTTGCCCACAGGCGGCTGAGGGCGTAAATAGTCCCGGCGGAGGGGCGGGCTTGAGCCAGGCGACGAACCGTAACGGCCGGACCCTCGTCCGGGCGCTGACCTTCGCGATCCTTCTCGTCGCGCCGATCCCGGCTCGCGCCGCCGTCTCGGGAGCCCGCTCGTTCAAGAGCGGCCCCATCCAGATCACCGCCGACGGCACGACCGTGTGGGTCGTGAACCCCGATCACGACTCCGTCTCGCGCCTCGACACGGCCCTCGATGCGATCGTCGAGATCGCGCTGCCGCAGGCGGCGGGGCCGCCCATGCGCCACAACCCGACCGGGCTCTCGGTGATGGAGAACGGCACCGAGGTGTGGGTCGCCTGCCACGACTCGGACCGGGTCTACGTGCTACGGGGGTCGGACGGCGCCGTGCTGGCGCGCATCGACCTGCCCTGGGGAAGCGGGCCGCACTCCGTGGCTATCTCCCGCGACCAGACCCGGGTGCTGGTGACGCTCCTTCGCTCGAGCCGCGTCGCCGTCATCGACCGCGCGGCGCGGCAGATCCTCGCCACGCTGGACACGTTTCGCGCCCCGCTCGGCATCGCCTTCATGGAGGACGGCGTGTCGGCCTGGATCACGCACCGGCACGTCCTCGATCGCCTGCCGCGCGTGAGCCGGATCGATCTGTCGCCGCCGGGGCCCCGCGTGACGACGCAGGAGCGCACGGACGGCGCGGGACCTCAGGACAACGCCACGCTCCACGACGTCGATCCGAACCACAACGTCGCCGAGGGGGGGTATCTCAACTTCCGCGGCCAGCTCGCCCAGCGCCCCCTCACGAGCCGCGTCTGGGTGCCGACGCAGTACGACAATCGCAATCAGACGGTGATCACGCCGGATTCGATCCTCCAGGCCACGCTACGGCAAATCGATCTGACGACGCGCCGCATCCCCGGGACGATCGCCGACAAGATCATTCTCACGGCGAAGCAGGTGCACAACCCCCAGACCTCCGTCTGGCTGGGGGCCGGGTGGAACCTCGGTGTCGCCGGACCGGACGACATCGCCTTCTCGTCGGACGGGGGGACGGTCTACGTCGTGGGTGAGCTGAGCGAGAACCTGGCCGTGATGCCGGCGGCGACGCCGCCGTACCGCGACGGCGTCGCGCCGACCCCGAGGCTCGTCGGCGTCGGGCGCCGCCCGGAGGGGGTGGCGGTCTCCCCGGTCGCGATCGGCGGGCGCCAGATCGCCTACGTGGCGAACATCCTCTCGCGCGACGTCTCGAAGGTCGACGTCACCGACTGGTCCACCTCCTCGGAGCTGGCCAGAATCCCCGTGACGCCCGTCACGCCGGAGCCGCGAACGGCGTCCTTCCTGAACGGCGATCGCCTCTTCCACACGTCCGCGGACCCGCGGGTTTCCTCGAACCGCAAGGTCGCCTGCGGCTCCTGTCACATCGACGGAGAGCAGGACGGCCGCGCGTGGGACATCCAGCACCTCCCGGGCGCTCACGGTCCCCGTCAGACGCAATCGATCCTCGGCCTCGGTCTCTCGATGGGTCCGGTCGATCCCGCCACGGGGCTGGGGCAGCTCCACCGCTCGGGGGATCGCGACGAGGTGCAGGATTTCGATCACACCTTCCGCGGCGCGCAGATGGGAGGGACCGGGTTCATCCCGACGGCGCAGCTCCAGCCCGATCTGGGCGCCCCGAACGCGGGACGCGACCCGGACCTCGACGATCTCGCGGAGTACGCCCTCACGCTTCCGCCCCTGATGCGCAGCCACCACCGCGATCCGAATGGCGCGCTCTCTGCGGCCGCCGCGCGCGGAGCGACCTTTTTCGTGGGGTCCGGGGTCCGCCCCGCCGACGCGAAGTGCGCCGCGTGCCACGTCCCGGAGACGGGGTTCGTCGACTTCACCTTCCACGACGTCGGCGAGAGGCACGACCCCGGTGAGGCCGAGCTCAACACGCGCGCGCCGCTCTGGGGGGTCAACACCCCGTCGCTCGTCGGCGCGTGGGACTCGCCTCCCTACGTCGGCGCGGCGCAACCGAAGGATCCGGAGACGCTCGTCGAGGAGATCCTCGACTTCCGCAGGCCGGGGAGGACGGCCCCCCACGGCGCCGCCTCGGGTCTCACGGGACGCCAGGTGCAGGATCTGGCCGAGTTCGTCGCCTCGATCGACGGCGCCACCACGGCGTCCGAGGTGCGTGGCGCCGCGGACCACGCCCCGCCGCGCGTCGTGCGCGTCGAGGCGGCCTCCCTGACGCGCGTGGACGCGTGGTTCAGCGAGAGCGTGGCGCCCGGCGCGGCGTCCCCCGCCGCGTGGAGGCTGCGCGCGGTGGGCGGACCCGACGTGCCGATCGTTTCGGCGACGCTCGATCCGCAGAACGGCGACCGGATCACCTTCACCACCGGGACGCTCCACCACGACTGCGGCCCGGCGACGTACCTCCTCACCCCCGTCGGGGCGATCTTCGATCTCGCGGACTCGGCGAGCGACGGCGTCGCCAACGCGCTGGATCCTCTCGATCCGTCCAACAGCCGCACCTTCGTGATAGGGAGCGCGCTCACGGTGACCTTCGGCGCCTCGGGGTACGAGAACTTCACGATACCGGTCCACGACTCCGGGACCGTCTTCGGGAGCGCCGCGGGGGCGAACGGCTCGGTGTGGCTGCGCTCGAACAACGGCGGCGCGCAGCGCAACACCGACTTCGTCCGCTTCGAGTGGGAGTCCGCCTTCGCCGCCACCGGCGTGACGCTCCCCGCGAGCCTCCTCGACGCCTCCTTCTCGCTCCAGCCCGCGTTCGGCGACGCGCAGGTCGTCGAGGCGCGGCGCGCGCTGCAGAAGTGGTGGGACTACGGCGGCCCCGATCAGACGCAGAATCCTGTCAACCCGGTAAACGGCCACGGCGGAGTCACCTACACGTGGAGCGAGTTCAACGTGAAGACGTGGAACTCTCCGAACGCCGCGGCGAGAGTCGCAGGGGTGAACGGGCTGAGCTCCGCGGACTATTTCGGCACGAGGGACACGGCGTTCGATCCGGACGTCGTGGTGACGATGAGCGACATCGGCCAGCCCACCCGCTTCGGCGGCGCCGGCGTCCTCGCCGCCTTCAGGTTGTGGCTCCAGAATCCGACGCTCGACCAGGGGTACGCGCTCCAGCTCACGAGCGCGGCGACCCAGGAGACGCGCTTCCACGCCGGCGAGGAGGAGCTGCGGCAGTACGGCCCCGTCCTGTCGATCACGTACGCGCTCCCGGCGACGACGAGCGCGCCGCCCCCGGAGGTCTCATCGACCGCCTCGGGCGTCCTCGTCACCACGGCGCCCGCGGCCGGCGGCGACATCTCGATCTCGTTCCAGGATCTCGGAGGGATCGTGGGCGGGTACAACGTCTACGAAGGATCTCTCGGAGGCGGGTACACGCACGCGCCGAAGGCGTGCCAGATCGCGCCGGCCGCCGCGAACGGCCGCCGGCAGGTTCAGCTCACGCCCGCCGCCGGGAGCACGTACTACCTCGTCACCGCGTTCGACCTCTGCCAGGAAGGGGGGAGCGGAACGAACTCGGCGGGCCAGCCGCGGCCGGCGGCTAGCCTGACGTGTCCGCCGTAAGATGGATCGATGCTCTAGCTCGCGATCTCTCCACGCCGGAAGCAGTCGGACGCGTGGTCGTTGACCATCCCCACCGCCTGCATGAAGGCGTAGCAGATCGTCGAGCCGACGAAGCGGAAGCCGCGGGCCTTCAAGTCCACGCTCAGCGCATCCGACTCGGGGGTGGTCGCCGGGACCTTCTCCCCCGGGCGCCGGCGCGCGCCGGCCGTCGCCTTCCCCGGCGCGAACCGCCAGACGTAGGCGTCGAAGCTGCCGAACTCCTTCTGGACGGCGAGGAAAGCCTTCGCGTTGCCGATCGCGGCGGCGATCTTGAGGCGGTTCCGGACGATGCCGGCGTCCGCCATGAGCCCTCGCACGCGGCGGGCGTCGTAGCGCGCGACCTTTTTCGGATCGAAGCGGTCGAAGGCCCGGCGGTACGCCTCGCGCTTGCGGATGATGGTCGTCCACGACAGCCCCGCCTGGGCCCCCTCGAGGATCACGAACTCGAAGAGCCGCCGGTCGTCGTGCAGGGGGACCCCCCACTCGGCGTCGTGATAGGCGATCTCCTCGGCGCTTCGGAGCGCCCAGTGGCATCGTGTCGGTTCCATGCGGCCATCCATGAGTGGCGGCCATGCTCACATCGGAGATCGGGAAGCGCAAGAGCCCGCGCAGCGCGGCGCACGGGATATCCTTCGCGCAGGAGATCGGAGGCGCACGACGGATGATCCCCTGGAAAGAGCTCGGCCGCGCGACGATCCCGGGGCAACCGGCGCCGCTCGTCCTCTCGCAGCGCGACACCGAGTTCGTGCTCCGCGTCGGCCCGCATCTTCTGATGAGCAGCCGCTCGCACGGCACCGAGGAGATTCTCGCCGAGCTGGCGTGGGCCTGCATCGGAGGACGCCCCGCCGCGCGCATGTTGATCGGCGGCCTCGGGATGGGGTTCACGCTGGCCGCGGCGCTGCGGCACGCGCCGCCCGACGCGACCCTGACGGTGGTCGAGCTGGTCGGGGAGGTCATCGAGTGGAACCGGGGGCCCCTCGCGCACCTGGCCGGCCGGCCTCTCGACGACCCACGCGTCTCGGTGTGCGCGGCGGACGTGGCCGACGCGCTGCGCGACGGGCCTCTCGCCTTCGACGCCATCCTCCTCGACGTCGACAACGGCCCCAGCGGGCTGAGCCGCACGGCGAACGACGGCCTGTACTCCCACGCCGGCCTCCGCGCGGCGCACCGCGCCCTTCGGGAGGGCGGCGTCGTCGGCGTCTGGTCCGTCGCCCCGGACCCGAAGTTCACGCAGCGTCTTGGTGAGGTCGGTTTCGAGGTGAAGGTGCACGTCGCCCGCGCGCGCCGGAACAAGGGGGGGCGGCACACGCTCTGGATCGCGACGCGACGCGGGACGGACGCCGCTCGGCAATAACGGCGGCGCGCGGCGGGAAGAAGGCTCCGGGGAGATCGTCAGGCCGCTCCCCCCGGAACCGCTCGCCTCAGTCGAGGCAGATCTCTCCCGCGTACGTCCCGTAGTAGCAGCACGGATCGCACGAGATGCGGGGTTGACCGTTGTAGGTGCACTTGCAGTACGGCTTGTCGGAGCATGTCTTGCATGGCTTGCCGGCGGTGGACTGATCGACGGCGGCTTCCGCGCACGTCGTGTCGGCGGCGCCCACCTGCGGCTCGCCGATCGCCGGAGCCGCCGCGGAGACCCTGGCGGCGCTCAGGCTCGACGCGCTCGCAGCCGCCAGGATCAGGACGGCCGCGATACCCATCATCACGGAGAGGGCTGCATTCCTTCGGATCGTGGACATGAAGGGCTCTCCTTTCGAGTGAGGAGTTCGTCATCCCCCGCGGCGAGGATCCACCCCCGCGGGGTTCCCATGATACGGCGTGCACGGGCTCAGGGCGATCTCCGCAGCTCCACACCGAGGATCGACGGCCCCGGCTTGTCCGGCTGGGTTGTGATCCAGATCCGGATCGTCCCTGTCTGAGGGATCGCGGCGTCCGGGAGCGGGTACGTGAGCTCCCGTGGACCTATCGGCTTCTCCCTCTTCACGTCGCCCTTCGCGATCCGGACCCCGTTCGCGCTCACCTCGAAGCTCCCGTCGCTCCCGCTCCACGCGAGGAGCGAAAGCTGAAGCCCCCTGCGGACGGCCCCCGGATCCAGCTCGAAGCGGACGTAGGCGTATCGGTCCTTCTGGAGGTTCCACGCGGGACGCCCGAGCGCCATCTCGATCGGCGCCCCCGAGCTGTCGAGCGCGTGGGAGGAGCCCGCCCTCGCGTCCCCGGCCGCCAGCCGATCGAGGGCGCTCGCCTCGGTCGTCTTCCGCTCATCCATGCGGCGCGTCCACTCGGAGTCGGTGATCCTGTCGAAGTAGACCGGGCCGTACGCGTGGTGCGACTTGTAGTAGGGGATGAATCTCACGTCCGCCGGTCGCGCGATCCCGGAGCTCCTGAAGGTCAGCGGACCCTCCCCCGCGGCCGGCTGGACGTGCGCCGCGAGCACGCCATTGTCGCCCACGAGGACGGGGATCGGAGCCGAGGGCTTCCCCTCGGGGCCGAGATCTGCCGCGAGCAGGATGGGGCCGTAGAAGAGGGCGATCTTGTCGGGATCGTCCGGTGTCGCCTCGACGCGGATCCCCATCGGAAGCCGGACCTCGAGGACGTCCCCTTCCTTCCACCGGCGGTCGACGGTGACGTAGGGGGACCCGTCCGCGGCGCCGGCGAGAGGCTTGCCGTTGAGCTGGAGCGTCATGGGCGAGGCGGCCCAGCGGGGATTGCGAATCCGCAGCGCGAACCGTCCCCCCGAACCCTCGATCTTCAGTCGGGTGACCGTTTCCTCCGGGAAACGCGTCTCCTGGGAGATCGCGACCCCCTTCTCCCGCCACGCCACCCGCGACGCCACGAAAAGGTTCACGTAGAGGCTGTCCGCGTCATGGAAATAGATCGAGTCGGTGTAGCGCGGCGGGTTCTCCCATCCCGTCCCGACGCAGCACCAGAAGGAATCGGCGGAGGTGCTGTAATCCTTCGGCTCACCGGCGAGAGGGACGTAGTAGCACTTCATGCCGGTGCCCGGCTCGATCGAGGCGAGGATGTGGTTGAAGAGGGCGCGCTCCGCGTAGTCGGCGTACTCCGCCCTCGGCTCCCACGTGATCAGGTGCCGCGTGAGCTTGAGCATGTTGTAGGTGTTGCACGTCTCCGAGGTGCTGCCGGTGAGCCGGCGCGAGAGCTTTCCCGGCGGGCCGAAGTACTCTCCTTCGCTGTTTCCGCCGTTCGCGTACGTATGGCCGTGGACGACGGCGTCCCAGAAGAAGGTCGCGATGCGGCGCATCGCCGCGTCGCCGGTCAGCTCGTAATCGCGGGCGGCGCCGATGACCTTCGGAATCTGGCAGTTCGCGTGGAACCCTTCCAGCTTGTCTTCCCCGGCCGCGAGCGGATCGAGCACCTCCTTGTGGTAGAAGCGCCGCGAGAGATCGAGGAAGTCCTTCTCGCCGGTGCGGGCGTAAAGCTCGGCGAGCGCCTCGCTCATTCCTCCGAACTCGGCGTAGAGCATCTTCTGCCAGGCCGCTTCGTCGAGGTTCTTCGTCGTCCTCAGGGCCCACCGGCCGAAACGATCCGCGAGTCGGAGAGCCTTCTCGTTTCCGGTGCCGCGGTGCGCGTCGAGGAGGCCGGCGAAGACCTTGTGAATCGTGTACCACGGCGCCCAGAAATCGTTGATGTAGTTCTGGCGCACGCTCCAGAAGTCCCCCTTCTCGATGTCCCGGATGAGGGCGTCCTGGTTCGGGATGGCGCCGATGTACCCGTCACCCCGGGCGTTCTGGACGCGCTCGAGCTCGTCCACGATGTAGGTGACGCGATCGAGGAGGCGCGCATCGCGCGACGTCTCGTACGCGAGCGCGCAGGCGGAGAGGTAGTGGCCGAGCGAGTGGCCCGAGAGCCCCAGCGACTCCCAGCCTCCGTAGATTTCTCCCTTGGGCGGGAGGCCGCTGTAGGCGAGAAACCGGTGGAGGAGGCGGTCCGGCTCGATCGAGAGGAGAAACTTCGTGTTGTCCTCGAAGGCCTTCAGGAACGGTCCGTCGAGGAGACGCAGGTCGGGGGGCTCGAACGCGCGGACGCGGAGCGCGATCCGGTCCGGCACCTTTTCGTACGGGGCGGCGGGCTCCGCGGCGAGCGCCGGGAGCGAGACGGCGAGCGCGGTCAGGACTCCGAGAGCGCGGCCCCTCACGCCTCGTGTTTCGCTGGATTTCATCGGATGCCCTCCTCGGGTGAGGGAGCATTCTGACGCAACGCGGCCTCCCGTGCGCCGCCCGATCGCCCCCGCCCTTGACAGAGGCTCCCTCGAAATCTAGAACAGGGCGTTCACTCAAACCGAAGCGGATCCGTGACACCGAACGTCTCGGATCGGTCCGCGGGACCGGCCCGAGCCGGCCGAATCCGTGGTGCGTTGGGGGTGCAGCACCCGAGCGGTGTCGTTCGAATCCGCTTCCCATCGCGCTTTCGAGGAGGAACCCGGAATGAGAAGAACCTGGACGAGAGCAATCCTGGCGGCGGGCGCGCTCGTGCTGGCCCTTGGTCCATCGGCGACGGGCCAGTCGAACGAGAAGAGCTTCAAGGCGACGTTGAGCGGGGCGCAGGAAGTCCCCTCCAATTCCACGACCGGGACCGGCGAGTTCCGCGCGCAGCTCGACACGGCGGGGACGACCCTGTCGTACGAGCTCGAGTACTCGGCGCTCGAAGGGGCGAGCACGCTCTTCGCGCACGTCCACCTCGGCCAGCGGGGCGCGAGCGGCGGGGTGAGCTTCTTTCTCTGCGGCGGGGGCGGCAAGCCGCCCTGCCCGACGACGGGCGGGACGGTGACCGGCACGGTGACGGCCGCCGACGTGGTAGGTCCCACCGGCCAGGGGATCGCGCCGGGCGAGTTCGACGAGATCATCACGGCGATGCAGAGCGGGATCGCCTACGCCAACGTCCACACGGACAAGCACCCGGGAGGCGAAATCCGGGGACAGATCAAGGACGCTCGGAGCGAATGACGCGGCGTTTCTTCTGACCTGCACGCTGCACGGCGGACAGCGCCGCCGCATGGGGCGTTCGGCCCGTGGCGCCCGAGGTGCGCCGCGGGCTGGACGCCCTCTCTCCGACTCCCTGTCGTTTTTTGCCCGGCGATTCCGATCTCCTCCGGTAGGAGCCCGATGACGACATCGGGCGGGCACTCGAGGAGGTCGGGAAATGGGCACGTGGAAGACGTGGATCGTCTGGCCGGCCGGAGCGGTGATCGCCGGCTGTCTCGCGGGATGCACCCCGGCACACGCGCAAAGCATCGATCGGACGGGAGCCCCCAACGCCGAGGGAGCGGGGATCGCAAAGTCGCTTTCGGACGAGATCGGGGCGGGCCGGGGGGACGACTTCACGCCGGGAAGCTCGCTGTACATCCTGCACCGGGATCCCTTCCGGTCGATACGCCGGGGGCGGCAGCTCTTCCAGCGCAAGTTCACGCGCTCGCAGGGTCAGGGCCCCGCGGTCTTCGACGGCTCCGGAGACATCGAGACGAACCTCGCGATCGGCGCGGGGCTCGCCGACTCCTGCGCCGCCTGCCACGGCCGCCCGAAAGGCTCGGCGGGTCACGGCGGCGACGTCGTCACCCGGCCGGACAGCCGAGACGCCCCGCACCTCTTCGGCCTGGGGCTCAAGGAGATGCTGGCCGACGAGATCACCGCCGATCTGAGGTCGATCCGCGACCTGACGGTCGCCACCGCGCGATCCACCG
>Ga0137407_10001096_pt1 | contig 17717 bp, 14 predicted proteins | sample CZOMad2_2_16fung_FD_108410 | JGI IMG/M metagenome (GOLD analysis project Ga0137407, IMG submission 108410) | Vadose zone soil fungal communities from Angelo Coast Range Reserve, California, USA - CZOMad2_2_16fungal (Illumina Assembly) | ecosystem: Environmental > Terrestrial > Soil > Vadose... | reverse complement strand
GGCGGGGATCTGCCGGTGCCACGGGCTGGTGGGGTTGCCCGCATTCCAGAGATGAATCTGCGCGTCGACGATCAGCATGGTCGGCTCCTCAGCTGGAAGGGGGGGCATGGTCGTTCGCCGGCGTCGACCGCGTTGTACGCGCGCGTCGTCGGCAATCCCTCCTATTTAGCGGCCGCCGGGAACGCCGGCAGCTTGCCGATGTCGCGCATGTCGTGCTGGATGACGACGGTCGCCTTCAGGTTCGCGACGATCTGCTTCGTGCGCTCGATCGAGGCGAGCGTCTGGGCGCGATCGAAGTTGAAGCTCGGCACGCCGTTCGTCTCGTAGTTCTCGCGGAAGTGGACGAGGTCGCCGGTGAGCAGGACCGGGCCCATGTCCTTCAGTCTGACCAGCAGGGAGCTATGGCCCGGCGTGTGCCCCGGCATCCTGAGCACGGTCACGCTGCCGTCGCCGAACACGTCCTTGTCCGCGGCCAGCGGCTCGACCTTCCGCTTTTCATCGATCCAGCTCTCGAAGCCTGCGACATTGGCGCCCTGCATCGGCGTCGGCGCGGTGATCTGGTCCCAGTCGCCCTTGCCGATGAGCAGCGTCGCGTTCGTGAACGGCGCGAGCTGGCCGGTATGGTCGGCGTGAAAGTGGCTGATGCCGACGTACTTGACCTGCTCGGGCGTGACCTTGAGCTCCTTCAGGCGATCCGCGATGCCGACCTTCGGCGCGTTGGGATTCGTGCCGGGGGCGAAGCCGGTGTCCCACACCATGTAGTCGTCGCCGTGCTTGATCAGGTAGCAGCTGAACGTAAACGTCAGCTTGAGGTCCTTGTATGCGAACGTATCGGTGAAGCGCTGGCCGACGTCCGTCGGCGTGGCGCCGGTGCCGCAGTCGATGCGTGTCAGCGTGACTTCGGCGGGCGCTTGCGCCATCGCCGGCAGGGCGATGAGACCGTTGGCGCACAAGCCGACCGCGAACAGGATCGTGGCTCTCAGCATGGTGTCCTCTCCTGGTCCTTCTTCGGCAGCTAGTTCACGACGGCGAAGACGCGCCCACGGATCTTCTCGCGCCTGCCGGTCAGCTCAGGCCATAGAAACCGAGCGCGCCGCCGGCGAGCACCTGGTGCTTCGCCTCGGGCGACAGCGGCCCGAGGCGCTCACGGAGCATCTGCGGCGCGCCCGGGAAGAAGCCGTCCTGATGCGGATAGTCGGTGGCCCACAGGATCTTGTGTGGCCCGATGTAGTCGGCCAGGACCACGATGCTGCTTTCGACGGGCTCGAACGAGATCCAGCAATTGCGCTGGAACAGTTCGCTCGGCCTCGTCTTCGGCGCGGACTCGTTGAAGCCCAAGTCATCGAAGTGCCGGTCCATGCGGTCGAGCCACGGCGCCATCCAGCCGCCGCCCGACTCGAGAAACGCGACGCGCAATCGCGGATGACGGTCGACGACACCGCCCCAGATCACGCTCAGCGCGACCAGCATCATCTCCATGGTGTGCGAGATCATGTGGCGCGCGGCGCGGTCCTCCTCGAAGCGATCGACGCCGACGGTCGGCATCGCGTTGGTCGATCCCTCGTGAAAGCCGATGGAGAAGTCGAGTGCCTCGGCCATCGCCCAGAACGGCTCGTACATCGGGTCGTTGATCATCTTCTTGCCGTGATATGGGTTGGGTCGCAGGAACCCGCCGCGCATCCCGAGCTTCTCGCGGGCGTAGCGCATCTCGTCGACAGCCAGCTCGACCGACTGCATCGGCAGCATCGCGACCCCGAACAGGCGTTCGGGAGACGCCTGGCAGTAATCAGCGAGCCACCGATTGTAGGCGCGGCACATCGCGGCGGCAAGACGGGGATCCTCGACGGCGCCCGCGAGCAGGCCGAGAGTGGGATAGAGGAAAGCGGCATCGATCCCGTCAGCATCCATGTCGACGATGCGCGCGCGAGGGTCGAACCCGCCCTTGCGCCCTTCGGCGTATTTCAGGGTGTTGGCCTTGACGATCCCCTGCCGAACGCCGACGGAACCCAGACTGCCGATTCCGCGCGGATTACCGAGCAACTTGCCTTCGACGCTGAGGCGTGCCTTGCCGTTCTCGTCGATGACGAACCGCGGTCGGCGGTCGCGGAATGCGGGATCCATGTACGTGTCCCATAGATCGAGCGGTTCGAGGATGTGGCCGTCTGCGTCGATTACGTTGTACGCGCGCGCCATCGGTCATCCCTCCGAAGGAAATGAAGACCGCCACATACTACTACGCCGGCGGGTAGGTCACGATCCTCCCAGCCCGTAGAGCGCGGCGGCGTTGTCGCGAGTCAGCTTACGGCGCATCTCCGGCGACAGGTGCCGCATCTGTCGCTCGATCGCCGCTCGCGAGTGAGGCCAGACGCTGTCGGGATGCGGATAGTCCGAGGCCCACAGGAGGTGTCCCTCGCCGAAGAACGGGATGAGCGACATCGCGACGTGGTCATCCTGGAACGTCGCGTAGATCTGCCGCTTGAAGAGGTCGCTCGGCTTCGTGACGAGTGCCGCGCCGCCCTTGTCGGCCCAGAACTCCTTGGCCTCCCAGAGGCGCCAGTGGCGGTAGTCGAGCTCCTGGACGAGCCACGGTAGCCAGCCGGTGCCGGCCTCGGCCATCACGATGCGCAACCCTGGGTGCCGCTCGAGAATACCCCAGGCGAAGAGGTCGACGAAGGGCTCGAGGAAGTTCGCGAGGAAGAACTTGGTGTTCTCGAAGACGCTCGCGGCCTTGCCGACGGCACGATCGCCCGGCTTGCCGACGAACACCGTGATATGCCACGAGAGAATCACGCTGCTCTGCTCGAGAATTTGCCAGAGCGGCTCCCACACCGGGTCGTCGAGCTTGGGGTTGACGTTTGCGATCATCAGATTGACCTGGCGCACGCCGCCCTTCGCGATGACGCGTTCGAGCTCGGCGACCGCGGCCTCGGGCGTCTCCGGCAGCATCGGCAGGCCGATGAGCCGATCCGGCGCCGCCTTGCAGAAATCGAGCAACCAGTCGTTGTAGACGCGGTAGCAGGCCGAGCGCAGGACGGGATCGTCCGTCGAGATCTGGAAGATCGGTCCGAAGATCACCTGGGTCGCGACGCCGTCGCGATCCATGTCGGCGAGACGCAGCTCCGGGACAGCCGGGCGGCGCGCGCTCTGGTCGTAGATGGCGGCACGATCGAAGGCGTTGTAGAGCGCCTTGACCGGACGCATCGAACCGATCACGGGCGGCTTGCCGTCCCAGCGGCCCCAGACCTTGCCATCGCAGACCCACACCGCCTGTCCGTCCCGCTCCTCGACGTGCGGCGCGCGGTCGAGCAGCGAAGCCGGCAGCCGCGAGGTCCATAGATCCGCGGGCAGCTGGCTGAGGTCCATGTGATCGTCGCAGGAGATGAGCCGGTCAGCCATGTGATCCTCCGGTCGATGAACGTCGCCGCATCATGCGACCTTACTTCTTTGCCGCCACCATGTCACGAATTCCGCGCAGCGCCACCGCATACCCGGCAATGCCGAATCCTGCCACGATGCTCTGACTCACGGCGGCGGTCTGCGACGCAGGGGCGCGACGGATCGGATTCGAGATGTGCACTTCGATGGTCGGGAACTTCACTTGCGAGATGGCGGCCACGAGTGCCGGATAGCCGGTGCCGAATGCCGCCGGATTGAAGGTCGCCGCATCGAACCCCTGGTCGTTCGCGGCGTAGAGCCGGTTGACGATCTCGCCCTCGATGTTGGAGTGAAAGATCTCGACGTCGACGCCGAGCTCCTTGGCATAGCCGCGAATGCGCTCGTCGTATTCGGGGAGCGTCATCGGGCCGAAGATCTCGACCTGCACCTTGCCGCGCATGTTCATGCCTGCGCCATGGATCACGAGAACTCTCGGCATCGCGCTCTCCTTCAGAAGCGACTACAGTTGCACGCTCATAGGCGCATAGGCAACATGAAGCTACGGAGCGACCGCGGCGTCAAGACCGCCGGGGACGAGCGGGGCATCCTGCGCATCGGTACGGGGATTGTGGGTCCGCTGTGGGGGCAGCGTCAAGGGCGCGGCCGGCGCGGGCAGACGGAGAGCACGGGGGCGCTCAGGAGCCGGCACTCAGGCCGGGACCGCGGGGTCGTCGGAGACCCGGGAGCCCGGGCCAGATGCGCCACGAGCCGCTCCGCGACCCGCGGGTCGGAGATCGTGGCGATGAGGCGTAACCGGCCGTCTTCTGGGGTGTCTCGCTCCAACGTGTTTCCAAGCGTTTGCCTCCCGTTCGATAGGTCCGGTGCGGGCGCGTCGGGCTCCATCGAGGGTACTCGGACGCGGAGCAGGGAGACGGCTCACGGCCCCCCCGATCCATACCCGCAGATATTCGGGCCCGCGAGATGCACGCCTCCGTGTGCTTCGCACCACTGCCGCACGGCCAGTTGCGAGGGTCCGGACAGCGTGCACGCCCCGTTCGAATACTCTCCACCCGCCCGGGTGCAGATCGCCGCCGAGTCCGCACAGGCGGCGACGCAAAGAATGGTGACGACGAGGGCCGCGCCGATCCCGCTAACGGCTCTCGCCCATTTCCTGTCGACCAGAGGATGCCGCTCCTCACCTTGACCGTGCTCGCGGCGTTTGCGTAGGAAGCGCCGATGCTCGCCGACGATGCGAGAGGCGAACCGGAGCGTCACCTCGCCCGCCTAGAGCTGACCGTCGAGCGTGAGCACCTTGCCGCCGCCCTCACCTTCATCCGGGCCGAGGCGAACAGGCTCGGACTGGGCGCGGCCGAGACCTCCCGGCTCGAGCGGAAGCAACACTAGCACGCCCCGTGCGTGGGCGTCCGTCCCCGTGACGTAATCTGCCAGACTCGGAAACCGGCCGCCCGAGGAGCCGATGCCACAGCCATAGGCGAATGCGGCGAGCGGTCGGCGGAGCGGCGTTGAGGCGGCTGGAAGCCCTAAACCCAGGACTCGCCCTCAGGTCGATGCGCCACGATGCGCGCGGCGTGGTCTACGTCAACGGAGTGCGTGCCGTGAACCGGTGCGCCGAGCGTGCCGCCGCCTGATCTCATCTACACACCTCTTGACAAGACCTCGCTACGTCGACAGGGCCGGCCCTTCTCCGCCGACCGTGTCGAGGTTCGCTGCATGTGGGGTTCGAGCTCAGTTCAAACCCCAGAACGCACATTTGTGATCGACCGCGAACCCGGTGCTTGCCGCCGGCGTCGGCAAATGCAGCGATTGGAACTGGTCGCTGCTCCCGTACGGCGGCCAGGCCGGCGCCTCGGGCGAGTTGGGATTACCGGTACGTGCGAACACTGCCCAGTACCCGACCATCGTCCTCGACAGCTGCTCTTGCGTGGGAGTCAGCCCGGGGCTTGGCACCGGGGTCTCGAGGACGTCGAAGATGTACTGGAGCTCGGAGGCGTGATAGGCGCCCGTTGGGAAGCTGATCGAGGGGAAAAAGAGCATCGGCGCGCTCGGATCGTTGAACTCGTACTGATACGTCGGTACGTACTGTGACAAAAATCGCGACGACAGTCGAGCGTTGCACGCGAACACCACGTCCGTTCCGATGGCGCCGAGCGCGACACTCGGACTCGCATAGGCGTTGAGAGGATATATGACGGTCCCGATGAACGTCGCGGTGGACGCCGGCACACCGAGCGTCGCCGCGATTGCCGGAATGTAGCCAGCGGGCGTCAGCGGCGTTCCCGTCGTGGCTTCAGTCTGCGCGACGAACAATCGCCACTCGTCGTGGTTCGAGCCCTCGATTACCGGCACGCGGTTGAACTGTCCGGTGGTGAACGCGGACCGGACCGTCCGAGGAAGCACGAGGCCATCGAGGTTCGGCACCATCGTGGCCCCGGGCTGGTGAGTCAGGATCGCCGCGACGGGCAGGCTCCGCAGGCACGCGGCGGCGGTGGACGGATCGGCACAGCCGGCACTCGCCGCGAACGCCGCGCCGGCTGCCTCGGCCGCCGAGAGCGAGGGTTGTACGAGGGAGTAGGCTCCGCTCTCCACGATCGCCTTGTGGAAGAGGCCGGCCGCCAGCGGAGAAGCCAACTGCGAATGCACGCTGAGGCCGCCGGCCGACTCACCAAATATCGTCACGTTTTCGGGGTCCCCGCCGAACGCCCGGATGTTGCGTTGCACCCATCGGAGCGCCGCCTGCTGGTCAAGGAGGCCGTAGTTGCCAGATGCGCCGTCCGACGACTCGGCCGCGAGCGCCGAATGGGCGAGGAAGCCGAGCTCGCCGAGCCGGTAGTTGATCGTGACGACGATGACATCTTCTGCCACCAGGTTGCTTGGATCGTAGCCATCGCTCTCGCCGACAACGAGTCCTCCGCCGTGGATCCAGAACATCACGGGAAGGAGGTGCGGACGCCCCTCGTTGGTCTTAACGGGAGTGAACACGTTCAGGAACAGGCAATCCTCGCTCGTACTCGGTGTTCCGTAGGGCGTAGCGACCTGCGGGCAGTGAGGGCCGAAACTCGTCGCATCGCGAGCGCCGTTCCAACGCTCGTGCTCCTGCGGCGGGCGCCACCGAAGATCTCCGATGGGCGCCGCGGCGTATGGGATTCCGCGGAACTCCTGCATTGTGCCCGTCGCGACGCCTCTCACCGGGCCCAAGTCCGTGGCCACGACCGGCGATTTGGGCGCTGCCAGCAGGACGTCCAAACCACCCGCGGATACCGACAATGCTACAGCTGCCGCGATACTGTGTTGGACCCACCTAGACCGCATATTGTCCTCCCGCCGGAGATATATGAGGGCGTGTAGGACCTCTATCCCAGGACGAATCGCCAGTCAAGGGCTTCGCGTCCCGATGCTCGGGGAGCACACGATCTGTCCGCTTCCCGAGAGCAAAGGATTTGACGGCTCCCTTCCTGTGCCGGCGCCGATGCCCAGAGATGGATACGCCGGCTCAGGCCCGCGCCAGTGAAGCCCGAGCGTCAGATGGCGCTTCTACGAGACGAGAGTGGGGCCAACCGACATATCGGTCACACCGTGGCATCGCGCGTGTTCGTAACCGAGCGGTTGCGAACAGCTTGGGCGACTTCCCCACGACCGTTGGGCGTTACCAGCCGAATAGAGAGGATTCCGAGATGCCGAATTCTCAGAGAAGAGTCCTGGGTCCGAGAAACATAGACTAGATCGGGCACGTTCGCGTTGGAGCGCGCGGGCCGTGCTCATCCTCGAGTAGGGACGGCTCCCCCCGCAAGAAGGAGTCCGGCCGGCTACAAGCCTAATTCACGGATCGTCGCTGGGGTAAGTATCACGTTCGGGATTTTGTGGTGCGGCTCTGCCATCAGCACTTGAAGAGCAGTCTGCATGGCAGGACGGGGCACGCAGAGTTTCTGCAGGAGCGCAGTCAGGGGATCAATGCCGATTGCCTGACCAATGAAGAAGGCGCCCACCCCATCCTTGTGGCCGCCGAAACTCACCAAGTACTCCGATGGTTTCCCTGAGCGGTTCCGACATTCAATGTAGATGACGCCCGTCGCCCTGTGGTTTCTACTCGGGCCGGGCCCGTGGTGCGCGTTCATGCGGCCCGTGGAAGCAGGAGCAGAGCGGGCCGGCTGCGTGACCGTGGCGACGTAAGCGTGCGCCGCGTTCGTTGTCAATTCATCACAGGTCTTTGCCGCTCGGGCCCGCTAGGCAGATAGCTGTCAACTCCCGCCCGTTACCTCGATGGCCGCAGTCGAGGAAGCCGCGGCCCAACCTGATGCCCACGGCCTGCCTCGTGAAGCCGGTGGCCGTCAGAACAGACTTCTTGCGGTCCACGTGGGATTCCCCAATTCGGGGCCTCCGTCTTCAACCTGCAGTCACCGGCAGGCCCCGTTGAGCCTGGTCGGGCACAAGGTAAGGCACACGGACGCCCGTAGAGGACTCGAACTGTAGTCGACTCAGGTAGTTGGAAGGCAGCAGGCCCAGGACTTGGAGTCCTGTGCTCCTCGCAGGCGACCGAGGACTGAGTCCCGTGTCTACGATGGGCGACCAAAGACCAGAAGTCTTCGTCATGCCAGTAGCGGCGACGCAATTCTTCCCATTCGAAATTTTTCTAAGGAAGCCGCGACTACCGCGATCGCAGGAAGATCAGCTCGCGAACATTCATTGACTGGTGCAAGAGGGGGCTTCACTAATACTGGCGACCTTTGGGTTATGAGTCGTCTCGGGGTCCTGTCGGTAACCCTCTGATCTCGCAAAGAATGTGCGGAACGACGAGTAAATACTCGTTCCTTCCTGATAGTTCGCCGTACTTCGTTTTTCAGGGTGTTTCAGGATGGTATGGGAGCAAAACGGGAGCAGATGACCTTTGGGTTCTACCCAAACCAGTGCTGGTACTGTCTACGACGAGGTGGGACTGAAACGCGACTTCAAGTCCCCACTACGAGGGAGCCAAAGCCTCGAGCTTCGCTGGTTCAAATCACGGGCTGGATAACTCGTATGGGTGCGGGGTCCTGACGAGTTCGACCGCGCATTCTCCACAATGACCATAGAGCGCGCCGAGGCCCTCATGGTGTCTCCGAGCGCCATGCTCTTCAATGAATGAAAACGCATCGTCGATCTCGCCGCAATGAGTCCATCTGCCAGCAATGTACATGTCGAGGCTGTTTGTGGAACTCGGCGGCCTAATCTCTTACGGGGCGAGCATTGCCCATGGCCATCGGCGCGCCGCGCCTTAAGATCCTCGACTAGGTTCTTCATGCCCTTGTCAGCCTCAAGACCTGGGCTGGCGGTAGTAGATCACCATGTCGGTCCCAGCCGGCGAGCCCTTGGTCATGGTCACCATGGTCGCGATCTCGCTCCGATGATGGGTCGCGTGGTTGACCACGTGCTGGAGCATCTGCCAGAGGGGCAGGCTGACGGGCCTGCCGTCCGCCGCCTTGTAGTCGAGCGTCTTCCTGAGGTCTGCCGTCCCGAGGGACGTGATGAAGGCCTTCTGCTCGGCCTCGAGCGCGTCCCAGCTCTTCCGGAGATCGGCCAGGCTCGAAAAATCGGCGTCGCCGAAGACCTTGGTGGGCGAACTTCCCTTCCAGCGCTCGAACCAAATGCGGTCGCCGCCGTAAATGTGGGCGAGCATGCCCTTAAGCGTCGGGAAGCTGAACTGTTTGCCAACCTCTTTCTTCGCTGTGTCCTCGCCCAGCGCGGCCACTTCGTCGAAGTGCTTGCGGTTGCCCCACCAGTGATAGCCCCAAATCCCCCGAATCAACTCACCGTCGAGCCCGAGATCCATGACGCGCCTCCTACCGGTATTTCCAATATGGGCCGATTGCCGCCCCCCGTGGCGCCGTCCACCGAGCCGCCCGTCCCGTCGGTCAGCTCGTTCACGGGATCGCCCCAGCTGAGGTCGAGGACCACGCGAGCCCTTCGATACGCAGGAGAATCCGCCGTAAGAAACTCCCTGTCAAGTTGCCCTCGGACAGCTGCAGGACAACCTATCGGGCATGCCGGTTCAGGCGCGAGGCTCACGCAACAGGACGTTCGGCAGGCTTTGGAAACGCTCGACGACGAGGGGGAGTGAAAACAGGATTCACGTCCCTCCCCCCAGGGCAATGAAATTTCGGGGCGGTCACCACGAAATCACCGTGGTGGCCCCAACGGGATTCGCACACAGGACTAGTTATTCCCTTCGAAGGTTTGGCCCTTGCCGCCTAGAGAAATCATGTTCGTTCGCCTCCCACGCAAGTCGATGAGGGTGCGCTCAGCACTCCAGGGAGAGGCGTGGTCCTGGAGGCAGGCGGCCAAAAGAGGCGCTCCAAGTCCGCGGCCGTAAGGCGCTGCACACAATCATTCATCCCTTAGAGTGATGCGGGGTATGAAGGGGTAGATAGGCGACGGCATAGGTCGAACCATAGGTCGAGACTAGGGGTGTACAGGGCTCGATAGGGTTGATTCCCTACCCCACCAAACCCAATTCGTGATCCGAGGTCCTTTGATCAAGACGGAAGGGAGGGGGTCGCGGGGGCTCCTAAGGTCCTCGGTCGCTGGTTCAGATCGGGGGCCCGCAACCACGAATACTACACGATGCAGGATATTTTCTGGATTGACCTTATTCCGTAGCTATTTATGGTTCTTGGACTCTGCCGCGTCGCACCCAGGCCGGAGCGTAGAGACGTGCGGACCGGGGCGGGTGACCTCGCACCTGCGGCCAGGAGAGCCGATCTCAACCTACCGCGCTCGGCCCGCGATGACAGCACGGCGGTTTTCGGTCGGATAGGGCGTCAGGTGTGGCTAGGCCATCGGTCGGAGGTCGGACAGCATCGTCGGCACGAGTTCGGAGACGGTCGGATGAATGTGCATCGCGCGGCGGATCACCGTCCACGGCGCCTTTGCGTACATCAAGTCGAGAATCGAGTGGATGACCTCGTCGCCGCCCGTGCCGAGGATCGCGGCGCCTAGGATGGCGCCGGTCCCGGCGTCGACCGCGATCTTCATGAATCCCTGAGTCTCGCCCTTTTCGACCGCGCGCCCGACGCGCGTCATCGGCCGCTTGGCGATGAGCGCCTTGCGTCCGCTCTTGCGAATCTCTCCCTCCGTCATCCCGGCCCGACCGAGCGGCGGATCGACGTACAGCGCGTATGCGGTGATCCGATCGCTCACTCGGCGCGGATCGTTCTCGAGCAAGTTTGCGATCACGATTTCCCCGTCGTTGTACGCCGTGTGCGTGAAAGCGCCCTTGCCGTTGCAATCGCCGAGCGCCCAGATTCCCGGGACGCCCGTGCGGAGCTGGCCGTCGACCACGACGTAGCCCCGCTCGTCGACCGCGACCCCCGCCTTCTCGAGGCCCAGATCGTCGGTATTGGGACGGCGGCCGACGGCGAGCAGCACGTGCGTCCCGTGCACTTGCGGCGCACCGCCGGCACAGTCGACGTTGGCGACGATCTCTTCGCCGCGTTTGGCGAAGCTGATGCACTTCGCGTTCGCACGCACCTCGACGCCCTCGTGCTCGACGATCTCCCGGATCGCGGTCGAGACGTCTTCGTCCTCGCGGCCGACGAGCCGGGGCCCCATCTCGATGACCGTGACCTCGGCGCCGAAGCGCCGAAACATCTGACCGAATTCGAGACCGATGTAACTGCCGCCGACGACGATCAGGTGCCTCGGTAGAATATCCACCGACATCATCGAGCTGTTGGTGAGATAGTCGATCTCGCGAAGCCCCGGCATGTCGGGAACGAGCGCCCGGCCGCCGACGTTGATGAAGATCTTGTCCGCGTGGAGGCGCTCTCCGCCGACGGTCACCTCGTGAGCGGACTCGAAGCGGGCGTGGCCTTGGTAGACGGTGCAGTTTTCCATGTTCCGCAGCCAGTCTTCGAGACCGGTGCGCGACGCCTTCGAGACTGCGTCTTTTCGGGCCATGACCCGCTTCATGTCGACACGTACCGAGCCGACGTCCACGCCATACTCGGCGGCGCGAGCGGCCATGCGCGCCGCGTAAGCGCTCGCCACCATCGTCTTGGTCGGAATGCAGCCGGTATTGACGCACGTTCCGCCGAAGGCGTTGCGCTCGATGACCGCGACCTTCATTCCGGCGCCCGCGAGACGCGAGGTCACGTACGGGCCGGCTTGGCCGGTGCCGATGACGATCGCGTCGTAGGCAGTCACGACGGCAGCTCCTTGCCCGCCTGCTCCGCGACCATGTACGCGGCGTACCGCTCTGGCCAGTTCGCATCCCTCTGGCCGAGCCGGGCCTCGTACTTACCGTGGGCGGCCTCGGCACGCCGAAACGCGTCCGCCAGATCGTTCGCGGACGCGAAGCTCGTCACCCCGGAGTCGATGCGCCCGGCCAGCCGGATCGTGACCTCCTGGAACAGCCATCCGTTGCCGTCTGGATCACGGAACGAGGCAAACGAGCGGTAGCTGCCGCGCGCGGGCTCCGGACCGCTGGTGCGACGCCGCCCGAATAGATAGGGCTCGTCCGTGCCTGCGTACGCGCCGTCGCTGTGGAACACTTCGCTCACCTCGACGCCGCGACCGCGGAGCTCGTCCCGGGCGGCCACGATGTCGGAGACGATCAGGTACAGACCCTGGGCGGAACCCGGCGCCGCCGCCGTGACGTTCTTGCCAAAGATGACCGAGCACCCGGAGCCGGGCGGCGTGAACTGGATCACGCGGAAGTCGTCACCGCTGGCGAACTCGGCGTCGAGCCTCCACCCGAGCCTTCCGTAGAATTCCTTCGCGCGGTCGACATCCGAGACGGGGATGACGACGATCTCGAACTTCATGTCGTTGCTGCGGACCTTCGTCGTGCTCATAGCGGCCTCCTGAGTTGTGTCAGCTCGTGTGCATTCGAACGATTGGAATGCGATGTACGGACGGAATTGACCCCACCGCAGAGCCGTTGGACGATGTTATCGGTCACGCATCCCCCGGGGGCCTCGCTCCTTCACCCGAGCGTGCGCAGGCGCTCGATCAGGAGGCGCACGAAGGCGGCGGTGTCGACGTCGACGGCGACACGGGCGTTGGGGTCGCGGCCGCTCCGGTCGACGACCGTGCGCCCGCGCGAATGCTCCGACGAGCAGTCCACCACGACGTTCACGTACTCCGTTGTCAGGAGCCCCGGGCGCACGAGCTCGGCCACCGCGACCGCGTCGTGCACCGGGTACCCCTCCGGATACCACGAGTAGCGGCGGTAGGGCGGAAACGCGTCGAGGACCGCGGCGACGACGACACCGGCGCGGCCGAGGCCGCGCAGCTCCTCCAGCTCCGCCGGGCTGACGATCGCCCGGTACGTCACGTCGAGACCGACCATGGTGAGGTCGATCCCGCTCGAGAAGACGCGCTGCGCCGACTCGGGATCGACGTAGACGTTGAACTCGGCGGCCGTGGTGACGTTGCCCTCGCCGATCGCGCCGCCCATCAGGACGATGCGTCCGATGCGCTCGGCCGCGTCGGGGTACCGCGCCAGGAGCAGCGCCACGTTCGTGAGCGGCCCGAGCGGAACGAGTGTCACCGGCTCGTCCGCGGCGAGCAAGACCCGCGCGAGGAGATCGACCGCGTGCTCGTCCACCGCTCGACCCGTCGCAGGCGGCAGCCCGGGGATGTCGCGCCGCACGTCGGCGCTGCCCGTGCTCGGCGTCCGCCGGAAGGGGAACTCACGCACGAGCGGCCGGTTGGCGCCCGCAGCGACGGGAATCTCGCGGGCCAAGAACTCCACGACCCGCAGCGCGTTCTCCGTCGTCTCGGCCACAGGCTGGTTCCCCTCGACGGTCGTGATCCCGAGCACCTCCACCTCGGGGCTGGCCAGCGCGAGCATGATCGCGATGACGTCGTCGTAGCCGGGGTCGCAGTCGATCAGAACCGGGATCGGCATCAGCGGGCCATTATCCCGCGGGCACGCCAGCACGTCGAGGTCGAAGGCGCGGCCCATCAGCGCGGCCCACGCCCAGTGGCGAGCTGCCGATTTCGACGTGTCGCTCGCCTCGGAGCACAGGCTTGCGACCGCGGGCGGCGTGCCACAAGCCACCACACGTGCCGATCCACGCGGACGCCGACACGATCGCCCGGCACCTCGCGAAGTTGGATGATCTCCTTCACCGCGATGTCGCCCGGGCCAATGCGTTCTTCCCGACGCACGTTGCGCCGATCCTGTGTCGGCCAGTCAGGGAGACGGGACGGAAGTTCTACCGGGCTACGGTGGCCGCCAACGCGGGCGGAATAGTCAAAAGCCTGGGCTTGGCCCAGGCTTTTGATTTCGACTCGCCTCTGAATCACAGCATCAATCTGCTTTTGTCCCAGAGCCCGTTCACTGACGTCAATACGCGGGAATTCACTGGGAATCGACGTGGGAATAGAGTGGGAATCTGGGAACGGGACCGGGTTTCCCTGGGTCCATGGCCTCCAGAGGCGAGACCCGTCCTTGAGCCCCATCACCGTGGCATAAGGTGCCAGACTCGGACGCGGAACGCCGCAGGAGCCGATGCCACAGCCACGTAGTCGCGCAGGATGGCGCGAGCCGGCGCCGGCAAGGCCACCGGCACCTCGTGACCACCCTTGCCCATGACCCGCCGAGGCCCGAAGTCAGGGGCGACATCACCCACGTCCAGCGCCGCCACGTCACCGCGACGAAGCCCTCCATAGGCCATGAGGGCGAGGATCGCGCGCTCCCGGAGACTCCACTGGAGCAGTAGCACCTTGACCGTGTCCCAGGCGGGCACGGCCGGGACCCGCGCCTTGCGATGCGGGCGTGTCAGCCGATCCGCTGGATTGCACCTAGAACCCATCGCGCGTGCGCCGCGCGATAACCGTCCGACCTGAAGAACTCGTCGGCAAACTCGCGTAGTTCGAGGGTACGCGAGCGCCCCACTCTTCAGCGTGGTGCTCTTCGCGCGACCGCGAGTGGCCGTGCGGCGAGACGCCCGTGCCGGCGTATCGTCTGGACCGTCGGTTGGGCCAGGAACGACCGATGCAGATCGGCGTCGTCCGTCAGGGAGGCGGCCAGTCGATCGAGGACGGCCGCGCTCCTCGTCAAGTACGCGTCAGCCTTCACCCGGCGGCCACGCACCAGTTCAGTACGGGCGGCAGTCGCGCAGACTCTCCACTCCGCCAGGGGAACCTCGTATCCGTCGATCGCGTGGAGCGCCTCGGACAGCTCGCGCTCGGCGGTGGGGAAGTCTCGCTGGGTGAGCGCAGCCTCGGCGAGCCCCTGGCGGCCGAGCGCCAGGTACGTCCGCTCGCCGGACGTCGCCGCGAGCCGACACAGCTCCTGCATCTGTTCGCGTGCGCGGCCGAACTGCTTGCGCCCGAGCCAGTACTGGCCGAGCCCCAGCCGCAGCGGCATCTGAAGAATCGAGCGCATCAGCGTGGATTGCGCGGTGACCTCCTGGAACGCGCGCAACGCGGCGGCGTGTCTCTTCAAACCCAGGTGTGCGAAACATCCTTGAAGAAGAGGTACGTATGGCTATCAAGGAAGAACTAGTAATTGCTCGTCGTTCCGCACATTCTTCGCGAGATCAGAGGGTTACCGGCACGGCCTTGAGGCGACTCATAACCCAAAGGTCACTGGTTCAAATCCAGCCGTTCCCGGCTACTCTAGCTCGTGTGGGGCGGGGGACTGAAAGCCGCGTTTCAATCCCCCCTCTCTCTAGGAAGGTGATCTCCTTCGGCTTGGACCGTGCCAAAAACCTAGCAACTGGCAGCCCCTCTAAAACCCCAGAATCTTTCTACTTAGGACTGTGGAGGCCACGCTGGGCGAAAACTAATGATTTAGCACGTTCAGGCGGTTGCTAAGAGAGTCGCGATCGTCCGCGGTCCAGACCGGTCGTTCAGCGATGCATCAACTCCTCGAACGTCTCGCGTTCCTCCTCCAGCTCCGAACCGTCTCGATAGAAATAGCGGGTGCCGTGGAGGCGCGTCAGCTCCCCGTCGCCATGAGCGCCATACGCAAGATAGCCCATGCCTGACCCGGCCGCATACAGCCGTTCGAGGTCGTGCTCGAGGGTGACGACAGTGCCCTCTCCCGCGTAGGGGTTGGCCATCCAGCGTGTCGGATTCGCCTTCACGAACGTCTCGACCTGCTCATACGTGTAGGCGTTGAAGAAGAGGTGTTCGTCCGGCCGGTAGGCGAGGTAGGCAGGCCACTTCTCGCGCGGACCGTAGTACTCGCCGGCCGTCAAGGAGTGAAGGTACGCCGCGATGTCCTGGTTCGTGATGCCGATCTCCTTCATCTTCGTCTGATCGAACCAGAGGTTGATGAACCCGCCGCCGAGGCTGATCTTGGCTCCGAACTTCTTGTCAACCATCTCGAGCAGGGTACGCAGCGAGAGTCGATGGCCGCTCGCGACCTCCGGCATGGGCATCATTCCATGGTCGGCCGTAATCGTGACCACGTAGTTCCCCTCGCCCACCCGAGCATTCAGCTTCTGCATCAGCTTACCGACGCAGGCATCTTGCGCCCGGAGCGCGTCTCGCGCCTCGAGGCTTTCGAGGCCCCAACGGTGCGCCGCGTAGTCGGTCGGCTTCATGTTCATGTAGACGAGCGCGGTCACGTCGGGTTGATCGATGGGCTCCCGGTCCATCATCAGAAGCATGTTGTCGCACTCGAAGTCGACGAAGGCCGGCGTGAAGCGGACGTTCGAGCTATCGTCGATCTTGTGTCCCATCCATACGCCGCTGCCGCCGGTCAGCTCCTTGACGTACGGCATCGGGCTCCGGCCGCGGAGGTACGTCGGGAAACTGTAGAGATCGATGTTCGTCATCAGCCGATGCTCCTGATCACCGCCTGGGAATTGCTCCTTCCACGCTGGCTTCTTCGGCTGGGCGAAGAGGACGACGATGTGGCTCTTGTTGCCTGGGGCATGCGCCGCCCCGTGGCCGACCATGCCCATCGCCGCCCGGTCCTGAAAGCTCGTGCCAATGACGACCGGCTTGTGATTGGCGCTGACGCCGTACTCGTCGGCCAGCGTGGGCGCCTTGATGAACTCCGGCGAGAAGTCCGGGAATGACTGCGTCACCTGCTTCGTGGCCGGGTCGTAGATTTCGTTCCCCACGATGCGCGTCGTGAAGGGATAGCCTCCCGTCCCGATTGCGACGTGGGAGACGGCCGTCGCGGTTTCGAGCTGCGTGACCTTCGCGTCCATGTACTCGGCACCCCGCGCCGCGAGTCCCCTGATGACGGGCCAGGCGTCCGGCCACGCCTCGTAGAGCGACCGCCCGCCCCCGTCCATCACGATGGTGAGGATGACCTGAGGCCGCTTCGACGCCGGAAGGAGCGCCTCCGCCATCACGCGTCCCATCGATCCCTTGGGGGGACTCGTGCCGATCAGGCGCGCATACGTCGGAGCGATATTCTGCAGCGTCGTCTTGTCGAGCTTGACGCCTTCCTTGATGAAGCCTGGACCGTACAAGACGAACTTGATGTCGGTGTCGTAGTCCCAGGACGAGGCGTGCGTCGTCCACATGTGCTTGAGAACGACGACCTGGTTCGGGTCGGCCGCGCGAACGCCTCGCAGAGCCCGCAGGGGGATGTGGCTGAATTCGTCGCTGAAGAACGCCCGGTCGGCGACGATCGTGTAGCGGGCGGGGATCATCACCACGTGACCGCTCTGCTCCGCGGCCCAGCTCTGCACGGCATAGGCGAAATGCCACGCGTCGTCGCGATCCTGGCTTTGATACGCTGAGGCCGACCAGCTCGGGCGGATCTCTCCGGTCTTCCCCTGAACGCTGGAGCCGGGCACCGTTGGGGCGCAGGCGCCGAGTGTGAACGAAACTGCCAACGAAACCAGTGCACTGGCCACGTGTACCTGCCAGATGCCCCGCGTCCCTCGAACCTCAGTTCCGGATGCCCAATGTGGACCCATGTCTGCCCTCCGTCTTGGCGGTGAACGGGCGGATCACCCCGTCGCTCGACTCGGGCGGGCGTCCTGTCACGTTGAGCCGAACACTAGGTCGCCGACTGGCAGAACTGAAATACATACGAGGCCGTCCCAGTATAATCTCTGGTTATGGAGCTTGAAGCCCGGCTGCGGGCGTTCGCAGCCTTCGCACGGCGCCGCTCGTTCTCGGCGGCCGCGCGGGAGCTCCGCATCAGTCAGCCCGCCGTCTCCAAGCACATCGCTGACGTAGAGCGGGAGGCCGGGGTGAAGCTGGTCGAGCGCCGACCGCGGGGCGGCGAGCTTACGCCCGCCGGGGAGTTCCTCGCCAATCACGTGCTGCGCGCGCAGGCGCTTCTGGCGCAGGCCGTCCGGGGTGTCGGCGAGTTCCGCCAGCGGGCCACCGGTTCGCTGACAATCGTCGCGTCAGGCGTCCCCGCT
>Ga0137407_10001095_pt1 | contig 17723 bp, 16 predicted proteins | sample CZOMad2_2_16fung_FD_108410 | JGI IMG/M metagenome (GOLD analysis project Ga0137407, IMG submission 108410) | Vadose zone soil fungal communities from Angelo Coast Range Reserve, California, USA - CZOMad2_2_16fungal (Illumina Assembly) | ecosystem: Environmental > Terrestrial > Soil > Vadose... | reverse complement strand
GAGGTATAATACTGTCCGAGAGGAGGATCCATGGAAGAACTGAAGATCCTCCAGAAGACGGAACATCTGCACGAGGCCCGCTGGTGGGAGCTGGAACCTTCGGGGAAAGTTCATTGCTACCTTTGTCCGCGGCATTGCCACATCGGGCCTGGTCAAGCGGGATTCTGCTTCATCCGCATCAATCAAGACGGAAAACTCTATAGCCTGGGGTACGGCGCGCCTGCCGCTCTGCAGGTTGATCCCATCGAAAAGAAGCCGCTGAACCATTTTTTGCCGGGCACCCGTGTTTTCAGCATGGGCACGGCGGGCTGCAACATGGGCTGCTTCTTCTGTCAAAACTGGGACATTTCGAAATCGCGGGCCGATCAAGTGCGTTCGCAGCCTGTTCCGCCGGAAGACGTGCCGCTACTGGCGTTGAAATATGGTTGCGATTCCATCGCGTTCACTTATAACGAGCCGACCATCTGGGGCGAATACATCATCGATATTTGCAAGGAAGCCAGGAAATATGGCCTGAAAACAGTGATGGTGACGAACGGCTACATCACTTACGAGGCCTTCCATGACATTTACGATCACATTGACGCGGCCAACGTGGACCTCAAGGCCTTCACCGAGAATTTCTACGGGAAGATCACGCTGACGCATCTTCAGCCGGTGCTGGAAATGCTGGCGTGGCTGAAGAAGGAAACGCCTGTCTGGTTTGAGATCACAAATTTGATGATTCCGACTTTGAATGACGATCCGGCAGAAACGCGCAAGCTGGCCGAATGGATTTCGACTCATCTGGGGCCAGATGTGCCGCTGCATTTCACGGCGTTTCACCCGGACTTCAAGCTGCAGGACAAGCCGCGCACGCCGCCGAAGACGCTCGATCAGGCCAGGCAGATCGCGCTGGAAGTGGGCCTTCGGTACGTCTATGAAGGAAATATTTACAGCGATGGCGCTAACACGAGTTGTCCGAACTGCGAGGAATTGCTGGTTCGCCGCTCATGGCACGACGTGCTGGAGAATCACATCAAGAATGGCACTTGCCCGAAGTGCGAACTAGCGATTCCGGGCGTTTGGATGAATGACGCAAAAGGGAAGCGCCTGTCGAAGCAAGGCGTGTCATCCAATGCAAAACCTTACGCCCATCTGAACCTGTAAGATCGCGTCTCATCGTCGGTCATCGCGGGTGAAAGTGATAGAAACCCGGCCCCACGCGCATGGCGTGATGCCACGCGACCGGAAACGCCCACCATACTAGCGTGCCAAGAACGCCTTGAAATAAGGTGAGGGGGAGAATGTTGCGTTCGCGCGCAAAAAGCCATGCCATTGCCGTTCCGCCAATCCAAGTGAGAGGTATCAAGACCGGATTGGGGCAGTGGAGCGCGCCAAAGATCACGCCCGCGATTAGAGAAGCGCGCACGTCACTTCCTGTTGCGGCGAGAAGCCGATTGGTGGCATAGGAACTTAGCCCCACCTGTTGCAGCAGGCAAAAAGCCAGGTATCCGAAAAAATGCTTCGGGACTAGCAAATGGCCGAGCGGGCGATGCAATGCGCCGAGAAGAACGCCCACTACGCTGAGTACAAAGATGCACGGCACGAATATCATCGCGGCGCGCTTCGTGGCGGGCCACAGATTGTCCGCTCGCCAGCCCAGCGTTTTCGGGGTGTCCTTATGAAAAATAAAACTGGCGCCGAGCCAAATAGGGAAAACAATCCAGGAATTCCGGACCGATTCCTGAAGCTGCCACATATACCAGCCCACAAGAGCGCTGAACGCGAGCGCCTCGACTAAATTCCAGGTGCGAACCGCGCGCGTCGTCATCGGCTTGTCAATCCACAAGATGTTCTTGGTCTGGATGGCTGAGATCGAGAAGCTGCAGCACGCTCTCAAACAGTTGGTCGATCTCTTTTTCGCTAACCTCGTGCGGAGCGAGAAACTGTTTCAGGTCGAAATCCGGGAATCCACGACTGGTTACTCGAGCGGGCAAGAGCGCTCGCAAGCGGCGGGAATCAATCGAGCCTAGCTGGCGGATTTCCTCGAAGACCACGCGCTGCAGCGCATCGTCAAAAACACTGGGATCGAGCAGCTTGCAGATCTCGACCCGCGTGCCGCTCTTGATCAAGACCGAGCAGAGAAAACGCAGCGTGTTTTTCTGAAGGTGAAATCCGGCGCTTGAATCATGAAAAGGCATGTCGTTTTTCTTCACAGCACAGTAAATGAGATGATACCTGAGTGGGCCAGGTTGCGTTCAGGGGAGTGCTGCGCATGGGCAAAAAACATCGAGTCGTCATTCTCGGCGGCGGATTCGGCGGGCTGGCTGCCGCTCAAAACCTGAAACGCGCGCCGGTCGAAGTCACGCTCATAGACCGGCGAAACTTCCACCTTTTTCAGCCACTACTTTATCAGGTGGCGACAGGGTCGCTCTCTCCGGGAGAAATTGCCGCGCCGATACGGGGTGTTCTGAGCAAGCAGAAAAACACACAAGTGCTTCTTGGGGAGGCGGTGGACGTTGATCCTCGGGCCAAACGAGTAACGTTGCGCGATGGCGCCTCTTTCGAATATGACTCCCTGATCGTGGCCACGGGCACGCAGACCTCTTACTACGGAAACGATTCCTGGCGCCGGTGGGCGCCCAGCCTGAAGTCCGTCGAAGAAGCGACGGCGATTCGCCACAAAATTTTGTACGCGTTCGAACGCGCCGAGCGCGCGGCTACACCGGAAGAAGCGCGCGCGTGGCTCACGTTCATTATTGTTGGAGCCGGCGCCACCGGGCTTGAGCTCTCGGGGGCGCTCGCGGAAATCGCTCGCGAGACGCTGCGGCATGATTTTCGAAAGATTGATCCGCAGAAGGCGCGAATCATCTTAATGGAAGGAGCCTCAAGAGTTTTGGGCCCCTTTCCCGAGGATCTCTCGGCCAAGGCAGAGAAACTAGTCACGCGCCTGGGCGTGGAGGTGATCAAGGGCGTAATGGTGACGAACATCGACGCAGCCGGCGTCACGTACAAGCATGGCGACTCGAATGAAAAGCTGGGGGCCAAGACTGTGCTATGGGCCGGCGGCGTCACGGCCACCGAGTTCGGCAGGAAGCTTGCCGAGCGCACGAATTCGGAATCAGACCGCAGCGGCCGGATCAAGGTGAACCGCGACCTGACCATCCCCAACTATCCGGATATTTTCATCATTGGTGATCTCGCTCATGCCGTCGATGAGAAGGGAACGCCGCTGCCTGGTGTCGCGCAGGTCGCGATGCAGGGCGGCGCCTATGTGGCGAAAGTCATTCGCGCCCGTTTAGAAGGGAAGAAAGAACTGCCGCCATTTCGTTATTTCAATAAGGGAGAGATGGCCGTCATCGGCCGCGCCGCCGCTGTCGCCAATATTTTTGGCATCCACGTCTCCGGGCTGCTCGCCTGGCTCATGTGGCTTTTCATCCACTTGATTTACATCGTGGAGTTTCAGAGCCGCGTCAGCGTTTTCATACAATGGGGCTTCGAATATCTCACTTTCAGCCGCGGCGCCCGCCTCATCACCGGCGAAGCTGCCACTGATTCGGTCGCGCAGGCCGATACGACGACAATCCGCGGCGAGTAAATAAACATCCTGACTTTTATCCTTCAGGTGCAGTTCGGGCAAGACTGGGTAGACATTTCTGCGGGCCCCACCCCGGTCAGCTCACGCGGAGCGCTGAGTAAGTCGCAGGCGACTCGTTGTGGAGTTATGGCGTCGATCACCTTCTGAAGGCGGCGTCATGGAGCCTTACTCCAGTTTGTTCCTCCGCAATCGCGTGAACCGATACGATTTGAATCTGGCTTTGGGCCGCGTCCACGTGCGCCCGCACCCTTACGTGGCGCCCTTCGATTTCGCTTAAAGCCTCCGGGTTGCTGACCTTCCAAATCCTGCTGTCCTTATCTGCGGTGAAGGTCTTCCCGTCGCTGCCAACCTTGCCCGAAATACTGGCTGGCTTCTTGGACTTTATCTGCGCATGAGAGTTGTGCTTTTGCGCCGAGTCCGCGTTCTGCCCGCCTAGAGCGGTGGTCGGCACCAACGCTAGGAAAGTGATCATGGAAATCAAAGCTGGCTTTTTCATGTTGCTCTCCTCCTTTAGCAAGAAGGTCCGGGGGGAACTACCGGGTGAACCAAGGCTCCTTGGAACACCCTTCTGGCGAGAATCCTGAGCCCCTAGCGACACCAAGGCAAACGCAGAATTTGAATATCGTCTATCGCCGGTTTGTATTGCCAGGGGAGGGCAGCAAAAGTTGGGTCCACTCTAAGTGATTTGTTTTCTTCGACCTTACCCAGATGCGCTTATAGATTCCTTATGAACTTCTCAGGACTTTCTGAGCAGGGTGTCGCTAAGTTGTTTTTGTTTGTGCGGAGAGATTCGGTTCGTCGGATCCATTGACTGGGGAAAAGCGGCTCAGCTCTGTGCTTGCTCTCTCCACTTGTTCCATGACGATCATAGTTTTAGTAACGGTTTGCTTCCTCGGATGCGGCTTCTTGTTGTACGTGCTGTTTCAATGGACACGGGAAACCAAGCGCAGACCTACAAGTCGGTCAGCAATTGGTGACGAACCATGCCAGGCAGGCCAGAAGAAGCAACCATACATCGTTGGTTCCCGGAGGGCTGCCGAACGGCATGATCGCACTACGTCTTCTCTTCAGGTTCCGAGCATCAAAGAAGAGTCGCGCGGCCGCGAAGCAGGGTTCAATGAGTGTGCGCACGAGAGGACCGCGGAATCGTTGAGCCCGCGCAAGAAAAGATAGGAGAGAAGAATGCACATTTTCAAGTTGGAAAGACTTGTGTCGCTCATGTTGCTTGCAGCGTCTTGCGGAAGCGCGTTTCCCATTGTTGCGTTTGCCGACGACAACGGTAGAGGAGAACCCCCGGCCCAGCCCGCAGCCGTGCCGAAGATCGAGGCGCCAGCTCCATTGACGGAGCGCGAACGGTGGCTGTTGGATCGCGTTGAGCAGCTGGAAAAGCGCGTTGCGGAACTCGAAGTCAAGGGCAATTTGCCCGCGGCTCCGGCAGCGTCGGCATCTGCAACACAGCCCGCTTCCTCTGCGGCCATCGATCCATCTAGCAGAGCCACAGTCGCGGCTGCAGCGCCCGGCACAAATGTCATCCCGGCGGAGAGGGCTGTCGCCGCTGCGGCGGTACAAGAAAGAACGCCCACAGCTAAGCCACAGAAGGCGGAACCCTTTGCCTTTGCGGACTTCACCTGGCTGACCGGCAACGCGCGCACTAAAGAATCGCCGATGGACACGAAGTTTTTCACGCCGGAGATTCGCGCCGACGTGGACTACGTTTACGATTTCAATCATCCGAAAGACGACACCATCGGCGGTTCGAGCGAAGTGTTCCGATCCAATGAAGTGCACGTCACGCAGCTCGGCGTTGGCGGGGACTTTCATTACGACAATGTTCGCGGGCGTTTGATGACCCAGTTTGGTCTGTATTCCCAAACGACGCCGCGCAACGACGCCAGCCCGTCACGTGGCCAATGGAATCTAGACAATGCTTACCGGTACATCTCGGAAGCGTACGGTGGCTACCACTTCAACGCCCTGCATGGGATCAATGTCGACGCCGGAATCTTTATGTCCTATATCGGTCTCTTCAGCTACTACCAATTCGACAACTGGACGTATCAGCCGTCGTATGTTTCATCGAACACGCCGTGGTTCTTCAACGGTGTGCGAGTTCAAATTTTCCCCACCGAACACTTGAAAATCGAGCCGTGGTTTGTCAACGGCTGGCAGTCCTACGGCAGGTTCAATAACCGGCCTGGATTCGGTGTGCAGTTCCTCTGGCGTCCGAACGGTTGGCTATCGGTCCTGGGGAATCAATACATGCTCGGCGCGGACACGCTGAACACACCGAGCCGCATTCGCTATCACACGGACGATAGCATTCAGATCAAATACTACGACAACCAGGAGACCTTTCTCAGCAAAGCCGCGTTCTCGCTAACCGGAGATATGGGGTGCGAACATGGCGGCGGCGTCAGCTGTGCTGGCAGTTCTGCCAAGGGCCCCAAGCAAAGCTTTTTGGGTTACATGATTTACAACCGCCTGTGGTTCGATCGCGACAAGTACGCGCTGACGCTCGGCGGCGGACAAATCAACAACCCTGGACGCTATCTCGTGTTGCTCCCGCCGATCAATGGGGCGACCGCTGCTTCGGGAACGCCGTACTTCACGGCGAATCCCGGCGATCCGTACAAGGCGTGGGATGTGTCTGGGACATTCGACTGGATGCCGAGCCAATACATTACCTTCCGTTGGGAATACAACCATCGCGCGGCGAATGTGCCTTATTTTTCGGGATCGGGAGGCGTGACACCGCCGGGCGGCAACAACGGTGCGCCTGGCTCATTCGTCTGCCTCAGCGGATTCACGACTTGCAACGGTTCGCCGACGAATACCTGGTTCCCGGATCTTCGCAAGACCGAGAACCGTTTGAACATGGCGATTCTCGTCAAGTTCTAGATTCCGGACCGGAGGAATGTGCTCATGCTGGACATCATCTTCTTGGCGGCGACGGCACTGTTTGTTGGAGTAGCCATCCTTTATGTGCGCGGCTGCGAACGGCTTAGATAGGAGCGTGCCATGACTTTAGGCAATGCTGTATTGCTGCTCATTTGCGTCCTTCTCTGCGGGTATTTGCTTTACGCGTTGTTGAAGGCGGAGGAGTTCTGAGCATGACGGCAAATGGCTGGTTTCAAATCGGTTTCTATCTTCTGGTGATCTTCTTACTGACCAAGCCAGTTGGAATCTTCATGACCCGAGTGTTCAACGGGGAGAAAACATTTCTCGATCCGGTTCTGCGGCCCATCGAAAGGGTCGTATACCGACTGACCGGAGTCGACGAGAAGCATGAGATGCGCTGGACGGAATACGCCATCGCCATGCTCCTGTTCAGCGGCGTCTCGACGGTACTCCTCTACATGATCGAGCGCACGCAGAAATGGCTGCCATTCAACCCGCAGAAGTTTCCCAACGTGGAGGCTGGTCTGGCGTTCGGTACGGCCGCATCGTTTACGACCAATACGAACTGGCAGGCATACAGCGGCGAATCCACGATGAGCTATCTCACGCAGATGGCCGGGCTGGCATACCACAACTTCGCCTCCGCTGCGGTCGGCATCGTCCTAGCGATCGCGGTGATTCGCGGCATCGCGCGAAAGGAAACGGACAAACTCGGAAACTTCTGGGTGGACACCACGCGCTGCCTGCTGTGGGTCCTGTTGCCGATTTGCGTGGTTGGTTCGCTGGTGTTTGTGTCTCAAGGTGTCGTGCAGAACCTGAAACCCTACACCACGGTGCAGTTGGTGGAGCCTCAGACCGTGCAGGTGACCGGAACAGATGGCAAGGTCACTACGCAAACTGTGACGCAGCAGGTCATTGCACAAGGCCCGGTGGCCTCGCAGGAAGTGATTAAAGAATTCGGCACCAATGGTGGTGGGTTTTTTGGTGCGAACAGCGCCCATCCGTTCGAGAATCCCACTCCCTTCTCGAACTTCTTCCAGATGGTATTGATTTTCGCGATTCCTTCTGGTCTCACATACACACTCGGCCGTATGACCGGCTGCCAACGGCATGGCTGGGCAGTATGGGCGGCGATGGCGTTTCTCTTTTTCGTCGGAGTTGCGACGGCGTATTGGGCTGAAGGACGTGGAAATCCGCTCTTTGCTGGCGTGAATCAGAACGCGAGCGACCTGCATTCCGGCGGCAACATGGAGGGAAAGGAAGTGCGGTTCGGCATTGCGAACTCAGCTCTCTTCGCGACCGTCACTACCGATGCGAGCTGCGGCGCGGTGAACAGCCAGCACGACTCGTTCACGCCGATTGGCGGTATGGTCCCATTGATCAACATCATGCTGGGGGAAGTAGTTTTTGGCGGAGTGGGTGCTGGCCTCTACGGCATCATCGTGTTCGTCATCCTCGCGGTGTTCATCGCGGGGTTGATGGTTGGCCGGACTCCAGAGTATTTGGGCAAGAAAATCGAATCGTATGACGTCAAGATGGCCATGCTAGCGATTCTCATTTTGACGTTCACCATTCTTGGCTTTTCGGCCGTTGCCATCGTTAAACCTTTTGGCGCTTCAAGCATCTCGAACCCAGGACCGCACGGTTTGTCCCAAGTGCTTTATGCCTACGTCTCGTCGACCGGCAACAACGGCTCGGCGTTCGGCGGCTTGAATGTGAACACCATGTGGTACAACACGAGCACAGCCGTTGCCCAGCTGCTCGGCCGCTTCTTCATGATCATTCCGGTGCTTGCTATTGCGGGGAGCCTGGCCAGAAAGAAAACCGTTCCCGAGTCGGCCGGCACGTTCCCGGTAACAGGCGGGCTGTTTGCCGGCTTGCTGGTTTCTACCATTCTGATCGTGGGTGCGCTCACTTTTTTCCCGGCCCTCAGTCTGGGGCCGATTCTCGAACACCTGCTGATGTCCGCAGGGAAGGCTTTCTGAGGTTCCCATGGATCCAGTCGCTCAAGTCAGAAAACAATCGCTTGCTGACACGAAGATTCTCGCTCGGGCAGTAAGCGATTCATTTCGCAAGCTGGCCCCGCGCACGATGGTCAAGAACCCCGTGATGTTCGTGGTCGAGGTCGGTGCGGTATTAACGACGGTGCAGCTTGTATCGAACGCCTTTCATCACGCAGGCCAGATTAGCTTCGGCCTGCAGATCGCACTTTGGCTGTGGTTCACGGTTCTTTTCGCGAACTTCGCGGAAGCCATGGCCGAAGGACGGGGCAAAGCACAAGCAGACACCCTGCGCAAAGCACGGGCTGAGACTCAAGCACGCTTGCTGACGTGCGATAACAAGATCGAGAGCGTACCCAGCTCAAAATTGCGCTCGGGGGACATCGTGGTTGTCGCGGCGGGGGAGTTCATTCCGGGTGATGGCGAGGTGATCGAAGGTGTGGCTTCCGTGGATGAATCGGCAATCACCGGCGAGTCTGCGCCAGTTATCCGGGAGTCGGGTGGAGATCGTTCGGCGGTTACGGGAGGGACGCGTGTTCTCTCCGATGAGATCAAGGTTCGTATTACATCGAATCCCGGCGAAACGTTTCTCGACAGGATGATCAAACTTGTTGAGGGAGCCTCGCGTCAAAAAACTCCGAACGAAATTGCCTTGAACATTCTGTTGGCCGGGCTGACCATTATCTTCTTGCTAGCGGTCGTGACGCTTCAACCATTTGCTATCTATTCTGGCGCTCCTCAAAGCATCTTTGTCTTGGTCTCTCTTCTCGTTTGTCTCATTCCCACGACCATTGGAGGCCTTCTGTCCGCGATCGGCATTGCCGGCATGGACCGCATGATTCAGCGGAATGTCATCGCGATGTCTGGGCGCGCTGTCGAAGCGTCGGGTGATGTGGATGTGTTGCTGCTGGACAAGACGGGAACGATCACTCTGGGAAACCGGGCTGCAACGCAATTCTTTCCGGCGCCAGGCGTCGATGAGCATCATCTTGCCGATGCCGCGCAGCTTTCCTCGCTGGCGGACGAAACTCCGGAAGGCCGATCCATCGTCGTGCTCGCGAAAGAACGTTACAACCTTCGTGGTCGCGACCTTTCCACGCACCCTGCAACCTTCGTCCCATTCTCCGCGCAAACCAGGATGTCTGGCGTCGATCTTGACGGCCGCGAAGTGCGCAAAGGAGCACTGGAGGCTATTACACGCTTGTGCGGAAACCGCGGTCACAGCATCCCTGTAGAGCTGCAGGTTTGTGTTCGTGATATCTCGAATGCAGGCGGAACGCCGCTACTGGTCGCAGAGAACGGCCGCGTGTTGGGCGCGATCGCACTCACAGATATCGTCAAGGGCGGCATGAAAGAACGCTTCGACCATCTTCGTGCCATGGGCATTCGCACTATGATGATCACAGGTGACAATCCGCTGACCGCGGCCGCAATTGCTAGGCAGGCCGGAGTCGACGATTTTCTTGCTGAAGCCAAGCCGGAAGACAAGATGGCGCTCATTAAGCGGGAGCAGGCAAAGGGGAAGCTGGTGGCCATGACCGGCGACGGCACCAACGATGCCCCGGCACTTGCTCAGGCTGACGTGGGAGTGGCCATGAACACGGGCACACAAGCCGCCAAAGAAGCCGGAAATATGGTCGACCTCGATTCCAATCCGACGAAACTCATCGAAATCGTGGAAATCGGCAAACAGCTCCTGATTACTCGCGGCGCTCTGACCACGTTTTCGGTCGCGAACGACGTAGCCAAGTACTTCGCCATTATTCCAGCAATGTTTGCCGCGGCGTTTCCTCAGCTCGAAGTTCTGAACATCATGCGGCTCCGCACTCCGGAGTCAGCGATTTTGTCCGCCGTCATTTTCAACGCCCTGATTATCATTGCGCTGATTCCATTAGCTCTCCGAGGCGTGCGCTATCGCCCAATGGGGGCGGCTGTACTTCTTCGCCGCAACCTATTGCTCTATGGCCTCGGCGGAATCATTGCTCCCTTCATAGGAATCAAGTTGATCGATGTGTTGCTGACGTATCTGCGATTTGTCTGAGAGGCCTTGATGAAAAAGAATCTCCTCACTGCCGTGTGGTTCACCCTGGTGACAACCGTCATGTTCGGCCTGATCTACCCGCTCGGAATCACGGGGCTGGCACAGCTATTCTTTCGCGATCGTGCGAACGGACAACTCATCGCGAAAGACGGAAAGCTCGTAGGATCGAGAATCATTGGGCAGGGATTCACCGGCCCTGGCTATTTTCACTCGCGCCCGTCAGCGGCTGGAGCCGGATACGATCCAACGTCCAGTAGTGGCTCAAACCTAGCTCCTACCAGCAAGAATCTGCTCGAGCGTATAAAGGGCGACGTACACAAGCTTCAGGTAGAGAATCCGAACGCTCCGATCCCGGTTGACTTGGTCACAGCCTCGGGTTCTGGTCTGGACCCGGATATTTCGCCTGCCGCTGCTGAATTCCAAATTCACCGTGTTGCTCATTCGCGCGACATGAAAGAAGAAGACGTGCGCGCGCTTGTCCAGAGACATACGAAGAGCCGTGATCTGGGATTCCTTGGCGAACCGCGCGTGAATGTTTTGGAGCTGAATCTGGATCTCGACAGTATTCATACCGCGCAATAACCGTCACGATTTACGGGAATCGCGAGCCAAATCATTGCGGTCCACTTTGGGTGAGTTGCCAACCTTTGCTCGTTCGCATGACTACGCCCGCGTCTTCTGTGCAGGGTTCGAGATTGCATATATGGCCGCGGCTCCGAGCAACCCTGCCACAGCCATGATTCTCCACGAAAGCTCGTAGCTGTGCTGGGCGTCAAAAATTCTTCCCGCGATCCAGGGCATTCCCCACTGCCCAAGGGAATATCCCATGATGATCAGCGCCAGCAGCTTGCCCAGCGAATCCGTTCCGAAGCATTCCGCGGTGACAAGCGGAATCAGCATGTAGTCCGCGCCCATGGAGAAGCCGAAGATCAAGGCGAAAGCCCAGACGGCCACGGGCTGATAGGCCATTGCGAGTAAGAACATCGAAGCGCTGAGCAATGCGTAGAACAGCGCCATGGTGCTCTTCTTCCGAAAGCGGTCCGCCAGATAGCCCACCAGCACGCGGCCGCCGAGGCTCGCAGCCAGCAAAGCTGTCGAAAATCGAGAGGCGGCTGCTGCTGAGTAACCCTGATCTTTCAGAAAGAGGATGAAGTGTTGAATCACGGCGCCGATGGCGCCGACAACCAGCGTAGATCCTCCCAGGATGAGCCAGAAATTCGCGGAGCGCACCGCAGCTGCGGTTCCGCTTGCGACGGTATCGGTGGCGCTGCCCTTTACTTCGCGCAGACCACTGCTTTCCGCTCCATCCGGCAGAAGACCTATTTCGGAGGGACTTGAGCGCGTAATCCACACTCCTACGGGAAAGAGCACACCCAGGACGAGCAGGCCCACGATCTCCAGGGCATGACGCCAACCGAAGTGTCGCATCAAGGAATTAACCAACAGCGGAGAAATCACTCCGCCCAGCCCTAAGCCGAGATACGCATAGCCCATGGCACGGCCGCGCCGCACTCGAAACCAGCGAGCGATGAGGACTTGATTGGCGATGGGGCCCGCGAGTACATAGCCCAGAACTTCCATGATGCAAAGCAACTCGTAATGCCAGAGCTTGGTCATGGATCCCATCAGTAGCAACGAAATTCCGACCAGCCCGGCTCCCGACAGAATGACCAATCGCGCGCCTATCCGGTCGATCACCGCTCCGGCCAGGAAGCCAAACGGCAATCCCGCCACAAGAAATCCAAGGAAAAAGCCCTGCGTAACTTGTGCGCGAGTGAACCCAAGGGACTCCACAAACGCGGGATAGAAAACTGGGAATCCATAAAAAATGATTCCTACGGCAAAAAAAAGGTTCAGAAACGCGGCAACAACAATCCACCAGCCGTAGAATATGCGCGTTGGTCGATGGTTCGCCATGGAAACCCGTTTTCCTATGAAGCTGAAATTTACGTTCTGGAAAGAGACTGTGAATTCTGCGTCTAGAGACTCAGTATTATCACCCAAACTCCGGGCCTAGAATCGCGCAAAGGAGTTCTGGCCGCCCCGGATGGTCATTCCGTCCCCGGTACATTCGAGTGAGCGGCCGTGAAAAGCTGAAACCAAATGACTTTAGCAGATCGCTTGCGGCAGCGTTTGATTTCAAACTATCCACCACCACGACTTCGCGAGTGGATCGTGCGAGAAATGTTTCGAGCAGGCTGCAAGCCGTTGCGGCATTTCTAGCCATCCAGGGGCCGAGATGATCCGCAAACGAGCCTCGCCTGCCCAACGCATAGCCTTCGATCGCACGCACGTTCCAAATCCCCGCCGTGAACTCAGGCGCATCCCTGTGGAGAGACTTCAGCAGGGAACTACGGTCTGCGCCAAAACTTTCTTTATCGGCTTCAAAGATGGATTCCAGGAGTTCCTGCGATAACGGCTCCTGCGAATCGAGATCGGAGCGTTTCGCCATCTCGGAGGCAGATCGCCGCAGTGTCCATCGCTCAATCTCGTATTCGGCCACGAATTGTAATTTCTCGTAGAGCGGTTTTCCTTGCGGCGTCGCGTCGAGCTTGATGGCGGTGATCTTCAGATCATTCAGATATTCGATCGCTCTTGCGAGAAGCTTGGTTCCGATACCTTGTCCGCGATATTCCGGGTCAACCAATACCATCCCGATCCATGCAAGTCGATTCTCGAACGAGATGGTGGTTGCTGTGCCGCACAACCTTCCATCGTGCTCCGCGACAAAGCACCCTTGCGGGCTGGCTTCGAGAAACCTTTTCCAGTCAGCTGCGGTCTGATTCCAGCCCGCAATCTCCTTCAGCCGGACTCCCGCCGGGATGTCCGCTTTCGTCATCGTACGCAATCCTATGGCTGCCGAATCCACGCGTGAGATTGTAAACCCATTCGAATTCTTGCCCGCGGGATCTCAAGAGCAAAAGACGATTCCTGAAACGGAGGCTCCAACCCCCCAAGACGATGCATCCGTGATTCGGGTACAATCGCGCTCGGAAGCTTTCACAGGTATTGCTTGGACGCTGATTCGAATGAATCCAGAACACCAAACAGCAAAATTACTCCAGAAGAGCTCCTTCCCGGATGTCGAGGATCTGGATGAACTTCTGAGCGAACCGACTGAGGCGGTTGTCCGGACCCTCGGCGCTCTCGATGGCGACATTGTCATCTTGGGCGTGGGCGGGAAGATGGGACCCACTCTCGCACGCATGGCGAAGAGGGCATCGGAAATCGCGAAAGTTCCGCGCCGTGTGATCGGTGTGTCCCGGTTCTCATCCTCCAAGTTGGAGTCGCAGCTGCACACGTGGGGAGTGGAGACGGTGCGTTGTGACTTGCTGGACCCCAAATCGCTCTCCGCTCTTCCCGGAGCTCCCAACGTTGTCTTTATGGCTGGAATGAAGTTCGGAACGACGGGACAGGAATCGATGACCTGGGCCATGAATAGCTTTTTGCCTGGGCTCGTGAGCGAGAGATATCGTGGCAGCAGAATCGCTGCGTTCTCCACAGGCAATGTCTACGGGCTCTCGCCCGTTTCTCTCGGGGGCTCCAGGGAACAGGACTTGCCGAATCCCGTAGGCGAATACGCAATGAGCTGTCTTGGAAGGGAGCGGATCTTCGAGCACTTCAGCCGCACGAACCAAACCAGGATGTCGATACTCCGGCTGAACTACGCCACCGAACTTCGCTACGGCGTGCTCGTGGACATCGCTCACAGGATTTACTCTAGGCAATCAGTGCCTCTGTCCATGGGCTACTTGAACGCCATATGGCAGGGAGATGCCTGCGCCATGAGCCTGCAAGCACTTGGCGGCGCGTCTGCTCCGCCGCTAGTAATCAACATTGCCGGACCAGAGTTGCTGAGTGTGCGCCGCGTTGCCGAGCAATTCGGTGAGCTCTTGCATAAGCCCGTTCGCTTTGAAGGCCAGGAATCAGCCGACGCTCTTTTGAGCAACGCGAAGGAATCGTATGAGCTATTCGGCTATCCCCGTGTCCGTGCCGACCAAATGATCTCCTGGATTGCGGACTGGGTTAGTCGCGGTGGGGAGACATTGGCAAGATCCACGCATTTTGAGGAACGCGCCGGTCGCTTTTAGGAAGGGCGCGCGGTAGGGAGGCAATAACGCCAGCGATGGCACCGCAACTGGATCCAAAGATTCGGCAGGTTCTGGCGCGAGGCGCGGTGATCCCCGCGCATCCTTTAGCGCTCACCGCCGAGCGGCAGCTCGACGAGAGACGCCAGAGAGCGCTCACTCGTTATTACGTTGCCGCTGGCGCTGGCGGTTTGGCTGTCGGAGTTCACACCACACAATTTGCGATCAGAGAGCCACGCATAGGGCTCTTCGAACCCGTCTTAAAACTGGCTGCGGAAGAAATGGACCGGGCCGACTGCGATCGCGCTGCGCCTCTAATCCGCATCGGAGGCATCTGTGGAGAGACCTCGCAAGCGCTTCGCGAGGCCACTTTGCTCAACGATCTGGGATATAACGCAGGCCTCTTGAGCTTGGCCGCGATGAAAGATTCGAATGATAAGGCTCTTCTGGCTCACTGCCGAACGGTGTCGGAAGTCCTGCCGATGATTGGTTTTTATTTGCAACCTGCCGTGGGTGGCCGCGTACTCTCCTATGGATTTTGGCGCGAGTTCACAGAAATTGAAAACGTTGTGGCCATCAAGATCGCTCCGTTCAGCCGCTACCAGACCATCGATGTCGTTCGAGCCGTGGCAGAATCGGGGCGCGATATCGCCCTCTATACCGGGAACGATGACAACATCGCCTTGGACCTTCTTACGCCTCTTGTCTTCCAGGTCAACGGACGCGTGCAAGAGCGCCGTATTGTAGGAGGCCTCTTGGGCCACTGGGCAGTCTGGACTCGGCGCGCCGTGGACCTCTTGGATCAGTGCCACGCCGTTGCGCACGAGACCGGAGCCGTCTCGAGAGATTTACTCCAAAAGAGCGCCGAAATAACAGACTGCAACGCCGCATTCTTCGACGCCGCACACCAGTTCGCCGGGTGCATCGCCGGCCTGCATGAAGTTTTGCGGCGGCAAGGCCTGCTGGAAGGAATCTGGTGCTTGGATCCCCGGGAGACGCTCAGCCCCGGACAGCAAGAAGAGATCAGCCGAGTGCTTAAGGCCTATCCTCATTTGAATGACGATGATTTTGTCCGCGAGGGGCGAGACCGTTGGTTGCGGCCGTGACAGCGCTCTGGTAACAGAGTCAGGCTTGACTACGTGACCGCTGGCAGGTATGACCGATAGCGGAAAGGGACTCCATCACCGTACTTGAGTGAGAACAGCAACGTCGAACTTTGAATAGTACTTCGTTACGTCGTTGGCGCCGTACTTCTTGCGGAATTTCTCGACCACGGACGCGACCGTGCAGCGTCGGTGATGGGAACGGACCGAAGTTCAGCCTCTGCGCCGCGCGCATCGATCCGAATCATCGGGTTCTTGAGCACGTTTTTGTACCACTGTGTATCCGACCCATGCACCGGCAGGACGTAAAGTTTGTCGTCCTGCAAAACGAACCAGACCGGGATTGAGATGGCGCGTCCTGACTTTCTGCCGGTCACAATGATCGTAATTTCACGATACCGGGAAAGGCGGTCTTTTAGAGCATTGTTCCGCGTTGGCCTATTGTTCATCCAAGTGTCCTTTATTCTCGGGCGCCGTATTGTTCGTCGCTGACCTGTTTCACCCAGTCGACAACCTTCCCGTCTTTCTTTCCTGAATGGCGATGTGCGTCATGGCCGTGGTCGGCGTAGCCCTATGCCAGTGCTTCTCGCCGGGCGAGAACCAGACCACATCAGATCACGCAGTGGCGAAAAGAGATCGGGCTGCTCGAGCGATCCCCTTGAGAACTCGGAGGCCATCCTCATGTGAGCCGGTATCGAACTGCGCTCCCGCATGATCGACGGCATTGCTGACCATGGCAACCGAGGCTACGGAAGCTTGCCTGGCTACGCCAAAGGCAAAAAGCGATGCGGCCTGCATCTCGACCGCGAGTACGCCCTCCCGGGTCCATTTCTTGAGTTGCGCCTCGGTCTCGCGATAAGGGGCATCCGTCGTCCACACCTTACCGGAGCGGACGGCCCATCCGGTGGCGATCAACTCCCGCTCGAGAAGCGGGACCACCGGCGACATGCACGCGACCTCACTGGCTGGCGGCAGGTAGTGATAGGAAGTTCCCTCGTCACGAATCGCGCTGGTTGCCACCACGAGACACGGGAGCGGTAAATCGGGAGACACGCGTCCGGCCGAGGTTAGCCCGAAGATGAGCTTGGCCCCCGCGGCTTGCAGCTGCTCGGCAATCAGTACCGCGTAGGGTCCGCCGATGGTTCGCGCGATGATTCCGCAGGGTACACCTTCAAGATCCACCGTGAACATCGAGGTGTGAAAACACGCCCAAGGCCCGAAGGGCTTGGCTATGCCATCTCGAACCAGCCAGTCGGTAATATCTCCATCGAACTCCAGGATGCACACAGGGGGAACGATTCCGGCCGGGATCTGGCGGCTTCGGCGCACATCGTCGATCAAGTTCTTGGGGGTGAATGCGGACGGTTGATCCAACGCATGGCGGAGGATCGGAGGAGTCGAATCTTCCGTCATGTCCTTGACCGATCACATCGCCGCGTTCGGTTGGAGATAATCTTCATTCCACGATGAAGCAATGTCCCGAGTCATACTGAAAGTATGTAGCGCATCTGCTTGGGTAAGAGCACAGCCTGCGGATCCGCATGGCCGCGACCGACGATCTGCCCAAGCTCGGCAGCTCCTGCACTCACCGTCGTGATTGCCAGGAAGGCTGATTCGTGAAGAACGCCATCAATTGCCCGAACGGGCCCTCGCGTTTCCTATTGCGCGTCCATCCACTTGTCTGAGCCCGCTAGCTTGACGGACACATTCGAAAAGAAGATTCGCGCCGGCTTGCCGTCTGCCGTCCCGCGATGGTCGGTTGAGACAAGGAGAGGGCCACCCTTCTTGTAGCCGGCCCAAGTTGTTGTGACGTTACTCGGCTTCTTGGGTCCGCCCCGATGATAGACGAACTGCACAATTCGTCCATCTTTCCCGACATACAGATCCCAGGTGTCCCCCGGCGTGTAACCGCCAACCTCCGCCGGATATTTCACCGACACCAGCTTCGCCGTACCCTGTCCAATCGGCAATTTTTGCTTGTCCTTGACCGTCACATTGGCGCTGGTGTCCCAG
>Ga0137407_10001094_pt1 | contig 17725 bp, 19 predicted proteins | sample CZOMad2_2_16fung_FD_108410 | JGI IMG/M metagenome (GOLD analysis project Ga0137407, IMG submission 108410) | Vadose zone soil fungal communities from Angelo Coast Range Reserve, California, USA - CZOMad2_2_16fungal (Illumina Assembly) | ecosystem: Environmental > Terrestrial > Soil > Vadose... | reverse complement strand
GGTCAGGCCGGCCGCCGAGCCGATGTTGACGACCGCGCCCCCGCCGTTCCTGGCCAGCGTCGGCGCCAGGCGGTGGAGCAGCTGCAGAGGCCCGAAGTAGTTCACCTCCATCTCGCGCCGGGCCTGGTCGAGGACCGTTGCATCCGCGATTCCTCTGGCAAGCGACACGCCGGCGTTGTTGAAGACGATTTCGACGTCCGAAGCCGCTTCTCCGGCCGCGCGGATCTGGTCCGCGTCGGTCACGTCGAGGCGCAGCGAAACGACCCGCTCGTCACGCAGGGCGCGCAGCGCTTCCGGATTGCGCGCTGTGGCGTAGACCTTCCTCACACCCCGGGTCAGGAGCGCTTCCGTCAGTGCTCGCCCGATGCCGCGGTTGGCGCCCGTCACCAGGGCGACCGCTCCTTCGATTCTCTGTGCCTTCATCGTTTCTCCCTTTGGTTGGGTTGACCGTGAGAGAGACTTAGCGCCGGGCATCGAACGAGGGGAGTTACAAGTGTGGCGGGATTCCGATGACTCGCTGTTCACTGCCGCGGCGCCGGCTGACTAACGGTCATGCTCGAGCTCGCGCCTCCGCCGCTCGAGAAGTGTTCTCTCCGCGAGCGTCGGTGCAGCGTCGATCGCACGCAGGAGATGCGCGAGCGACCGCACGGAATCACCAGCTCGACGGTAGAGCTCGCTCCAGGTCGCGTCCCACAGGTAATAACTGAGAAGCCAAGGCGGAGACTCGCCACCCTCGAGCGCAGCGATTCCTGCTTCAGCGCCTTTCCACTCTGCAATCGCGATTGCGCGATTCAAACGATTGAGCGGCGATGGTGCCACGCGATCGAGCGCCGAATAGAGCTGCGCGATCTCGGCCCAAGGCGTTTCCTCGTAGGTCGGAGCCAGACAGTGCTCGGCTGCGATCGCGGCTTCGACGTGATAGCGCGAGAACTGATCCCCGCGTGCCGACCGGCGCAAGTACAAGACACCCTCTTCGATCAGCGATCGATCCCATCTCCAGCGGTCTTGCTCTTTCATCAGCAGGAGCCCTCCGACGCTGTCGAAACGAGCATCGAACCGGGATGCGTGGAGGTACATGAGCGCCAGGAGCGCATCGGTCTGTGGGACTGCTCCGATCGGATGCTCGGCGAGCACGCGCGCCAACCGAATCGCCTCGTCGCACAGCTCCCGTCGAATCACGCTGTCTGGCTTCGCGGAGCTGTATCCCTCGTTGAAGAGCAAATAGAGCATCTGAAGGATGCTCGGAACGCGGTGTTCGAGCTCGGGCAGCGAGGGCATGTCGAGGCCGGGGCCACGTTCACGCAGCCGCGCGCGCGCACGCTGCAGGCGCTTGTGGATCGCGTCGGTACTTTGAAAGAGGCGCAGCGCGATCTCTTCCGTGCTGAATCCGCACAGCGTCTTCAGCGCCAGCGCAAGCTGGGAGTCGTAAGGGATCTCAGGATCGGCGCAGAGGAAGAGCATTCGCAAGAGATCGTCCTGGAGCTCCGTCGACAGGACCACCGCGTCAGCCGCTGGATCTTCGCTCGTCTCTCCGTCTTCAGCCGCTCCCGCCGGATGACGTCTTTGCGCGCGCACGGCGTCGATGACGTAGTGATGCGCGACGCGATACAGCCAGGCGCCGGGCTCGTCGGGCACGCCAGCGGTCGTCCACGTCTCGACCGCCCGAAGCAACGCGGCTTGTGCCGCATCTTCACAAAGCTCGATGGACTGTGCACCGAACCTTCGGGACAGGATGGAGACCAGACGCCCGTGCTCGTGCCGGAAATAATGCTCCGGTAGCTCGGACGTCATGCGGTCTCCGGGCAGGTGTAGGAGTCCTCAGGTGGTGCTGCTCTTCTGCGCGCGCCCGGCGAGCGCGCGGACTTCCACGCTTGCACCGGGATTCGTCGTCATCGGCCCTTCTTTCGCGATCTGAATCGCGCGCTCGAGCGAGCTCGTCGCAACGATCATATACCCACCGATGACTTCCTTCCCTTCGATGTAAGGGCCGTCGGTGACCCCGGCGGATCGACAGACCGCGCCCGCAGGGGTGAGCGCGTCGCCCATGTCGACGATCTCATCCTGGTACTTCGCCTTCCAGGCCCTCCATTCCGCCATGGCCCGCTCCATTTCTGCAGGAGATGGAGTCCGGCGGGGTGCATCCGTCGGCGAGCGGTAGAGGAACAGGTATCTGGTCATCGTCACGATTGTATCTCCTTGGGTCGCCGCGCCGATGCGGGCGGCTTTCAGATACGACGTTCTCGGCTCGCGGAGTTGGACACCGGGGCGGTCGACTTTCTTTCTCTTCTGGCACGGTCGCCGTGAGCTCGACGAACCCCTGCGAAGTGACGCGGCCCGTTATTGCGGCAACTTGAGCTGCACCGAGAAGGTGTAATCGACCTCGATCGCCTGCCCGCGCAGCAACGCTGCCGTGTACCGGCGCTTCTCGAGAGCATCCGTCACCGCGCGGTCCATGAAGGGCAGGCTCTTCAGCACGCGGCAGTTGCGGACCGTCCCCTGCGTCGTCACCACGCACTTCACCACCAGGGTGCCCTCGATCTCACCCTCCAAGGCCTCCCGTGTGTACTCCGGGTCGGGCCCCGCGATCCTCCGCGGCGGGGTCATCGCGTCGTTGAACTCCGGCGGGCCGGGGGCGGGGCTGGGCCCCGCCGTTTCGGTTCGGCCGTTGCCCAGACCGCCCGGGATGCCCTCGATGATTCCCGTTCCGATACCGGGTTCTGTTGCGGGTTCTTCCGCACTTGAATCATCGGGTGGCGCTTCCATGGACAGTTGCGGCGGCTTCGCGAGCTGAGGGACTTCCCTCGGCTCGATGATCGGCCGCGCTGCGGGCCTGGGCCTTTCCCGGTCCGGGCGTGGGGTCATCGGCTTGTGTCCGGAGGGCGCCGAGACTGGAGGGCCGGGCCGGTAGGGTGGCAACGGAACCTCGACGATCCGTGGCGGGAGCTCGTGCGCGTGCAGCCAGGCGAGGAGCAGGGCCGCGCCCAGAACGGTGCAGTGCATGGCGATCGAGAGCGCGATCGATCTGGCGCTCCGCACCGAACGCTTCGGATTCGCAATTGCGTCGAACATGTCTCTCCCCTCGGCGAGAGCGAGATCCAGCTCGTCGATTTATCACCGAAGCGGAAACGGCCGCGAGATGCCCGAAGCCTTCTTGTTCGATACGCCGAGCCGATGCGTCAGAGGCCGGTGACATGGCGGAGCGCGTGCTCCTTCGCGTCCACCACGTAGACGCTTCCGTCCGGCGCCACCGCCACGCCGCGCGGCGCTCCGAACCGCGCCTGTTTGCCGGGCCCGTCCGCCACGATCGCGCGCTGCCCGCCGGCCAACGTATCGACCCTGTCGTTCAGCAGGGCGCGGACGCGCGCGCTGGCGCCGTCGGCCAGCACCACCTGCCCGTCCGAGCGCCGCGTCGTCAGCGCGACGGTGTGGAATACCGTCGCGACCGAGACCGGCCCGTCGTCCCACCCATCGACGAAGAGCTGGCCGGCGAACTGCGAGACGGGGTGCCGCGCCGAGGCGCCCACCCGGCGTATGACGCCGGTGTCGGGCTCGAAGATGAGCGCATCGCCGCCGGGGAGCACCGCGACGGCCATCGGGAAGTGCAAGTTGGCGGAGGCGCCCGGGCCGTCCTGCACACCTCTCTGTCCGTTCCCCGCCCAGGTACTCACCAGCCCCGCCGGCGTGACCTCGCGCAACCGCATGTTCCAGGAATCGGCCACCAGCAGGTTCCCGTTCGGCTCGATCGCGATCCCCATCGGCCGCCAGAAGCGCGACGCGCTGCCCCTCCCATCGGCGAATCCCTGCGCGTCGGCGCCGGCCATCCCGCCCGCGAGCGTGGAGACGGCGCCGCGGCGGATGACGCGGATGCGGTGGTTGTTCGTATCCGAGACATAGATGGTCCCATCCGGCGCGACCGCGATGCCGCGCGGCCCGTCGAACAGCGCCTGCCCGGGCGCGCCGTCCAGGTTGCCGTTCGAGACGCTGCCGGCGACGTTCGTGACGGTGCCGGACGCATCGACGCGCACGATCCTGTTGCCGTCCGCGACAACGACGGTGCCGTCCGGCGCCACGGCCACCGCGGAAGGCTGCGTCAGCGCGGTCGTCACCGTGCTCACCTGCACACCGCTACGATACGCAGGGTTCGGCGCGCCCGGCGGCAGCTGCAGGGACTTCACCGGAGCGGGCAACGTGCCGTCGCCCCCGAACGTGGAGAACAGATTCGCGACGAGTTGCTGGATGACAGGGTCCCATCTCCCTGCACCCGCCAATGCCTGCGACCATCCGACGCTTCCGGCCGCGAACACCTGCGCACCGCTCGGTGCGGTGTAGAGCGTAGTCTGCGCCGCACCGAATGACCCGAAGTAGGACTGCACCAGCCCGATGCCAACCGTCGCCACGCCGGCTGGCTCGGCGCCGTTGTCGAAGCGAACGTCGTTCTCGGTCTGGTAGACCCCGGCCACGGTGGTCTGTTCGTCGGCCCCGGTGCCGACCCATATCCAGCTCGACGGGGCGGTGACCTGCAGCGGCGCGGCGACCCAGATCCAGTCGCCGTACATCTCGCCGATCATCTTGTTCTCCGGGCGGTCGATCACCTTGTCTCGCCATTGACACGTGGCGCGCGAGGGGTCGACCAATGCCATCGGATCCTGGCGGCAGAAGTCCTTGTACCCGAGCAGCAGCCGTCTCCCTGGATCGGAGAAGCGCACCTGCCAGTACGCGTCGTTGGCAGAGAGGAAGGCAGCACTGGTCCCGGCGGCGATCGCGCCCTCCACGGCGTTGCGCATCGCGAGCGTCCAGTACTCGCTGTGGCCTTGGATGATGAGCATGCGCCGGTGCTCAACCAGCGTCGGATCCGCATCTAGATCGGTATCGGTCACATACCCGATGTCGTATCCCTGCCCTTCGGCGAAGGTGACGAAATCGCGGTCCTTCGAGAGGAAGTCGCCGGTGCCGTTGCTGTTGTCATACGGCCGATCGAAGGAAACGGCGTAGGCATGCCAGGGAGGAGAGGACGAGCCGGGCGGCTTCCAGCCGATCCGGTTCGCGTAGAGGCTCGTCCCGCCCCAGGTGTTGTATGCTTGGTACGTATTGGTGGATACGGGGTAGAGAATGACCGCGCGTGGCGACTTCTCCCGCACCACCAGCGGCGTGACCGTGTCGTCGGAGGGCGTGCTCAGCTTTACCAGGTAGATGCCCGTGATCGCGTCCGCCGGGATGATGAACGTGAACGAGATGGCCCAGGGTGCGCTCACCGCACCCGTCGTGGAATCCAGCACGTTCACGGGTTGCGCCTGGACGGGCACCTGGCCGCCGGACGCGACAAGGCGACCGAGTGCGCCGCCGTAGTAGCCCATGCGCCAGAGCTGCCATGTCCCAGTGGTGGCGCCGCCTGCGAACGCAGCGCGCACCGATACGGTGTCCCCCGGCATGTAGCTGGTCCGGTCCGTGTAGGCGCCCAGGTTGGGATTGTAGTGCGAGACCCGCCAGCCGGGGCTGCTGGGCCGCTCGTTCTCGACGGCGATCGGGGACGGTCGGGCCAGGTAGAAGTTCCCGTTGGGCGAGCCAGCATCCGGTTGCCCAACCCCCCCTCCGCGATTGCCGAGGGCGCCGCATCCTGCGACGATCGCCGCGAGGTACGAAGCAAAGATGCGGCTTTTCATGGCCGGCCCCCATTTCAGGCAAAGAGCAAACCGCGCGCCAGGGCGAGGCTGTTCATCAGAAGGCAGAGTAGCCGGTCCGACGGAAGCGCACTTCGCACCGGAGGGAATGCAACCGCCCACCCGGGTCGACGCACCGATCCGCCGCCCGTCGGGCGCGGAGCTCTTCGACGACGCGCCAGACTCAGAACATGGGGGTTATCGCACAGGCCGGGTTACAGCTGCGCCCCCGACAGGGACAGGCGGGGGAGCCAAGCCGTTCGGCGTTCTCGACAAGTCTACTTCCGGGCGTACCAGTCGACGACCCTTGGATGCTCCCTCACCGCGTCGACCAACCGCAGCAGCTTGGGGAACGCGGCGAACACGTCGGTCGGAATGTAATCGATCGTTCCCTTCAGATACGCCCCGACAGCGACGAACAGCTTCAGATCAGCCACGCATGGCTTCGCCCCCGCCAGGTACGGCCCTGCGCCGATCTGGCGCTCGACGGCGGCGCCCCACTCTTGCAGATAGCCCGCTGCGGCCTCCCGCCGTGCCCGCTTCTTCTCCACCTCATCCTGGATGCGGATGATCGGCCCCATCCGCATCCGCAGATCCTCGACGGCGCACATCAACGACTCGTGTAACGCGGCCTCGAACGGCTCCGCAGGGTGCAATCCATGCTGCGAGCCGATGAAGCGCAGGATGGCATTCGACTGCGCCAGTTGCCGGCCGTCGATGGCGAGCACCGGCAGCGCGCCGAAGGGGGTGCTCGCCTTGCGCGCTGCCCACTGGTCGCGGTTCAGTCGTTCGTCCTCGAAAGGGAGACCGGCGACGTGGAGCGCCAGGCGGCACTCTTCGCCGCGGCTGGTGGCTGTGTCGAAGTAGGTCAGCTTGTACAGGGCCATCGGAGGGCCTCGCGGGGGTTTGCCTTGGAGCGCCGTTCTCTGATGCGAGCGCGTGACAGTTGGATTCTACGCACAGGTTTCGGCCGCGCCATCGAGGACGCGAGGAGAGGGCGCAGCTTTGCGCGGCGTGCTCTTGTGCCTCAGGGCAGGGGCTGGATCACGAGCGGGCGGTGGCGCAGCATGTCGAGGACGAGATCGCGAAACGCGGTCACTTTGTGCGGCACGTGGCGCCGGCTCGGATAGACGAGGAACACGGAACCGCCCTCTGCCAGCCAGTTGGGCAGCACGCGGACGAGGCGCCCCTCCGTCACGTCGCCGGCCGCCAGGAAAGAGAACAGCATGCCGATGCCGCCACCCGCACGGATGAGTGACCGCGCGACGAGCATGTCGTCGCAGTCGATGCGCGACCGCGAGACCTGGCCCTTCGAGGGCGCGGCAAGCGGCATCGGCGGTGCGCCGCGAAGACCGATCAGGTCCTGATTGGCAAGCTCGGAGGGTGATCGCGGGATCCCACGGCGCGCGAGGTAGACTGGCGAGGAATAGAGTTGCAACGAGAGGTTCCCGACCTTGCGCGCGATCAGCGATGAGACGCGCAAAGGGCTCGATGAAACTCGAAGCGCCAGGTCGAACCCGCCCCGCGCCAGATCGACGACCCGGTTGTCGAGATGCAGATCGACGTCGACTTTGGGATGGGTTGCGGTGAAGCGGGCGATCGCCTCGGCGACGAGGGTGGAGCCGAGCTCGGTGGTGGTGGTCAGGCGCAAGGTGCCCGCGGGCTCATCCCTTCTCTCGGGGAGATCGGACAGCGACGCTTCGAGGGCCAAGAGCGGCGGCGACAGCCGTTCGTGCAAGGCCCGTCCCGCGGCGGTCGTCGTCACCCTGCGCGTGGTGCGGTGGAAGAGAAGGACTTCGAGCGAATGCTCGAGCGACGCGACAGCGCGGCTGACCGTCGAGCGCGGCACGCCCAGTCGCTCGCCCGCCGCCGAGAAGCTGCCGCCCTCGTGAACGGCGACGAAGGCCCGGACCAGGTTCAGATCGATTGGTGCCATCGTGCACCAGTGTGGACAGAACATGATCGTTGCTGCAAGACGAACGCGGCAAGAGGCTATCCCCCGGACGAACTTTGGAGGCTGTCGTGAAAGCAATCGTGCTGACCGGGTATGGAGACGTGGACAGGCTCGAGATGCGGGAAGTCCCCGAGCCGAGAGTCGCCGCTGGCGAGCTCAAGGTCCGGGTGGCTGCCAGCAGCGTCAATGCAGTGGACTGGAAGATTCGACGGGGCGACATGAAGGCCTGGATGCCGGTGGAGTTCCCGCACATCCTGGGAAGCGACACCTCAGGGGAGGTGGTGGAGGTCGGCTCGCAGGGCACGGGATTCAAGGTTGGAGATCGCGTCCTGGGTTTCGTCCGGCATGCCTATGCTGAGTACGTGACTGCCCCGCTGGACGCTTGGGCTCTCCTGCCGCCCAAACTCGACCTGAAGGACGCTGCTGCCCTCCCTGTCGTGGTGCTGACCGGTGCCCAGCTGATCGAGGAGGCGGTGCGGCCGCGGAGGAACGACCTCCTCCTTGTGACGGGCGCAGTCGGCAGCGTCGGCCGCGCGGCGCTCCATGCGGCCACGAAGCTGGGGGCGCGTGTGATTGCCGGAGTGCGGAAAGGCCAGGTGCCAGAAGCGGCGAAGCTCCGGGTAGAAAGCGTCGTAGCCCTCGACGACCCGGCCATGGTCGACCGGATTCCACTGCTAGACTCCATTGCGGACACGGTCGGTGGTGAGACGGTCGCGAGGCTGCTGCCTAGAATCAAGCGGGGCGGCACGATCGGCAGCGTTCTGGGCGAGCCTTCCGGCGCGAAGGAACGGGGCCTCGTGGTTCGCGCCATCCAGACGCATGCCGACTCGACGCGCCTCACGGCGCTTGCGCAGGCAGTCGTCGCCGGTGAGCTGGTCATCCCAATCGGGGGACGTTTTCCACTCTCCAAGGCGCGAGAGGCGCACCGGCTGGCGGAGAGAGGCGGGACAGGGAAGGTCCTGCTCACCGCGTGACCGATCGCTGCAGGGTGAATCTTCCTGATGCTGTCGCCATCCCACGGACTGGGAAGAGAAGTGAGGCAGCAACATGAAGAAAAGAATCGTATTCGTCGCGTTCGCCGCACTGACGATCGTACTGGCGGTCAGCGCGCCCAGTCATGCAGAAGGCGTTCGCGGTCACGGTTTCGAGGGCCGTCACGCCGGTGAGGCCAGGGAGCACCACGGCTTCGAAGGGCACCACTTCGAGAGACACCACTTCGACGGGCACCGTTTCGAGGGACGTGGCTTCTTGTTCGCGCCCGTATTCCCCTATTCCGCACCGTATGGCGTGGCTCCGAGCTACTGGTACTACTGCCCAAGCTACGGAGCGTACTACCCGAGCGTAGCGAGCTGCCCGGAGCCCTGGGTAACGGTACCGGCTGAATGACGGCCATCCGCAACGCGCGACGCCGCGCGGCATCGGATGGCTCATGAAACGACGGACGCTGGGGAAGTCGGGACTGTCGGTATCCGCTCAAGGTCTCGGTTGCATGGGGATGAGCGCCTTCTACAGCGGTCGGGACGACACGGAGTCGCTCGCTACCCTGGAGCGCGCGTTGGATCTGGGCATCACGTTCCTCGACACCGCCGAGGCGTACGGCCCTTCTACGAACGAGGAACTGCTGGGCCGCTTCCTCAAAGGACGCCGGCAGAAGGTCGAGCTGGCCACGAAGTTCGGTATCGTGCGCGACCCGAACGACGCTTCGAAGGTCAGCTTCGACGGTAGCCCGGCCAACGTGCGCCGCTCGATCGAGGGGAGCCTGCGGCGGCTGCAGACCGACGTCATCGACCTCTACTACCTCCACCGCGTGGATCCGAAGACGCCGATCGAGGATACGGTGGAAGCGATGGCCCAGCTCGTCAAGGAAGGCAAGGTCCGCCACCTGGGCCTGAGCGAGGCGAGCGCCGAGACGCTGCGGCGCGCGCACCAGGTCCATCCGATCGCGGCGCTGCAGACCGAGTACTCGCTCTGGAGCCGTGACCCGGAGGACGGCATCCTCGCCGCGGCGCGAAGCCTGGGCGTGGGATTCGTCGCGTACAGCCCGCTCGGCCGCGGCTTCCTCACCGGGCAGTTCAAGCGATTCGAGGACCTCGCGCCGGACGACTACCGCCGGCAGAGCCCGCGCTTCCAGGGCGACAACTTCCAGAAGAACTTGCAGCTCGTCGAGCGGGTGACGCGGATCGCGAAGGCAAAGGGCGTCACTCCCGCGCGACTCGCGCTGGCTTGGGTGCTGGCGCAGGGGCCCGACATCGTTCCCATCCCGGGCACCAAGAAGCGCAAGTACCTGGAGGAGAACGCGGGGGCAGACGGGATCGAGCTCACGGCGGCCGATCTGGAGACGATCGAAGACGCGGCCCCCAAGGGCGTGGCGTCGGGCCAGCGCTATCCGCCCGCGATGATGGCCGCACTGAACCGCTAGACGGGTCTCGCGTTGGGCAACCAAGGTGAACGTCATCCTCTTTGGCGCCACGGGAATGGTTGGACGAGGCGTCTTGCGCGAGTGCCTGCTCGACGCCGAAGTCACGAAGGTGCTCTCAATCGGGCGCAGCTCGACCGGGCAGAAGCACGAAAAGCTCCGCGAGCTGCTCCACAAGGACTTCACCGACTTCTCCGCGCTGGAGCGCGAGCTGACTGGCTACGACGCCTGCTTCTTCTGCCTCGGTGTCAGCTCGGCGGGGATGAACGAAGCCGACTACGCGCGCGTGACCTACGATTTCACCCTCGCCGCAGCGAGGGTGCTCGCAAAGGCGAACCCGCAGATGACCTTCATCTACGTCTCGGGCACTGGCACCGACAGCTCCGAGAAGGGCCGCTCGATGTGGGCTCGGGTCAAGGGCCGCACCGAAAACGCGCTGCTCGCCCTGCCGTTCAAGGCGACGTTCATGTTTCGCCCTGGCGTCATTCAGCCGATGCATGGCGTCGCCTCGAGGACGAAGCTGTACCGCGTGATCTACGCCATCAGCGCTCCGCTCTTCCCCGTCCTCAAAACCGTCTTCCCCAAGGCCATCACGACCACGGAGCGCGTCGGCCGCGCCATGCTGGCGGTCGCCAGGCGCGGCTTCAGCAAGAGGCTGCTCGAGAACGCTGACATCAACGCGATCGCCTGATTCTTGGCCGTGCGCAGTAGACCGACGGAGCATTCCATTCATGCAGCCTTCCTCGACCCTGTCGCGGCGCGAACCGGCCGTTCTGCTCGCCATGACTGCCCTTGCGCTCGTGCTCTCCGGCATCGGCCCGAAGGATCGCTTCACCTGGTTCCTCGAAGTGGCGCCCGTACTCATCGGGAGCACCCCTCCTGGTGTGGTTCTCGCGCGCCGTCAGGATCGCGAGGCTGGACGCGCCGGCCGCGATCGCGCACGCGGCCTGAGCCAGACTGCACCTCATCGGGACGATTTGGACCCGACCGTCACCTCGCGGCCTTCCCAGCCAGGCTCTGCCAATATCCGGAAGACGAAGCGGGCGAGGTCAACGCGAGAGATCGGCCCTGGCGGAACCTCTTTCGCATCCACCACCACGGTGGAGTCGGTCGGCCCGCCATCCGTCAGCCGCGTCGGACGTAAGATCACATACGGCAGGCGGCTGACCCGGACGGTGTCTTCGGCCCGGGTGATGTCTTCGAACATCTTCTTGTGCGTCGCCCGGGTGATGACGGAGCGGAGCTCGGAAACCCTCTGCGCCTGCATCGCGCTGTCGCCGGCCCCGAGCCACGAGACGAAGATGAACCGCTTGAGGGATTTGATGGCTTGGAGCTCCTTGACCAGATTCCGGACACAGGCCGTCATCACTGGCTTGGATGAGCCCATCGCGGACAGGACGAATCGGCATCCCTCCACTGCGGTCTGAATGTTTTCTCCGGACCCGGCATCGCCTTGGATGAGGGTCAGGTTGTAATTGGCGCGCGTGATCTTTTCGGGATTGCGGACGAGGGCGCTCACCTCGAAGCCACGCTCCAGGGCGATTGTGACCAGTTGGTTGCCCAACCTGCCCCTCGCTCCCAGAATGGCAACGCGGGTCATGGTCAGTCACCCTCCGATCTGCCTTCCAAACCCTGGTATGGAGCTTAACGCAAATCAGGCATGGCGCCCGCGGGCTCGGAAATCGAAGAACTGGTGGGAGGCGGCCGGCCGCGGCTATGCTGCGCAAAGTGGAAGCCGGCCTCGCGGTTCCTTCCGCAAACGACCTCGACCTCGCGCCGCTGGAGTGCGACGTCGCCGATGCACGCCGGCACTTGCCCGAGGCCGGAGAAGAAGACCTCAACGGCTTCGCCGTCCGCCAGCTCCGCGCACGCCGTCGCCTGACGAGTCTTCTCGCCTTCTATCGCGCGCATCCCTGCAGGTTGGCGCACCTCCACCTGCTCGCCGGATCCGCGGTGGCCTTGGGGCGCTTCTGCGGCTTCTCCCCGGCGTACGACGAGATGGGAGACGCCTTCATGCCGGTGACACCGGATGGATTGCCCCGCGGTGCTGCCTGGAGAGCGTACGCGGACGCCTGCGACGCCGGCCGGCCGGTCGAGACCCGCGACGAGCTGTGGCTCGAAGCTCACTACTCGGACCTCGCCGCCGTGCGCGAGGCGGGACTGGAAGCGCGGTTCTACGCCGAGGCCCAGGGGCGAGCCGAGCCGACCTGGCGCCTTCTCGCCGAGCACATGGAGATCGCGCTCGGCACCCGCCTGATGGTCCGGTCGGCGCTGTCCGGGGCGCTTGCGTACGAGACCGTAGTCGCGCACACGTTGGCCGCAGGAGTGACGCGCCTCTTGCGCACCGGGTGGTGCCTGCTGGGCCGTTACGCGAGCGAAGCGATGCGAGCGCTGTTCTTCCCGGCGCGCGAACCGGCGCGCGGGATCGTTTCCGATCGAGGTGCCGCGTTCGCGTTGCTCGCCCAGACATGGTCGTCCTTCCGTGCAAGGCACGTCTACCGCCGCGGGCTGCGCGCCCGTGAGCGGGGGCGCCGGGCGGACGGGGACGCGTGGCCGTTGCTGGCGCAGGTGCTGGGAAACCAGGTCCATGAGGTCGATCCGCTCATCGTGCGCTTCTACTCCAACCCTTCCCGGTTCTCGGTCCGCGCCTCGCTCGAGCTGCATACGCTGGCGGCCCGCTTCTGGTCGCGGTTGGCTACGCTCCTCGTCGGCCAAGGCTTGTACGAGAGCGACGGCGAATTTGAAGCACGCTTCCGAGTCTTTCAGCGCGCCGACGGGTCGATGCACTTTTGCCGTGAGCTCGACGCCGGCGGCGTCCTGCGCGTCTTCGATTCCGACTTCGTGGTGCGCCCCCACCGCGGCCGGCCCACGCTCTTCGAGGTGTTCGTCGACGAAGGCGTCGAGGTTGCGATGAGCGTCATGCCGGTCCGCGGTGGCGGCCTGTCGATCCGCGGCCAGGAGGTCCGCGTACGCGGGCTGCCGCTGCCCGTCCCGGGGTTGCGGGTCGAGTTTCGCTCGGCGGTCCAGCGTGATCCGCAGGCGGGCGAGCTGCTGCGCATCGACGGATTTCTCCTGATGCAGCCCGATACGCGCCTGGGGCATCTGCTCTTGCGGAGGCTCCTGCGAAGACCCGAGCAACTTGCCTGCATCCACTACCGGGTGCGCGAAACTTCCACTGCATCAGGCTGATCGTCGAGCTGCGACTCGCGGCCGCTCCCCAACCAGCTCCGCGCCGCCCCCGGCGCTGGCGGCACGCCGACCAGCCGCCTTGCGAAGAAGGCAAGAAAGCGCTGCCGGCTCCGCCTTCGCGCGCACGCCCGCTCGTCGCCTGCGCACCAGAGCCGCAGTGTCTCGAAGCTCCATTCGGTCGCGAGCTGCAAGAGGCGCCGGAAGATGAGCCAGTCGAGCAGCCTTCCCAGCACGCCATGACGGTGCTGGTAGTCGTAGACCGTCTTGAACCAGGTGCCCCCTGGGCGGACCTCGTAGAGCCAGATGCCGCGCCCATCGCGGATGATCGACTTCCAGTCGCCGGAGTCGAACTCGAACGTCGAATGCCGCAGCGGTGTCGAGTGCAAGTACCTGCCCACGCCCCTCACTTCGATGCCAAAGGCGACGGCGGTTCGATAATCCATCAGGTGGTAGCCGCGGTCGTCCTTCTCGGGCAGATCGTCGATGCGGGTGAAACGGATGTCCCACGCCACGTGCAGCACCGGGTCCTGGCTCCGCTGCCAGACCAGCTCCACGGGAGCGGGGATGAGCGCCTCGACCACGATCTTTCGATCGCGCCGGCTCAGGCGGCGCTCAGTGAGGTTGCTTGCGCCCGGCGAAACCGGAGCCAGCCAGCGAGGTCGTGCAGGAAGAAACCAAATGCGCCGATGCCCATCCCTGTCATGTAGATCCGCAACAGCGCGGGCACGGCAGGCGGGTCGAAGATCACGGCGGTGGGGAGAACGCGGTCCGGCCAGATCGCCTGCGCAACCGAAAGCAGGTACGCGCCGATCAGGAGGGAGAGCACGATGTGCATGAAGTACTCGCCGCGCGGCAGCCCGGCCTGGGAGCGACGGCTATCCGTTTCCTCCCAGACGTCGGACCACGCTACGAAAACATCGGCGCCATAGAGCAGAAGCAAGAACAAGAGCGCGGCGCCGTGGAAGCGCAGGTTGGCGATGGCAAGGAACTGCGACGCGTAGATGAAGTGGCGCACCGTGTGCCACAGCACCTCGCGCTGGCACTCCGCGCGCTGCCGCAGCCGGCAGCGGAAGATGTGGAAGTAGAGGACGTCGAAGAAGCCGAGATGACCGGCGAGGAGGAGGATGTAGAAGGCGGCGACCATCCCAAGGTGTTCTCGCATGGGCCACGCGGCTGCGCCAAGAAAGTCGCGGTCTTCCCGGCGCTAACCTCGGGAGAACCTCCACCAGAGAAAGCCCGCGGCCGCAGTCGGGACGGCGAAGACCAGGAGGAAGATCGGGGCCTCGTCAGCGACCGAATACCCTGCCCGCGCGACGCCGATCCATAGATTGACTCCAGCCGCAATCAGCCAGACCGGGATGAAGCAGATCGCGGCCATGGCCAAGGCCGAGGACGTCCCGCCTCCGATCCAGCGCCCGAAGACGAGGAAGACGCCGAGCAGCAAGAACCCTCCGGCGATGACCTTGATCGTGTGCATCGAGCCTCCACGGAACTGCGCCCGAGCATCGCACTTTACGCCACGGAACTTGCGCCTCTGCTCCGGCGGCACCACGACGATGTCCGCCATGGCCCAGTGCTGATGACGCGACCCGTTAGAGTTTCACAACTATCGATTACTCAACGGGCCGCCCCTGACGATCCGCAGACCGCAGCCGTCGGACTCCTCCTGTCCGTCGTCGCGCTTCTGGCCTGCCTGCTTCCGGCGCGCCGCGCGATGCGGATCGAACCGATGGCGGCGTTGCGGAGCGAATGACCAGGCGGGCTGGTGGCCGTGACACTTCTCAGCGGCGGAGCGCTTCCAATTCGACGACTCGAATTTCGTGGCGATCCGGCAAGATCCGGTAGACCAGGCGCCAGCCTTGCACGTCGACCTGCAGCAACGAGTCCTTCATCGAGCTCCAAAAGGGGCTCGACGCGGGAATCGTGCTCACCACGTCGGCGATCTGCTCAACAGTGCGGCGGATCTCCTGCCGCGGCCCGTCTGGAATCGCGCCCAGATTGACCTCGAAATGGACGGAGTAGGTCACGCGCCGACCCATTGTCCGACGAATTCGCCCGTCGCCACCAATTAGGTGTGCACCTGTACGAATTCTTGCAAGGGGAGCCAGCTAGCTACCGCGCACTTCGGTAACGCGGAGCATCTCTCCATTGCAAGTGTAAAAGAATGACCAGCCGCGCACGACCACGCAAAGGCGGCTGACGCGGATCGAGGCCCAGAAGGCGCTGTCCGGAGGAATGCCCTCCATGCCTTCAGAAATCTCTTCCAGGCGTAGACGCGCTTCTTGCCGGACGTACACCGGAGTAGCTTCCACAACATGGTCATCCATGACGACGCGGCGACCCATGGCAACACCCCCGAGCGTCCCTCTCGCCATCAACGATCAGGGTCCTCCGCCCAAGGATTCAAGCCTTGACAGCCGCGCCGCCTGTCCCTTGGTTGCCCTGAAGACCAACTGAAGAGACAGGCTCCTCTCTTCTCTTGCGCAAGCCGCCGGAACGGCGTTCCCGCCTGCGCAAGGCACGCATGTCGCCGCCTGGCTGCCGTCGATCAATACGCCGCTTCCATGATGCCCAACAGCTCCTCCTCGGGGCACCCGGGACCGGCGACCGGCCGGACTGCCTCGACCAGGTCCTCGCGGCGCAGCCCATAGGCGGCGATGTGCTGGGGGAGGCCGAGCTCGGCGATCAGCACCTGGACCGCCGCGGCAGCGGCTTCCGGCGTGGCCGGGACTGCTCCCATCACCGCGGCGATGCGCTGCAACGGCTCGGGACGCCGCGTGATGAAGAAGCGCATCACGTGCGGCAGGAGGAGGCAGGAGGTGACGCCGTGCGGGATGCCGTGCGTCGAGCCAATGCGCTTTCCCAGCGTATGGCTCAGCCCCTTCGCGGCAGGGCCTGGCAACAGGTACGACAGCCAGGCGCCAACCTGGCAATCGGTGCGGGCGGCGCGATCGGGCGGCTTCTCCTTGACCGCGCGCAGGCCCTTCGAGAGCAGGCGTAGACCTTCCAGCGCGGCCGCGTCGGGGAGCGGGTGCTCACCGGGCGCGAGCACCGTCTCCACCGCGTGATCCACCGCCCGGATTCCGGTCGAAAGCCAGAGGTCGAGCGGCGTGTGCACCGCGAGCGCCGCGTCGTAGAACACTGCCTTCGGCACCAGCTCCGGAGCGGCCACCCCCACCTTCTCCTTCGTGCCTTCCGCGGTGAAGCCGGCCGAACCCGCCAGCTCGGCGACCGAGAGCGTGGTCGGCACAGCGAAGTGAGGGAGCACCGTCTTTCCCGTCAAGCGCACGCCGCGGGCCTTCGAGAGGGCGTCGGGCTCGGCCAGATCGATGCCCGCCGCCAGCGACCATGCCGCCGCCTTTGCGGCGTCGATGGGCGACCCTCCACCGACCGAGAGGAGCGCGTCGGCCCTCGCCTCGCGCACCTCCTGCGCCGCCCGCGCCACCTCGCGCACCGGGGCGTGCTGGCCAATGGCTGCCGTCTTTCCGACCAGGCGCGCGCCAACCGCCGCTTCCACCGGCGCCAGCACTGCCGGGTTCCGAGCAATGCTGCCCGTGGTGATCAGGAACACGCGTATGACGCCGGCGCGAGAGAGCTCGGCGTCGAGCGCCGAGACGGATCCCTCGCCCCAATGGATGGTCCCGGGGTTCAGATACTGGAATGTGCCACCCATGCGGCGGACCATATCGCTTCGAGGGATCCCGCCCAAGATGGCGAGCGTTCAGGGCGACTCCACCTCCACCACCACCTCCGCGGGCGCGCCCGGACGCAGCACTGCCGCCGGATTCATTGACGGAGCGACGAACTCCAGCAGGGCCGAGCCGTCCATGGCGCTGATGAACTCCACGCGCGCGGGGAACACCCACTGGGCCGCGTGGATGAAAGCCCGCTGCCCCGCATGGAGCTGCTCGAGATCTTCCCGATGGAAATTCGCGACGATCCACACGTCATCGGATTGCAGGATCGAGACCAGCCGGTGCGACCCGCCGATGACCTCGTACGGACGCGCGTCGATCTCCACCACCCGACCACCGACGGGAGCGCGCACCGCCGGGCGTCCGAGCATCTCCACGAGCGACTCACCCTCTTTCACGAGCTTGTTCTCGGCGACGAGCACCCGGCGGACGGACCCATGGCGGCCGGCGGAAACCGGGACGACCTGGCCTTCGATCTCGGCATCGCGGGCGGTCACCTGCCTTGGCAAGGGGAGAACGAATGAGGCGGCGGTATTCATGGCAGGCTCCGGGCAGTTGCAATGGCTCCTGATTCAAGCCGCGTGCCGGTTCCGTTTGCCTCTGGGGCGCGCCCAAGGGTGTCGGAATCAGGAACAAGACGGCAGCGGAAATGCCGACTCTTCCAACACCTCCGCGCACATGGCCGCACGTCTGCGGCCGGCTGCTTTCTTGTCCGAAGGTCGGAGTCGGGTATCGTCGACGTGGGAGGTCCACGATGTCGATGCGGCTCTTCTTCGTTCTGCTCACGCTGGGTGGCTCGGTGTACCTTCTCTTC
>Ga0137407_10001093_pt1 | contig 17726 bp, 14 predicted proteins | sample CZOMad2_2_16fung_FD_108410 | JGI IMG/M metagenome (GOLD analysis project Ga0137407, IMG submission 108410) | Vadose zone soil fungal communities from Angelo Coast Range Reserve, California, USA - CZOMad2_2_16fungal (Illumina Assembly) | ecosystem: Environmental > Terrestrial > Soil > Vadose... | reverse complement strand
CTCCGACGTGCTGGACGGTAACCTCGATGATCTGATCAACGCCTTGCGGCTTGCGGGCGAGAAGGAGCGGCTCAGTGCCTGAGCGCACCGCGCGCAGCTCCACCATTCGCGACGCGCTGACGGACGCCGCCCGGCGTCTGGGGGCCGCCGGCCTGCCCAGGCCGCGCCGCGAAGCCACCATGCTGTGGGCCGCCGTCGCCGGTGGGGGAACCAAGCCGGGGGACGTCTGGCTGCAACGGGATCAGGAGCCGGCGGCCGAGCTGGTGGAGCGGTTCGGTCGGGCCGTGGAGCGGCGTTCGAGCGGGGTCCCCTTCGCGTACGCCACGGGCCGCACCGGCTTCCGCACCCTCGATTTGCGGCTCGACCTACGGGCGCTGATTCCGCGGCCGGAGACCGAAGGACTGGTGGACCTCGTGCTGGCCTGGTCGCGTCGCTTGCAACGTGCAACGTGGAACGTGCAACGGGGTGGGCGGGCTGGGGTGGTGGCGGACGTTGGGACCGGGTGTGGCTGCATTGCCTTGGCGCTGGCTATCGAAGGACGGTTCGAGCGGGTGATCGCGGTCGAGCGCTCCGCCGAGGCCGCGGCGCTCGCGCGCGAGAACGTGGCGCTGGTGCGGCCGTCCGTCTCGGTCGAGATCCGTGAGGGGGACCTGCTCGCGCCGCTCGCGGGGCAGCGCTACAGCGCCATCGTATCCAATCCTCCCTACCTTACGGAGATGGAGTACGCGGCGCTCGACCCCGCGGTGCGACTGTTCGAGCCGCGTGAGGCGCTGGTGAGCGGGGTAGACGGGCTCACGGCGACGCGGGCCCTGCTCGCGGGCGCCCGGGCGTTGCTCGAGCCGGGTGGATTCGTGGCGCTCGAGATCGACGAGCGGCGCGCCGATCAAGTGCGGGCGCTCGCCCTGCGGTACGACTGGTCGCGGGTGGCGCTGTACGATGATCTGTTCGGCCGGCCGCGCTTCCTGCTGGCCGGCATCGACGAGGAGGGGGGCACGTGATCGACCAGAAGGCGAGCGAGCTGGGGCGGCTGTTGGGACAGAGCGAAGAGTACAAGACGCTGCTGCGGGCCAGTGAGCGGATGAAGGAAGACGCAACCTGTCGGCAGCTGCTCGCCGAGGTCGAGCGTATCGCCCAGGATATCGAGCGGGCGGCACAGGAGGGGCGCGAGCCCGCCAAAGATCAGGTGGAGAAATACGACCGTGCGCTCCAGAGCGTCCAGGCGAATCCGGTGTATCAGCAGGTCGTGGCCGCGCAGGCTAATTTCGAGAAGCTCATGGCCAAGGTGAACGCGCGGATCTACGAGGGTATGAAGCAGGGGGCGGCGAGCCCCATCATCACGCTGGGCTGATGGGCGTCTTCATCGTCGTGGAGGGCCCGGAGGGGGCGGGGAAGTCCACCCTGGTGCGCTGGCTCGCGGCGCGGCTCGTGGCCGAGGGCCTCCCCGCGATGGCGGTGCGCCAGCCGGGCGGGACGCCGGTGGCGGAGGCGGCGCGTAAGGTGGCGCTCAAGTTTCCGCACGAGATGTCGCCGGTCGCGGAGTTGTTCCTGTTTCTCGCGGCCCGGGCCGACCTGGTGCAGCGGGTGATCCGGCCAGCGCTCGATGCGGCGCAGGTGGTGGTGGCGGACCGATTCGATCTCTCCACCATCGCCTACCAGGTGGCGGGGGGCGGATTGCCGGCGGACGACGTCGCCCATGCCATCCGGCTCGCCACCGGCGGTCTCGTTCCGGACGTCATGCTGGTGCTCGACGTGCCGGTCGAGGTGGGGCGAGCCCGGCAACGAGCCGCACGCAAAGTTCAGGACCGGTTCGAGCGCCAGGATGACGCGTTTCACCGGCGCGTGCTGGACGCGTACCGCCGCGCCGCCGGACCGGGCGTGGTGCACATCGATGCGACACAGTCCAAGAAGTCCGTGCAGGACGCCGCGTGGCGCGAGGTCATGGCGGTGACCGCACTCTCAACACGAGGCGTCTCATGAAGCTCCGCAACGTCGTGATCGTCACCGCAGTGGGAGGGTTGGCGCTGGCCACAGGGGGCTGGTTGCTGCAGCGGCAGGCCGAACCCACGGGGTCCGTCTACCAGCAGGCGCGGCTGTTCGAGGACGTACTCGCGCACGTCGCCGACTTCTACGTCGATTCGATCGAAGAGCGCCGGCTGTATCAGATGGCGATCGACGGCATGCTCGACCAGCTGCACGATCCGTATTCGGTGTTCCTGAAGCGGGACGATTTCCGGGCGCTCAACGAGGCCACGACCGGCAACTACGGCGGTTTGGGCATCCAGATCGACGTACGCGACGGGTGGATCACGGTGGTGGCGCCGCTCCCCGACACGCCCGCGGAGCGCGCGGGGATCCAGTCGGGCGATCAGATCATTGCCCTGGACGGCCGCTCGACCGAGGGCTGGAAGAACGATCAGGCCGTGAAGCAGCTGCGCGGCGAGCCGGGCAGCGCGGTGGAGCTCAAGGTGCGTCGAGTCGGTGTGGACGGCTCTCTCACCTTCAAGCTCATGCGGGCCACGATTCACATCCGCTCGGTCCAGGTCTCGATGATGCTCGACGACAAGGTCGGCTACGTCCTGCTTACGCCCGTGAGCGAGACGTCCGCACCGGAGATGACGGACGCGGTGAACGGCCTGATCCAAAAGGGGATGAAGTCATTGGTGCTCGATCTGCGGGGCAACCCCGGAGGGTTGCTCGACCAGGGCGTCGCGGTGAGCGAGCTGTTCCTCGACCCGGGGCAGGAAGTCGTGGCGACGCGCGGCCGGGCCCCCACCACCTCCAAGACCTACCGCGACACGAAGCCGCAGCCGTGGCCGCAGCTTCCAGTGGTCGTGCTCACCAACGGGGGCACCGCGAGCGCAGCCGAAATCATCACTGGTGCGCTGCAGGATCACGACCGCGCGGTGGTCGTGGGCACGCCGACCTTCGGCAAGGGGCTGGTGCAGTCGTTGTGGCAGCTTACGCCCGAGACCGCGCTGAAACTCACCACGGCTCGCTGGTTCACACCGAGCGGTCGGACGATCCAGCGCAAGAGTAAGAATGAAGAAGACCAGCTGGCGCAGGCCGAGGCCGCGGAGCTGGGGCACGATAGTACCAAGGTCGATTCGTCATTGGTATTTCACACGGACCACGGCCGGGTCGTGATGGGGGGCGGCGGTATCAAGCCGGACCTGTTCGTGGCACCCGACACGTTCACGACCGCGGAGCGCGGCTTCTTCAAAGCGCTGGGCAACAAGATTCCGACCTACCGCGACGTGGCTACCGGGTACGCTCTCGAGGTCAAGACGTCGGGCCGCCTGAAGACTCCCGACTTCACCGTCACACCGGATGTGGCGGACGAGGTCATCCGTCGGCTGCGGGCGCGGGGCGTCGCCCTGCCGGATAGTGTCGTCGCGGGCGCCCGCAACGTGATCACCCAGGATCTGGGATACGAGATCGCGCGGTATGTCTTCGGGCGTCCGGCGGAAGTGCGCCGCCAGCGGGAGGAGGACCGCCAGGTGCGCGCAGCGCTGGCGTTGGCGCGGCGCGCCAAGTCGCCCCAGGATCTCCTCTCCCTGGCCGCCGCCCAGACGCCCGCGTCCTCGCGGAACTAGATTGCCGCCCCACGTCGTGGGGATCATCGGGGCCGGCCGCGCCGGTGTCGGATTGGCGCTGGCGCTGGCGCGCGCAGGGGAGGGGACGGGGGGGCGGGGGCGGGGGCGCTACGACGTGCGCCTGCACGGCCGCAGCAAGAAGCCGGTCCCCAAGCCGCTCAAACTCACCGTTGGTCCCGAGAACGAGCCGCCCGCCTGGATTGCCCAGGCGGGCGTCGTCATTCTCGCCGTGCGGGACGACGCGATCCGGCCGCTGGCGGAGGCGCTCGCCCGCGCTGGAGCGATCCGAGCCGAGCAGGTCGTGCTGCATCTCTCCGGTGCCCAGGGCCAGGAGGCGCTGGGCCCTCTGGTGGCATCCCGCGCCGCCCTCGGATCGCTGCACCCGCTTCAGACCATCTCCGATCCGGAGCGCGCTCCCGAGCGGCTAACGGGCGCCTGGGCAGCGGTCGAAGGAATGCCCCGCGCGGTTGAAGCGGCCGAAGCGTTGGCGCGGGACCTTGGCCTGCGGCCGTTCCACATCCCGTCCAAGGCCAAGCCGATTTACCACGCGAGCGCGGTGTTCGCGTCCAACTACTTCGTGGTGCTCGAAGCGGTGGCTCAGCGCCTGCTGCGGCATGCGGGGTTGTCGGACGCGGAGGCGTGGCAAGCGTTGCGTCCGCTGGTCGAGGGCACGCTCGAGAACATGAGTCGGCAGGAGCCGATGGCGGCGCTCACCGGGCCGGTGGCACGAGGCGACCAGGCGACCATTCGCCGTCACCTCGAGGCGCTGACGCACGACGACGCGGTGCTGTATCGCGCGCTCGGGCGCGCGGCGCTCGAGCTAGCGCAGAAGCGAGGGATGGACCCAGCGACCGCGGCCCAGCTGGCGGTGGCCCTCGAAACCGATCTGCCACCCGTGATTCGTAAAGCGTAGTAGCTAGTAAACAGTAATAAACATTATTATAATTGACAAAACAGTAGTACGGTTGGTAGCTTAGGTCTCAAACCCCCAGGGGCTAGGGGCATGGGCACCAATCAGTCGATCACGAGCTACTCCGCCTTCCTGAAGGCACTTCTCAGCGACCGGGAGCGGTTCTTCGAGGAGGTCGTCGAGGGTGTGGGCCTCGGCAGCAAACTGCGTTACGCCGTCTTCACGATCATCGGGCTGGCCGGATTCTTCGGCCTGGTTGCGGGAGCTTACTCCGGGCCCGCGCAGGCCGTTTCCGCCGGCATCAAGTTGCCCTTTCTGTTCTTCGCGACGTTCGCGGTCTGTTTCCCGGCGTTTTTCGTGGTGCAGGTACTGGTGGGCTCACGCCTGCGGCTGGTGCAGGTGGCCGTGTTGGTGTTCGGCGCTTTGGCGCTCACCTCGGTGCTGCTCGCCGCCTTCGTGCCGATCACGGCGTTCTTTCTCATCAACGGCGCGAACTACTACTTCCAACATCTTCTGAACATCGCGATCGCGAGCGTGGCGGGATTGTTCGGCATGTACGCTCTGCATGAGGGACTGAGTGTCGTCTGCGAGAAGCGCGGGGTATACCCTCGCAAAGCGCTCACGATCATGCGCGCGTGGGCAGTGTTATTCGCTTTTGTCGGCATTCAGCTGGCGTGGAGTCTTCGCCCGTTTCTCGGGGACCGCAATAAGCCCTTCCAGGTGTTCGGACGCTACCAGGGCAACTTCTACGCGGCGATCATTTACGCAGTGAACAAGCTGCTGCAGGGCGACGAGACGCCGACCGCACCGCCCGGCAAGCGGGACACAATCCCGCGATTCCGCGGCTTCATCATCCCGCCGATTGACACGGCGGCCGACTCCACCCAGCGGCGCAAGCGTCCATGACCGGGGACCGCGACAAGACTCGCGGGCCGTCGCGCGACAACGAGATCCTGACGATCGAGGAGATCGCCGCCTATTTGCGGCTCACTCCGCAGACGATCTACAAGTGGGCGCAGGAGAAACGGATTCCGGCGGCGAAGCTCGGGAAGGAGTGGCGCTTTCGGAAGAGCATCATCGATCGCTGGTTGGACGAGCAGATCCTAAGCAGCGAATCGGGCTTCGACCACTTGAAGAAGTAGCCTACTGATCCACGACCCGTACGCCGGCGGGGGGCGCAAACGTGAGCTCGCGCCCGGGCACCCCGCGGTTCACGCGGATGTTTCGCAGGATGACCGTGCGCTCCTGGCCGGAGCTCTCCTCGATATCGACGCGGTGCACCAGCCCGTCTTCCCGACCCACCCAGATCGTCGCTTCGCTGTAGGGTTGCTCGTGGCCCTTCGGCACCAGCCTGATCACGTCGACCGGCCCTGTCTCCGCGAGCGAGTCGGCACGGACGTACTGTGCCGTGTAGCGCTCACGCGGCTGCTCCACGAATTGTCCGATCAAGTTGGGGCCGGTGGTGCCGTATTCGGGAATGCGCGAGCGGATCACCTGGCCGGGCGTGGTGCTGGGGGTGTACAGCCAGAGGAAACGGCCGTCGGCCACGATGCGATCGCCCTTGGGCGCGGTGAACCGCATCGCAAAACGGCTGGGACGCATCTGGTAGAGCCGGCCACGCGTCGTGTCGGGGGATCCGATCATCGGATTCGTGATGATCTGAACGAAGTCGGCGGACAAGCTGGTGATCGTCTGGTAGGTCGCACTGGCGCGGTCCAGGATCGGCCAGGGGTCGGGTGTCCGGAGGCCGAGGAAGATTCCGAGTGCAACGAATGCCGAGTGCGGAATGCGGAGTGCGGAATTGCAGAACCGTCTTCCGGCAACTGGGCCCGCCTGAGTACCCCGAAACCGGCCCATCAATTCCGCATTCCGCATTCCGAATTCCGCACTTGTCTCAGGCTCCCACCGACGCCGGCTCCGCCACCCGCCGCCCGATCACCTCGGCGATCACGCGCACCTCGCGCATCAGCTGGGCGAACTGGTCGGGGAACAGCGTCTGTGCACCATCCGAAAGCGCCTGCTCCGGATTGGGGTGCACTTCGATCATGATGCCGTCCGCGCCCGCGGCGACCGCCGCACGAGCCATCGGGATGACCTTGTCACGCAGTCCCGTGCCGTGGGACGGATCCGCGATGATCGGCAGGTGCGACAGCTTGTGCACCACGGGAATGGCGGTAAGGTCGAACACGTTGCGCGTCGCCGTGTCGAACCCGCGAATGCCGCGCTCGCACAGGATCACGTCGTGGTTTCCCTCAGCGAGTACGTATTCCGCCGAGAGGAGCAGCTCCTCGATGGTCGCGGCCATGCCGCGTTTCAGCAGCACGGCCTTCCTCGCCCGGCCCGCCGCCTTGAGCAACGAAGAGTTCTGCATATTGCGGGCGCCGATTTGGATGATGTCCGCGACCTCGGCCACGTAACTGACGCCTTCGGGATCCATGGCCTCGGTGCAGATCAGGAGGCCCGTTTCCTCGCGCGCCTTGGCGAGCAGCTTGAGCCCCGGCCGCCCCAGCCCCTGGAACGCGTAGGGAGAGGTGCGCGGCTTCCAGGCACCGCCGCGCAGGATCACGGCCCCCGCCTCCTTCACCACACGGGCGGCCTCGATGATCTGCCGCTCGCTCTCGACCGAGCACGGGCCCGCGATGGCGACGACCTCCGTACCGCCTACGGCGACGCCGCCGGGCAGCCGCACCACGCTGTTCTCCGCTTTCCACTCCCGGCTGACCTGCTTGTACGGCTTGGTGACGTGGATGACGTCCTGGACGCCGGGGAGACCTTCCAACCGCGAGGCATCGACCCGCCCGTCGTTGCCGACCAGGCCGACGGCCGTGCGCTGCGCCCCCGGCATGGGCCGGGCCTTGTAGCCCATCTCCTCGATCACCGTGATGACGCGCCGGACCTCGTCTTCCGTCGCGCCGTGGCGCATCACGATCAGCACCGCTACTTGCCTCCGATGGTGAACCGGTCGCCGTCGCGGGCGGCGGTCACCCGCCCGGGGAACCGCGTCCCGGCCGCTCGCGCCGGGTCCGAAGTCTCTACCGGAGGATAGAAGTGCGTCAAGACGAGCTGTCGGGCCTTGGCGTCCCGGGCCAGCTCGCCCGCCTGTTCCGGGGTGAGATGGATGTCCATGGCCATCTCCTTGGGGAGCGAGCACTCCGCCAGCAGCAGGTCGGCCCCGCTGGCCCAGCGAGCCAGCTCGCTCGAGGGCCCCGTGTCACCGGTGTAGACCAGCCGGCCCTCCGGCGCGGTCAGCGACAGCGCCACGCTCTCGGACGTGTGGGGCACCGGGAAGGTCTCGAGGCTCACATCGGCGTCGAGCGGGAACGGCTCGCCGGTCTGCACATCCAGGATGCCGATCGGGAAGCCCGGGTCGAGGAGCCACGGGCCGTATCCCTCGGCGAGCTGTTTCACGAGTCGTACCACCCCGCGCGGGCCGAGGATCACGAGGGACTCCTGGCGCGGCGGCACGGTGGTGTACTTGAGCGCGTACACCAGCATGGGCAACTCGCCCCAATGGTCCGGGTGGAAGTGCGACAGGACCACATGGGTGACCTGATGCCACGGCAGGCCGAATTGCGCGAGCCGGTGCAGCGCCCCGGCGCCGCAGTCGAACAGGATCTTGAGGTTACCGCGACTCACCCAGTGGCATGCCGACGTGCGGGTGGCCGACGGCGCGACCGTCCCGGTGCCGACCGTGACTAATTCCACTCAGGCCGGCTCCATCTGACCGAGCCGCACGCCGACGATGGTCGAGACGCCGGGTTCCTGCATGGTGACGCCGTACACGGCGTCGGCGGCCTGCATGGTGCGCGGGTTGTGCGTGATGACGATGAACTGCGTCAGGTCCTTGAACTCGGCGAGCAGGCGCACGTAGCGGCCCACGTTGGCGTCGTCCAGCGGAGCGTCCACTTCGTCGAGCAGGCAGAAGGGACTCGGCTTGGTGAGGAAAATCGCGAACAGCAGCGACACGGCGACCAACGTGCGCTCGCCGGACGAGAGCAGGTGGATCCGCTGCGTGCGCTTGCCGCGCGGCGCTGCGTGGATCTCGATCTCGCTCTCGAGCGGCTCGTCTTCGTTGGCGAGCCGCACGTCGCACTCACCGCCGCCGAACAGCGTCTGGAACACCGTGCGGAAGTTCTCCCGCACCTTGCCGAACGACTCGAGGAACATCGCCTTGGCGGTCTGGTCGATCTCGCGCGCCGCCTGCTGGAGCGACTGGCGCGCGGCCACGAGGTCGTCCCGCTGGGTCATCAGGAACTCGAGGCGCTTGACCTCTTCGCCGTGCTCGTCCACGGCGAGGGCGTTGACGGGGCCCACCGTGTCGATGGCCGCCCGCAACCGCTCGTCCTCCTGTCGCAGCCACTCGAGGTCGCCGGCGACCTCGGGCGCCTCGGCCAGCAGGTGATCGAAAGGCTTGCGCCACTCGGCCTCGACCCGTGCGACGAGCCCGCGCCGGCGGCCGACGATCTCCGTGCGCTCGAGCTCGAGCTTGTGCTCCTCTGCGCCCCGCGTGTCCAGCGCCTGGCGCGTGTCCTCGAGCGACGCCTCCGTCTGCGCGACGCGGGCGTCCGCCGCCTCGACCTGCGTTCCAGCCTCACGCGCGGCGCCTTCCAGCGCCACGAGCGCGAGGCGACGCTCCTTGAGCTGGTCCTCCCACTGGGTGCGCTGGGCCGTGAGGGTCGCGGTGTCATGCTCGAGCGCGCCGATCTCTTCGGCCAGCGTGGCAGACTGGCGGCGCGCCTCCTCGGCCTCCGCCGCGGCGCGGCCGGCGCGCTCACGCGCGGCGCCGAGGCGCGCCTCAACCTGGGCCGCATCCACCTGCCAGCGCACCCGCTGCTCCCGCGCCGCCTCCTGCTGCCCCTCGAGATCGACCAGCCGGGCGCGCTCGCGACCCAGCCGCTCGTCGAGGCGGACACGATCCACCTCGTGCCGCTCGAGGTCCGCGTGCAGCGCCTCCAGCCGGGCTTCCACCTCCGCCAGGCGCGCCGACAGCCGCTCCACCTGCGCCGTCGCGTCGGCGGCTTCACGCTGGGCGTGCGCGGCGGCGCGCTCCGCGTCGTCCTTCATCGCGCCCGCTTCGAGCTCCTGCTGGCGGGCCCGCTCCGCCGCCTCGCCCGCGGCCGCGAATGCGGCCTCGGCCGCGGCGAGCTCGGCGAGTGTGCGCTCCAGCGTGGTGGCGGCGCCGCCCCGGCGCGCCTCCGCCTCTCGCACGTCCTGCGCAAGCGCTTCGAGCTCGGCGCGGCGCTCGAGCGGTCCCCCGGCCGCCGTCGTGGATCCCGCTAGAAACACGGCGCCGTTGGCCCGTCGCAGCGCGCGTCCTCCGCCCTCGCCACCCTCCAGGACTTCGTGGCCGGCAAGCAGCGCGCGCACCCAAGCAGCTGCCGGGCCGTCTACACGCAGGTCGTCCTTGAGGGGATGGCCGTCCGCGGCCAGGCGCGGTCCCGGCACGCTTGGCAGCAGCACCAGCGGCCCGGGTTGCGCCTGCTCGTGCCAGCGGCGGATCGTGTCAACGGCGGCCGCGTCGCGCACCAACACGGCGTGCAGCCACTCGCCCAGCAACTGCTCGGCGAGCACGGCGTCGCGCCGGCTGGTGCGCACGAAGTCCGACAGCGGCCCGATCAGCGCGTCGCCGAACCGCGCCCGCTCCTTGAGCAGGGCCTGGGCCGCTGGGGCGAGCCCCACGCGCTCGCGCTCGAGCTCCGCGAGGGCGTCGCGCCGCGCGGTGACCTGTGCGAGGGCTCCCTCTGCCTGGCGCCGGGCGGCACGACCGTGCGTTTCCTGCTCCTTGAGGTCGGCCACGCGCCGTCGTGCCTGCTCGAGGGCGTTCGCCGCCTGTGCCGCGGCCTTGGCGAGCCCCGTCGCCTCCTGCGACCGCGTGCCCACCTGGGCGGTCGCCGCCCACTCCGTCTCCGCGCGCCGGGCCCGCTCCTGGGATGCGTCCGCGAGCTGTTGCCCCAGTTCCGCTCGCTCCCGCTCGAGCGCCGCCCGCTCGCCTTCGAGCGCTCGGGACCCCTCCGCCCGCCGCTGCAGGTCCTCCTCGAGCTCGCGCACCGTCGCCCGCTGTGCCAGCAGCCGGTCGCGCCCCTCCTGCTCGAGTGCGGTGCGACCTGTCAGCTCCTGGCCGACCGACGCGAGGTCCCGCTCCGCCGCATCGCACTCCGCCGCGGCCGCGGCCCGCTCGCGCTCCGCTTGGGAGGCGCGCGCATCCTCCTGCTCCCGCCGCTGCGCCGCGGTGGCGCGCCGCTGGCCGGCGTTGCGGAGCCGCTCGGCGGCGAGGGCCAGGTCGCCTTCCAGCCGCCCCGTTTCGAGCTTCGCATCGGCCAGGCGACGCTCCACCTCCATGCGACGCGCCTCGGCCGTGTGCCGCGCCTGAACCCCCGCCTCCCGCTCCCGCTCCGCCGCCTCCAGCCGGGCGCGCTCGCCGGGCAGGGCCGCCGCCAGCTGCTCGGCCCGCTGGCCCAGTCCGCCCAGCGTCAGATCGAAGTCCTCGAGCTCGCGCCGCACCAGCGTCAGGGCGACGCCGAAGCGCTCCTCGATCATCTTACCGTAGCGCTCCGCCTTGCCGCGCTGGCGCGCCAGGCTCCGCACCTGCGTCTGCACCTCGCTGACCAGGTCCTCGAGCCGGGCGAGGTCCGCCGCCGTCTCCTCGAGCCGGCGTTCGGTGCTGGTCTTGCGGTCGCGGTACAGCCCGATGCCGGCCGCCTCCTCGAACAGGGCGCGCCGCTCTTCCGCCTTCTCGGAGAGCAGCGCCTCGATCATTTTCGCCTCCATCACCACGGCGGCGTCGGCGCCCAGGCCGGTGCCGCGCAGCAGGTCCTGAATGTCCCGTAGCCGCACCGCCGAGCGATTGAGGAGGTACTCGCTCTGCCCCGAGCGGGAGAGCCGGCGCGTGACCACGACCTCCTGGTACGCGAGCGGGAGCGTGCCGTCGGAGTTGTCGAACACCAGCGACACTTCCGCCACGTTGACCGGACGTCGCCCGGTCGAGCCTTGGAAGATGACGTCTTCCATTTTCCCGCCGCGCAGCAGGCGTGGCGACTGCTCGCCCAGGACCCAGCGGACCGCATCGGAGATGTTGGACTTGCCGCAGCCGTTCGGCCCCACGATGGCGGTGACGCCCGCCTCGAACGGCAGCTCGACCGCGCCCGCGAACGACTTGAAGCCCGACAGCTCGAGCCGGGTGAGTCTCATGGAGTCGTCTTTATCCTGGTGACGAGGGTGGCCTGAACGCCGGCCCGCTTGAGCCGCGCCTCGAACAGGCTGGCTTGCTCGGGCGTCTCGAACGCACCCGCCAACAAGCGCGAACCCGTGCCCCACGGCACGGCCGGAATGCCGCGCGCCCGCAGGGTCCGGACGGTAGGCGCGCGGTCGCTCAGCGAGAACGAATAGGGAGCGCGCAGCACATCCCCCTGGCCGCGCGTGGCCAGGCCGTGCTTCCACAATCCGGTGCGGGCGGCGACGGCGGAGTCGCGCGTCGGGAACGCGCCGGCCAGCACGCGATACCACACGGTGCTCCCCCGGCGGTCGTCCAGCGCGACCGGGGTGACGAACGGCGTGACCCCGTCCGCCGCCAGGCGGTCGGCGAGGGCGAGCGCCTTGTCGAGTCGCGCGTACGCGGCGAGCTGCACGGTCCAGGCGAGTGAATCGACGCGGGGGGGGGCCGGCGCGGCCGCGACCGGTCGGGCACGCACCAGCGCCGCCGCGGTGGGGGCGGGAACGGGCGCCCGGCGTTGCTCGGCTCCGCGGGCCAGCAGCGCCCAGCTGCCGGCCGCGCCGGCCGCGAGCGTCGCGGCCACGACCACCGGGCGAGCCAGCCGATACGGCGGGCGCGGCACAGAGGCCGAGATGCGTCCCGGCGGGGGCGCGACCGCTCGCCGGTCCGGCACCGGCGCCGCCGCCGGGGTCCAGCGCTCGCGCACCACGCCCAGCAGCGGGACGCCGCGCTCCATCACCGCCGTGATCCCCTGACCGATGGACGACTCGGGCTCGTAGCCATCGGGCGACAGCACGATCAATCCGTCCGGGACGGTGGAGAGTCGGGCGAGGGCGCCGGCGGAGAGATACAACAGCAGCAGCGCGTCCTCGACCCGGAAGCCGCCGTGCAGCTTCTTCCAGCGCGGGTTCGCGAACAGGTCACCCGCGTGCGCCGTCACCGTCCCCGCGGCGATGAAGAACACGCGGTCGATCTCGTGCGCCGCTTTGGTGAGCGACACATCGTACTCGAACGCGTCCACGATCCCCTCGGTCGGCGTGAGGCCGACCGTCTCGTGGAGCATCGGCTGCTCCAGCCACAGGTCCACGAGGGCGATGCGCCGGTTGCTCAGCGCCGCGGCGCGGGCCACGTCCCACGCGGCGCCCGCAGCCCACTTGAGGTCGCCCGTCGCCGGCACCAGCGCGACGAGCGCTTGTCCGGTGACCAGCGACGGCACCAGCGCGTCGAGGCGCGAGCGCGGCAGCGGGCGGACGGTCACGGCGTCGGTTGGTAGATCCAGAAGGGGCGGCCGAGCTTGCGGCCGATGCCCTCGGCTTGCGCCCGGGTGGGAAAGGGCCCGAGCACCACCCGGTAGCCGTCGTCGGGATTGCGCGGCTGGAGCACGCGCGCGGCGAGCCCCGCGCGGGTGAGCTGCTGCGCCATCTCCGTCGACCAGGCCTCGTTCTGCGAAGTCGACACCTGCACGTACATCGGTCCTTCGGGCCCCGCCGTATCGGACGCGGCACCCTGGTCAGGCTGCGCGCCCGCGTCTCCGAAAGCGCCGCGATAGGCGCCACGCGGGCGCCAGCCGGTGAGCATCCACAGGTCCCCACCACCGCCCTTGACGCGTCCCGTCGGGGCGAGCGAGTCGGGCCGGTACGCGACGATGTCGTCGCCCTGGCGCACCAGCAGGGCGCCGTCCGGAGCGATGGCCGGCAGATCCGTACGCCACGCACTCGCCAGCGTCCCGACCAGCCGTTTCACCGGGAGGTCCACGATAAAGACGGAGTCTCCCGCGGCGGGCTTGGCCAAGAGCCAGCGTCCCAGGGGATCCAGCCGGATCGTGGCCGCGGGCAAGGGGAGCGCGATGCCGTCGATCTCCTCGCGGTCGTAGCGGTCGATCGCCGCCAGCCCGGGCTCGGTGCGCCGGGCGACGTAGATGCGATGGCCCGACGGCGAGAACACCAGCGCGCGCGGATGATCGGCGAGCGGAACGAACCCAGCCTCGCGGCGGCCGAGCGGGTCCATCAGGACCACCCCCGAGTCGGCGGCCACGCCGACCAGGTCGCCCCAGCGCGTCGCCGCCACATCGCTCCCGGCCGGCAGGGGGCGAGCGGTGGGCGGTTGATCGGCGGCGGCGGTGATGAGTGATGGTGGGTCGGCCACCACGAGGCGTTGGTCCGCAGCCCCGAACAGCTGCAGCGGCACGCCCGGCAGGGGCTGCGGCCAGGCCACCCGCACCCGGCGCGCGACCGACACGACGCGGCGCTTCGCGTCCACGGTATAGAGCGTTCCGTCCGGACCGAGCGTCGCTTGCTCGATCCCTGAGGCCACCGTGTCGACTCGAGCGCTGCCGAGATCGAGCGCGAGGACGTCGCTCTTCGGCGTCGTGGTACTGGTGTCCTTCTTGACGCGCGCACCCTTTTTCTTCGCGGTCGTGTCCTTCGTGGGGGTGGTGACGTAGAGGAATTCCGCTTCGGTGTCGAGCCCAATGACCCGGGTGACCGGGGGGAGTTTGCCGCGAATCGCGGTGGGGACCTCCACCATGGTGGGCAGGCGATACACCCGCGGGGCTCCCCCTTTGGTCGGGATGCGGATCGCGACACCGGCGGTGCGGGCGGCGCCGGCGGCTGCGCGGCTAACCGCTTGTTTGGCAGGCGGTTGCGACGATGATGCGGCGGGCGCCCGGGACCGACAGCCCCCGAGCGCCAGGCTGATGAGGACGAGGTATCGGGTACGCAAATGGCCTCGCCGGACAAGATAGGCAACCGGCGAGGCCAGGACAAGTGGTTTAGCGATGCGGAGTTAGAACGTTGGACCGAGGCTTACCGTCCAGTACGGGTTGTTGTGTGGCCGGCTCAAGGGCTTGGTGTAGTCGAACCGCAGCACCACGAAGCCGAGGAAGTTCATCCGGATCGACCCGCCCCAGCTGCGCAGTGGCGCGCGCACGCTCTCGGGATCATCGCTGCTCGCCCGGCTCCATACGACCTTCGAGTTGGAGTCCCAGGCGAGCCCCGCGTCGTAGAACACGGCGCCCTCGATGGGGGGCAGGCCCACCGGCAGGAATCCGAGCACGAGGCTGCGGGTCAACGGGAAGCGCAACTCGGCGTTCGCCACCGCTATGCGCGAGCCGATGAGCTGGTCAAGCTGAGGACAGCTGCTCGCCGTGGAGAACTGCACACACTCGTTGTTGATGATGGACCCTGCCGTATAGCCGCGGAGCAGCTCCGTGCTCCCGAGGAACTGCTGGAACAGATCGGCGTCCCGCCCGTAGCGGCCGAAGAACAGGCCCCGCAAGGCGAGCGTGAACGGCCGCGCGAAGAAGTAGCGCCGCCAGTCCACTAGGCCCGCCGTGAATTTCCAGGCGCCGAAGCTGGGGGAGGCCTCGAGCCGCCAGCGGGAGCCCGAGAACGGTCCCACCCACCCGAACAGCGAGTTGTCGTGGACCAGTGCGAGCTGGGGCCCGTAGTAGCTGACCGATGCGCCATTGATGGTCACCGGGTCCGCGATCGGCGCGGAATTCCCGAACCTGTCCTGGATGAAGTCCTGTTGGAGGACGGCCTGACTGATGCTTGAGAAATGCGCGCCCATCTCCACGCGAGTAAAGCGACTGAACGGATAGAAGGCTTGCGCGAACACGTCCCTGATTACGAAGCGTTCGATCCGCGGCGTGAGGATGCGGGTGTTCCCGCTCGGATCGTCGGGGTTCGCGCGAACTTGCGTTGGCAGGTAGTAGTACAGCGGTTGCTGCGACCCGCCGAACGCCCAATTGAGCCGGTGCGCCTGGTTGATGTAGGCGGCGAGGACCTGAGCCTCGCTCAGGCGGCCGTTCACTGAGCCAGAGAACACCATCGTGTGGTTGCCGAGGATGTCGGACAGCGAGATCGCGGTGCCGCCGAAGAAGCCGCGGCCGAAGTTATCCCGCTCGTAGCCGATGGTGGGCCGGGCCACATAGTCCGGGCTGAACCGGGTGCGGTAGGTCTTGAACGTGAACTCGCTCGTGTCCGGCAGGGCGGGCGACGAGTCGATGAGGCTCTTCACCGAGACGGGCGCCGGTCCCGCACCGCTGTCGGGGGTCTGCGGCGCGCTGCCGGAGGCCCGGAACCCGGTGGGCGAGCGATACACCGACGTTCCCGCGCGGGGCTGCGAATCGACGGCCGCCGCGGCGACCGCGACCGGCGCCGACCCAGCGAGCGCGCGGCGCTGGGCGGCGAGCAGCGAGGTGACCAGCGGCGTGGCGGGTGCCTGGTACGGCTGCCGTTTGAGCGAGCGGGGGTTGTCGACCGCGTACACGTTGTATTCGCCGTCTTCGTAGTAGGCGAACGCGAGGCGATCGGCTTCGTGCGCCCAGGAGAGGCACGGTGACAGCGCGGTGATGCCCGAGACTCCCGTGAACACGTCGGTGAGCTGGTAGATCTTCCCGTCGGACAAGTCGTACAGGAAGATGTTGCTGATCCCGTTGCGGTCGGAGACGAACGCCAGCGACCGGCCGTCCGGGGCCCAGGCGGGATTGATATTCTTCCCCTGATCCATGTTCCGGAGGATATCGATCGAGCCCTTGTCGAGGTGGAACAGGGCGATCCGCTGGTTGCCGAACTTGAGCGCCTGGAAGTCGGTGGCGGGGCTGCGATCGGTGACGAACGCGATGGTCTTGCCGTCGGGGGACCAGGACGGCTCGAGGTCGGCGTACTTGTCGTTCGTCAGGCGGTGGAGGTTCGTGCCGTCGGCGTTGACGACGAACAGGTCAGACAGGCCGCCGTCGTATCCGGTGAACACCAGCTGCTTACCGTCCGGCGACCACGACGGCGTAGTGAGCCCGTTCAGCGGGACGCGGATGCGGCGGACCTCTTCGTCCTTCTTCACGTCGAGAATCACCAGGTCGTCGCGGTCGCGACGCTTCGCAGCGATGGCGAAGTAGCGCCCGTCGGGCGAGAACGAGCCGGCCGAGTTGATGAAGCGGAGGCTCTCGTAGTTCGAGTTCAACGTCGACTTCACGAGCCGCCGCTTGACCCGGCCCGTCTCCGCGTCGGCGAGGTAGAGGTCCACGAAGAAGGAATTCTTCTCGCTGAAGTACGCGATGTCGCGCCCGTCCGGCGACAGGGCGGGGGCGAGATGCAACGTGCCGTCGGACCGCTTCTGGGTGAGCAGCGGCTGGGCGATGCGGCGCGCGCGGTAGTGGTCGGCGAGCTGGGGCAGGTAGGTCGTCTGCACCGCGTCGCGCCATTCGCTCGACAGGTCATCGAGCGTGACGCCCAGGGCCCGCTTGAAGCCGCCCTCGACGCCGGTGGACACGGCGGCCTGGAGGATCTGCCCGATCGCCTCATCGCCCCACTTCTCCCCGACGTAGGCCAGCAGCGCGTGGCCGAACCGGTAGGGGAAGATCCGCGGGTCGTACGTCATCTCCTCGACGGTCGGCAGGTGGCCTTCCAGCGAGGCATCCCGCAGCCACATGGACGTGAGCGGATCGATCGGACCGATCGAGAGATACTCCGCCATTCCCTCCATGAACCAGCCGGGGAGGTTGGCGTTGACCAGGGTCTGCACCCCGGCGCCGATGCGCCCGCGGCTGATCACGTCATACTGGAACTGGTGCACCATCTCGTGGCCCAGCACGTGCTCCAGCTCCGCGTACGAACCGGTGAAGGGCAACACCATCCGGTGCTTGAAGAACTCCGTGAAGCCACCCGTTCCCTCGCCCAGGTCTTCGCTGGTGGTGTTGGTCTGCTGGAAGTCGGACTGCGAGGCGTACAGGATGATCGGCTTCCGGCCCTGGAACTGGTGGTGCAGGATGCGGGACAGGCGGGCGTACCACCGCTCGGCCATGCGCGCGGCGTCCAGTGCCGCCGTCCGCTCGGCCGGATAGTAGTACACCTCGAAGTGCTCGGTTTGGATGATGCGGAAATCGAAGGCTTGGTACTGGACCTTGTTCTGCCCGAAGTACTGCGCTGCGAGCGGCGCCGCGCCGAACAGCGCGAGCGCCGCCGCGATCCCGCCGATGCGTCGCATGACCATCATCCTTTCGACCCGCTGTCCG